>Ga0214473_10011360_pt1 | contig 10448 bp, 8 predicted proteins | sample RVTome_7_FD_203509 | JGI IMG/M metagenome (GOLD analysis project Ga0214473, IMG submission 203509) | Soil microbial communities from uranium-contaminated site in the Upper Colorado River Basin, Wyoming, United States - RVT98D197 | ecosystem: Environmental > Terrestrial > Soil > Contaminated >... | reverse complement strand
CCGCTGCCGCGTCGTCGTCCGCAACCAGAACCGCCAACGGCAGGACCGCGGAGACGGTGTCGGTGACGGCAACGGTGTCCGCGACCTGCGGGGCCACAGCGACTTGAACTGAGACGGCGTCGGTAACAGCGACAGCGTCTGAAGTTTGCGGCACTAGTTGCGGGAAGAAGAGCTCGGCGAACTCCGATGCGCTGTCAGCGTCGGACGCGCCGATCCGCATAGGAATTACAGCAGCTACGAACTCAATCGGCACCGTATTATCGGCCACGTCCACCAGCAACGGCTGCATCGCAAAAGTCACCGCGTCCGCGGCTGTGTCGTCGTCCGACCCGACGACGGAGATCGGGATCTGCACGGCCACGAAGTCGGCCGGGAGATCGGTGTCCGACACCTGCACCAGCGGTGCGGAGACCTGCACCGCCACCGCGTCCGTCTCGGCATCTGCGTCGGACACCACCGCGGCCAGCGGGACCCACACCGTCACCGCGTCCGTCTCGGCATCTGCGTCGGACACGTTGACGGACACCGCGCCGACCGCCATGGTGATCGCCACGAATTCCAACGGCGAGATGGCGTCGACGCCGCCCTGATCGCTGACGAACGCCTGGTCGGACGGGACCGTCGTGACCTCGACGACGACGTCCGCTGGCGTCTCGGTGTCGGCCACCACCACGGCCAGCGGCAGCGAGGCGGCAGCGCTCTCGGTCCCAGAGACAGCATCAGTAACCGAGGGGAGCACGAGCACCGCGACGATTGCCTCTTCGCCGACACCGCCAACTCCAGCGTTGTCCGACACAGACAGCGCAAAGGAAGTGTCTACACCAATGTCTACGTCCACCCCCTCGGTCGCCACGTCGTTGTCGACCACCGCTGCGAGGAGCGGCTGCATGGCCAGCGCGACGGCCTCGCTTACCGTCACGGCGTCCGAGACCGCCGGCATGACGGGCGCCACAGAACGCAGTTCGATGGCCACCGCCGCCCAGACCGTCGTCGTGGGGCTGTAGGTCAGCGTGTTGGCCACTGCGGCTGCCGTCGGCGAGGCGTTGTCCACGAGGCATCCGGCCACGTCGGGCGATCCGTCTCCAAGGGCGAAGTTCTGCGTGCGGAAGATCCCAGATGAGGCGACGGAGAACGCCGCCTGCGCGGTGTCCTCGTTCCCGAATCCCGCCACGACCATATTGTTGGCGTTCTGCGTAGTAATGCTGATGCTGGGATTCGCCCCCGTGCCCGTCGCCGTCACCACCTGCCCGAGAAATACGACGTTGGGGTACTCGCCGACGCACGCTACACCGACCGCGTTCGCCGTGAACGCCACGGAGACGGACGTGAGCCCCGCCGCGCAGTTCTCTAGGACCCAGCACTCGACGTTGATCCCGTCGGTCCCGCTCGTGTTCTGGACGCCACCCTTGCGGGTGAGGTTGTACGTATCCACGCCATTGGTCGCCGTGACTGTTGAGACCGTCGGCAGCGCGTTGGGATCTTCCCCGTTCTGCGTCATCACGACGAGCGTGCTGCCGAGCGTCGTCGCGGTGATGGTAACGACGATGGGCGAGGAGTGCGCGCCGCCCGTCGTCTTCTCGCTCGCCCAGTGCAGCGCCCTGATGTCCGAGAGGTCGCCCGCGCGGAAAGGCTTGATGGCGATGACACCCGTCCCGGTCCCCCTGAAGGCACGAATGCCGTACCGGACATTCCCCGTGATCGCAGTATCGGTGATCGGCCCGACGCTGATGACCCCATTCAACTTTCCGGTGATCGCACTTCCGTCGGCTTCGACGTGCTGGATCTCCCCAGCCACGAAGTCCGCCGCGTCATTAGAACCCAGTTGGGTGAAGGTACCCGCAACCGACTTGAAAAGTTGGTGATGGTTCAGCGTCGCGTCAATTTGCGAGCGATAATAGTAGAAGGTCGCGGTCGCGGTGGCGTCCTTCCGACAAGTCACCCCAACGATCACCGACGACGATGTCCCGCGCGTCGACGACGCGACGACCGCCTCGCAATAGTGATCGTCCGTTGCGAGATCGCTGTTGGCCCGGTCGAGCGCGGTGGTACCTGCGGTTATGACGTACTGATTACTCGCGACATCAGCATCACCAGTCAGTTCCGTCCACGACAGATCCGGCCCGAGCGTATCGCTGTCGGCCTTGTTGAAGCTCTCTACGTAGGTCGAGCCGCCACGGATCGGCCGGAACGTACCCCACCGCTGCCCGCCGAGCCAGATCGTGAACCGACCATCCCTGTACGCCCGCAGCGGTCGATGGCGCGTACTATCCTCGCGCCCGTGGACGATCAGGACTTCGGCGAGGATATCCCGCAGGCGTGTCGCTTCGGGGAGGATACCAAGCGCGCCGTTGAAGACGCCGCGCAGGCTCGGTCGCTCCTCGTCGGGATCCTCACCGAGATACGGGCCGATGCTGGGATCGGCGACGGGCACCCTGAGGAACGCGAAGCCGCCTGCGTGCTCCCAGTCAGAGCGCAGGTCAATGGCCGCCCAGCCCGGCTGATCGGAGCCCTTGGGACGGAAGGGATCGTCAACCCCGTCAGGAAAATCTATCCGACCGGTGCCGATGTAGGGCGCGAGATAGTAGTGCGGCATGATCTATCTCTTTACCGTTATCGAAGTCCGTCGGACACCAGTAGACCGACGCCCTTCCCGGTCTCCGCCAGCGCGACGGCGGTGCTTTCTCCCAGGTATATAGGGGCTGGCACCAGCAAGGAATCAAAAAATGCGACTTCCACCGCGTCGAGTTGGGCCACCATCGTCTGCGCCGAGAGTCCGAGGGCACCCCCTGCCGGGGAGTAAAAGATAATCCCCGCGCCCTGCGCCTGTGCATTCGTGAGCGCGGTCAAGAAGTCGATTGCCGTGGGCTGCGGGCTTCGATTACGCCCATAGGTCTCGTCGTACAGAATCGGCGCAGTCGATGGAATCCCGTCCAAATTCGTCCGCAGAAGGGCGATATAGTCATCGACGTTCGCCGCCCAATCCATGGGATCCGTCCCTGTCGTCGGCTCGAGAAAGTGATTGGACAGTACGGCCTCTCCATTCGTCGTGATGTGGGCCGCAATCGCCGTCGACTGCGCTCCGCTGATGCTCGGCGTGTTCGTCTCGGTGATCACATGCGAGCAGCAGTTCGACGTGAACACGATGGCCGTGGCATCCTCGGCCAGGATCGTATCCTTGAACGTCTTGAGGTTGGCGTGTCCCGGGTCGTTCGCGCCCTGATTCGAGTGCTCGTTCATGAGGTCGTACATCTTGTTGGGCCACGCCGCGAGCGCCCGCGCGACATTCTGACAGGCCGCATTACGAACCGAGGATGTCGGCGCCGACCCGCGCATGATCGTCAGGTCGGCGACCATGCCACGAGCGGCCAATTCATTCAGCAACTGCTTTACAATGTCGGCACCTCGGAACTCTCCGGACGTTGGATCAATGAGCGGCCCCGTCGTGGCACTCCCCAGCGTATCGCTGAGCCAAACGCGGATGATTCGCAAGTTTCGCGCCTTCAGCCAGTCAAGATCCGACGTGTAATAGCCCTTGCCGTCGAAGTAGGAAAAGCCACGCAGGAAGGTCGGTGTTCCATTGATCGTGAACGAGGTACCGCTGATCCCGAGCGTAATGCTGGTATCAGCGGCGATGTCCACCTTCGACTGGTCGTCCTCGCTCACGGCGCGATACATCGCCGGGTGCGGATCACGGTGCGCGATGGTGCCGACGACCTCAGCAACGATCCCGCTCTTCAAATCGGGATCAGTAGCGTTGTGACCAGGATGATAGTACACGAGGTTACCCGGACTGATGAGACGCGGGTCTTTCCCGCGATGGAACTCCAACATCCCCGCCGTGCCGATGTCCACCTTCCAGATTGCTAGCTCGGCCAGCAACCCGTTGCAATTCGTGATCCCGATACTGGCTTGCCCGGTCGGCGTCCCCGGAGTGTACGTCGCGTTCGCAAACGTCGCCGCGCCGCTCATCTCCTGCACACCGTTGATATAGCCCCGCATCGCGTCGCCGCCGATATTCCAGACGCCCCCAAGTGTCCGCAACACTCCTGCGGTAATGTTGGTCGTCGTTGCATCGACTGTTTGCAGCGAATCCGTCGAGACGCTCCGCCCTTGCAGCCGCAGGAAGTTGTTGGGGGACGAAAACGCGGTGGCGAGCAAGAACCCAGTGGAGGCGCCATTAACGAAGCCAGTAAAGATGCGCTGGGAACTACTTGCGTCAGTGATGGCATCGTAATTGACCTTCGCGGCGACCGAGAACGCGGAGGCGCCGCTGAGCAACGCCTCGATCTCGCCTGCGGTAAACCGCAAGAAGTCAGTGGCCGCGCCGCCAGGAAAGTCGAGCGCCACGTCTACGTCTCTCGCATTTCGACCTTGAGCAACTGCGCGTCCCCGGCCATATCATCGCCAGCGTCGGCTGGCTTTCGCGCGATCTGGAGTCGGAAGGACTCGCCCGCCGCCAGATTATCCATCTGCGCGCCGTTCGTCAGCGCAATGGAGGCGATGCGGAGCATGCCGGTCGTCCCAGGAGCACCCGAAGCCGCGGAGAGCACTTCGGCAGCAAAGGAGTCGGCGTCGAGGTCGAGCGACGCTTCGTCGTGCCGCTCCATGGAGGCGCCCCAGACGACACTGCCTGAGGTCGCCGAGGCCGCCAGCCAGTGCAGCGCGATCGTGACGCCGCCCCCCGCGTAGTTTCTCGGCAGGACCCCTTCGAAGTACACCGCCTCCGAGGTAGTGGTATCGAACTCCAGTACAGGATGTGCGTTCCGCGTATTGAACGTCGCCGGGTTCGACGCCGGAGGTGTACCGTGTAGTGCGCTCCACCGCGCCAAGGTCTGTCCGCTGGCCATGTCAGACGCTCACTTTCTTAGGCCCGTCAGAATAATAGGCTGGCGGGTGGACAGCCCAGTCCCAGTCGGGATATGGGGCCTGCCACCGCGACGCCGTCCGCCGTCCGCACCGCACCGCCTACCCTTTGGTCTTCTTCGGCAGCAGGATCTTCGTACAACCCGCAGGGTAGTACTTCCCCTGGTGGTCGATCTGCTGGGCGAAGATGCTGGTGTCGCACAGGAACGGGTACTTCATGTCCGCGAACTTCTTCCAGCCAGTCGTGGCGAACACCCGCTCCTTCATGATCCGGTCGCAGAAGTCGAGGTCCGAGGTCCCGTGGGTCGCGAAGTACCGGTCCTGCTCGGGGTCGAACCAGTTCTCCCGCGGGAACCGGAAGACCCGGCGGCACCGGCGGCCGTCCGGCAGTTTGTACTCCTCCGCGGTCTCCCACATGTGGTGCAGGATCGAGCAGTGGATCAGGAGGAGGCCCGTCGGCACCCCATCCGCCCACACGCGGTCGCCCATCTTGAAGTTCAGGTAGCTGCCGTTGCCGCGGCCGCGGAAGACCAGCGGCCACGTGGGCTCGCCCTTCGAGAAGTACAGCCCAGAGACGATCGGCGCCGTCTGGTCGAGGATGTGCTGGTTGAAGCACATCAGGGCGTCGAACGGCGGCAGTACGTCGTCCTCGTAGAGCAGGAGCCACTCGTAGCGGTCCAGGATCGCGCGTTCGACGATCGTGTTCTGGGCGTCGGCCGTGTGGTACCCCTCGCCGATCACGGACGGGGGCTGGTGCGTGGCCGTCATCTCCCCGATCTGAAAGTTGATCGGGATGATCTGGCCCCGGCGGTGCACGTCCCACTCGATCCGGATCAGCCCCAGCGTCGGGATGCCCACGAGGATGCGGCGGTTCAGCTTCCCGAGGTTCCGGACGATCGTGTCCTTCCCCAGCTTGAGCGTCACGCGCTTCCGCAATTCCCTATCCCCGTCCTTCGTGCGTATCTCGGGCCCGACGACCTGGAAGGGACTCATGAGGCGGGTCACCGGGACCTCCTTGCGTGTGTGTGCTTGGTGGACGAGCTCCTCGACACGGCGGCGATCGGCGTCTTGGCCCGCACCTTGGTCGCGAGCCGCCGCGCGGGCGGCGTGACCGTGATGTCGATCACGCCCCCGTCGACCTTCTTCCTCGGCTCGAGGATGAGCTCGATGTTGTGGACCGGCGAGGAGTGCATCCGCGCGATCCGCCACGGCTTGGGCTTGTACACGGCCCAGAGGCCGGACGCGTGGCCGGGATCCCAGTAAGAAAAAGTTGCTTCGTTGACCGGGAGCTGGTGGGTCGGGTCCTGCATGTACCCGAAGCTGCTCCCGTGCGGGACGACGATCAGCGCCTGCCCGTCGTGCTTCATGATGCGCCAGATCTCATCCATGATCGCGATGCTCCCCTCCGGCGGCAGGTGCTCGAAGAGGTGGGACATCAGGAGCTTGTCCACGCACTGGTCGGGGAACGGCAGCGGCATGGCCTTGGCGCCGAATTGCTGCTGCGCCCACCAGGGCGGCGGGGCCGGGCTCGCCACGTCCCAGATGAACGAGACGCCCGGCAGCTCCCGGCGGTCCATGCCCAGGAACCCCTTCTGCGGGTGGTCCGACGACCCTACGTCCAAGTTCATGCCGACGCAGACGCACCGGCGACGGGCGTCCTTGGCCCACGGCAGTTGCTCGCACTCCGCGCACAGGTTGCGCACTCGCTGGCTCCTCGCTGGCTAGGTGGTGGTGGATTCGACTTCGCGCTGCCGGTAGACGGCCTGGCAAGTCGGGCAGAAGAAGAACGGGATCGGGATGTATCCGTCGTCGCTCACCTCGAAGTTCGGGAAAGTCTGGATCCGCTTCTTCCGGCTGGCGCGCGGCATCGTCACCCGCAGCTCGTAGGGGACGACAGGGTGCTTCGCCGGGCACTGCCTGGTGCCGACCAGCATCTCCTGCCGCCACGCGAGCACCCGCTGCTCGAGCTCCTCGCGCGAGCGCTGCTCGCCCTCGAGCGTCACGGCGAAGCCCGGGGTCAGCAGGAGCTCCGTCGTCGGCGTCAGGCGCGCCGACACGGCGAAGCGGAAGTGCCTGGCCAGCGCCCGGAACGTGGACCAGCCCCAGATCGACGCCCCCTCGTGTACATATTCTTTCATCGGACGTGGCTCCAATTACGGCCTTGGAGAATCCCCCTGATCGTGTTTGGCGCTACTCCAAACTTTCTAGATAGGACAACCGTACTGATCGAAGAGAGCAATCGGATCTCCCTCACGTCAGCCTCAGTCAACTTAGCCATGTGATGTCTCTCACCGCGCTTGCTCCCGTCGTGCTTTATGTGACAGCGTCGGCATCGCACCTCGTAATCCTCCGAGTGAAGCGAATACGCTCGGCGTGCGTACCTGCCGCCGATCTCAAAAAGAAGGTGCCCGGTTGGCGCATCCAACCGCAAAGACCAATCGCAAGCGTGTTTCCCACAACCATCGACGCACAACCCGCTAACCCTCCCGAGCCGGTCGTGCGCCGCGATATATCCAATCATGGCCTGTTGCCCCCAGCGCCCGCTAACGTCGTCCCTGGGTTTCGTGGCCCAACCGACACTTCCACCCCTCACAGCCGACGCCCCCGCACATGCAGGACGCCGGCCGTGACCGCGGCGGCGAGTAGGAGGGCGAGCAGGAGGAACGCGGCGACCCGATTGACGACGCTGCGCAAAAAGTACCACGCGATGGTGTTGACGCCCGACAGCCCGCACCACACGAGAAAGATCCTGCCCCAGTCGAGCCGCCGCCACGGGATCACGCCGGCGCCAGCCCAGAACCCGGCAGGCCCTCTTCGCCCGGCGGAAGCCTGCACTCCTGGTACCGGTAGACGACCTGGCAGGGCACGCAGCCGTAGACTGGCGCGCGCACCGTCCCGTGCTCCGGGTCCGCGAGCTCGACGACCTGCGCGTACGCCCTGTGCCCGGCGGGGCAGAGCAGCGCCCCAGGTATCTCCTCGAGCGGCGGGGGCTGCGACATGCTCATCCACGTGTGGTCCTCCGGGTTCACCTTGTCGCTAAACGCCATTGGTCGCCTCCTCCATGTCGGGCGCCGGCAGCGCCAGAGTCGGCCGCACGGCGCGGTCGTCGGCCCGCAGGCGCTCGCGCAGGACCGCCTCGGCCTCCACGACGTCCAGGTCGGCCGGCCACGGCTCACCGCGGCGCTCGGCCGTGTACTTCAACCCTTCCGGCGACGTCCGCAGGAGGTACGCCATGGTGGCCAGCGAGAGCTCGCCGGCCAGGACCAGTCGCCACATCTCCGGCGACCAGACCGGCCAGACCACGCCCTGCTCCGTCTCGAGCGCCGCGAAGGCCCAGTGCGGCAGCGCCGGCGCCGTCAGCATGTCCCCGCAGCCGGGACACCGGTGCTGGAACTCTCCGATGTGCGCCTGCACGAAGGCTTCGGCCCCCTCCATCTCCCGGTCCACCACCGCCAGCGGGTCCTCCCCGGCCTCCTCGACGCGCTGCGCGCGGATCTTCTCGAGGTCCTGGATCCCGCGGCCGATCTTCGCCTCGAGATCGTGGAAAGTCTCCAGGGCGTCGCTGTGGAACAGCTCCCCACCGGTCACGTCCCGCGCGACCTCGATCCGGAGCTGCACCCGCCGGGACAGCGTCATCAGGTACGCGACCGACGCCACCTGGTAGCCCTTCGCGTGCCCCTGCTTGAGCAGCGCGCCGACGTCCGCGCGGTAGGCGCTGCGCTCGCGCGGGTCCAGCGTCTTCTCCTTGATGGCCGCCTCGCGGCCGCCCGGGTGCGCGTCCGCCTCTTCCTGCGTCACGACGACGGCGCGGGCCTCGTCCCTGGCGCGGTCCACCTCCCCCTCGAGCGGCGCGCTCTTGAACATCTCCCGGTACTCCTCGAGGCGCACGGTCGGGTGGGTCTGCCGCAGGTGGGACGCGATCGACGGGACGAGCGTGTGGCACAGCTCGCACGGCACCGTGGTCTTGTCCGGCGGGTAGAGCGCCTGGTACGGGTTGGCCGGGTCCGGCGGCAGCGGCGGGACCGCGGACTTTGGGATGGCCCGCGGACGTCCGCGCTGAGACGACATGTTGTGTGGTGCCTCCGCGGACACGCTACACGGGATACCACGGGCGGAGCAAGGAAAAAGGCAGCGCGGACGTCCGCAGCATGTCCGCACAGCAAAACGGTGGCAGGAAGGAGCTTCCTGCCACCGCGCCCGGGCCGGTTATCCCGCTCCCGGTAGGAGGGCTGCGACGCCCTCAGCATATCATGGTCGGGCTGGCACGATTCGAACGTGCGACCACCTGGTCCCAGGCCAGGAGCGCTGCCAAGCTGCGCTACAGCCCGCCGGGCACCCTCGGGTAGCGCGATCCTAGTCGCCCGGGGATGGCGATGTCAAGGTCGCGCGCGGTGCCCATTGACGACCCAGTAACCGGATTTCACAGCAAGAGCCCCCGCTGCGCCGTGCGCCGGCGGGCCATCGGCAGGTAGCTCGCGGCCAGCTCGAGCCCGACGAAGCGTCGGCCCAGTCGGTGGCACACCTGGCCCACGGTCCCGGACCCGGCGAACGGGTCGCAGACGACCCCGCCCACCGGCGCACCCGCGAGCACGCACGGCTCGACCAGCGCCTCCGGGAACGTGGAGAAGTGGGCGTCCGAGTACGCCTGCGCCGCGATCGTCCACACACTCCGCTTGTTGACTTTGTCGACCTTGAGCGCCCGCGACGCCTCGTAGGAGCGGTTGTTGGCGATCCCGCTCCCCGCCTCCGCCATCTTCCGCGTGCTGCCGGCGACGACCGCCTTCATCGGACCGTTCGTCTTGTTGCCGCCGTTGGCCCGGTACGATCCGACTTGCTTCGCCAGGTTCTGCGCGATCCGCGCGTGCGTGCCCTCGCTCGCGGGCTCCTTGATCGCGTCGGCGTCGTAGTAGTAGCGCCGCGACTTTGAAAGCATGAACAGGTACTCGTGGCTCCGCGTCGGCCTATCCGTCGTGCTCTCCGGCATCGGATTGAGCTTCTTCCATACGATGTCCCTGTCCTGCGCATAGCGCCAGATGCGTTCCTCCAGCACGTAACCGCACCCGCACGGGCAGTAGAGCTCCACCTCCTCGATCACGTCCGAGCGGAGCGTCCAACCGTCCGCCTGGAGCGCGAACGCCGCGCGCCACGGGACGCCGACCAGGTCCTTGGACTTGAGCCCCGGCGCCGGCCGGTGCGGCTCGTCCTCGCGGGGACGCCGGTCGCGTCGAAAGCTCGAGCCGTGGCCGACCCGCTGGCCCGATCGGTTCGGCAGGTCCGCCGCGCGGTCGCGGCCGCCGGGCCACTTTGGATCCGTGGTCGCCCCAGGGCGCCCGTGCGGCGCCGTCACGTAGGAGTCCCCGAGGTTGAGCCAGACGGTCCCGTCGTCGCGGAGCACGCGCCAGACCTCGCGGAAGACGGCGACGATATGCTGGACGTAGAGTTCGGGTGTCGGCTCGAGTCCGAGTTGCCCGCGCCACGCCCCGCAGCCCGAGCACCACGCACCACCAGTCCTTGGAACCCCCTTCACCTCGGCAAGGTGGCCGGCCGGGTTCGTCAAACCGCTTTTGCGGAGCGCGCTCTCGGCG
>Ga0214473_10011359_pt1 | contig 10448 bp, 10 predicted proteins | sample RVTome_7_FD_203509 | JGI IMG/M metagenome (GOLD analysis project Ga0214473, IMG submission 203509) | Soil microbial communities from uranium-contaminated site in the Upper Colorado River Basin, Wyoming, United States - RVT98D197 | ecosystem: Environmental > Terrestrial > Soil > Contaminated >... | reverse complement strand
CAGGCATACCAGCAGAGGTTCCTCGGGCAAACCCTTGAGGTTCTAATAGAAGACGGTTTCAATGACGGCTCTGCCCTCGGGACTGCCGGTAATTACTTGAAAGTCCGGGTCAATGGATGTGACCGCCTTAGGGGAAACATAGTCCCTGTAAGGATTGCGGGTGAGGCCGAAGGAGGGCTCTTCGGGGTTCCAATAGATTGCTCCTAACATATTGAATTTAAAGCCTTATCATCCTGCTCAAAACTTGCTCATCCTAAGAGGAATCCAGCCTTATCAATGGGGCGGTAGTCTGTTTGGCAGGGCTTAATAACAACTTGCTGACAACCCGAGTTCAAACCCTGTGTCCGATAAGATATATTATGTTAAGTTAGACCCATGATGTATTTCAGGGCCTGTTTTCTGGTTCGGATGGTCTTCTCGAATTCCAGCCGCTTAAGGAGGCTGATAAGCCTTCCAAGCTCCGGGCCTTCACCAAGGCCGGTATGGGCCATGACTTCCTCAGAGCTTAACTGCCCTCTTCTTTTAATCCTAAGAAACCTCCCTGCCTGCCTGTAAAAGGCCGCGGGCTTGCCGGTCAGTATTAGAAGGTCGAGCAAGGAGTCCCCGGCCTTTTCAAAAACATCCCATAAAGGTTCCTTCCCGGAATCCAACAGGCGGTTTACTGTTTCGGTTCGCTTGTTTATGGAAACGGCAAGTCTTAAGAGACTTCTTTTCGGTCCCTTTCCCAAAAGCAGGCCCTCAAGCCTCAAAAGCCCCGGATATGTAAGACCCTGCGGAAACATGGCCTTCATCTGCCCCTTCGCCCATGAAACCTTAGAAACTTCCTTTAAGTTCCGTTCAAGCCTTGAAATTAAATTAATATTTGCCCTTAAGTCGTTGAAAGATAAAGGTAAAATCCTAACAAGCAGACCGTCGTTAAGCGCCGCTCTAAGGGCCTTTAAAGGGGTTTTTGAAGAGAGGAGTTTCAAAAACTCTAAAGTAATCCTTTCACTTGCAGACTGCCGGATAAGCCCGGACATCTCTCTAACTATCTGCCTTGTCCCGGTATCAATATCAAAGCCTAACTCTGCTGAAAATCTATAGGCCCGTAAAAGCCTTAGAGGGTCATCCTTAAAGTTTTGCTTTAATATTCCCCGGATTAATCCTCTTTTAATGTCCCTAAGGCCGCAATTGGGGTCTATGAGGCCGGTTTCAGAGGACCATGCCATGGCATTCATGGTAAAATCCCTTCTTGCAAGGTCTTCGGATATATCTGTTTTTATTTGAGAAAAATCTATTGTTGTGCCGTCTTCAAGGACGACCCTCAGCATTCCGGCCTTAAGCTCAACGAGGGTTCCGCCGAGCCCGGAGGAAACGGCTTTGGCTAAGGCCTTCACATCTCCTTTAACGACGAAGTCGAGGTCGTAAGGTCTTTTGGGCCTTCTGCCTCTGAGATAGTCCCTTAAGTAGCCTCCGACAAGATAAAGGGGGCAGTGCCCCCTCACCCCTGCCTTTAAAAAGACTGCCTTGATAAGCGGGTCGTCAATCAGCATCAGGGGATGCCGAACATCCTCTTTGTCGAGGAAACCGTGTTTTTAAGCAGTATGGCTATCGTAACCGGCCCTACCCCGCCGGGCACAGGCGTTATATAAGATGCCTTCTCAGAGACAGGCAAAATGCCGGGGGTCGCTGACCCCTTGAAATCCACATCCCCGAGGAACCTCCCATCAGGCAGTTCGGTTATTCCTATGTCTACAACGACCGCACCCTCTTTGACCATGTCTGCGGTTATAAGCCCGGGTCTTCCTGCGGCCACGCAGAGGATATCCGCCTGCAATGTCTTTTCCCCGAGGTTTTTTGTCTCCCTGTGGCAGACCGTAACGGTGGCCTCCTTTGCAAGGGCCATGAGCGCAAGAGACTTCCCAACGGTAAGACTTTTCCCGACAACGACCACATCTTTGCCCTTGAGCCCTACCCCGTAGTGCTCAAGGAGCATTATCACTCCATAGGGTGTGCATGGAAGGAAGGTGGCGCTAACAGGCCATGTTCCAGATATCGCGGGGGGCCGTGCCCCAATATCGCAGGGGCGCGTCGCCCCCAGCTGGTATGTGGATTCTTCGGCGGCAAGCCTTCCTATGGATATTGCGCCGAGGCCGTCCACATCCTTCTCCGGAGTTATCGCATTAAGGACGACCCTCGGGTCTATGTGTGCCGGAAGCGGCAGAAGCGCCAATATCCCGCTTACGGTCATGTCCTCGTTGAGCTTCTTTATCAGATGCAGGAGCTCGTTAAGGGATGCGCCCTCGGGGAGACGATACGGGTAGTCCAGAATGCCCAACCTCCGGCAGAGGTTTCTTGTGTTTTCAAGGTACTGCCTCGAAGAGGCGCGGTCTCCGACAATAACCATCGCAAGGCCCACGGCTATGCCCCTGCCCTTCAGGGACTCGACCTCCGGCCCGAGTTCCTTGTAAATCAGGGAGGCCACGGGACTGCCCTTCATCAGGATTGCCATAGGGTTGATTATACCATCAACGACTCTTGATGCCGCATCCCGAAATTTCACCCGCCTCCCCTCCCCCTTATCTAAGGTGGTATAATAATCGGATGGGACTTCTGGTCGTAGGCTCGGTAGCGTTCGATTCGGTCGAGACACCGTTTGGTCAAGCCGAGGAGGTCTTGGGCGGCTCGGCCACTTATTTTTCCACCTCGGCAAGCTATTTTACGGATGTAAGCCTCGTTGCGGTCGTGGGCGAGGACTTCCCGGATAAGCACATGAATTTCCTTAAGATGCGCGGGATAGACACGAGGGGGCTTGAGAGGGCAAAGGGGAAGACCTTCAGGTGGCAGGGCAGATACGGCTACGACCTTAACGAGGCCCATACGCTAAAGACGGAGCTTAATGTCTTTCAGCATTTCAGGCCGAAGCTCCCTGACGAATACAAGGATGCGGAGGTCGTATTTCTGGCAAACATAGACCCTGACCTCCAGAGGGATGTCCTTAAGCAGGTCAAAAGCCCCAAGGTCGTGGCCGCAGATACGATGAACTTCTGGATAGAGAGCAAGAAGGAATCCCTGCTTGAGACGCTCAGGTCGGTCGACATCCTCATAATAAACGACTCCGAGGCAAGACAGCTCACCGGAGAGCCGAACCTCGTCAAGGCCGCAAGACTGATAGAATCGCACGGCCCAAGGACGGTCATCGTAAAGCGAGGGGAGCACGGGGTTTTGATGTTCAACGGTAATAGCGTGTTTTCCGCCCCGGCCTACCCCCTCGAGGCCGTCTTCGACCCAACGGGCGCAGGCGACACATTCGCCGGCGGGTTCATGGGCTATCTTTCAAACATAAGGGACTTTAGCGAGCCCGGAATGCGCAAGGCCATAGTGATGGGCAGTGTGATGGCATCCTTCAATGTGGAGGACTTCAGCCTCAACCGCATAAGGAGCCTTGAGTTCGTAGAGATAGAAGTAAGGTACAGGGAATTCAAGAGGCTCTCGCACTTCGAAGACATATAGGGGTTGCGAACCCCTGCGTAATGAGGTGCAACCTCGCGCAATAAGGGACAGTCCCTACTGCGTGGGGGCCCTCCGCCCCCTATTGCGCAAGCCCCTCGATTTCGGCCTTCTCTTTAAGGAGGGCCTCTTTCTCCCTTGCCAGCTCGGCGAGCCGGGCGTCCGCATCAGATGCTTCCTTTTCCATCTGTTTTTTCTTCAGCGTATTCGTCTGCACCCAGAACCTTTCCTGTGAATCGAGGAAGTTGAGCCATTGCGAGTCGTCTTTTCCTGCGGCGCGCGCCCTCTTTATCCCTTTCTGGAAGAGGACCTCTATCCTGAGCCTTATCCGGTCGTAGTCTTTTTTGAGGCCGTCAAGCTCCCCGGTCTCTTTTTCTATCTGCTTGAGCCTCGTTTCGATATTGAGGAGCCTCGGGTCCGGCTTGGGTTCTTCGGGCGGAAGGTATGTCTCCACAGGGGTGTAGGGTTTCGGGGCAACCCTTTGGCCTTCGCTCCTTGCGGGCTCAAGCCTTTCCGCCGGCGGGGTTTCCCCTGCTTCTATCTTTTCTACATCCTCCGCGGAGATTTCGAGTATGCCGCCATAGACCTTCATCCTGACCTTTCCGTCTACCTTCTCGTAATCCGTCACATCCCTTATGACGGAGCCGTTTTTAAGGTAGACGGTCGCCGCCTCGATAGCGCTCGAAGAAAACAGAAGAAAGACCAAGGTTAAAAATACCGCCATATCCAACCTCCTTTCCGAATATTTTAGCAGATTTTAAAATCCGTGTTTGCGTTTAACCGGGACGGTATGTTAAAATTTTGCGTAAACCGGCATCGAAGGGAGGCAAAGGCGCTGAAAGACCGGAAGAAAGCGATACATTTCCTGCTCTTTTTCGTCGTTGCCGTCATCCTGTCCTACGGCTTTGTAGATCTCAGGTTTACGATGAACCGCCAGCACCCGCCGGCTACGGTGGCCGCTCTTACGGCAGGCGTTGCCGAAAGGGGTTGTCAATACAGAATCCTTGTGCCGCGGATTATCCGTTACCTTTATGAACGCACCGACGAGACGCCCCTAACACAAAAAAAATGGCTCTGGTTCTATGGGTTTGACTCCCCGCCCGAGCGGACGGCCTCACGCCAGAGGCCTACCCCCAGTCTCATAGACATATATCTTCCTCCGGAGGAGGCGGCGGACTACAGGGATTTTCTCAAGCTCGCAAAGGGAATGGAATTTCTGTCCGTCCTCCTTTTAATCATAGCCTTCCGTTATTACATTTCCCTGTTTATCGAGAACAGGACCGCATGCACCCTGTTGAGTTTCTCGCTCTTCTATGTCCTTCCGTTCAACTTCCTGTTCAATTACTTTTACTACCAGTCCCTCTTCTACCCCTACGACATCCCCTCCATGCTATTCTTCACCCTCGGCCTGATATTCATCTACAAAAAGAACTGGCCCCTTTATTACTTTATATTTGCGCTGGGGACATTCAACAGGGAAACGACCGCTTTTCTTACGATGACATATGTCTTCACGGCCCTCGGCAAGGACCGGCTTAAGACCATAGCGTCCCACAGCCTTGCCCAACTGGCAATATGGGTCGCTATCAAATCCTATGTCTACTCCCTGTACGGCGGTAATCAGGCCGAAGACCCGAACATCAGATTGTTCAAATTTTCATGGGGGGGCAATTCCCATTTCTTTTTCAAGGAAAACCCTGTCGAGGCCTACACCTATTTCTTCCGCACCATGGGATATCTCTGGATCCCGGTCCTTTTCTTTTTCCGCCGCATAAGGGAAGACTTCGTAAGAAGGTCATTGCTCGTCCTTGTGCCTTTCACCATCGGGATGGCTATTGTGGCCAACATACACGAGCTTCGCATCTGGGGCGAGATGATCCCGATAGTGCTTTCTGCATTCCTTCTAATCGTAAAGGGGATGTTCGAGAGGGCCGCGCCGGGCAAGGCCAAAACCTCTTAGTTACGCATGCCATGCCGGTTAAACTCGGGCTTGAACGCATAGGAAGACTCTGGCCCCGGAAACTGAAAGGCGTCCGGGTCGGACTCCTCGTGCATCCGGCCTCCGTCACGAGGGGACTGAGGCACGCATCGGATATCTTTGAAGACGCAAGGCAGTGCGCCCTGACGGCCCTCTTCGGCCCCCAGCACGGAATCCGCGGCGAAACGCAGGACAACATGTTGGAGTGGGAGGGGTTTAAAGACCCGGCTACGGGCCTGCCCGTATTCAGCCTTTATGGTCGCACAAGAAAGCCCGGAAAAACCATGCTTAAGGGCATTGACGCCCTCGTCGTAGACCTGCAGGATGTCGGGGTGCGGTATTACACCTTCATATGGACGATGGACTTGGCTATGGAGGCGTGCTCGGAGGCGGGCAAGGCGGTCGTCGTCCTCGACAGGCCGAACCCTATCGGCGGCCACAAGGTGGAAGGCCCGGCGCTTGACCCGGATTATGCTTCGTTTGTAGGAAGGCGCCCCCTGCCCGTCCGGCACGGGATGACCATAGGAGAGATAGGCTTGTATTTAAAGAAATCCTTTTATCCCTCGCTCGACCTGCATATCATCCCCATGAAAGGGTGGATGCGGAAAATGTGGTTCGATGAGACCGGCCTTCCGTGGGTCATGCCCTCCCCTAATATGCCGACACTTCAAACGGCAGTCGTCTATCCGGGAATGTGCCTTCTTGAGGGCACGCATCTTAGCGAAGGCAGGGGCACGACAAGGCCGTTTGAGCTCTTCGGCGCGCCGCATATTGCGCCCGAAAGACTCGTAAAAAGGCTCGGCGAGTTCAAACTCCCGGGGGTCTTATTCAGGCCCCTTTATTTTCAGCCGACTTTTCAGAAGCACAAGGGAAGGCTCTGCGGAGGGGCCCAACTGCATGTCATGGACAGGGAACGCTTCAGGCCGTTTAAAACAGGGGTTGCAGTGCTCAAGGCAGTGCGCGAGATTTACCCTCATAAACCCCTCTGGAAAAAGCCCCCGTATGAGTATGAGACCCGGAAGATGCCTATAGATATCCTTGCAGGCACGGACAGGCTGAGGGCCGGTATAGACGGGGGCGAAAGCCTTGCGCATATGGAGGCGTGGTGGGACGAAGAGTGCAGGGCCTTTAATAAAACAAGAAAACGCTTTTTGCTTTATGGGTGAGCCCCTCTCGGCATTCATTCTATCGGCCGGATTCGGCGAACGGCTGAGACCCATTACGCAGAACATCCCAAAGCCCCTCTTGCCGATAATAGGCAAGCCCGTCTTAGGTCGTGTCCTCGAAAAACTGACCCGCCTTCCGTTTATCGCAGGGGGCCGTGCCCCCAATATCGCAGGGGGCCGTGCCCCCAATATCGCAGGGGGCCGTGCCCCCATCGCGCGCATCGGAATAAATACCCATCATCTATCGGAAGCGGTCGAGGGATGGCTCGGGGGCTCCGCTTTCAGAGACAGGGTTACGGTTTTCCGCGAGGGGGCAGTATTGGGCACGGGGGGCGCCCTGAAAAACGCAGAGCGGTTTCTTTCCGGCGGGCCTTTCATTGTCCATAACGGAGATGTGTTCTCGGAAATAGACCTCGGAAAACTCATCGCGGCCCACCTGGCATCGGATATCGTGGGGGCTCCCTGCCCCATTGCAACACTTGCGGTCCATGACTACCCGAAGTTCAATAACCTTATTGTCAATGCCGACGGCCTGCTTTGCGATGTCAGGAAGGCATCGGGGGGGCTACGAGCCCCCACGGCAGGCACGGCCTGCCACGAAAAGGGGCTACGAGCCCCCACGATATTGGCTTTTACAGGGATAGCCGTATACAGCCCGGAGTTTTTGAAATTCCTTCCTTCCGGGCCTTCCTCGGTGGTTGATGCATGGCTATCGGCTATCAAAGCAGGTAAGAGGGTCGGCACATACGATGTATCCGGCTCTTACTGGGCGGACATCGGGACGCCGGAGTCTTATGCGGAGACCATAATTCATACACTCAAGGCGGACGGGGAGACCGTATACATTCACCCCTCGGTCGAGGGATGCCATACGGTTGAAATCGAAGGGCCTCTGGTCGTAGAAGAAAACTCAAGGCTGAATGGAGGCATATTCGGAAAATGCATTGTCCTTCCCGCCTGCTCGCCTCCCCCCGGCCGCTATGAAAACTGCATAATCGGGCCTGATTTCACAATCCCTATTCCCGAAGCCGAAGGCCCGGTCGTCATCGGCGCCGGCGGCTCCGACCGGAGCTACTACAGAGAGAAAAAGAACGGGCGGTCTGTGGTAGTCCTCGATTATTCGGTCAATGAGGATTCCGGGCGTTATATCGCATATTACGAGTTTTTCCGTAAACACTCGATTCCGGTTCCCGAACTCCTTACGCACGACAACCATAAACTTGTCTTCGAGGACTTAGGCGATATCTCTCTTTACAGCCGGCTTAAGTGCAGGAGACCCCTTGAAGAGGTCGAGGCCATGTATAAAAGAGTTATCGATATGGCGGTCATGCTCCACACCGAAGTTACCGCTCACATGGAGGAATGCCCGCAGATAAAAGAAAGGGTCTTTGACTACGACCACCTCCGGTGGGAGACGGCATATTTCATCGAAAGGTTCGTAATCGGAGTGGTGGGCCTCAAAGTTGATATGAAAGGCGTCACTGACGCCTTCCATAGGCTTGCGCTAAAGGTGGACGCCCTTCCGAAGACCGTAATCCACAGGGACCTTCAGTCCCAAAACATCATGATAGGGGTCAGCGACCCCTCGCATTTTAAAGACGGTGCGCCGAGGCTTATAGACTATCAGGGGGCAAGGCTCGGCCCCCCGGCATACGATATCGCATCCCTTCTTTGGGACCCCTACTACAGGCTCGATGACGCCCTGAGGGAGCGGCTTATCGGTTATTACGGCGAAAAAACAGGGTGGGACATTAATGAGAAAGGCATCCGTGATGCCCGGCTTCAGAGGCACATGCAGGCCCTCGGGGCATACGGGTTTCTTTCGACGGTAAAGGGAAAGAAATACTTTCTCAAGCATGTTCCCGAGGGCCTGAGGCTCCTTAAAGAAGATGCGGAGCTTTGCGCGGAGGAATATCCGGCAATTTATGAGCTTGCGAGCCGGTTACAACCTCCCCCCTTGGGAGCATAGGGGGCCTTGACAAATATATCAAAAAATGTTTATATAATATCCGTGGGTTCGATTATAAGGGGCTATTTCTCCCTTGAACGGACAAAAAAGATACTTTCACATAAAAAACAGTTTATAAGCAATATTCCGGCCGCCATCAACATGGAAGCGGGAGGCGCATAGTGCAGGAAGCGCTCGACATCTTCAAGGCCCTCTCGGACGAGACGAGGCTCAGGATAATAAAGCTCCTCGAAGGGGGGGAGCTATGCGTTTGCGATATAGTTGCCGCTATCGGGATGATACAGCCGAAGGTGTCTTTTCACCTTGCCTCACTCAAGGACGCGGGGCTTATCGCCGACCGCAAAGAGGGAAGGTGGACTCGCTACAGGCTCAGGGATTCGGATATGTTCCGCCGGTTTCTTCTTTATGCCGCAATAGAAAAGACATCGGGCGATGCTGTGGAGGAAGACAAAAAGCGGCTCGAGGAATTCTTGAGGACTAAAGGGAACAAAGTGGTCGAATTGAAAAAATGCTCATAAGGACTCGTAGAAGGGGTAAGGGGCCAAAAGGGTAAGGGAGGTGATAAGGGAAATCTTAGATAAGCCGTATTCTTCTTTTAAACTCTAAACTTCAGAGGAGGACCTATGAAAAGGACGCTTTCGCTTGTTTTTGCGCTTTTGTTTGTCGCAGTCTCCGCAACGGCCTTTGCCCTCACGGACGAGGAGGCCAAGGTCATTCAAAAGGCCGCCGATGAATACATGTCGAACATCCCCCCAGACGGCTACCACATCCTTGCCGAAGATGTGCTCAAGAGGATACAGTCCGGCGCGAAAGATTTCGTGATTGTAGATGTCCGGATGCCGAAGGACAAGAAATACGATCAGGGTCATCTGCCGGGCGCAATCTACATCGGCTTCAAAGAAATAGCGAAGCCCGAAAACCTCGCTAAGCTCCCCAAAGACAAAGACATAATCGTGCACTGCGATACCGGGCACGAACAGAACAAGGCGCTCTCCGTATTGAGGCTTTTGGGCTATAAGGCCTACGACATGAAGTGGGGCTATATGTCATGGAAGACCTCCGGCCCCACGGCTGCAACGCTTAAGGCGATAGAGGGCTCGATTTCCAACAACTACCCAATCGAGAAATGACCTAAAATAACAAGGGGGGGCGCTAAAGCGCCCCCCTCTTTAAATTAAAATGGCGCAGGATACTATACATAACGACATAATAATTGCCGAATTATCTGTCATTCCAGCTTGTCTGGAATCTTTCTTTGAAGAAGGATGCTGGACAAGCCAGCATGACAGTGAGGTTGCCTTATGCGACATAAATTACTAATGAGAGCACTTTATAGTTTACATTTGTTTGTCATTCCCGCAAGCGAAGCGCGTCGGGAATCCTTCTTGAATGCATGGAAAGATTCCGGACAAGCCGGAATGACAGTTGTAAAGTATTTTATGCTCCCCGTAGTAAGTCGCTATGTATAAAAAGCTCTCTTTCATAAACAGGTACCTCACGGTATGGATATTTTCCGCCATGGCCTTCGGCGTGGGCCTCGGATATTTTATGCCGGGTGCAGAAAGGCTCATCAACCGCTTTCAGTTGGGCACGACAAATATCCCGATAGCCATCGGGCTCATCCTCATGATGTATCCGCCCCTTGCCAAGGTGAAGTACGAAGAACTTGGCGAGGTCTTCAGGGATAGAAAAGTGCTTGGGCTCTCGCTGGTCCAAAACTGGATTATCGGCCCCGCGCTGATGTTTGTCCTGGCGATAATCTTTCTGCGCGGGTATCCGGAGTATATGGTGGGGCTTATCATGATAGGTCTTGCCCGGTGCATCGCAATGGTGATAGTCTGGAACG
>Ga0214473_10011358_pt1 | contig 10448 bp, 6 predicted proteins | sample RVTome_7_FD_203509 | JGI IMG/M metagenome (GOLD analysis project Ga0214473, IMG submission 203509) | Soil microbial communities from uranium-contaminated site in the Upper Colorado River Basin, Wyoming, United States - RVT98D197 | ecosystem: Environmental > Terrestrial > Soil > Contaminated >... | reverse complement strand
GGCCATGGCGCGGGCGTGGGGGACCACTTCGTAGTCGGGGACGACGGTATTGACCAGCCCGATGCGCAGCGCTTCCTCGGCATCGATAATCCGGCCGGTGAAGATCAGCTCGCGGGCCCGGCCGTGTCCGACCAGGCGCGGCAGGCGGTAGGTCGCGCCGGCGGCGGGGAGGATCCCGAGGCCGACCTCGGGCTGGCCAAAGCGGGCGGTCTCGCCGGCGACGCGGATGTCGCACGCCAGCGCCAGCTCGCAGCCGCCGCCGAGCGCCACGCCGCGCACGGCGGCGATGGTCGGCAGCGGGAACTGCTCGACCTTCAGGAACATGTTCGAGTTGATGCCGCGCAATGCGTCGGGGGCGCGGCGCCCGCGCAGTTCCCGGATGTCGGCTCCCGACGCGAACGCGGCGGCGCCGGCCGCGGCGGCGTCGCCGCCAATCGCGCCGGTCAGGATCACCACGCGGGTCCGGGGGTCGGCCGCCAGGCGGTCGAGCGCGGCGTGCATCTCCTGGACCAGTTCCAGGTTGATGGCGTTGCGGACTTGGGGCCGGTTCAGGGTGATGACCGCGACGCCGTCGGCATCCTGATCAAGCAGGAGGGTCCGATTGCGGCCTCCGCCGGCCGGCGCGCCGCGTTTCGGTGTCCGCTTCACGGCTTGAGGACGATCTTGCCGAACAGCGTGCGCTCGGCCATGGCGCGGTGGCCTTCGGCGACCTTCTCCAGGGGGAGGATGCGGTCGATGACCGGTTTCAGGCGGCGGGCTTCCATCAGCCGCACAACCTGATGGAGCTCGGCGCGCGAACCCATCGTCGACCCGAGGATCGACAGTCCCTTGGAGTAGATGTAACGGATGTCGGTCTCGCCCTTGTAGCCGGTGGTGGCGCCGCAGGTGACCATGCGGCCGCCCTTGGCAAGGGCCTTGAGGCTCTTGTCCCAGGTGTCCTGGCCGACCGCTTCGATGACGACGTCGACGCCGCGCTTGCCGGTGAGGCGGCGGACTTCGTCCAGGAAGTCGGTCTTGCGGTAGTTGATCACTTCGTCGGCGCCGAGCGCCTTGAGCCGGGGGACCTTCTCGTCCGCCCCGACGGTGGCGATGACGCGCGCGCCGTGGAGCTTCGCGATCTGCACCGCGGCGGTGCCGACGCCGCTGCCGCCGGCCTGCACCAGTACGTCTTCGCCGACGCGCACGGCGGCGCGGGCCACCAGCATGTGCCAGGCGGTCAGGAAGACGAGCGGGAAGGCGGCCGCCTCTTCGAACGACAGATCGGCGCCGAGTGGGATCAGGTTGGCCGCCGGCAGCGCCGCGTATTCCGCCTGCGTGCCGTTGCAGTGCTCGCCGATGATGCCGTAATCGCGGCACAGCGGGTCCCAGCCGGTCAGGCAGTGGTGGCACCGGCCGCAGGAGAAGCCGGGGGCGACCACGACGCGGTCGCCGGGCTTGAAGGTCGGGGTGGCGGACGCCGGCGTGGCGGACGCCGGCGTGGCGAAGGCCGGGCCGACTTCCACCACGATCCCCGCGCCGTCCGACCCGAGGACCATCGGCAGCGGCAGCGTCAGCCCCGGCAGGCCGCGTCGCACCCAGGTGTCGAGATGGTTCATCCCGGCGGCTTTGATCTGCACGACCACCTGGCCGGGGCCGGCGGTGGGGCGCGGCAGGTCCGCAATCTCCAGCGCGTCCAGCCCGCCGTGTCGGCTGATTCGGACCGCCTTCATGGTTTCCTCTCAGATCCCCCGGAACTTCGGGGTCCGCTTCTCGACGTAGGCGGCGATCCCTTCCGCCGCGTCGGCCGACTGGAACAGCTGCTGCTGCAACTCGCGCTCGAGGGCGAGCCCCTCGGCGAACGACATCTCGGACCCCGACGCGACGGCCCGCTTGATGGCGCCGACCGCCTTCGCCGCCTTGCCGGGTGGGGTGAACTGCCGGGCGTACTCGAGCACCCGATCCCACCAGCCTTCGGCCTCGAGGACCTGGGTGACGATCCCGGCGGCCGCCGCTTCCTCCGGGGTGAAGGTCCGTCCGGTCGCCATCATCTCGAGCGCGCGCGCCCTGCCGACCAGCCGCGCCAGACGCTGCGTCCCGCCGGTCCCCGGCAGCACGCCGAGCGTGACTTCGGGGAGGCCGATCTTGAGTTCGGGGAGACCGGTCTTGCCGCCGCCCCTTCGGGCCAGGCGGATGTCGGCCGCCAGCGCCACCTCCAGGCCGCCGCCGACGCAGTGGCCGTTGATCGCCGCGATCACCAGCTTGGGCGTCTGCTCCAGGCGGTTGAGCGTCTCGTTGGCGTGCAGGCAGAAGTAGTACTTGTACGCCGGCGTGACCCTGGCGAGCATCCGGATGTCGGCGCCGGCGCTGAAGAACTTCTCCCCCGCGCCGCGCAGCACCAGAACCTGGACCGATTCGTCCATACGTGCCTTCAGGACGGCGGCGTCGAGCGCCAGCATCATCTCGTAGGAATAGGTGTTCGCGGGCGGGTCGTTCAGCTCGATCACGGCGACCCCGCGGTCGGTGGTAAGGGAGACGAGGGCGCGCGGGCTGTCGGGATTGCGCGTCACGGCCGGGTGCGGCGCGTCATGACTGCGGGCGGCGCGTCACGACAGGTCGACCCAGACCGACTTGGTCTGGGTGTACTCGTGCAGTCCGTGGCGCCCCAGCTCGCGGCCGAAGCCGCTCATCTTGAAGCCGCCGAACGGCATGGCGTTGTCATACAGGCCGTAGGTGTTGATCCAGACGGTGCCGGCCTGGATGGCGCGCGCCGCCCGGTGGGCTTTCTTGATGTCGCGGGTCCAGACGGCGGCCGCCAGGCCGTAGAGCGTGTCGTTCGCCTGCCGCACCAGGTCGTCGACGTCCTTGAAGCGGAGGACCGACAGCACCGGGCCGAAGATCTCCTCGCGGGCGATGGTCATGCGCGCCGACACGTCGTCGAAGATGGTCGGCTGGACGAAATAGCCGCGGCCCGCCGGGCGCGCGCCGCCGCACACCAGCCGCGCCCCCTCGCTGCGTCCCTTGTCGACGTACGACAGGACGCGGTTCATCTGCGCCTCGCTCACCTGCGGGCCGAGCCGCGTCTTGGGGTCGAGCGGGTCTCCCTGCTTGAGCTTGGCGGTCGCCGCCTGCAGCCGATCGACGAACGCGTCGTGCAGCGAGTCTTCCAGGAACAGGCGCGACCCGGCGGTGCAGACTTCGCCCTTGTTATAGAAGATACCGTTGGTCGCGCCGCGCACGGCGGCGTCCAGGTCGGCGTCGGCGAACACGACGTTGGGCGACTTGCCCCCCAGCTCGAGCGTCAGTTTCTTCAGGGTGGTGGCGGCGCGGCGCATGATCTCCTGCCCCACCGCGGTCGAACCGGTGAAGGCGATCTTGTCGACGCCCGGATGATCGACCAGCGCCGCTCCGGCGGTCGGCCCGAACCCCGGCACGACGTTCAGCACTCCCGGCGGCAAGCCGGCCTCGGCGGCGATCTCAGCCAGGCGCAGGGCGGTCAGCGGTGTCTGCTCGGCCGGCTTCAGGACGATGGTGTTGCCGGCGGCCAGCGCCGGCGCCACCTTCCAGGCGGCCAGCAGGATCGGGAAGTTCCACGGGATGATCTGGCCGACGACTCCGATCGGCTCGCGCAGGGTGTAGGCCAGGCAGGGGGCTTTCACCGGGATCGTCTCCCCCTCGATCTTGGTGGCGAAGCCGGCGAAGTAGCGGAAGCAGTCGGCCGCCATCGGGACGTCGACTTTCGACGCCTCAGTGATGGTCTTGCCGGAGTCGAGGGATTCGAAGTGGGAGAGTTCGCCGACGCGCGCTTCCAGAAGGTCGCCGATCTTCCAGAGGATGCGGCCGCGGTCGGAGGCCGACATCTTGGCCCAGTCGCCGCCCGCGAACGCCTGGCGCGCCGCCGCCACGGCGCGGTCGATGTCTTCGGCCCGCCCCTCGGCGACCTCGGTCAGGACTTCCTCGGTCGCCGGGTTGATGGTACGGAAGGTCGCGCCCGACTGCGCGGGTGTCCATTGGCCGCCGATGAACAGCAGCCCGGGCTTGATAGTGCCGGCCGGCATGGGCCGGGATGTTATTCGGAAGGGATGATCGAGTCAACGCGCCGGCCGCTGGACGACGCGGCGGAGTCGCGCCGGCCGCGGGCCGACATCCCGGCGTCGCACTCGAACCGCGCCGGCGGCAGTGGGATCTCCACTTCCCGCAGCCCGAAGCCCCCGGTCACGATCGCGGCAATGGCCGGGGCCGATGCCCCGATGGCCGGGGCCGATGCCATCTTCGACCCGGCGGGATCCCGCGAGGAGGTTTTCACACCGCCGGAGACTGGTTTGCCGGCGTCGGCGGCCTGGTCCGGGGTCTCGCGGGCCTCCTGGCGCGCGCCCCCGGCGGACGGGACGGCCGGTGTCGTCGGGCGCCGGCGGCTCTTCTGGATCGCCCGCTGCTTGGCCTGCAGACGGCGCTGCTGGGGGGTGAAAATGTCGCCGGGCTGGTCGTAGCCCGTCGGGTACCAGAAGCCGGAATCGTCGCGCCGGCCTTCCGGGAGGGGAGAAACGACGTCCTCGGAACTGCCGCGGGGCAGGATCACCTCGATGAGGCCGAGCCCCCGGTCGACTAGAGTTGGAAGACGCCGTCGGCGTTTCGCTGCAGCCATGTCCCCTGGTCCCGATTACTGTGATACACAACGCAGGGCAGCACGTGGCCGGATGCTACCAGACCCGGAGAGCGCAACGCAAGGGCCATATGGCGAAACGGCATAGTGGCGGGCGGGGAGCCTGATGAACGGGCGGGGAGCGTGATGAAGACGATCATCGAGCCGTTCAAGATCAAGGTCGTGGAGCCGATCAAGATCACCGACCGGCCCTACCGCGAGCGGATCCTGGAGGGGGCGGCCCACAACCTGTTCCAGGTGCGGGCCGAGGACGTCACCATCGACCTTTTGACCGACAGCGGCACGGCGGCGATGTCGGCGCGGCAGTGGTCGGCGGTGATGGACGGCGACGAATCGTACGCCGGCAGCCGGTCCTTCTACCGCTTCGAGAAGGTGGTCCGCGACCTGACCGGGTACCGCCACATCATCCCGGTGCACCAGGGGCGGGCGGCGGAGAGGATCCTGTTCGGCATCGTCGGCGGGGCCGGGAAGGTGGTCCCCAACAACTCCCATTTCGACACCACGCGGGCCAACGTCGAGTACACCGGGGCGCAGGCGCTGGACTTTTTGATCCCCGAAGGGCGCGACCCGCAGTCGGAGCACCCGTTCAAGGGGAACATGGATCTCGAGGCGCTCGATCGGTGCCTGGTGGAGAACGGCCGCGACCGGATTCCGCTGGTCATGGTCACGGTCACCAACAACTCCGGCGGCGGGCAGCCGGTGGGGCTCGCCAACCTGCGCGCGGTGCGCGAGATTTGCCGGAAGCACAAGGTGCCGCTGTTCCTCGACGCCTGCCGGTTCGCGGAGAACGCCTGGTTCATCAAGATGCGGGAGCCGGGGCAGCAGGACCGGCCGGTGCGCGCCATCGCCCACGAGATGTTCGCCCTGACCGACGGCTGCACCATGAGTGCCAAGAAGGACGGCCTGGTGAACATCGGCGGCTTCCTCGGCCTGAACGACGACACGCTGGCGGCGCGATCGCGCAATCTCCTGATCCTGACCGAGGGGTTCCCGACCTACGGGGGGCTCGCCGGGCGCGACCTGGAGGCGATGGCCCAGGGGCTGGACGAAGTCCTCGACGAGGACTACCTGAATTACCGGTTCGTCTCGACCGCCTATCTCGGCAACCACCTGTCCGAGGCCGGCGTGCCGATCCTCCGGCCGGTCGGCGGGCACGCGGTGTATCTCGACGCGCGCCGGTTCGTCCCCCACATCGAGCCGAAGAGCTTCCCGGCCCAGGCGCTCGCCTGCGAGCTGTACCTCCACGCCGGCATCCGGGGGGTCGAAGTCGGGTCGCTGATGTTCGGGAGGACCGACGCGGCGACCGGCTGCTACACCGGTCCCGCGATGGAGCTGGTCCGCCTGGCGATCCCACGGCGAGTCTACACCCAGAGCCACATCGACTACGTCATCGAGGCGATCCTCGAGGTGCACCGGAACCGCGACCGGATCCGGGGGCTGGAGGTCGTCTGGGAGGCGCCGATCCTGCGGCACTTCACCGTCCGGCTGCGACCAATCGGGTAGATTCGTAACAGTTTCCCGTCAAGATTCCGACGATCCCTTGCCCGGCTCCTGCCCGGGCTCTAAGTTTCGGGGCTGAGGCCCGCATCCGCTTCCTGGTCAAGCCACACCGGGGCCGATGGAGAGGTCAGGATGGGGATCGTGGGCGCCGTTGTGCGCTCGGCGCAGTCCTACCCGGCACTCCTTCCCATCATCGCCTTCTTCCTGGGGGCTTCGATCTGGGCCGTCAGGACGAACCGGTGGGTGATGGCCGGCACCACCATCCTCTCAGGCAGTTTCGCCTGTCTTCTTTACATGTCGGACGCCCCGGCCCTGGCCGCGAGGTCTGGGGGAGTGACCGTGCCGTCGGGACATTCGGTTGCCGGGGTCGGGTCGGCCGCCGGGGTCGGGTCGGCCGCTGCGGGCGGGTCGGGCGGTGACGCGGCCCAGGTCCCGGCGGGCGGGCGTTTCACTTCGGTCGACCGGCTCCACCCGCGGTTTCCGCGCGATTTCCCGCTGCCGGGGATCTTCAAGCTCGAGAGCAACTCCAGCGGCCGGCGCGAGGGGACGCTGACCACCCGTTTCCGGTTCCGGGGCGAGGGGGCGGAGGCCGTCCGCGTGTTGAGGGATCTCGTCCAGAGCCACGGCTGGGAAGTCGAGCAGAAGGCGCCGCACCGGCTGGTCTTCCGCAAGAACGGGAGGTCGGTCGAGGCCTGGTTCTCCTACCCGGCCCACTCCGTCGTCCTGGACGTCTCCGACCGGAATTAACCCGGGGCCCGGGAGCGCCTGTTTCAGAAATCGAGCTGCAGCCCGAACTGAACCCGCCGTCCGAACCGGCGCTCGGCGTCCAACGCCAGGACGCCGCGCGGCAGGAGGTCCGGGTCGAGGGCCGAGGCTCCGGCGATCGTCTGGCTGGCGAGGTCCTCGACCTCGGCGGCGGAGACCGGCTCGTAGGTATGGATCCGCAGGTCGTCGGTGTTCAGGAGATTGAACACCTCGAAGGACAGCGCCGCCGCCATCTTCCCCAGGACGAAGGACTTCCTGACGCTGAGGTTGATGTCGAGTGTCGGCTCGTTGCGCAGGCTGTTGCGCCGCACCGGGATGAAACGGGCCGGCTCGCCCGGTTCGGCGGTGGTGTAGCCGTACAGGGTGCGCAGCTGCGGGTAGTCCCAGTTGTCGAGCGCGAAGAAGCGCGAGATAACCGAGAACGGCAGCCCTGAACCCCAGGTGAGAGTGCCGCCGATCTGATAGTCGCGGGGTAGGAAGGCGAGACCGTTCACCTTGACGGCGTGCCGCTGGTCGTAGGCGAGGTATCCCGCCTCGGCCTCGATGACCGACGGATCGTTCCCCTCGCGGGCCTGCAGGTCCTCGGCGTCCCCCAAAGCGCGCGAGTAGGTGTACGAGGCGTTCATCTCCCAGCGCCGGGCCAGGCGGCGGCGCAGCGCCAGGGTGATCCCTTGGTAGCGCGCGTCGTTGAAGTTGCCGATCTGGAGGATCTGGTTGAAGAACGGGTTGTTGATATAGAGGTCCGGGCGGCCGTCGGGAACGCGGTGGCTCACCCCGGCGCTGTCGATGTCGAGGCGGCCGACCTGGTCGAGCGGCGTCTCGCCGGTGCCGAAGTGCAGCTCGTGGTTGATGTCGATGTCCTGCAGCTGGTCGCGGAAGCGGCGCCGGACGTAGGTCAATGACAGCGCCGTCTCCGGGGCGATCTCGCGCTCGAACCCTAAGGTCAGTTCGTCGCTGAACGGGGTCCGGAGGTCGCGTTCGACCTGGGTCACCGACGGCGGCGCGGCCGAGATCAGCCGGATGGTGCCGGGGAGGACGACGCCGGCCCGCGCCGGGTTGCCGCTCAGGTAGTAGCGGTTGAGCAGGTCGGGGCCCTGCTCGCCGACGACCGTCGACAGGAACAGCTTGTCGTAGTACCGGCCCCAGGTGGCGAACAGCCGGGTGCGCCCGTCCGCCGCCGGGTCCCAGGAGAGCGACAGGCGCGGCGACAGGTTGTTGTTGGTGATGGCGATGTCCTGCGGGCGCTGGGGGAAAATCCCGTACTGTTCGAGGATGGCCGGATCGACTTCGCCGTTCACGAACGCGTCCGGCACGAGGGCCTTCAGCGCCTCGGTCCCGAACCGCGCCGTGCCGTGGTGGCTCAGGAACAGACGCGGCAACGCCTTGAGAAGCGGGTCGACGTAGGGACCGTAGATCGGCGGCGAGGTCTGATTTTCGAAGTAGAAAATCGGGTCGCTCGAGATCCCGAGCGACTGAATCCCGTCGCCGTTGCCGAGCACGTCACCCCAATCCTTCTCCCAGCCGGTCAGAGCCGACAGCTTGTCGAACTGATCGCGCCCCGGGCCGGGGTCGAAGGCGGTGTAGCCGGCGCTGTCGATGACCTCGCGGTCGAAACGGAGACCGATCCCCAGGCTGAGGTTCGGCCACGGCCGGTACTGGTCCTGAAAATAGAGACCGGCGGTCGTGGCGTCCGCCTCGCCGTGCACGTCCCGGTCGATCGGGATGATGGCGAACAGGCGGATCGGCTCGAGACAGGCGGTGCGGCCGATGCAGAAGACCGCCGGGGGCTGCGGCAGGCGCGCCGGGGGTGGCGGCACGTACGGCGCCACGATCGGCCGGCGTTCCGTCTCCCTCGCGAACTTCTCGCGCTCGAGGACCATCCCCCCTTTCAGGTCGTGGGCGCCGATGAAATCGGGCACATGCACGGAAAGGTCCTGGCGCAGGGTGAAGCGGGTCCGGTCGTCGCTCAAATCCTCCCAATAGGGTCCGGACCGCACCCCCGTTGATCGGTCGATGGTGAAGCTCCGGTCGGGTGAAAGCGGCGCCAGCCGCCCGTACGGGTAGAGGTCGGTCGGGAAAGGCGTGTCGTCGAGCCGCCCGTTGCCGTTGCGGTCCTCGTCGGCCGTGTCGAGATGACCGTCGCCGTCCTCGTCGAATTCGTACAGGTCCCGCACGCCGTTGCCGTTGAGATCTTCGTTGACGTCGAGCGCCCCGTCGCAGTCGCGGTCCTCCCGTCCGGCCCCCTCGCAGCCTGACGGCCCGGTCCAGGCGAGGTCGCCGTCACGGTCTTCGGCCGTCGGGAACATGCAGATCGCGCAGGGGAAGGTGAGCGGCTCGAAGACGTCGAAGCGGCCATCGCCGTCGAGATCCTCGCCGGCGTCGTGCTCGAACAGCTCCAACAGGCCGTCGCCGTCGACGTCCTCCCAGAGAAAGTCGTTGCCGTTGGTGTCGGGGGACAGGTTGGGGACCCGGGCCGGCCGTTCATCGTAGGCTGACACCAGGGTCTCGAGGACGACGGTCGGGCTGAGGATCGACGTCCCTTTCGCCGTCAGGATCGTTCCGCCGACCTCGTCGGTATAGCCGGCCTCCTCGCGCGTGAACGAGTTCAGCCCTTCGTTCAGGTACTCCTGCGGATCGTGGTTGATCGACAGCGCCAGACGGCTGCTCGGCGTCGCCTGCCAGGTGATCTTCAGGAAGTTGCGGAACTCGCGCACCCCGGCGACGATCGCGGCGGACACCTCGTTGACCGGGTCTTCCTTCCGGATCGACTCCAGGGCGGCGTAGAACCAGGCGCGATCGGGGACGATCGGGCCGCTCGCCGACAGGAACGCCAGGAAGTCGTTGAACTCGAGGTCCCCCTGGTCCCCTTGGCCGACGCCGCCGTGCAGGAGCGGGTCGTCGATGCCGGCGCCGTCGCCGTCGAGCGCCCGACCGCGCCAGTGGAATTTGAACGACCCCACGAACTCGTTGCCTCCCGACTTGGTGATGATGTTGGCGAACCCCCCCTGGGCGCGGCCGAACTCGGCGGTGGCGCCCGCGGTCTTGAACTCGAGCTCCTGGATCGACTCGATGTTGAGCTGCGCCCCGACTTTGCCGGTGAAGGGATCGCCCGTCGAGACGCCGTCCACCAGGGTGACAACGTCGGTGTCCCGCGCCCCGTGGACGTTGGGGTTGCCGTCTCCGTCCACGTCGCTGACCCCGGGCGCCAGGGTCAGGACATCCTGGTAGTTGCGGCCGAAGATCGGCAGCGCCTCCATGAACTCGTCGCTGAGCCGCGTGGTGCTCGCCGGCTCGTCCAGATTGACGACCGGCGGGCGGGCACGCACCTCGATTCGGTCGCGCATGGCGGTCTCGGGCTGCAGGAAGACGTTCAGGGGGGTCGCGTGGTCCGTCCGCACCTCGATGTCCGACAGGATGAGGGTCGCGAACGAGGGGCAGACGGCGCGCAGGACGTAATCGCCGGCCGGGGGGAGTCCGGGAAAATTGAAGGCGCCGTCGGGCCCGGTCACCGAGCCGCGCGGTGCCACCCCGGCGCGTCGGCTCT
>Ga0214473_10011357_pt1 | contig 10448 bp, 9 predicted proteins | sample RVTome_7_FD_203509 | JGI IMG/M metagenome (GOLD analysis project Ga0214473, IMG submission 203509) | Soil microbial communities from uranium-contaminated site in the Upper Colorado River Basin, Wyoming, United States - RVT98D197 | ecosystem: Environmental > Terrestrial > Soil > Contaminated >... | reverse complement strand
TCCAATCTGGGAGCTTGGCCGCTCTCGACTTCGTATCACGAGGCCAAATCGAGTTCGCTTACGCTACGGCTCATGTCTTCGCCCCCACAGGGCTTCACACCGCACGGTTACCCGCCGGCATGCCTGTCGGGCTACACGGCAAACGGGTCATTCCATGGTGACCTCCTTTCAGATCACAAGACAACGATAGTCTCACTGACGCACCTGATGAACGCTGATTCTTGTAGGGTGTGCACCGCACACCGATTCCTTCTCAACCGCGAAAGCTTGCCCTCGCGAAGGCGGGGGACGCGAACCACGCGAAAGATGACCTCTCGCCGGGGGCGCAAAGGCCGCAAAGAAGAGCCTGGCGCCACTAGGTGGTAATACCACCTAGTGGGTGAACAACTGCCATTGAACCGCAGGGGACGCGGAGGCACGCAGAGGTAATCGAACCGCAGAAGAACCCAGCGCGGCCTTTGGCCGCAACCAAAACACTTCTGAACAACGAATCACACGAATTACACCAATTAGGTTTGCAGGTCCTTGATCTTTCATTCGTGCGATGCGTGTGATTCGTTGTTTCCAAGTCTTTCTAAGCCTGGAGTTTACGGCACTTGCCTGAGATTATCTGGAAAAGATTTTCAGTTGTTGCGGGTTAGCAACGCAGATTGAGATCGCACAGTCATCGGTTGCCAGTTGATCGGTTGTCGGCTGTAAATCCCTGTTTCACAAGAGTTTATCCGCGTTCATCGGCGTTCATCCTTCGGCTCCGCTCAGGACGGTGTCTGCGGTTTCATGACCCTCACCTGAAAGAGTCCGCATGGGCTGAAGCCCATCCTACGAATTCCTCTGTGTCCTCGGTGCCCTCTGTGGCAGAACAATGAATTCTGGATTCCCGCCTGCGCGGGAACAACATAGATGTGACTTACCCCGAACCTTATATAACGCCTTATGCCACAAGGGCTTATCGGTGTGACCAGAAAAAGTCACTTCATCGTCACAATTTTACTTGACACACAACTGCTATATTTGTATGATGCTTGTACAACGTAATAGAGAGTAAACTACCCTCGCCTGAAGGCGAGGGCTTTGAAAGGAGGAAGACCGTTCTTCGGGCCAAACCACGTGCAGCCCGCTGTCTGATAGCAGTCGACGCACGCGATTGAACTGAAGTTTTCGCCTGAAGGCGAGGGTTTTACTCCCATCGTGGGACAATAAAAGAGGACGACACGGCTTCTTTGACGACGGTTTGCTCTGCGGTCATGCTATTGGCAGAAGGCGAGAAACGCCAGGGGTTGGGGACGGCATCGCCGGGGCTCTGCCGTGCGAAACAAAGCCAATTCCAGGGTGGGTAGGTTGCACAAAACAAAGCCAATCGTTGGAAGAAAACAAGGCCAAGCCTGTCTTCGCGAGGGGGGATGGCCTCGCCACGGAACGCCTTACGGCGTCATTACGAACGGGGGCTATCGTGTAAAACAAAGCCAATCGCAGGGGCGGGAACTTGCACAGCAAGTTGGGGCGAGCGGGGACGCTCACCCTACTGCGCCAAACAAAGCCAATTGCCAAGAGACAGGCAACAGGGAGCAGGCAGTCAGACAATGGATCATGCGAAACAAAGCCAAACATGGGAGAGATGGGGCATCTAGAGAAGAAGGAACATCGCATAGGGTCGGTTCCACCGGGGAGCAGAGCATGCCAAACAGAGCCAATCTTCGGAACAAGACAAGGGCGGGACGCCCTCGCCACGGGAACGCCTTACGGCTGTACGGGCGGGTTTCAAACCCGCCCCTACGAGCAGGATCTGTTGTGCGAAACAAAGCCAATTTCGGGGCCGGGGGCCGTGCGAGTGCGGATTGAAGGACGGATGCCTGCAATGACAAACATGAGCGGCCGTGCGAAACAAAGCCAATTTGGTGTGCCTGGCTCGCCCGTGAAACAAAGCCAATTTCTCAGGCGGGTGGTTGTGCAAAACAAAGCCAATTTGGGTGGTACCGGCGGACGTTCCCGCCGAGGTGCAAAGAACCCGGTGGGGCAAGCCCCACCCTACCACCGGCGTGTGAAACAAAGCCAATGTGCCTGGGGCGGATCAACGCCAAGTCCTTTATGGGAAAAGGGTTATGCGTACCCCGTGGATGCTGCGAAACAAAGCCAATGGAGGCAAGCGGGACCGTTCGTAGTGTGCCCGCAAGGGCATCAAAGGAAGCGCCCTGCGGCGTCACTGCGAGCGGGGCTGCGGTGCAAAACAAAGCCAATTTGCGGGGGCGGTCCCGGCGACGGCGGGATGGGCATTGCATCCGGGGCGGGGGCGTGGTAGAATACTGGGCTTGTAATTGGGTTTAGAATCGGTTGGGGATACGCGGCCCCTCAAGGCAGGTGAACACGGCAATGCCGCATCCAGTATAGCGTATGCGTGGTTGCAGGACTCACGGCTCCCCCGATAAATATACCCCGTTTCGCCTTTTACTGCGGAACGGAATGACTCTCGGATTTGGACAAGATACATGTACGCAGAAAATGTACGCAACGTGGCGATCATCGCCCATGTGGACCATGGCAAGACGACGCTGGTGGACCAGCTTCTGTATCAGTCGGGCTCGTTCCGCACGGAAGATTTGGACAAGCTGGCCGGCAGCCACCATGACCTGATCATGGACTCCAACCCGCTCGAGCGCGAGCGAGGCATCACCATCCTGAGCAAGAACTGCTCGATCCAGTACACCGGCCGGGGTGGCCGCGAGTACAAGATCAACATCGTCGATACGCCCGGCCATGCCGATTTCGGCGGCGAGGTCGAGCGCGTGCTCAAGATGACCGACGGCGTACTGCTCGTGGTCGATGCCTTCGACGGGCCCATGCCGCAGACGCGGTTCGTGCTCAGCAAGGCCCTGCACCACAAGCTCAAGCCCATCCTCGTGGTCAACAAGGTGGACCGCCCGGACTCCCGGCCCAATGACGTCGTCAACGAGATCTTCGATCTGTTCGTCGAGCTCGAGGCCGACGACGATGCGCTGGATTTCCCGGTGATCTTCGCCTCCGCCAAAGAAGGCTGGGCGACCACGGACCTGGCGCACCCCAATAAGAACCTCAAGCCGGTCTATGAGGCCATCATTCGTTCCATCCCGGCGCCCAAGGCCGACCCGGACAAGCCCCTGCAGATGCTCGTCACTTCGCTGGAGTATTCCGACTACGTCGGGCGCGTGGCCATCGGCAAGATCTTCGCGGGCAAGCTGACGCAGGCCCAGCCGGTGACGGTGATCGACAGAGAGGGACATCACACGCAGCAGAAGGTCATTCAATTGTACGAGTTCGAGGGACTCGCCAAGAAGCGGGCCGCGGAGGTGCAGGCCGGCGACATCTGCGCCGTGGCCGGCCTCGATCCGGTGGACATCGGCGACACGATCGCCTGCCCGGATGAGCCGAGCGCCCTGCCCATCGTGGCGATCGACGAGCCGACGATGAGCATGACATTCCAGGTCAATAATGGCCCCTTTGCGGGCCGGGACGGCAGGTACGTCACATCGCTGCAGATCCGCGACCGGCTGGAAAAGGAGCTCCAGACGAACGTGGCGCTTCGCATGGAGCCGGGTCAGACGGCCGATGAGTTCATCGTCTCCGGGCGCGGACTGATGCACCTGGGCATCCTCCTGGAGAACATGCGCCGCGAGGGCTACGAGGTCTGCGTGGGCAAGCCGCAGGTCATTATCCGCGAGAAGGACGGCGTCCGCCAGGAGCCTATCGAGCGGCTGGTCATCGAGTGCCCCGCCGACTGCCAGAGCGCCGTGATGAGCCTGATCGGCACCCGCCGCAGCGAGCTGCTCAAGATGGATACGAAGAGCAGCGCCAGCGATTACGTGCACATGGAGTTCATGATCCCGTCGCGCGGACTCTTCGGGCTCAACGCCCGCCTTCTGACGGCGACCCAGGGCCGGGCGATCATGCACCATACGTTCGAGCAGTACGAGCCGCTGCGAGGCTCGATCCCCGACCGGCAGGCCGGCGTGCTGATCCAGAGCGAGACGGGCACGGTCACCGCGTACGCGCTCGACGCCCTCTACGATCGTGGCGTGTTCTTCGTCCAGCCGGGCGAAAGGATTTATGAGGGACAGATCGTCGGCGAGCACTGCAAGGACAACGACATCGTCGTCAACGCGGCCAAGGCCAAGCAGTTGACGAACATGCGCACGTCCTCGAAGGACGAGGCCGCCCGCATCCGCCCGGCGCGGATCATGAGCCTCGAAGGAATGCTGGAGTACGTGCAGCAGGACGAGCTGGTGGAGATCTGTCCGAACTCCTTGCGCCTGCGCAAGCGCATGCTCAAGGAAGGCCAGCGCCGCCGGTTCGCCCGGTTAGGCGCTGAGGCGGTCATTCGGTAGTGGCGTCGCCTGTGCCAGGAGAACGATGTTCAAGATGAGGCCATCCCTGCTGAAGCGGCCGGTGGGTTCACCAGCCTGACCAGGGATCGACGCTCACATAGGACGGCGCCAGGTGCCAGCCGGCATTGGCTACCGTTGTCACGAGCAGGACGATCGTGACGATGGTCAGCACGGCCATGGACACCAGGGCAAACGCCGGCACCACCAGGTTCACGATGTACTGCCACACCAGGGTCCGGGAAACATCCCCATCGGGGCACGATACATGCACTTCGCCCCCAGTGGCACGCACCTCCTCGCACACACTCTTCGTCATTTGGCCCATCATTCACCCCCAGCCCCTCCCCCTATCCAAACAATGCGCCATTTTCCACCCCGTGGGAGCCAAATTCTGGAGTCAGAGCGCAGATTTCTTACCTCAACGCTGCATGTCCAAATTCAGCCTATCTATGAGCGTTGGCGCGGAGTCAAACCACTGGATGGCACGCCTGCACAGAGTGCTCGTGGGAGTGAGTGCGCCCGCCTTGCGATTCATTGCGAATCGCTCATTTGCTAATAGGTCAGCAGAAGACGATCATGGACGACTTCGTCTTCGAGAGTTGAACCGTTCATCTGAAATCTCTTGAGCATTGATCGGCCACAGTCAAGGAGTATCTCTCGTTCGAACAACCCGTCCATGGGAGGAAGCTGGCACTGCAACCGTCCCGACCGTTTCGAGCCGTCAATACTCAGAGCCACAAACACGCCTCGGGACTTGCAGTCACCTATGACCGCGAAGAGCCGTTCAAGACTGAACGACTGGGCGCCATAGAGTATCGACTGAGTATGACTATAAGGAGGGTCACAATATATGAGATCACCTTGCTGCGCCCTGCTCATGGTCTCCTCATATTCGGCGTGCAAGAACTCCGCGCCGCTGACTCTGCCGTGCCATTCATCGACTCTCTTTGAAAACGCTTGCGGCGAGATTGGTTGATGGATTCCACACGGCGTTGACATATATCCGTCCGCTTGGCGAAATCGCACAACGCCGCCGTAACATGACCGGCACAGAAACAACAGGTCGGGGGCGTTAGGATGCGAATTGTACGACTGCTTGACTCGCTCGTACGCGGACTTCTTATCCTGGCCTATCATCAGGAGCCATCGCTCCTCGTACCACTGTTTCAAAGTGTCCGGGGATCGCGCAAGCGTCTGCCAGATTTCTATCAAAGGCGCGAAGCTGTCCGCTCCCACGGAGCCCTGCTTTGCCAACGTCGCCAGAACCGCCCCGCTGCCCAAGAAAGGCTCATAATATGTGCCAAAGTCATCGGGAAAGAATGATATGATTCTGCGCGCGAACCGTTGTTTGTTGCCGATCCATTTCAAGAGCTGCGCGTTGGGCGGCCTAATCAATTCCTTGGTGAGACCCGGATCGCTAAACAGAAGCCTTTGCATGCGCCTTTCTATTCCCATGTCGATGAATCATGGCATCCATGCCGCTCATACCCTACCAAAGCGGCGCATTCGTCACTACGTACCATCTCTTGTCTATTATGGTGCTTGATCCTTTGCCAGTCAACCAGGAGGACACTAAATCACTGCCCCACCGAATATTCCATTTTGGAATATCTGTCAACCCCTTGTTAGATTGCCGAGCGTGAGAAAGAGCATCTATAGCACTGAACAAATCGAACTGCTCAAGTTGCTGCGTGAGAAGAGAAAGAAGGCCGGCCTTAGCCAAGCGGACCTCGCGAAACAGCTCGGCCGGAGTCAGTCCTTTATCAGCAAGTATGAGTCTGGCGAACTCCGCCTGGATCTGGTTGAGCTACGCGTAGTCTGTCAAACGCTGGGCGTATCGCTGTCTTCGTTCGTACGACAGTTTGAGAAACGAATCACATGAGGCCTGATCCGAGATTCCTCAACCTCCCGAAGGACTTCTGGGCCAACGTGCGGCTCATCAGCCAAGAAGTAGGCTATACAACCACGATCAAGGGGCAAAAGGAGATCAAGGTTCCGTCTCTCCAAGAAATTGAACGGGCATTCGCAGAGATATCGCTTGATGCTCACCATCTGATAGACCGGAGAGGCAAGCCGACAGCTTACGGTCGTCTGCTCTGTGAATATTTTGAATACAGGGCCTCTGTCCTTGGTAAACGCGTTGAGCCCCTGTTGATGAATGCTGAGCAGGCGAAAAAGGTGTTTGAAGAACTGCGAGCAGAGCTATGCCCCGAGTGCCCCATCCCGCTGAACAAGCAAAGCGGCAGGAAAAAGGCCCCCGCATTCTTTACTGGCATCATCAACATGCTGATCGAAGCGAATGCCAAAGGAATGACATGCGATTACGATCCGCGCACGCTCACGACCGTCACTCGCAACAGCAAACCGGTGAGGACGCTCGCACGACGCATAGACGGAGCTTTCCCATCTGCCGTTAATCCCATCGCTGTGTGGGAGATAAAGGAGTACTAGTACACGACAACCTTCGGCAGCCGTGTGGCCGACGGAGTCTACGAGAGTCTTCTCGACGGCATGGAGCTTGAGGAGTTGCGTTCCAGCGAGGGGATCGATATCAAGCACTACCTCATGGTAGACGCACACTATACATGGTGGTCCTGTGGACGGTCATATCTCTGCCGCATTCTGGACATGTTGCACATGGGCTATGTGGACGAGGTACTATTTGGACGCGAGGTGCTGAAGCGCCTTCCATCACTTGTGCGTGAATGGGTCTCGACAGCCAAGACCCGGCAACGTCTCTAATCCCACAAGAAGCCCCCTCCCTGCACCCGAGTCTCCCTCACTTCATTTCCCGGCACGTGGGGGCTGCGAGAATCCACACAAAATCCTGGATCTGCATATACCCAACGGGCGGGTTTGGGTGTGTAATAGGGTGAAGAGTGAACATTCTTCTGGTACACGTGCACGATGATTGAGGATAAGCTGCTGATACTGAGGTTCAAGCGGGGCCGTCCGGAGGCCCTGCGGCAGATCTACGACAAGTACAAAGTCGAGCTGCTGCGGTACGCCATGACGCTGGTCGGCAATCTGCATACGGCGGAAGACATCGTCCATGATGTGTTCGTCAGCTTCGCGCAGTCCGCCGACCGGATCGGGCTGACCGGCAGTCTCAAGGGTTACCTGGTCACGAGCGTGCTCAACCGCGTGCGCAATCACGTGCGTGACGGCAGCCGGCGGGGCGAGGGCCCGCTGGATGAGGCGGACCTGCTGCCCTGCCGCGAGCCGGGGCCCCAGCAATGGGCGATTCTCAGCGAAGAGCTGTCGCTGCTGAGCGAGGCCCTGCAGCAGTTGCCGTACGAGCAGCGTGAGGTGATCTGCTCTCACATGGAAATGGATCTGACATTTGCGCAGATAGCAGTGTTGCAGAAGGCATCACTGAATACGGTCAAAGGCCGATACCGGTATGGAATAGAGAGGTTACGGTCCGTGTTAAACGGCAAGGTACACGAATGAACCCCGCGGATGACATTCGGAAATTGTTCAAGAGGGCTGAGTTGAGCATCCGGCCGGATGCGGACGAGCAGGTCTTTCAGGACGTGCTCCAGGCTCGGCAGAAAACCAATGAGAATTCAACGCTCGCATGGAGTCGATGGAGAATGACGATGAGAAATCCAATCACCAAACTCGCCGCCGCCGCGGTCATCGCGGTCGCGTGCATCGCTGGAATTGTCATGTGGACAGGCACGGGCTCGGGAATCGCGCTGGCCGACGTGCTGGCCCAGGTCCAGCAGATCACCGCCTACGCGTATCAGATGACCATGACCGTCAGCGGCAAGGGCCCCACGGGCCTGGACATGAATCAGAACATAGAAGGCACCGTCCTGATCGCGCAGGACAGCGGCATGAAGATGACCATGGACATGCCGGATCCCAACGGTGGACGGATCCAGCGTACAGAGACATACATGCTGCCCCAGGAAAAGGCCATGATCATGCTCATGCCAGTCCGTAAGCAGTATGTCCGCATGGACCTCGATGACACGCTGCTCGAGAAGACCCGGCAGCAGAACAACGATCCCGGCGCCATGCTCAAGCAGATTCTGGAGTGCAAGTATGAGAGTCTAGGCCAATCCACGATCGACGGCGCGGACGTTGAAGGGTTCCAGACCACTGACCCGAATTACCTGGGTGGGATGATGGGCCAGGTGGATGTGAAGATCTGGGTCGATGTCAAGACGCAGCTTCCGGTGCGGTCGGAGATGGACATGCAGATGGGGGACATGCAGATTCACGGCGTCGTCCACAGCTTCCAATGGGACTGCCCGGTGAATGCCGATACGTTCAAGCCGGTTATCCCGGCCGACTACACCACCCTGCCCGGCGGCCCGATGAAGATGCCGGCCATGAACGAAGAGAGCGCCATCGCGGGTCTGAAGCTGTTTGCCGATCTGTTCGGACGATACCCGGAGAAGCTCGACTTCATGAGCCTGATGACGCAGCTTGGCAAGCTCGGCGATGGCAATAACGCCGCCCCCGACAGGAACAACCCCGCCCTTAAAAAGATCCTCGAGGGCGGCAAGGGTGCGTCGGTGGAAGAGCAAACCAAGAAGACCCTGGACATCACGATGCCAATCCAGGGTGCGGGGATGTTCTACATGATGCTCACGCAGGAAAAGAAGGACCCGGTCTACTACGGCAACGTCGTGACGCCGCAGGATGCGGATAAGGTCCTGCTACGGTGGAAAGTCTCCGATAAGGAGTACCGGGTCATCTTCGGCAGCCTGCACGCGGAGACCGTCAGCGCCGAGACGCTGGCCGAGCTCGAAAAGAACTTGCCAAAGTAGCCACGAATTTGTGGCAATTCTCCTGAGGGCCGGGTCACCCAACCCGGCCCCTTTTGTTGGCACCCATCACCCTTGCGAGACCCGATTTGTGCAGATTTTTTTGTCTGGCCTATACGCAGATGCCCCGTTTCGGAGTGTAATAAGGCGAAGAATCGCGATTCATGAGTAGGTTGGGCGCCATGCTGGAAGATCAACGGCTTATCTGGAGACTTCACCGGGGCAATGTCGATGCCCTGCGCCAGACCTATGACAAGTACAAGCTCGATCTGCTCAAACTCGCGATCTTGCTGACGGGCGATATTCATCACTCGGAGGACGCCGTTCAGGACGTGTTCCTCAAGCTGGCCGAGTCCTACGACAGGATCAGCGATCACGGGGATCTGAAGAACTTCCTGATCACGTGTCTGATAAACCGTATTCGCACCGTCAGGCGCGACAGTCAACGTCACCAGACGGTCCAGCTCGACGGGGCGGCGATGGAGACGACCCGGGTCAGTCCTCCCGATCAATGGGCCGTCGTGAATGAACAGATGCAGCGGATCAGCAGGGCGATGGTAGAACTGCCCGTGGAGCAGCGGGAAGTCGTGACGCTGCGATTTGAAGCGGGTATGGGATTCCGACAGATTGCCAGAATCCAGAATGCCTCGATCAATACGGTGCAAGGCCGATACCGGTACGGCATGGAGAAGCTGCGGTCATTGCTCAACAGTGAGGTGGACACATGAGATCCGCAGACCAGATGAGGCGATTGTTCAACAGCGCGGCGGTGCAAGCCAACGCCGCCCCTGACGATGCTGTCTTCGAGACGATCAAGACAGCGTACACAAGGACAGTAGAACGCAAATCGGCTCAACGAGGGCCGAGTACGTGGAGATTCGTTATGAAAAGTCCATCAACCAGACTTGCCGCCGCGGCGGCTGTCGTAATCGCGTGTGTGATTGGTCTATCTCTCTGGAGGACCACCGGGTCAGGGATTGCCCTGGCGGACGTGCTCGCCCGCGTTGAGCAGGTCAATGCCTACAGGTTCAAACGGAGTCTGCAATTCTGGAGTGAGAAGGCGACCGGCGAGGATCCGAACAAACCTTACATGCGGGGTACCTTTTTGATATCACAAGAATATGGCTGGAGAGGTAAAACTGAACACCTCGACCCCAACGGCGGAGAGAGCACGTTCAACGAATATTGGATTTTACCACAGAAGAACACCACGATTGCCATCTCGCATAAAGAGAAGAAATACACGCGCACACAACAGGACGATGGTTGGATTGAACGGGTACAGAAGGCAAATATCGATATAACGGATCCG
>Ga0214473_10011356_pt1 | contig 10448 bp, 11 predicted proteins | sample RVTome_7_FD_203509 | JGI IMG/M metagenome (GOLD analysis project Ga0214473, IMG submission 203509) | Soil microbial communities from uranium-contaminated site in the Upper Colorado River Basin, Wyoming, United States - RVT98D197 | ecosystem: Environmental > Terrestrial > Soil > Contaminated >... | reverse complement strand
TCCGTAAAATAACCGATGAGCAGGTGGCAAGGGTGGAATTATTAATCAACACAAGGCCCAGAAAATGTCTGGGCTATAAAACGCCCCTTGAAGTTGCTTCTGTTGCACTTCGAGATTGAATGTAGGTTTTCAAAATCATCAATTACTTCAAGAATTAAATAGCTCGGTATTATTACTCCAAATTTACCACCAGTATCATCAGGTAAAGTTGCACTTACAATCCCAAGCACGCGAGGAGTTTTACTGCCGCGCATATGCAAAGCAGCCTTCTCTGATGAGTAAGGCAGCTTTAAATCAAAAACAGGCGCACCGCTGAAACCTCCTACGCTCGGATCCTGTGTTATAAAGCAGATAACCGTTTTTTTGATATCCGGAATAAGTATTTCAACTAAACCGCTTGCAGCCTTTGTTTCTCTTGAAATTGGGGAAAAATGTTCTCGTGTACCCAAACGTAATGGAAACCCAAGCATTGTAATTGTCATGTTTCGATTAGGTGCCTCTTTAGCTTTTTCGAGCAGAGATATATCCAGGAAATAGTCTCTTAAATGATTCATTAGATTTTTTTCTGGGGATATTACCAAAACGGCAATATCGGCACGTTCATGATATATCCAATCCATTTTATTGTCCAACAAGAGAGCTCGGAAAAAAAATGTAAAGGGCTTACCTTGCTCTCCTTGTATTGTCGCCGTAGTATCAAAATTTATCTTTTTACTTACATGCTCTGCTGTTACGAAATAAAGCCATTTATCACTTCTTACGAAAAAACCAGTCCCATATACTAAAAGATTGGGAGGAAATTTTGTCTCCACATAGACAACTGTGGGATAAAATTGCTCTATATCTACAGACCCATAGGACACTTCCATAAGAGTTAATAAGGAAAAGAATACAATTATAAACACAATTTTTTTCAAATAGATTCCGTTAATTCAATGTCCTAATCTTAAGTAAAAGGTCCTCATTATTACCACGATCTCACCCCCAGAATATTCCTGTCGGGTCGCGGTCTATCTCCTTCAGGATGAGTGCGATATCGGCGGCTGGAGCCAACCCCTCATATTTATGCCACTTCCCGTTTCTGTCCGCACAATACAAAGTCCACTTGTTTGCCTTTTGGTCATATCTCATCTGGGCAACGGAATGGGATGTCCATTCAGTCATTTCCGCTCTCCAGGGCGCCCTCTCCTCAAATAAAGTGACCGTATTGCCTCTAAATCCGTAGCTCAGTCTTAGTTTGTCCCGGACATGAACCGGTATCCGTTCATCGCAATATTTTTTCAGCTTCTGTTCCGCAAGCTCTTTTATAAGGGGCGGTATAGGCATCGGGGAGATTGTAACAGGAGGGATTTGTTGCAATCAAGAAAATTCGGGCAGTTAAGGGAGCGGAGTCCAGTAAATGGTGGGCGGGGAATCCGATGTTTTCTCTAATGCCTATTGTTTTCGTCATTCCGGGCTTGACCCGGAATCCAGCGACTTTGCCGTTTTTATATAAAAACAAAGGCTTAGGAATTATCAATTTAAAGCACTAACGTCGCTGGATGCCGGCTGGAGTTTACCCCGGCGCAGGCCGGGGCCGGGGCATGACAAAATAGTGAGATAGGTTCTATTGTAGCCGCAGGCTTTAGCCTGCGTTCATATAGCGCAATGAAGGTTGCGGCCACCCCCCACTAAAACCTCCTTGTTATCCCGGCAAGGACGGAGAAGTCGTCAGCCGCCTCGTTAAGGCCCGCCTTGACTCCCAGGTCCAGGTCGAGGTTTTCGGAGGGCGAATAGATGACGCCGAGAAGCGCGAAGGCCGGGTGGTCGTCCGAGCCGTCCGGCTTCCTTTCTATTCCGATATTGCCCACGAGGCAAAGTTTCTCGGCAACGCTCCTTTCGCCTGCTACCGAGGCATGCCAGAGGTCTTCTTTTTCGCCCCCGGTATTTTCATTTCTTATATAGCCCAGGTTCACGTGAACGGCCGTCTTCTCAAATTCCTTTGTGCTTATAAGGAAAAGGCTCCCGGCCGCTTTTCCCGCCCCCAGCCCCTTGTCATCGTCCCCTGTGGGGAGGCTTATCCCCGGCTTAAGCGCAAGGGAGAGGCCCTCATGCTCGAAGAAGCGCCATTTGACCTCTAAGACGATATCGGAGAGGCCGTGCTCCTCGTTCTCCTCGCCCCTTTCCTCCGTCCGAACGAAAAGATAGGGGATGCTCAAAACGATGTCCGTCGTGTCGGTTGCGCCGTAGCTGATTATGGCCGGATTCACGCCGAGGGTATCGGTCCTTGCGCCGTCCGCGTCGTCGCGGGCGAACTCGCCGTTTATCTCAAGCTGCCAGCCCCCTTTCCCCTGCGTACCCGTGTCGTCCGTTATGAGCGGATGGGCCCCGAAGGCCCGCCCTGCAAACAGTATGAATACCGCAATAAGCGAACACAGAACTCTCAAGCGCACCTCGCTAAATCTCCTTTAAATTTTTTCTGCAATCCCGGCAGGGCGGGTGAAATATGATACTGATTCTCATTCTCAATGTCAAGGGAAAAAATTTTTACTTCTTCTGCTTCTTCCTGCACTCCGGGCACAAGCCGTAGAGGTCCATCTTGTGGGAGGTGAGCGAGAAGCCGTATCTTGAGGCCAGCTTTTCCTGCAGGCCCTCGATCCCCTCGTCCACGACCTCGCGCGTCCTGCCGCAGCGCAGGCAGATCAGGTGGTCATGGTGGGCGTGGCCGTACTTGTGCTCGTAGCGGGCGATGCCTTCGCCGAAGTCCACCTCGTGGGCAAGCCCGGCCTCTTTCATGAGTTTCAGCATCCTGTACACGGTGGCGCGCCCCACGGAGGGGTCTTTGGCCTTCACGGTCTCGTGTAGCTCCTCCGAGGTCATGTGCCCCTCCTTTTTGAGGAAGGAGGCCAGGATGAGGGCCCTCTGCTTTGTCATCCTGAGGCCCTTTCCCCCGAGGAACTCCTCGAATATCCCCTTCGCGTTCGCCTTCACTTAAACTCCTCCTTGAATATGCGGCCCCTCTTGAATATGAAAATCAATTTCATTGGATTTTAGCCAAAATGCTTTTTCGGTGTCAAGGGCAGTCTGTACTCTTCATAAGGAGAAAACGAAGGAAACCGAGGGCGGGGTGTTGCCGCGCCGCTCGCGAAATAACCGCTACCATGTGGCTTTTGTTTAGTTGTACTCCCCTTTTTTGAATTTCACAAAATGTTTGTGCGGTTTTACTGCCCTGTATGTCGCTTTCCTGATTTCGCTCCCTCCCGGCAAACACCTCCCCCCCTTTAATCATTGTCATTCCGGCTTGTCCGGAATCCTTCTTAGGCCCTCTTTAGTTGGGGGGTTATCAGTGGCTCCCGTGTCCCTGCCAGACCCCGATGAACACGGCGAGGAGGCTCACGCCCAGTATCACCCAGTGGAAGATGCCCAGGCCCCGGAAGACCCTCTTCGCGTCGAACTCCCCGGGCTTGGCGAATATCTTTTTAAAGACGCGCTTCTCGAACGTGAGGACAAGGAGGTAAAATGCCCAGGCCAGAAGCATCATAGTCACCCCTGCTCCCTCTGCCGTGAAGAGAAGGCCGAAGGAGTCCGCAAGATGCAGGAGCCAGAACCCCGTCCCGCCCGAGATTGCCAGGTACCAGCGCACGTGCCTTGCGAACCTGTGCTCTATGCGCTGGAACATCAGCACCTGCTCGAAGGAGCTTTCCATCTTCTGAATGAGGGGAAAGATTATTATTGTCACAAAGGCCACCCCTCCTATCCACAGGAGGATGACTACCACGTGTATTGCCGTGAGCAGGGGAGCGAGCCCGGGCATAAAAGTCTCCTTTTGTTCTTTTTTCTCTTGATTATAGCACCCGGGATTTTTCGGGCCATATGATTTTAATCAGCAACCATTAAAGAGAAACAGAATTCGGAAATAGGGCGGGGCATCCGCCCTTCCCCCCTCTACTCCTCCGGATGGGTCTCGCAATATATGCCCCGCCCCTCGCACTCGGCGCACTGGAACTCGAGTGTAACGTGGCTTATGCCTCTGGCCTGGAGCATCTCTTTTATTTTTTCGCTGAGTTCCTGGGACCGGCTCACCGTCTGGTCGTGCACCCACACGTGGGCCGTAAAGGCCACCCTTCCGTGCGTTACCGACCATAAATGCACGTCATGCACGCCCAAGACTTCGGGCATGTTGCACAGCTCTTTCACTATCTCCTCCACGTTGTGCTCGCGTGGGGCAAGCTCCAGGAAAACGCGCGTTGCCTCGCTCACCACCCTCCAGCCCCCGACAAGTATTATGGAGCCGATGAGAAACCCCGCGACGGGGTCGGCGTATGTCCAGCCCGTGGCCGCGATAATCACGCCCGAGACTATGACCCCCACGGATGAGAGCGTGTCTCCCAGCACGTGGAGCCAGGCGCTTTTTATGTTCAGGTCGTGGTGCCCGTGCCGCAGGATGAAGGCCATGAAGAGGTTGGCAAGGAGCCCCACCGAGGCCGCTATAAGCATCACGGAGGTGTTTATCTGAGGCGGCTCAAACATCCTCCTGTACGCCTCAAGAAAAATTACAAGGGAAATTCCGAGGAGGCTCATCCCGTTTATCACGGCGGCAAGGAGCCCCACCCTCTGGTACCCGAATGTGGCCCTGTAGTCCGGGGTGCGCCTCGCGATGCGCGCCGCTATGAGCGCGAGCCCCAGCGCGAAGGCGTCCGTAAACATATGCCCCGCGTCCGAAAGGAGCGCCAGGCTGTTGGACAGAAACCCCGCCGCGACCTCCCCCGCCATTATGACAAGGGTTATCAGAAGGCTCAGGGCAAGGCGGCTTTCCCCCCGATCATGGACATGCGCGTGCTCATTTATGCTCATTTATGCCTCGCCATCGCCCTTCTCTCTCTTTATCTCCTCGAACAATTTCCTGAACATATCCACAGTGGGCACGTTCACGAGCCGCCCCGACTCGTCCGGGAACATCCTTCAGGAAAACCCTATCGGCCCCTCCACAGGGAACATGTTGCAGCCGTTTATGAATATCGCCGGAGACCCCTTCAGCATCAGCTCACGGGCCTCCTCCGGGCCAAGCCTTTCTATATTCAGGGTCGCGGGAAGCCCCGTAATCTCCAGCGCCTTCGTTATATTCTCCTTGAGCGCCTCCTCCGATCGGCACCCGGCAGACAAATAACAATCTATCCTCATCTTATCCCCTCACTTAATTTTCCATTTAAAGGCCGGGGTATTGTCAAATTAAATCTCCCAAATTATGTATTTTCGGGCACTTATCACGATTTTGAATTGACAAACAAACACTTCTCTTTTAGAGTTTAACATCATACTACCGCGCGGGAAAACACCCGGAAAGGAGGATTTATGAAGTATTTGTGCATTGCTCTTCTTATGGTTCTTCTAATCCTGCCCGTCACAGTGGGGGCGGAGAAGGCGAAGACCATAGACGAGCTTGCCAAGATGTACGACTCATCAAGGTGCAAGGACTGTCACGCGGAGATTTACGCTCAATGGGAAAAATCGCATCACGCAAGGTCGCTCATGGGGGTGGCGGGCGGGCTCATGATGGCCCCTCTCGCCATGAAGGGCGCCACCGCCTTCTCGCCCGATGACCCTAAGAACGCCACCATGAAGACCTTCCCCTGCTTCAAGTGCCATCTGCCGCAGGCCATTACCTCGGCCGAGGACTCCGTCGCTGCCGAATACGCCCAGGCCCTCGTGGCCGGCGACAAGGCCAAGGTGGCCAAGTTGAACATCGGCTGCATCGTCTGCCACAACGACAAGGCGATAATCCACAAGCTCACGGACGGGTTCCCCGAAAAGGGCGTCCTCTACAGCACAAAGGAAGTGGCCGCGCACCCCGACAGCGTCTATAAGACGGTGAAAAAGAGCGCCACGATGGACCACGCCGTTGCGTGCGGGCAGTGCCACGGCCTCGGGCCCAATTTCGAGTTCGACAACCCCGTCCAGTGCGCCAACCTCTACGGCAACTACGAGCACAACTACATCCCCAAGGGCGGCACCGCACAGTGCCAGGAATGCCACATGCAGAAGGTGAACGGGGTTTCCGACCACCTCATCGCCCCCAACTTTGACGACAAGGAACTCACGGGCAAGATGCTCAAGGACTCCATCATGCTCGATGTCCAGACCCTGGCCCTCGAGTATCTGAGGAAGGCCAAGGACTACAGGCCCATGGTCTATGTGAACACGAAGATACACACGCGGGCGGGCCACAGGACCCCCGACGGCTGACCCTCCCACAACAGGGTGGTCCTTGAAGTGACCGCCAAGACGCAGGACGGAAAAGAAGTGTACAAGGCCGAGAAGAACTATCATCCCCAGGCCACGACCTGCCGCGACCAGAAGATGATGTACGGCGCCCAGTGGAAGACCCAGAACGTCAGGGACACGAGCCTCCAGCCTCTGGAAGTCAAGGCCGAGACATTCGAGATCCAGCTCCCCGAGGGCGTGCGCACCGTGGACGTGACCGTCACCCTCACCTACGAGATCAACACACCGGACAACAAGATAGAGATCCACAAGATGACCAAAACGGTGAGTCTGGACAGGTAGAGAACGGTTTTTTGATTTTGATTACGAAGGGGGGGCATTCGCCCCCTCTTTTTTTAGAGGATAGCAGGGAAGGGGAGAAGGTGTGGGGTGTTTCGAGATAAATAGATATTCTATCCCTTGGAGAAAGTTGATTATCTCTAAAGGAGAGACGTTCGGGTATTTGCCTGCTCAAAACTTATTTTTCCTTCAGATAACATTTCACGTATTTGCAATATTTCCTTTGATAAAGGCAAGCCGAGAACCTTAATTGTTGCCTTAATCTGAAGCCGGGAAAGTAAATTATTCATTTCATTAATAATATGTTCGCGCAAGATTGCCTGTGCCCATTTAAAAGTAATAATTTTATAAAACACAAAGAATTCCGTGCAGTTCGTAAGAGAATAATCCCTGCCATTCCAACCCCAAGCTCTTGTAGCTCTCCTGAAATAAATTTTTGTATTTAGAACACTTTCTTGAAAATTAAAATGCTTGCTTTGAATATTATTTTCTAAATCTGAGTAATAGAATTTTGGGCCTAAATTGTCAAATCTTTTTAATTTGGAAAGCATTTTCTTATAACCAGATGAGCCACTTAGAACAGAAGGAATTGAAATCTTCCAAATACCACCTGAAGGAAGAAAAATAGCTCTTTTTTTGAAGTGTTCATAGTCTTTAGGTGGTACCAATTGAATATAATAACCGGGCACCCTGAATAAATTTTCATTACTGAAATATTCTAAGAAATATTTCCCTTGGCTTTTATCAAAAATAATTTCATAAAAAGCTTCCCCGTGCCAAGCTAAATATGAGGCAATCCTGTCAATAACATCACATATCAATTCAATTGCATCCTGTCGCTGATAAGTTGATATTGACCTGTATAAATCCAAAGCCTTTCGGCAAGATGCTTCATCACCTTCAAATTGTATTTGAAAATTTGGCTGCTTTTTTGTCCGCCCACCAATTGGCATTATCGCCAGATGAATGTCTTCAGTAAACATATGAATATTTGTATTAATCTGATCTCTTGTCAAATTTGAAAAATGCGCTAATGCCTTTCCTCTTTTAAACCTAGTGATCATTAATCAGCCCCTTCAGATCCAGTAGCATTATTATAGAATTCTTCTTCGCGAACGATAGTTTCCATTAGATCCCTCCGATTACGCGTAAAACTAAGGTCTTTTGCTTCAGGCCGCTGTTTCACATAAAAAGATAAAAAAATATCAATTCCATCGCGAAAATTATGGAGGTGTTCCCTCGCAAAAATTCTAACTAATGGGCTTTCATGAAGTATAATTTCATCCATGCTTATTCTACCAGTAAAAACTCTCCTTTTTGGCAATTTTGCCAAACAATTCTCAATTATACTTTTCCATCTCGTCCTGATTACGCCGCGATGAGGTATTTCAAACGGCGTTTCCGTTAATGCTATTGCTGCTGTTAACAACTTAAGAGTTTGGGAAGCATCTTTTTTTCCCATATATTCATCCCATGTAGTCATAACGACCATCCACAGGTCAGAATTTTTATGATAATCAGACATTAAACGTGCATACCCGCTCATTTCCATTACATCAAGCAAAGGGGCTGCCGCGATCTTCAGTTCTTGCTCAGACGCCCAGCTTTCTTTCCACTCTTTGGGACGAAGATGGTCGAATTTAGTCAAGCAGCCATAGAAATATGATTTGAAAATTGTCCTCAGTAATTCAACATCAGACTCACATAGAGCATTCAAAATTGCTTCACCTATTGTATGCAGGAATTGTCCTCCATAATCGATGAAATCAGCAGGCCGGGTGAGAAATAGAAGTAATGCATTTTGAGCTGACATAAGCTTAAGGACTTCTCTTTCGCCATCTCTTACCTGCTTACTTTTAAGCTCTATGTCAAGTTCAGGCCATTCTAATTTTTCAATCTGTTTCTTTTCGCCAATATTGCTCCAGATTTTTAGTAACTCGCGAATTAAAATTCTCATTTTATGGAAATATTCCCATTCTCGACTTATTATTGCGGAAGCGAGCCAGTAATATTTTGCGCTGTTCATTTTTTCAACCGTTTTGTTATAAAACTGAGGAATAATTGAGAGAAAACAATCAAGATTCTCAGTTAATTTTTCGGCTTCCACCTGCAATAGTAATTCTGTTATATACCAAGGCGGTGATATCATGCTATCTTCTACTGCTATTTCAAAATTCAGCCTCGTCTTAAGCCATTCAAGGCGGGGCAAAGAATATTCATTAAAATTGTGAAGATAAATGTCTGCTTTTGTTTGCCACTGGATTTGAGCCATTCTTTTTGAGAATTCTTTTTTGTTCAGGTATTTTATTGATTCTAAATAGGACAACAAGATTGTTATTGGGATTAAAAATATATATTCAGTTAATCCAAGGTGTTCAAGGGTTTCTTTTGAAGAAGACTGCTGTTCGGTCTCTCGAATTTCTTCAAATATTTGAAAACCGATTTTTTCTAATATCTCCAGAGCATATTTTATACTTCCTTTCTCTGCGAGCGCATTAAGGTAAATCTGTAAATCTTGCAGAAGTTCTAATACTAAATTGAATCGCCTTTCCTTTAAATTGGCTGAAATACAATCTAATATTATTGGAATAAGCTTCTCTTCTATCCAAATACGATTATTCACAATTTCAGGATGAATTTGTGTGCCTGTTTCATGAGCCAAAGTCAGTACTGTCTCTGAACTTGTATACCAGTCTTGCTGTTTGTAGCGTTGCTCATACCATAAACTTTCTGAAGGTATTCGCGCCTTTATTTTTTGATAATGAACCAAAAAGCCAATGATATGGCGAATTAATTCCGCATATGGTCTTCCATTTAGGTGAGGCTCTTTTCCACTTATATCAGCCAGTATCTGAAGTGTTTCAAGTCCCCTCATTGCCTGTTTATTCGCGTGGGCCTGAAAAGATTTATCATCCCAGCGATACCCTTTAGCACAAACTATCTTGAGCCAATGGCGTAGGTCATCAAATATCGAATAGGATAAACGGGTAGGATCAAATAAATAGAAAGCTCTTGTTCCTAATTTAACAAAGGCAATAATTCCAATTCCAGATAACAGAATAATGAACGGAATCGCCATGAAAATTCTTGGAAATCCCAAAATCCTTAATCCGATGAGAGATAAAGTAACACATGTTAAAAATGCGAGAAACCGCATATATACATTTCCAATCCGCTCTCGAGCCAATAAATCACGTATATTATTCGGAACCCTAGAATAAATGGCCCCGCCGACGGTACTTATTGCTGCATAATACAGACCAATAAAAACACCAGCAATTCCACTCACAGTAGCCAGAAAGGTGACGTAATCACTATCTTCTGGGATTTTTATGTGGAAATTTTGATATAGGGGCATACAAAACAAATCAATCACCTGCAAACTGATGGAAACAGAAATTGCAAATAAGAACTGTACGCCAGTAATTTTAAATAAATCTAGTAAACTTAAAGTGTTTGTTTTCTCTTCTTTTATACCATGCTTAAGTGAATAAAATCGGCGGTTTAAGAGAAAGAGTAGTCGAAAAAGAAAAGCACGTGATTTCCAAAAAATACGATGCTGTGCAAGCCGGATGAATAGAGAATTTCTCAAATATCTGGCCCTCTATTACTCTGCTTTTAAAAAGATATATATCTTATCTCTTCAATATCGCTGCAACCTGCTCGCCAAAAAACAAATTTTCATATCTGCGTAACTTCCTCAAGGGAAAGGCTCTTTGCGGCATACAAGAGTGCGGCTTTTATGTCCTCTTTCTTTAAAAAGGGGTACTCTTTTAAAAGGTCCTCTTCCGTTTCCCCATAGGCCAGTTTTTCCAATATGATCTCCACGGTCAATCTCGTGCCCTTTATCACCGGCTTCCCGAACATGACCTTGGGATTGACTTCTATTCTATTCAGCAGTTGTTTTT
>Ga0214473_10011355_pt1 | contig 10448 bp, 8 predicted proteins | sample RVTome_7_FD_203509 | JGI IMG/M metagenome (GOLD analysis project Ga0214473, IMG submission 203509) | Soil microbial communities from uranium-contaminated site in the Upper Colorado River Basin, Wyoming, United States - RVT98D197 | ecosystem: Environmental > Terrestrial > Soil > Contaminated >... | reverse complement strand
GAGGTCGAGGCGGCGATCACGACGGACTACCGGAAGATGGAGTCGTTCGGCAAGACCGTCGCGGGCCTGCTGTCCGTCCCCGTCGACGTCCGCGTGACCGCGGACAACGGCACGGACCTGCGGTTCCGCCTCGCGGGCGGCACCCGGAAGGCGGACGTGAACGACGGCGTGATCAGCGACGAGGACCTCGCGGCGGGCAACCCGGACGCGAGCCTCCCGGCCGGGTCCGTCTACGTGGCGCCCGTCGAGGAGAGCGCGCGGGGGACGTTCGTCACCGACGTGCCCATCCCGTCCCAGGGGCGGCTCATCGAGGGCCTCGCGTGGACCTTCGAGAAAGGCCGCGTCGTGGAGTTCACCGCCAAGAAGAACGTGGCCAACGCCCAGACGGGCTGGGAGACCGCGACCGGCGCGAAGGACATGTTCGCCTGGACCGCCCTGGGGATCAACCGCCGCGCGAAGGCCGGCTTCCTCCACAGCGGGATCGGGTGGGGCGCGGTGACCGTCGGAATCGGGGACAACCGCGACTACGGCGGCAGGAACGAGAGCTCGTACGGCTGGAACGGCTTCCTCGGCACGGCGACGGTGGAGATCGCCGGGAAGCCCGTCATCGAGGGCGGCAGGTGGACCATCTAGGCCTCGGGAGGAGGGGCCCTGTCCGAGCGGTCGGGGCTTCGGCCCCGGCCGCTTCCCGAACGCACGTCACCCCACGTAGAACGCCGTCCGGCAATACTGGCAGGTCGCCATCCCCGACGCGTCCACGGAGGCCGCGGACCCGCCGCAGTTCGGACACTTCAGGGGGACGGCTCCGGCCCGCATCCGCCTGCCCGCCTCGTCCCGCACCATGTCGGGATAGGCCATCGCGAACCCGCCGGCGAACATGAAAGCGAACCCCAGGAGGGCCGGCACGATCGGGTGCACGGGGGCGTCCATCACGGCCAGGAGGATCGGACCGACGAAGAACAGGATGAATCCGAACATGACCAGGGCGAGGCCCCGGCGCATCCAGACGGTCCAGCCGACCACGGGGCTCGAGGCGGGGGTGGCCCTACATGAAAGGTTTGGCCCGGGTGTCGCCCGTGATACTCAGCCGCCCTTCAGCTCCTTCAGGAGCGCGGGCAGGAACTCGAGAACGTTCGCGACCACACCGTAGTGCGCGACCTCGAAGATCGGCGCGCTCGGGTCCGTGTTGATTGCGACGATGAGACCGGAGTCCTTCATCCCCGCGACGTGCTGCATCGCCCCGCTGACCCCGCATGCGATGTAGAGCTTCGGACGCACGGTCTTCCCCGACTGACCGACCTGGCGGGTCTTCGGGAGCCACTCCAGGTCCGTGAGCGGGCGGGAGGCGCCGACGACGCCCCCGAGGGCCTTCGCGAGCTCCTCCACGAGGGGCAGGTTCTCCTTCTTCCCGAGTCCGCGTCCTGCGCTCACGACGACGTCCGCCCCGGAGATGTCGATGTCCTGCACCTGGGGCTTCTCGTATCCGAGGAACGGGCGTGACCCGACCGGGGGCCGCGGCGGCGCCCGCCGGCTTCGCGGACCCGGGCCGGAGGGTGACGACGAACGGCCGCTCGCTCCTCACTTCGAGCTCCACGTCCATCTTGTCGTTGAGCATCTTCCGCGAGGCGACGAGGGCCTCGCCGTCGAGTGTGACGTCCACGCAGTTGGCGATGATGGGGGCGTCCCACTCCGCCGCCAGCCGCGGGGCGAGATCGTATCCCTGCGTCGTGTGCGCGAAGAGCACCACCCGCGGGGCCGCCTTCTCGAGGACCGTGGCGAGGCCCTGCGCGTAGCCGCCGGCGGTGTACGCGGCAAGCCCCTCGTGTTCGACGTGGAGGACCTCGACGCCGCGAGACGCGATCTCCGCCGCGAGGCCACCGACGTCGTGTCCGAGGACCGCGACCTGCAGGCTCCCCCCCGACTTGGCGGCGATTTCGCGGCCCTTCGAGATCAGCTCGTACGTGGCCCCGAGGACCTTCCCCTCGCGGTGCTCTGCGACCGCCAGGACGATCGCCATCCTCATCGCCCCCGGTAGAAGCCCTTCTCGCGCAGGAGCTGGGCGACGGCCTTCGCCTGGTCCGCGGCTTTCCCGGCGACCATCTGGGCGTGGCCCTTCGCCGCGGGCGGCGACACCCGCCGCACGCGGAGCGTGTAGGGCCCTCGGAACGCGTCCCACGACGTCTGTCCCAGGTCCCCCGGCCTCACCTCCTCGATCGGTTGCCGGGTCGCCTTCATGATCGCCGGCAGTGGCGCGTAGCGCGGCACGTTGATGCCGAGCTGGACGGTAAGAAGCGCGGGGGGCGCGAGGGAGACGACTTCCTGGTCTCCGCCCTCCAGCTCCCGCCACACCTTCAGGCCTCCGTCCGAGACCTCGACTTTCGAAACGACCGACGCGTGCGCGAGTTTCAGGAACCCTGCGATGAGCGGGCCGGTGGACGAGTAGACCTGGTCGTCGCTCTGGACGCCCGTGACGACGAGGTCGTACGGACGCTTCGCGATTGCCGCCGCCAGAATCCGGGCGGTCTGGAACGCGTCGACGGCCGCGGGGTCCTCGAACGCGACGCGCACGGCGGCGTCGGCGCCCTTCGCCATCGCCTCCCGGAGCATCTGCTCCGCACGCTTCGGGCCTGCGGTGATCGCGACCACGCGTCCCCCGTGCTTCTCCTTGAGCCGGACAGACTCCTCGAGCGCGTATTCGTCGGGGCCGTTGACCCGGTACGTGAGCGTCTCCCGCTTGATGTCCTTCCCGTCCGCGGACACCTGGAACTGAAGGTCCGGATTCGGGATCTGCTTAAGGCAGACGACGATGTTGAGCGGCATCGGTTGCCGGGGAAGAGCCCCCCGGTCTAATCCTTTTCGTACGCGGAGTAATATCACAAGCAAGCGTGCGAGACGCATCACCGTTCTTGAGCGTCTCTCCACGGCCGGGGACACAAGGTATTTCGCGGCTTTCCACCCTGCTTCGGGGCGGAGTCGAGGGACATGCGCCATCCGCGTCGCGCGCCGGGACGGGTCGTCCGATGGGACGGTTTCGAGAACGACCTGAGCCTCCTCGCAGCGCAGGAGCGGCTCCGACGCCGCCGGTTCGCCGTCCCCAGCCACACCTCCACCCACGCCATCGGATTCACGAACGGTCTCGCTCCGGGGCGCGCTGCGGCGCGTCCGCCGGGTCTTGCGGGACGACGCGGGAGCGCCTGGCGGGTCGGGCCCGCCCTCGTGGCGGCGGCTCTCCTCCTGATCTCCCTGTCCTACCTCTTCCTCCCCTCGGAGGGCCCGGCGGCCCGAGACGATCCCGTCGCGAGGGATCTCGGGCCGACCGCGACCTCCCCTCCGGTGTGGCCGTCCCAGTGGAACCTCCTCGTGACGGACCCCGACACGGGGGTCGTCGCGACCGTCGTTGACATCGTCGAGGTCCGGTGGGCCGGCTCCTGGTGGGACTCCTACACCTACATCCGAGTCGCGACCCGCTCCCGTGCTTTCTGGGAGTCCGGAGGTCTCAATCTTGCGAGCCACAGTTGGTGGCTCTATCTGGACTTCGGGGACGGGAACAATGACTGGATCGTCGAGGAACGGTCCCTCGGGATCTGCAGCCACGCCTGGAACGGGACGGGCGGAGACTGGGGCATTGGCCCGGGATGCGATGTGTTCGATACCCTGACGGACACGGACGTCGGGAGCGCAGTCCGCATCCTGAAGTGCTCTTCGAATCTAGACTGCGTCGACTTCGCTCTCGAGAAGAGCGCCTACCCTGGACTCGGCTCCGACCTGATTGTCACGGCGGCAGCGGACAAGGTGGAGGATCTCGACCTGGCCGGGGACACGTTCCGGAACCCCAGGAACGCGTACCCCGCCTGCGACCCGGTCTCCTTCGACGACTGCACGCCCCCCGCAAGAATCTCCCTCCAGATCCCCGAATTCCCGTCGCTCCTGGCGGTGGTCGTGGGCGTCCCTACGGTCCTCATCGTCATGCGCCGTCGGCGTGCCCGGACGACCGCCAAGACGCCGGAGGCTCCGATGCCGCCGCGGGACGATCTCGACTACGGGTAGATGCCACGCCACCTGTAGGCTTCCACGACGCGGCTGATCGCCACCATGTAGGCGGCCTGACGCATGTCGATCTTCTTCTCGTTGTGCATGTCCCAGACCGCCTCGAAGGCCCGCGTCATGACGCTCTCGAGCTTCTCGTCGACCTCCCTCTTCGTCCAGAAGAAGTTCTGGAGGCCCTGCACCCATTCGAAGTACGACACGGTCACGCCGCCGCCGTTCGCAAGGACGTCCGGAATCACGAGGACGCCACGCTTATACAGGATGTCGTCCGCCTCCGGCGTGTTGGGCCCGTTCGCGCCCTCCGCGGAGATCTTCGCCTTGATCCGGGCCGCGTTCTCCGAGGTGATCACGTTCTCGAGGGCGCACGGGGCGAGGATGTCCACCGGGAGCTCGAGGAGTTCCTCGTTCGAGATCTTCTTCGTCCCGGGGAAGCCGACGACGCTCCCCGTCTTCTCCTTGTACGCAAGGACCTGCTTCGCGTCGAAGCCCTTCTCGCTGTAGATGCCGCCCTTCGAATCCGACACGGCGACGATCTTCGCGCCCAGCTCGTCCTGCATGAGGCGGGCGTAGTGGTATCCGGCGTTCCCGTAGCCTTGGACCGCGACCGTGGCGCCCTTGGCGTTGAGTTTGAGCTTCTTGCACGCCTCGCGGGTCGTGTACATGAGGCCGCGGGCCGTCGCCTCGTCCCGGCCCAGGGACCCGCCGATCGCGATCGGCTTGCCCGTGACGACGCCCGGGACCGAGTGCCCAACGGTCATCGAGATCGTGTCCATGATCCACGCCATCGTCTGGCCGTCCGTGTACACGTCCGGCGCCGGGATGTCCTTCTCCGGCCCGATGATGAACGAGATCTCGGAGGCGTACCGCCGGGTCATCCGCTCGAGCTCCGGCTTCGACATCTCCTTCGGGTTGCAGATGACGCCACCCTTCGCGCCCCCGTACGGGATGCCCATCACGGCGGTCTTCCAGGTCATCCAGCAGGCGAGGGCCCGCACCTCGTCCAGGGACACGTTCCAGTGGTACCGGATTCCGCCCTTGAACGGACCGCGGGCGTCGTTGTACTGCACACGGTAGCCGGTGAAGACCTTGATCTTGCCGTCGTCCATCCGGACGGGGAAGTTCACGGTCAGTTCCCTCTTGGGATGCTTGAGCACTTCCATGAGGCCCGGGTCCAGGTTCAACTTCCTGCCGGCCCGATCAATCTGCTCCTGTGCGATTTCGAACGGGTTCAAGGTCTCTTTCGGTTCCTTCACCATGGCGGACACGTCTCCCAAGGAGGTAAGCCGCGAGTAGCGGGGGGGTGGTCTTAACGGTTTCGGGGTTCCCCCCGATATTCTATTTACAAATGACGGTTATAAGAGGGGAGTTGGGGCCCGGTTCCGCATCGACCAGGGCCACCGACCGGCGTGTATGTTCCTTATATGTTCACGACCCCGAGAGGTCATACTCCGTACGGTCCACGACGTTGCGCGGGGTGTCTCCGGCCAGGAAGCGGCGAACGTTCTCGAGGGCCGCCTCGAGGGACCATCCGCTCTGCTCGGGGATCGCCCACGCGACGTGCGGGGTCATCACGACGTTCGGGAGCTCGTGGAACGGTTCCACAAAGGGAAAGCCGTCGCCCTTCGGGTACACCCACCACACGTCTAGAGCGGCCTGAAACGAGGGGTGGGCCTTCAGGTGCTCGTACAGGTCCCGCTCCCGAATCAGCCTCCCGCGCGCGATGTTCACGAGGACGGCGTCCGCCTTCATCCGCCCGAGTTCCCGGGATCCGATCAGACCGACCGTGTGTTTCGTCAGGGGAATCGAGAGGAGCACGAAGTCGCTCTCCGTCAGGAGGCGATCGAGGTCCGCGAGCGTCCCGCACCACGCCACGGGCGCGTCCGTCGCCCCGCGACGGTTCACCCCGGCGATCCGCATCCCGAGACCCTGCGCGAGACGCGCCGCCTCGCCGCCGATCCCGCCGAGGCCGACAATCCCGAGCGTCTTGCCGCGCAGGGACTTGCCTACGATGTCCTGAGGGAAGCGCCGCGCGCGGATCGCTTCCGTGTGGGCGGGGACATTCTTCGCCGCCGCGAGGAGGAGCGCCATCGCGTGCTCTGCGATGGAGACGCGGTGCGCGCCGGCGTTCGAGCAGATCGTCACGTGCGGGGGGATGCGATCGTAAGGAAGGTGGTCGACCCCCGCCGCCACGCTCTGCAGGAGCCGGAGGCGCACCATCCGAGGCCACAGGTCCGGGGCGATGTCACGCGGGAAACCGCCAGTGACGAGCACGTCGACTTCCGGCGACCTGCGGGCGAGCTCCGCGTCGGGCAGATCGCTCCGCACGAGGACCTCCGCCAGGTCCCCGAGCTTTGCAGAGGCGACTTCCCGGCGGGCAGGCGGCATCGGAACAGCCAAGAGGACGACGGGTCGGGCCATCGGGGCCCCCAACGGCGCCGGGGCGAAAAGGGTTGCGCGGGCCTCAGCACTCGCTGTACCCGCACGAATGGCACCGGACGCAGCCCTCCTCAAACACGAGGACGCGCCCGCACTCCGGACACTCCGGGTTCAGCCCGGCCCGCACGATCGCCCGGTCGTCCCGGGTCTCCTTTTCGACCTCCGAGTCCGGCTCGATCCCCCCGAGTTCCTCGAACGCCTCGACGGGCTTCTGCACGCCCAGCGCCTGCGCCCCGATGTGGCGCTTCACCGCCTTCGCGATCGCGTCCGGCATGCTCAGGATGTGCTCCCCGTGGTCGTACGCGATCCGCGGAGACCGGATTCCCTCGAGCTGGTCGATGATCTCGTCGACGGGGATGCCGGAGCGGAGGCACAGGCTGACAAGGCGGGCGACGGCTTCCGTGAAGGACGCCGTGTACCCACCGCCGCGGCCGGACTGGGCGAAGATCTCGAACAGGCCCTGCTCGTCCTCGTTCACCGTGACGTACACGGCCCCGTATCCCGTCATGATCTTCTGCGTACGTCCCGTGATCACATCTGGCCGCGGCCGGGGCTTCAAGGGCGCGGGTGTCGGCGGCTCTTTCGGCGCCTCGATCCGCACCTCCCTCACCACCCCGGCCGCCTCCCTTCCCTTCTCCGTTCCCTTCTCTTTCTCCGAGACCCCGACGTTGAGGACCTGGTCCGTCCGCGACTGGTCCCGGTACACCGTGATGCCCTTGCACCCGAGCTCGTACGCGAGGAGGTACGCCTGCTTGACGTCCTCCTTGGTCGCGCTCGCGGGCAGGTTGATCGTCTTGCTCACCGCCGCGTCGCAGTGCTCTTGGAAGGCGGCCTGCATCCGGACGTGCCACTCCGGCGAAACGTCGAACGAGACGGCGAACGCGCGCTGCCAGGCCTCCGAGACCCCCTTGAGCCCCCGGGCCCGACCGCCATTGTCCACGATCTTGCCGATGAGGTCCTCCCGCCACCAGCCCTCCCTCTTCGCGACTTCGATGAAGTAGTCGAGGACGTACGGCAGGTGGGTGCCGTCCATGACATTCTTGTACCAGATGAGGGAGAACTCCGGCTCGCAGCCGCCGCTCGTGTCCGCGATCATGGACAGGGTGCCTGTCGGGGCGACCGTCGTCACATACGAGTTCCGGACGCGGAGGCCGAGCTTCTCGTGGCGGCTTCCCTTCCACGCGGGGTAGACGCCGCGAACCTCCGCGAGGCGGCGGGACTCGTCCATGCCCATGTCGTGGACGAACTTCATGACCTTGCGACCCCACTCCACGCCCTCGGCGGAGTCGTACGCGACCCGGAGCTTGAACAGCAAACGCGCGAAACCCATGACCCCGAGCCCGATCTTCCGCGTGAGTTTCGTCATCTCTTCGATCTGCGGGACCGGGTACTGGTTCATGTCGATGACATCGTCGAGCAGGCGGACGCTCGTTCGGACCGTGTGCTCGAGTTTCTTCCAGTCCACGTCCCACTTCCCGCCTGTGTGCACCACATGTTTGTCGAGGTCGACCGAGCCGAGGTTGCACGACTCGAACGGCAAGAGCGGCTGTTCGCCGCACGGGTTGGTCGCCTCGAAGTCCGTGATGTGAGGGCACGGGTTCGTCTTGTTCGTCGTGTCGATGAAGAACAGGCCCGGCTCCCCATTCTTCCACGCCTGGTGCGCGATCTTGTCGAACATGCCGCGCGCGTCGAGCTGCCGCACGGGCTCTCCGTTTCGGGGGTTCACGATTTCGTACGTCGTCCCTTTCCGGACGGCTTCCATGAACTTGTCCGTCGCCGCCACGGAGATGTTGAAGTTCGTGACTTGGGAGAGGTCGTCCTTACACGTGATGAACTCGAGGATGTCTGGGTGGTCCACCCGGAGGATGCCCATGTTCGCCCCGCGACGCTTCCCCCCCTGCTTCACGGTCTGCGTGGACGCGTCGAAGATCTTCATGAACGACACCGGACCGGACGCGACGCCCATCGTGCTCTTCACGAAATCGCCCTTCGGTCGGAGGCGGGAGAAGCCGAAGCCGGTGCCCCCGCCGCTCTGGTGGATCTTCGCCTGCCACTTGAGCGCCTCGAAGATCCCGTCGAGGCTGTCCTCCACGGGAAGCACGAAACAGGCGGAGAGCTGCTGGAGCTCATTCCCCGCGTTCATCAGCGTAGGCGAATTCGGAAGGAACTCCGTCGAGGACATGAGGCGGTAGAACTCTCGCGCGGTGACCCACACCTGCTCCTCGGACGCCCCGTAGAGGCGTTCGGCCTGGGCGAGGTTCCAGGCGACCCGCCAGAACATCTCGCCAGGGGTCTCGACAACCTTGCCCGACTCGTCCTTACGAAGGTACCGCTTTTCGAGGACCGCGAGGGCGTTCGGGGAAAGCGGGGGCTCGGGCTCAAAGAAGGGGGGGGTTGCTCCGGAAGTATACTCGACGATCGCCATGGGACACCTTGCCTATCGGCAGCGGGGGGACGGAACCTCCGTCGGGGGGCGCGCGTAGAGCGCCCTGTGATATAGCGGTTTCTGAACGCGGTTTGTTACCACGACGTGCTTCCCACATTACCACCTTTGTTACCACATGGGAGGGCTTGAACCTTCGCGTGTACATGTACGCCTTTCCATCGGTTTTCATCATAGAAACGGAGGCTTCTTCACGACCGCACGCAAGGCGCGATCCCGGACCCGGACCTCGAGGACGGTCCCTTCCGAGGCGGCCTCCGGGCGGACGCGGGCGAGGGCGATCCCCGTCTTCAGCGAGGGGGACATCGTCCCGCTCGTGACCGCGCCCACCTCCTTCCCTCGCTGCAGGACCGAGCAGCCGTGGCGGGGCACGCCGCGGTCCTGCAGGACGAGGCCCACGAGACGATCGTAGTCGTTGCGCTTTTGCTGGCGAAGGAGCGCCTCCCGGCCGACGAACTCGTGGTCCCACTTCACGAGCCACGCGCTCGCGCATTCGAGCGGGGTCTGATGGCCGTCGAAGTCTGTCCCCGACAAGAGGAACCCCTTTTCGAGCCGCAGGGTGTCCCGGGCCCCCAAGCCGACGGGTCGCAGGCCCGCTTCTCCACCTGCGGCGAGAAGACCGTTCCATACCGCGATCGCGAGTTCCTTCGGGGGGAACATCTCGAACCCGTCCTCGCCCGTGTACCCCGTCCGCGTCACGAAACAGAAGTCCTCTACTGCCAGGGTGGGGTCTCTGGAGAAAGGCCCCCGCCCCACCGTTTCCGGTGGAGGCGAGGCAGGGGTACGCCCCGTCCCGAGCCGCTCACCGAGGAGCAGGTCGCAGTACGCCCCTCCAAACCCCCGGATCGCGCCCACATCGTGTTGCGTGAGAATCTGCAGAACCCGGGCGGCTTTCGGCCCCTGGAGAGCCAGACACAGGTAGTCGTGCGTCACGTCCTGAACCCGCTCGCCGGAAGCATGCTCCCCCATCCACGCGAGAACGCGCTCTCGCGGTCCGGCGTTGCAGACAACGAAATATCGGTCCGGTGCAAGACAGGTGACGATTACATCGTCGATGATGTGCCCCTCGTCCGTGAGGAGGTGGGTGTACCGAGCGCGCATCGGCCTTTTCGGGACATCGTTCGTCGACAAGCGACTGAGGAGATCCCATGCGGAGGCGCCGCTGACCAAGACCTTCCCCATGTGGCTGACATCGAAGAGGCCCGCTCCCCGCCGGACCGCCAGGTGTTCCGCCACGATGCCTGTAAACTGGAGGGGCATCTCCCACCCGCCGAAGTCGATGAACGTGGCGCCGCCGGCGGCGTGGACGTCGTGCAGAGGGGTGCGGAGCGCCATCCTGCGCACGGAAAGGCGGCGTCGATAAAGCCCTTTCCACCGGGCGAATCTTTTTGTGGGGTCGGTCCATAGGCGCGGCTCGTGCGGCTTCGGGATCTGCCCAGGGAGCTCCGCCTCGAGCTCAGCGCGATGTTCTTCATTCCCGGGGTGATCCTGACCATCTTTGCGGTCGACCACCTTCTCGGCC
>Ga0214473_10011354_pt1 | contig 10450 bp, 10 predicted proteins | sample RVTome_7_FD_203509 | JGI IMG/M metagenome (GOLD analysis project Ga0214473, IMG submission 203509) | Soil microbial communities from uranium-contaminated site in the Upper Colorado River Basin, Wyoming, United States - RVT98D197 | ecosystem: Environmental > Terrestrial > Soil > Contaminated >... | reverse complement strand
ATGGTCTATGGGGAGGACCCCGGCGGGCCACCGGACACCTCCACCGCCTACATGCCGCCCTTCCCCCCCCGACCGGCCGGGGATCAGCGCACGGTCACCGGGGGCTTCAATCGAAAAGAGGGCAAATGAGCCCGCAGGCCGTTCTCCTGGCCCTGCGCCTGGCCCTGGCTCTGGCGCTGTACGCCTTCTTGGCCCTCATTCTGCTCTACCTGTGGAGGGACGTGCGGGCCTCCGCCACGGCGGCCGGCGCGATCCCTCAGGCCTACCTGGAGCTCGTCGGGCCCCCGGTGCCGGGAAAGGCCTTCCCGCTCTTGCCGGTCAACCTGCTGGGCCGGGCGGCCGACAACACCATCGTGTTGGATGAGAATACCGTCTCCGCCCGCCACGCCCGCCTCAGCTACCAGCAGGGCCAGTGGTGGCTGGAGGATCAGGGCTCCAAGAACGGCAGCGGAGTCAATGAACTGGACCTGCAGGAGCCGCTGGTGGTCACGCTAGGAGATCGCATCCGCATCGGAAGCGTGCAGCTGGTGCTGCGTGGCGGCCCGGTGCCCCAGACGCTTGAGCCCACCCAAGAGCAGGCCCCGGCGATGGAAGAGTCCGCCGCAGATGGCTGACGTGCGCGTGGCGATCATCGGGGGCTCCGGCCTGTACGGCATGGATGGACTGCGGGTCCTGGAGCAGCGTGAGTTCGATACGCCTTTCGGAGCTCCCAGCGCCCCCGTTCTGCTGGGCGAGCTGAACGGCCGGCAGGTGGCCTTCCTGGCCCGCCACGGCCTGGGCCACCGTTTCGCACCCTCGCAGGTCAACTACCGCGCCAACATCTTCGCCTTAAAGACTCTGGGCGTTGAACGGATCATCTCAGTCTCCGCCTGTGGATCCCTGCGCAAGGACTACGCTCCCGGCAGCGTGGTGATCCCCGATCAGGTGTTTGACTTCACCCGCGATCGTCACCGCTCGTTCTTCGATCAGGGGCTGGTGGCCCACGTGGGGGTGGCCGACCCTTTTTGCCCCGACCTGTCGGGGACGCTTGCCGAAGGCCTGATAGCCGCGGGCGGCACGGTGCATGCGGGCGGTACTTTCATCACCATTGAAGGGCCGCGCTTTTCCACCCGGGCCGAGGCCAATGCCTTCCGCGCCTGGGGCATGTCCATCATCGGCATGACTACCTGTCCGGAGGCCTTCCTGGCCAGGGAGGCCGAGATGTGCTACGCGGTCATGGCGCACGTGACCGACTACGACGTCTGGCATCTGTCGGAGCAGCCGGTCACCGTGGAGATGGTGATACGCACGTTGCGCGGGAATACGCAGCTGGCCCAGGCGGCCATCGCCGAGGCCCTGGCCAGGCTGCCGGACCAGCGCAGCTGCAGCTGCGGCCATGCGCTCAAGGACGCCATCCTTACCGCCCGCGACTCCATCCCACCCGAGACACTAACCAAGCTCGCCCCACTTGTTCAACGCCACCTCTCCTGAACTGGCCCACGCCCTTCGGGCGCGGGAAGCGAGGCTGCTCCAACTTGCTTTCGCGTTCCTGCTGCTGTCTGGGGCGGCGCTGTGGCTGGCCCCCGCCGCCCGCCCTCCAGGTACTTTTCGACCGACCCAGGGGCTAGAGCCCATCGGCTTGCTGCTCTTGCTGGCCGGGGGGGCGTGGCTGGCCCATCGGCTGGCGGCGCGGCAGCATCCCCTCCATGACCCGCTGCTGCTCCCGGTCGGAACGCTGCTGCTGGGTTGGGGCGGGCTCATCATCTGGCGCATCTCTCCAGGACTGGGCCTGCGCCAGACGCTGTGGATCGTTCTGGGCATGGCCATCCTGCTGGCGGTGCTGCGTGGGCCTGGCGATCTCCGCTGGCTGCGCCGGTACCGCTACGTCTGGCTCTCGGCCGGACTGCTGCTCACGGCCCTCACGCTGTTCTTCGGAACGCATCCCGGGGGCGGGGAGCCGCGCCTGTGGCTGGGATGCTGCGGCTTCTACTTCCAGCCCTCCGAGCCGCTGCGGCTGCTGTTGATCGCCTTTCTGGCCTCCTACCTGGCCGATCGGATTCTGGCCGGCTGGGCCGCCGGCGCGAAACGCCAGGAGATCAAGTGGCTGCCGCTGCTGCTGGCCTGGGGCGCCTCCGTGCTGCTGTTGGCGGCGCAGCGCGACCTGGGGATGGCCACGCTGCTGCTTCTGGTGCCGGCATTCCTGCTCTACGTCTCGACCGGCAGCACGCGCCTGCTGCTCCTGGCCGCCGCGCTCGGGCTGGCCGGGGCCGTGGTGGGCTACCTGGCCTTCGAGGTGGTTCGGGCCCGGGTAGACTCCTGGCTCAATCCTTGGCTGGACCCTACCGGCGGGGGATATCAAACGGTTCAGGCCGTGATTGCCATGGCCTCCGGGGGATTGATCGGGAGTGGACCAGGGCTGGGTGCGCCCGGCTATGTCCCGGTGGTTCAATCGGATTTTGTCTTCGCCGAAGTGGTCGAGGAATGGGGACTATTGGGCGGGCTGGCCATGCTGGCTTGCTATGCCGTTCTGATCGCCCGCGGGCTGCTGACCGCGGCCCGGGCGCGGGATCCCTTTTCCTCGCTGCTGTCCACCGGCATCTGCGCCGCGCTGGCCGCGCAGACCTTGCTCATCCTTTCGGGGACCCTGCGTCTGCTGCCGATCACGGGCGTGACATTGCCTTTCATCTCCTACGGCGGCTCCTCCCTGGTTACGAACATGATCGGCCTGGCCCTGCTTCTGGTGCTCAGCGGTGATCGGCGCAGCGATTCAGGGGAATTCGCCCGGCCGTTGGTCAACCTGCAGCGGATGTTCGGCCTGGGATGGGTGGCGCTGGCCTTGGCGATTGGTTGGTGGGTGGTGTACCGGGGGCCGGCGCTGCAACAGCGGACCGACAACCAGCGCCGGGCCCTGGCCAGCCGCTCCTCACCACGCGGCCGCATTCTGGACTTGCAGGAGCGGGTGCTGGCGGAGACCGCCGGCACCCCGGGAGCCTACTACCGCAGCTATCCCGCGCCCGAAGTGGCCCCGGTGGTGGGCTACGACACACCCGGGTTCGGGCAGGCGGGTGTGGAACGCAGCCTGGATGGCTACCTGCGCGGCGAGCTCGGGCCGGACCCGCTGACCGTGGCCTGGAGCACGCTGCTCACCGGGAGTCCCCCGCCGGGGTGGGACGTGCGCCTGACGCTGAACCTGGAATTGCAGGTGCGGTTGGAACGGGCGCTGCAGGGCTACCGAGGCGCGGCGGTGCTCGTGGAAACCGGTACCGGCCGGATCCTGGCCCTGGCCTCGTCGCCGACTTATGACTCCAATCGGCTGGCCGAGGAGTGGGAACGACTGGTGGCGAGCGAGGCTGCGCCGCTGCTTAACCGGGCGACCCAAGGACGTTACCAGCCCGGCCTGACCCTGGCCCCACTGCTGTACGCCTGGAGCCTCTTCGAAGGTTCGATCGAGCCGGCCGCGCCGGCCCGGGCCATGACCGAGCGCCTGGTTCTGGAGGGGCTGACCCTGGGATGCCGACTGGAACCCGATCCAGGGGAGGCCAACACGCTGGAGACGGCGCTGCGCTACGGGTGCGCGAGTCCCCTGGCCGAAGCGGCCGTGCTCCAGGGACCGCAGGGCCTGGAGGACATGCTGGCGGCGTACGGCTTGACGGAGGCCCCCGAGATCCGGCTGCAGGTCGGGGCGGCTTCCTCGGCCATCGTTGGGGAGAGTGCGGCCGAGCTGCGCGAGGCGGGCACCGGCCAGGGGGATCTGCTGGTCTCACCGCTGCAGATGGCCCGGGCCTTCGGTGTCCTGGCCGGCGCGGGCGTCCGACCGGCGCTCAATCTGGCGGAAGCGGTCGGATCCGCGGGGCAGCCCTGGCAGCGCCTTCCGACCCTTCAGGCCGAGACCGCGGTCGTGTCGCCCGGTGTCGCCCAGCGCACGTTGGAGGTCTTGGGCGTCTCCGAAACGGGAGTGGTGGGCTATCCGGCCCTGGCCTACACCGGTTCGGAGGGCCAGGCCCTGGCCTGGTTCTTGGGAGCGCGGGTTGCCGAAGGCCCGCGCCGCGTGATCGTGGTGGTATTGGAGGGCGGAGATCTCGAACGGGCGGCGGAGATCGGCCAGATGGGCCTGCTTACGCCCTAACAGGCCGGCCGGCGGCTTGACCCATCCGCTGCAGCACGCTACAATCGGTGACGTTGCGACCCGGCCGCCGATCCGAGAGCAGTTGCGGATTGGCGGATGCCCACCGCTGGCCTTCTCCGGGGGTGGAATCAAACGGCAGTCGTCGGCCTCCGAGGGCAGGCGCTCTCGGAGGTCTTGATGGCCGAGACTGACCGCGGGTTGGGGACGGTTGCCCTCCTTCCGGCATTGCACGGTCCCCTCCCTGCTGTGTCGCGCCAGATCTGAGTCGAGGAAGGAAGATGGTCCGAATACGATTTCGCCGAGTGGGTACCAAGCACCAGCCCACCTACCGGATTGTGGCCGCCGATCGGGAGAGTCCCCGCGACGGCCGATTCCTGGAGGTGCTGGGCTTCTACAACCCGCGCACCGAACCGGCCACGGTACACGTGGACGAGCGCCGGCTCTTTCACTGGATGACGAACGGGGCGCAGCCTTCCAACGCCGTCCACACCACCCTGAAGTCGGCTGGGACCTGGGAGCGCTGGGAACGCTTCAAGCACGGGGAGACCCTGGAGGTCCTGCAACAGGAAGCGGAGCAATCCCGCCCCCAGACGGATCCCCGCACTCGCCGGGACGACCTGGCAACAACCCGGCGGCGCAAGCGCCAACGGACCGCCGCCGAGGCCCCACCCACGGCGGAGGCCCCCAAAGCAGCCAAGCCCGCGGCGGAGGTCCCCAAAGCAGCCGAGCCCGCCGCGCAGCCCACCAAAGCAGCCGAGCCCGCGGTGGCCGCACCGATCGAACCCGCCCCCCAGCCCGAGGCCGAGACGGCCCCGCCTGAGGCCGATATGGCCCAACCCGTGGCCGGCGCGGAGCCGGCGGGCGATGAGCCGAAAGCCGACGACGGAGCCGAAGCTTGAAAGAGCTGGTGGAGTACATCGCCAAGTCGCTGGTCGACGATCCCACCGAAGTACGGGTGGTGGTGAAGCAGGACCGGCGTGAGATCCGGGTCGAGTTGAAGGTCGCCGAACAGGACATGGGCAGGATCATCGGCCGCAACGGCCGGGTGGCCAACGCCATCCGGGCCCTGATGCGTGCAGCCGCCGCCCGGCGGGGGGAGCGCACCTCCCTGGATATTCTCTGAGCCCGAAACGCGCTCGCCCGTCCTTGGCGGATCCCAAGGCTACCCGACAGCCGAGAGAATACCTGGCTGTCGGGCGCGTTTTAAGGCCGCACGGCGTGCGCGGCGGCCTGATGGTGCGGGCCTATTCGGAGGCCATTCGTTCGCTCGAACCCGATTCGCCGGTGCTGTTGGGGGAGGACCGGAGGCCTGAGCGGGTGCAGTCGATCCGGCCGCACCGGGGACAGTACCTGCTCTACCTGCGGGGCTGTTCCGACCGGGAAATGGCCGAGACATTCCGGGACGCCGATGTGCAGGTCCGGCTCGAGGACGCCGCTCCGCTGCCGGAAGGCGTCTACTACCACTGGCAGATCCTGGGTCTGCAGGTGGTGACCGAGCAGGGTGAGTCGCTGGGCGAGTTGGTCGAGATCCTGGAGACCGGGGCCAACGACGTGTATGTCGTTCGCGATGCAGATGGCCGCGAGCGGCTGCTGCCTGCCATCCGCTCGGTCGTGGCCCAGGTCGACGAGCAGGCCGGCAGGCTGGTGGTGCGTCCGCTTCCCGGATTGCTGGATTCGGACTGAGCGGGCGGCCCTGCTTGCCCCGGCCGCGAGCGGTATGGTAGACTGTCCCGCGTCCGCGGCGGAGTGACTCTGGGAGGCGATGGAGAAGACCCGAACCGAGTCCATGGTGGACCGTCTGCGGCAACTGCAGAGCCGGACACCCGATATCGAGGCCTCGGCAGTGGTCAGCGTGGACGGCTTGATAATGGCCTCCTCTCTGCCGGCCGGCGTCGAAGAGGACCGGGTGTCCGCCATGTCGGCGGCCATGCTGAGCCTGGGAGAGCGGATCGCCACCGAGCTCGGCCGGGGTGGATTGGATGAGGTCTACATCCACGGGATCGACGGGTACGTGCTGCTGATGGCCTCCGGCCGGGATGCCGTGCTGACCGTGCTGGCGCGCGAACAAGCCAAATTGGGCCTGGTGCTGCTCGAAATGCGCCGGGCCGTGGGCGATCTGGAGCGCATCGTGGGATGAAGAAGGCCAATGGGATCGATGCAGAGCGAATGCCTGCAGACGGTGGGGAGGTCGCCGGGAAACGGACCTCCCCACCGCCCTTTTTGGCCCAGGGAGCGGAGGAGGCGGGAACATGAACAAGTTCATCTTTCTAACCGGCGGTGTGGTGAGCAGCGTGGGCAAGGGGGTGACTGCCGCGGCGATCGGCAAGCTGCTCAAGGAGCGGGGCTTCAGCGTCTCCATCCAGAAGCTCGATCCCTACATCAACGTCGACCCCGGGACCATGAGCCCCTATCAGCATGGGGAGGTCTTTGTGCTGGACGACGGGTCCGAGACCGACCTGGATCTGGGCCACTATGAACGCTTCATCGACACCAGCCTGAGCAAGGTGTGCAACGTCACCACCGGCCAGGTCTACTCCAGCGTCATCGCCAAGGAGCGCCGGGGCGACTTCCTGGGCGGCACCATCCAGGTGATTCCCCATATCACCAACGAGATCAAGACCTGCATCCGGCAGGTCCCCCGGGAGACCGGGGCCGAGATCGTCCTGGTGGAAGTGGGCGGCACCGTGGGGGACATCGAATCGCTGCCGTTCCTGGAGGCGCTGCGCCAGATGCGGGCCGAACTGGGGCGGGAAAACACCCTCTACGTGCACGTCACCTGGCTGCCGCACATCGGCGCCACCGGGGAGCTGAAGACCAAGCCCACCCAGCATTCGGTGCGCGAGCTGCGCTCCATCGGGATCTCACCCGATGTGATCATCGCCCGGTCCGATCACCCGGTGGAGGAGAACCTGCGCCAGAAGATCGCCCTGTTCTGCGATGTCGAACCCCGAGCGGTCATCGGCGTCACCACCTCGGATTGCCTGTACGAAGTGCCGCTGGTGCTGGAGGCTGCCGGCCTGGGAAGCTACCTGACCCAGCGCCTGGGCCTGACCCCGACCCGCGAACCGGACTGGACCGAATGGCAGGACCTGGTGGCCCGCGAGCGGGCCGACAAGCCGCGGGTCCGCATCGCCATTGTGGGCAAGTACGTCGAATTGCAGGATGCCTACATGAGCGTCCGGGAGGCCGTGCGGCATGCCGCGCTGGCCTGCAACGTGGAAGCCGAGATCCAGTGGCTGCACTCGGCCGAGCTGGAAAAGGGGCGCGGCTGGGATGAGCTGCGGGCCGCCGACGGAATCATCGTCCCGGGCGGGTTTGGCTCACGCGGCATTGAGGGCAAGATCGCTGCGGCCCGCTATGCCCGCGAGAACGGGGTGCCCTATCTGGGCCTGTGCCTGGGAATGCAGGTGATGGTGATCGAGCTGGGTCGAGCGGTGTACGGCAACGAAGAGGCCAATTCGACCGAATTCGACCGCAACACGTCCCATCCGGTCATCGATTTGCTCCCGGAGCAGCGCGGGATCGGCGATCTCGGGGGAACCATGCGCTTGGGACTGTATCCCTGCGAGCTGGTGCCGGGCACCGTGACGCACAAGGCCTATGGGGCAGACCAGGTTCAGGAGCGTCACCGCCACCGCTTTGAATTCAACAATGCCTACCGGGAACGGCTGGCCGAACACGGCATGGTCTACTCGGGGCTCTCGCCGGATGGCCGCCTGGTGGAGATCGCCGAGTTGGCGGGGCATCCCTTCATGGTCGGCAGCCAGTTCCATCCGGAGCTGGTCTCGCGGCCCAACAAACCCCATCCGCTCTTCCGAGGTCTGCTGGAGGCGGCAGTGGAGCGGGCCGGAGTGGGGGCTGCTTCGGTTGCGGGAGACGGAGTGAAGGCGGAGAAACGACAGGAGCAGGGGGCGGCCAGCGTGCGTTGAGCTAGGCTTCCTCGGCGATCCCCGAATCCTGGGCGCCCTGGAGCATGGTCTGGCGATCGGCGTTGAGCTTGGCGATGCCGTTGCGGGCCTGCCCGAGCAGGCGGGTCAGTTCCTCTTCCAGCGCGGCCAGCGATTCGATCACGTATTCGTCGGCGTCCCGCCGCATGACCTCGACCTCCGCTCGAGCCTGCTCCAGGATCTGCTCCGCCCGAGTCTGGGCCGCCTGCACCATGGAGTCCTTGGAGATGGTCTCTTCGGTCTGACGCTTGGCCAATGACAGGGTGCGGGTGGCCTCCTCTTGCGCCTGCGCCATCACCCGATCTCGCTGCGCCAGCACCTGTTGGGCCTTCTTGACTTCCTCCGGAATCGAAATCCGCATCTGATCGATGATCTCCAAAATGCGGTCCTCATCCAGGATGACGCTGTGGGTCAAGGGGATGGGACGGCTCTCGTTGAACAGCTCTTCGAGTCGGTCAACCAGATGCAGGATATCCATGGAAGTCTCCAAGGCCCTCCAGGACTGCTAGTACCCCTGTTCCGGATTCCAGGCCGAAGCGTACACCGATCAGCGAACCAGGTCAACCCGCCTCAATCGCGGAAGGAGGTCATAGGAACCGCCTCCGGTCCGTCTTCGCCCAATTCGGCAAACCGGCGCGTCAGCGCCTGCGCCACATGCTCCGGCACCATGCTGCTGACGTCGCCCTGCAAGGAAGCGATTTCACGCACGGTGGAGCCGGTTAGGAAGCTGTGCTCTTCCTGTGTGATGAAAAGCACCACCTCCACCCCGGGGGCCAGCCGGTGATTGGCCAGAGCCATACGGAACTCGTGTTCGAAGTCGGAGAACACCCGCAGCCCGCGCACGATGACCTGTGCGCCCGTATTCTTGCAGTACTCCACGATCAGACCGCTGAACAGGTTGACCTTGATCTTGTCCTCCCCCTGAAAACTCTGCTGCACCAGGGCCAGGCGCTCGGCGGGCGTGAAGAGCAGGCTTTTCAGCGGCCGGTCATAGACCGCCACGATCAACTGGTCGAAGAGCCGGGCGGCGCGGCGAGCGATGTCGATGTGGCCGTGGTGAATCGGGTCGAACGTCCCGGGGAATACGGCTCGGACCATTAACTGATATCTCCTTTTCCGCCGCCCCAGAAGCGATCCACCGCGGCCGCCAACCCCGCGTGCTCGGGCGCGGCCAGCAGCGGATCGGCCTCGAACAACTGCTCTGCCTGCCGACGGGCCAGTTCAATCAGGCGCACATCGGTGAGACGGGCGGCCCGCAGCTCGGCGAACCCGGATTGACGGGTGCCCAGGAAGTCACCCGGCCCCCGCTGTTGCAGGTCCAACTCCGCCAGCTCGAAGCCGTTGTCGGTCTTCTCCATGGCCTTCAGGCGCTGGTTGTCCGCCTCGTGTTCGCTGTCGGGGATCAGCAGACAGTAGGGCTGCTGATCACCCCGCCGGACCCGCCCGCGGAATTGGTGCAGTTGCGACAGCCCGAAACGGTTGGCGCCTTCGATCAGGATGACGGTCGCATTGGGCACGTCGATGCCGACCTCCACCACCGAGGTGGAAACCAGCACATCATACTCACCGGCCCGGAATCGGGCCATCACGCTTTCCTTCTCGTCCGGTCTGAGCCGCCCGTGCAGCAGCCCCAGGCGGAAATTGGGGAAGACCTCTTGCTGCAGGCGCTCGAATTCGTCTACCGCCGCCTTAGCTTCCACCTTCTCGGATTCCTCCACCAGCGGGTAGATGATGAAGGCCTGCCGTCCGTGTTCCAGCTGGGAGCGAATGAACTGGTGGGCGCGGGGCCGCTCTACCGGCCGCATCACCTGGGTCTGCACCTGCTGGCGATTGGGCGGCATCTCCTCGATCAGGCTGAGATCCAGATCACCGAAGACGGTGAGCGCCAGCGAGCGGGGGATCGGGGTGGCGGTCATGACCAGCAGATTCGGGCTTTGGCCCTTGGCCCGCAGGGCAGCCCGTTGGGCCACCCCAAAGCGGTGCTGCTCGTCGATCACGGCCAGGCCCAGCCGCTGGAAAATCACCGGGTCTTCCAGCAGAGCGTGGGTTCCGATCACCACCCGCAGGCTGCCGTCCTGCAGGCCGGCCCGGATCTCGTCCTTTTCGCCCGCCGGGGTGGCGCCGATCAGCAGGCGGATGGATTCGGCCGCCACGCCGGCGGCCTGGGGGAGCAGCTGGCGCAGGCTGAGCAGATGCTGCTCGGCCAGGATGCTGGTGGGAGCCAGAATGGCGGTCTGGTGGGCATTGGCGGCGGCAATGCCTGCGGCCGCCGCCGCAATCACCGTCTTGCCGGAGCCGACATCCCCTTGCAGCAGCCGGTTCATGGGGCGGGGGCTGGCCAGATCGGCGCGCACCTGAGTGAGCGCCCGATCCTGGTCGGCGGTGAGCGCGAAGGGCA
>Ga0214473_10011353_pt1 | contig 10451 bp, 11 predicted proteins | sample RVTome_7_FD_203509 | JGI IMG/M metagenome (GOLD analysis project Ga0214473, IMG submission 203509) | Soil microbial communities from uranium-contaminated site in the Upper Colorado River Basin, Wyoming, United States - RVT98D197 | ecosystem: Environmental > Terrestrial > Soil > Contaminated >... | reverse complement strand
TGGAGCGGAGCCGCGGGGTTGCAGGTGAGTGTGGTGCGATCGGCGGACCAGCCGCAGCTCATCGGCACCGTGGGGCCGGCGAGGTCCCCTACGTGCAGGTCGAAGTATTGCTCCATACCCACGCCCATCGGCCCGCCGAAGCGGAAGCTGAGGGACGTTGTCGCCGACACCCCCATCATGCCTCCCTGCGGAGACATGGAAACGAAGGCGGCGCCCATGGCGCTCCCTCCGCCCATCATGCCGGTCCCGTCGCCGGCCATCCGGCCGGAGCCGCCGCACGCGGCGAGGTACAGGGGAGAAACGAGGAACAGGAGAACGATCTTCTTCATGACGACCTCCAAACGATGAAAACGCCGCGACGCCCTCTCGCACCGCGGATCAGACGATCTCGAACGCCGACATCATTCCCGCGTCCTCGTGCTCCAGGTTGTGACAATGGAGCACGTAGCGGCCCGGCCACGGACCGAAGCGAACCGCCATCCGCACCGTCTCGCCCGGCCACACGAGGACGGTGTCCTTGGACCCCAGGTCGGTCACGGCGGGAGCGCCCGCCGAGCGCTCCAGCACGCGGAGTCGCGCCGCGTGGACGTGGAACGGGTGCGGCTCGGTGGACGGGTTGCTCACGTCCCACAACTCGGTCGCGTCGCGACGCGCGCGGAAGTCGATGCGATCGGCGGCGAAGCTCCGGCCGTTTATGAGGAAGCCGCCCGCGAAGGGAGGCATGCTCATCTGGAGGGCGAAGGTGCGCCGTGCGACGGCGCCGGCGGGGTCGGGCAGGTCGGCGGTGACCAGTCGTTCGGGCGGCGGCGAGGCAGAGCCCGGGCGGTCGACGTCGAAGCGCAGGAGGTCCATCTCCGCTCCCTGCGTCCCCCCGCCTCCCATCATCCCCATGCCCATCCCTCCCGTGACGCGGAAGGGCAGGCTGCGGAGGCTCACGGAGGAGCCCGCCGCCATCGCCGAGAAGTCGACCAGGATCTCGAGCCGCTCACCGGGTCCCATGTCCGCGTACGTGGCTGGGACCGGCCGCTCGAGCAGGCCACCGTCGGTGCCGATCACGTGGAACGTCCGGCCGTCTGAGAAGCCGATACGGAAGACGCGCGCGTTCGCCCCGTTGAGGAGCCGGAGCCGGTAGAGCGAGGCGCTCACGGAGAGGAAAGCCTCGGGGGTGCCGTTCACCAGGGCGACGTCCCCGAGGTAGCCCGACAAGAGGTCCATCACCGTCGGCGCGTACGCGATCGATCCGTCCGGGGACGAACGGCGGTCCTGCAGGAGCAAGGGCACGTCGCGCTCGTCCGCGGGCAAGCCCAGCCCGGCCTCGGCGGCGTCCTCGACGATCAGGAAACCCGCCATGCCCAGGTACACCTGCCGGGCCGTCTGGCCGTCGCTGTGCGGGTGGTACCAGTAGGTCCCCGCGCGCTCGAGGATCGGCACGGCGAAGTCGCGGGAGACGCCCGGAGGCAGGAGGTCGGTCGGGAAGCCGTCCATGTCCGCCGGCGACGTGAGGCCGTGCCAGTGGACGTTCGTGGGCTCGCCGAGACGATTGGCGAGGCGCACCGAGAGGGCGCCGCCACGCGCGACGCGGATTGTCGGCGAAGGGTAGGCGCCGCCGAAGGTGAGCAGGCTGGCCCGCCGCCCCGGCCAGACTTCGGCCTGTCCCGAGGCAGCCTCGAGGAGTGGCCCGAACAGGTCGGGAGGCAGGCGCAGCGCGTTGCCGGGGCGGGTCGACGGGCCGCCGGGCACCGTCGGCACGCCGCCCGCGCCGCAGCGGGCCAGCGAGGTCGCCGCGACGCCCCCGATCGTCACCCCCGCCGCCTGTCGCAGGAACTGTCGTCTCGTCCGTGGCATGCTCGTGAAGACCTCCTCCCCGCTACGCCCACGCCTCGATGTGTTCTCCGGGACTCACTTTGCTTCCCCGCCACGTCCTTGACCTCGAGCCGGTCTTTCGCCAGGCGCTCGATCGTGCCCATCACCCTGTGTCCGTGGCCGTCGTGCGCTCCGGCCACCGATGCCCCCCAGGCCGGCTAGGGCCAGCCCGAAGGTCCACGCCATCGTCGCCCCGCGATTCATACGTCCTCCTTCACGCCGAAGCTCGTCACTTCGTAGCCGGCGATCCGCACCAGCACGGGATCCATGGGCCTCCTCGAGGCCGGCGCGGGCGGCTCCCGAGCCTCCTTACTTTCCAGGCGCCAGGCCCGCTGGTGGCCTCCGGCGCGACGACGTATGAGAGTGGCGGATCTTCCAGGCGCCCTTGTCGTCGCGGACGAGGACGAGCGTCTCGAGGCCGGCGGCATCGATCTCCCGGTCCTTGACCCTGGCCTTCAGGTGGTACTCCGACGTCACATAGGCGGCACGCCCGCCGGAGCCGAGCGGGGTCGGTGTCACGTCGCGGTGAGCGACCTCCAGGCCCTCGAACTCCGCCAGCTCGGGGCCGAGGTGACCGTTGCGGTAGTCGGCCCACCCGCGGTTGATGCCGCCGCCCTCGAAGATCGAGACGTCGGGGTGATAGAACGTCGCCAGGCGGTCGAGGTCCTTGGCGACGAACGCCCGGTCGTAGGCCTCGAGGAACGTACGGATCTCGGCCGCTTCGTCGGCGGCTTGGACCGAACCCCCGAGGACCACGACCGCCAGAGCCACCAACACCGTCCGGAACCTGCTCATCGCATCCACTCCTCATTGTGTGCGGACTCGTTCGGGGCCTTCGCGTCAGCGGCGAGGCCAACGCAGCGGCCCCCGGCGATCGCCCGCGCTGGCGCCGACCTCGGGCCCTCAGTGCTGGTGCTCGTGCGGTTGCGTCTTCGGGTGCGTGGTGGTCTCTCCCAGGACCACCTCGGACGCCCACATCGTCTTTCCCTCCTCCGTGACGGTGGCCACGAGTCGGGACCCGACCTGGACGTCCTTCAGGCTCGCCGCGGCCTTGCCCTTGAGGAACTTCGTTTGCTCGTCGCAGGTGAGCACGACGGTCGTGCCGTCCGTCGTCTTGACCTCGATGTGACTCACCTTGTCCGCGTGAACCTGGACCACGGTCCCCATGACCTTGTGGACGTGCCCTTCGTGGGCCAACAGCCGGCCCGGCAGGGCCAGCATCGCGGTGGCGCTCAAGACGGCCAGGACTTTCTTCATGCTCTCCTCCTACGACAAACAAACCGCTGCCCGTCAGGGGCTCGCGGGTCAGTGCTTGTGGCTCCCGGCTTCCGGCGGCGGAGCCTCCCCGCCGAGGAAACGGCGGATCGCCTCTTCCTCCTCGATCTCCGTCTTCGTCTTCGGGTTCAGCTCCTTCATCTCGTCCAGCTCCTCTGGCGTGATCCTCGGCAGGTGGCGGATGTAGTGGACCAGCTCCCAGGTCTCGTTGTCGTCCTCCGGCCCCGGGCTGCCCCAGGCCGGCATGCCGGTCAACCGAACGCCGTTCTCGATGATCGCGAACAGCTCGCCGTCCGAGAGGTGCTGCGTCTCGGGCATCGTCATGTCCGGCGCCTTGGGGTACATGTTGCGGCCCAGCGTCGTCTGGCCCTTGCCGTCGTTGCCGTGGCAGGACGCGCAGTGATCGGCGAAGTGTGCCCGCGCACTGGAGAGCGCCTCGGGTATCAGCGACACAGGATTCCCACGTGCTCGCAGATCCCTCGGGATCGCGAGGCTGCGCATCCGGCGCGCCATGAAAGCCTCCACGAACGTCGGCTCGTCTCGCGCGCTCACGCCGCGCACGACGATGTGACCCAACGCGCCACCGGCTACGGCCAGTACCAGTAGTACGAGACCGACCAGGAGCCGGCTACCGCGGGTCATGGCCATGGTGCTCGTGCTCCGGCTCCCGGGGCTCGGCCGGGGGGCCGTTGACCTTGTACGCCACGCTCCCCTTCGGGTACTCGTACCAGCCGGGGTCGCCGTAGCTCTGGAGATGCTCGCGGATCTTGACCACCGTGAACATCCCGCCCATCTCGATCGGGCCGAAGGGGCCGTTGCCGGTCATCATCGGCAGCGTGTTCGGGAGCCCCGGCATGTGCGCCGCGTGCTCGGCATGCTCGGCCATTCCACTAGAACCCATGGCCATGTAGCCCGGGACCAGGGCCGAGATCTTCTTCGCCACCGCCTCCTGGTCGACGCCGATCACGTTGGGGATGTCGTGGCCCATGGCGTTCATCACGTGGTGGTTCTTGTGGCAGTGGAGCGCCCAGTCGCCCGGGTACTCGGCGACGAACTCCACGGCGCGGGTCGTGCCCGGCATGATGTTGAGGGTCGTCTCCGGCCACCAAGCCGAGCGCGGGATCTGGCCGCCATCGGTCTCCACCACCCAGAAACGGTGGCCATGGATGTGGATCGGGTGGCTCGTCATGCTGAGGTTGGCGAGGCGGATGCGAACGCGGTCGCCCTTACGGCAGACGAGCGGGTCCGTGCCGGGGAAGGCCCGGCCGTTGAACGTGAAGAGGTTGAAGTCGAGCATGATCGCCGTGTTGGGCGTCATGGTGCCGGGCTCGATGAACCACATGTGGGGAAAGATGCAGAAGTCGCGGTCCACGTGGCGGTGGGGCTCCCTCGGGTGGATCACGAAGAAGCCCATCATGCCCATGGCCATCTGCACCATCTCGTCCGCGTGGGGGTGGTACACGTGGGTGCCGTGCTGGCGCAGCGTGAACTCGTAGGCATAGGTCTCCCCGGGCTTGATGTGTGGCTGGTTCAGGCCACCCACTCCGTCCATACCCGACGGCAAGAAAATTCCGTGCCAGTGGACGCTCGTGTGCTCCGGGAGCTTGTTGGTCACGAGGATCCGCACCCGGTCGCCCTCGACGGCCTCGATGGTGGGACCGGGCGTCTGGCCGTTGTAGCCCCACGCGTTGACGACCATCCCCGGGGCGAATTCGCGCTTGACCGGCTCGGCGACGAGGTGGAACTCCTTGACACCGTTTTTCATGACAAAGGGCAGCGTGGAGCCGTGCGGCGTCACCACGGGCGTGTAAGAAGCGCGCGAACGCTTCGCGACGACCTCCGGGCCGTGGCCGGCGTGTCCTGCCGGCGTGACAGGTGGAGCTTCTTCCGCGGACGCCACGCCGCGGCCGAGTCCCAGGCGGCCGAGGAGCGCCGTCCCCCCCGCGAGGAGGGCGGTCAGGGAAAGGTACTTGCGCCGGGTGATCATCGCTCGGGCCCTCCGTGGACGTGCTTCGTTCCAGTCGCGGCACCTGGTGCCGGTGCGGGGCCCTCCTGTCCAACGGGGCCTGTCAAACCGGCTTCGCCCGTGGTGTTGTCGGGCGCCGGCAGCCGGCCCCCGACGGCGCGTTCCAGCTCCGTGCGCGCGATCCAGTAGTCGCGCCAGGCGTCGATGTAGGCCTTCTCCGCCTGGACCTCGGCCTGCTTGGCGAGCAGCAGGTCGTAGGCACCCTTCAGCATCATGTTGTAGTGGCGCTGCGTCTCGTCGAGGATGGCGAAGCGCTGCGGCAGTAGGACGGCGCGGTAGTAGGCGGCCAGGTCGCGGGCCGCGATCATCGAGTCGCGGGCTTCGCGGACCTCCGAGCGCGTGTTCACGGCCAGGGCCTCGAGCTGACGCTGGGTGCGGAGGTACTCGGCCTGCAGGCGAGCCACCTGCGCCTTCCCGGTGTCGAAGATCGGGAGCTGCAGCTCCAGCGAGGGGCCCGTCACCCGCTGGCCGTCGGTGTCCTTTTCATGCTGGACGCCGACCTGGACGCCGATCGGGAAGTAGCGCGTCTGGTTCTTGAGGGCCAGGGCCCGGCCAACCAGATCGACACCCCAGCGGCCGGCCCCGAGGTCCAGACGCTGGCGCACGGCGAGCGACTCCAGATGCTCGAAGGGGATCTCCTGCGCGGGAATCTCGGGGAGCCGGGCCTCCGCCTTCCAGGCGGTGTGCGGACCCCAGAGTCCCATCAGCCGGTTGAGCCGCTCGCGGCCCCGGCGGACCTCGACCTGCGCGAGCGCGACGTCGACCTTGGACTGGTTGTGGGCGGCCTCGTGGTTCAGCAGCTCCAGGTCGTTGATGTTCCCGGCCTCGTGCTGCCTCCGGGCGAACTCCGCCGCCGCCTGGTTGAGGTCCCGGATCAGCTCCAGCCGGGTCACGAGCTGCTGTCCGGCGACGAGCGTGTAGTGGGCGGCCTTCGTTTCCGCCATGAGCCGCACCATCGCGTCTCCGACCCGCAGCTTCGTCTGCTCGAGCTGGGCGGCCCCCAGCTTCTTCCGTAGCGGTTGCACGAGCACGTCCAGGAAGTCCTGGAACAGCGACACCTCGACGTTCGTCCCATTCGGTTCGCGGTCAGGGAAGCGCACGAAGGTGTGGAGGTCGGGGTTCGAGACGCGCGTGGCCTGGGCGTAATCCGCCTGTGAGATCCCTATCTCCTGGAGCGTGGCCTGAAGCCCGCGGTTGTTGACGAGCGCAACCTGCGCCGCCCGCTCGGCGGTGAGCTCTTCGCCGAGGAGCTCCCGGACCGTTGCAGCGCTGGCCTCGGCTTCGTGCGCCGTGCGCTGCCAGCGCGGCTCGTGGCCAGTGCGCTCGTTGACCTTCTGCTGGACGTCGACGAAGGCCGGCTGCGGATTCACGCTGGCACACCCGCCAAGGAGGCCTGCCGCCACGAGTGGAAGGGCCACGCGCCTCATTGCTTCGGCCCCTCGGGCTTCTTCCGCGCCAAGGTCATTCCGCAGACTGGGCACGTTCCCGGCTTGTTGGATGTCACGTCCGGATGCATCGGGCAAACGTACGGACCCTGTGCCGAGCCAGCGCTCTCCGTGGCGTGCTCGGCCTGTGAGTGACCCTCGTGCCCGGGGTGCGGATCCGGACTGGCGGCCTGGGATGGGGCGGCCGGCTCAGGCTCGCTCATCAACGTGGGTGAGAGCGGAGGTGTCGCGGCCTCGGACGCCTCGGGATGGGCGGGATTCTGGGCGGAGCGGGTGGCCGGCGGCGGGACGGATGCGCAGGCCACGGCCACGAGGGCCAGGAATGGAACGGCAATCGCACGTTTGAGCATTGGACTCCTCGCTCGGAAAGCAAGAAAGGGGCCGTGGCGCGTCTCCGCGTCCGGAGGCAGGCAGACCCGGACCGGACGGGCGAACCTCTGGAATCCGGAGGCGAGGATCAGATGCGGAGAGCGATCAGATGACGTGGAGGTGAGTCTGCGACGGCGAGAGGTGTCGTGAGGCGGAGGCACTCGCGAGCGGCGGAGAGGCCGAGCGGAGGAGCCTCGACGAGAAGGCCCTGGACAGGGACGGGCAAGAACGCTGCGATGGGCAAACATCGCCTCACGCCCTCACTGGACCACGAAACTCGTTGCGAGTCAACGTTCCCGGAACGGAGCCAACCCTGGCGCACGTCGCGGGAATGGGACACCCGGGGATCTTTGTCACGCGGGCGTGACACGCCACAGGTCCGGTTCGCGACGAGAGCTCGTCACTGCTGATGCGCGTCTCGCTCCGGGCGGCCCAGAACTTCATGGCCTTGCGGTGGCCGGCTCAGTGGCTCGGGTTCGCATAGAGTCCGATGAAGATGCCCGTCAGGAGCGTGAAGATGTAGGCCTGGATGAAGGCCACCAGGACCTCCAGCACCATGATGAAGAGCGCGAGGCCGAGCGAGACGGGCACGACGGCCCATCCGAGCAGCGGCTCGATCGCGGCCAGCAGCGGGATGAGCAAGAGCAGGGTGGTGACGACCATGTGCCCCGCGAGCATGTTCGCGAAGAGGCGGACCATGAGGGCGAAGGGCTTCGTGAACATGCCCAGGATCTCGACGGGCACCATGATCGGCAGCAGCCATCGCGGCAGGCCCGGCGGGACGACGTGCTGGAGGTGGCCCCGGAGCCCGTGCGTGGAGATCCCCGCCCACTGCTGCGCGGCGAAGGACACCGCCGCGAGCGCCATCGTCACCGCGAGGTTGCCCGTGGAGACCGCGGCGAAGGGCAGCAGGCCGAGGAGCGCGGCCACGAGGATGAAGAAGAAGAAGCTGAGCAGGAGCGGCGTGAAGCGGCGGCCCTCCTCGCCGATCACCTTCGTGGCGACTTCGTCTCGGATGAAGAGCACGAGCATCTCGACGGCCGCCGCGAGGCCGCGCGGGATCCCCTCCCGGTAGCCGCGCAGGGCCAGGCGCGCCAGGAGTAGCACGACCAGCCCCGCGAGGACGAAGAACACGAAGTGCCTCGAAGGCAGGCCGAGCAACGGACGGTCGAGGACCTCGTGGAACAGGATCCCGGCGACGTCGAGCGGGCCTTCAAGAGTGCCGGGCGAAGGCACCGGGGTCTCCGGCTTCATGGCCGCTCGAGGGCTCCCAAGATCCGCAGGCGCCGTGCGACTTCGCCGGCGCATCCGGCTTCGGCGAGGGTCACGGGTCCTTCGTCTCGCGCAACTCGCGCGCCCGGGCCCTGTGGAACTCGGCGAGCTTCTCGGCTTCGTCGGCCAGGACCTCCGCCCCATGGATGTACGTCTCACAGTGGGCACGGTACTCGGCGAGGCGGCCCTTCGAGGGCTTTGCCCGCTTCTCGGACGGAAACGTCTTCCCGGGCTTGCGGGGCGGCGCCGGCTGGGTGGCGCGGTCCCTCGCGAGCCGCTCGTAGGCCGCGAGCATGCGGCGGTGCAGGTCCGCCTCCTTGCGGCGGTCCGCGGCCTTCGCCATGTACTCCTCCGCCACGGCCTCGTGGTCCTCGGCACTGTGCGGGAAGTGGAGGCCCACGACCTCCTCCTCGCCCGGAGCCGCGGGGTTCGGCGTCGCTTCCTGCCCCGCGCCGACGCCGGCCAGTACGACGCCAGCGAGGACGAGGAGGGCTGCGACTGACGGAGCCCGCGACCGCGAAGTGCACCTCATCTGGGCCCTCCGCTGAGGGATCGGCCATGAAGGCCCACCGACTACCACTCGTCGGCCCTCGCCTTCTTCGCGCCGGGCGGCTTCAGGCTGAAGAGGTACTCGACGAGGTCCTGCATCTCCTGGTAGCCGACGAGCCCGCGGTAGGCGGGCATGGCCAGGGGCGGGTTGGGTCCGTTGGCGTCCGCCTTCTGCACGACCGGGACGCCGTCGAGGATCTTCTTGGCCAGGTCCTCCTTTGTGTAGGTCTCGGCGACGAAGCGAACGCCGTTGATCATCCCGCCTGTCTGGGCGTTCACGTTGTGGACGCCACCGGCGCCTCCCGGTCCGTGGCAGGCGATGCAACTGTACTTCTCGTAGATCTGACGGCCGCGGTCGAGCTGCGGATCCAGTGGCCCGGAGGCCTGGGTCTGGCCGGCCTTCTCGGCAGCGACGCGCCGGCGGGTCTCCACCGTCCCGGCCACCACGAGGGCTCCGAGCAGCAGCAGACTGAGGAACGCGACGAGGTACTTCTGGGCCGTGACGCTCATTCGCTTCGCCTCACGAGAGGGCCTCCCACACGAGCAGGACGATGGTGACCAGCCAGAACGCCGACCCCACCCAGGTCCCGAGTCGCCGGCCGGGCGCGCGCCGCTCGAACGCCGCGTCGATCCAAGGCCAGAGGAACATGCAAACGACGAAGGCGGTCGAAGTCCAAAGGCCCACCTGGACCGGGACCATCTTGAGCCAGCGGTACGAGGGGAAGAAGTACCACTCGGGCCGGATGTGCGCCGGCGTCACGTTCGGGTCGGCCTTCTCGTCGAGCGTCGGCGGCAGAGCCATCGCGTAGACCACGAGCAGGAGCAGGAGCACCAGAGCCACGGCCATCTCCCTCAGCACGTGGTCGGGGAAGAAGGGATAGGTCTCGGAGCGGTCGTCCTCATCCAGGGGAGCGACACCATGGAGCCGCACCAGGAAGATGTGGCCGAGCAGCGTCGCGAAGAAGAGCGCCGGGATGACGCCGATGTGGAAGTTGTAGAAGCGGGTCAGGGTCTGCGCGCTCACGTCCGCCCCGCCGCGGAGCAGGTAGAGCAGTGGCGAACCGACCAGAGGCACCTCCGCGATCATGTTCGTGCCCACCGTCGTGGCCCAATAGGAGAGCTGGTCGTAGACGAGGGAGTAGCCCGTGAAGGCGAAGCCCAGCGTCAGCAGGAAGAGCGCGACGCCAAGCACCCAGGTGAGCTCGCGCGGCCGGCGGTAGCCGCGCGTGACGAACACCCGGATCATGTGGAAGAGCACGGCCACGACCATCAGTTGCGCGGCCCCCTGGTGGAGGCCGCGCACGAGCCAGCCGAACCGCACCGAGAGCGTGATCTGGCGGACGCTCTCGTAGGAGTGCATCGGGTACGGCACGTAGTAGAAGGTGAGGAGGATCCCGGTCAGCACCTGGATGCCGAAGAGCAGCGCCGGAGTGCCGCCCAGCGCCCAGAGCCAGGTCTTGAGGTGCATGGGCAGGCGTTCCTCGAGCGGCTTCCCGGGCATGCCCGGGGGGACAGGGATGCGCTCGCCGATCCAGCTCTTGACCGCTTCGAGGCTCATACGCTCATCGTGCGCGGGCGCATCTTGATCTTCACGAAGACCTGGCCCTGGCGAACCTCGACCGGGTACTGCGGGAGCGGCCGTGGTGGAGGCC
>Ga0214473_10011352_pt1 | contig 10451 bp, 6 predicted proteins | sample RVTome_7_FD_203509 | JGI IMG/M metagenome (GOLD analysis project Ga0214473, IMG submission 203509) | Soil microbial communities from uranium-contaminated site in the Upper Colorado River Basin, Wyoming, United States - RVT98D197 | ecosystem: Environmental > Terrestrial > Soil > Contaminated >... | reverse complement strand
GTAACTGGATCCACAGGCCTGGCAAGAGTCTTCCAGAACGGGAATATTTTTCTTCCGCGCCACAGCCATGATTTCATCCATGCGGGCCGGAACCCCGAGCATGTGTACGGGAATGATGGCCCGCGTTTTATCCGTTATCTTCGCCTCCAGGTCCCGGGGGTCCATGTTCAAGGATTTGTCCACTTCCGCAATAATGGGGACTCCGCCCGCTTCCAGGATCGCCTCAACCGTGGCCACGAAGGTGAAAGACTGAGTAATGACCTCATCCCCACGCTGAATGCCCAGCGCAGCCAACGCTACCCGCAGGGCCGCGGAGCCGGAGGAAACACCCAGAGCATAGGAGCATCCCACGTACCGACAGAATTCGGCTTCGAATTCCAACACCCTGAAAATATTCTTCCGTTTCTCGTTGAACCCATAGCGGAATAGAACCCCCCGATCCATGACTTCGGATACCGCCTCCCGTTCTTCCTTTCCGATCAACTCTGCCCCACCCATCTCTTTGCCCTCCTAAACGATGATTGCCATGAGCGCCAACAGATCCCCTGGCCCTTCTCCTTTCCCCGGCCCGCGGGAGAAAGCTGAGTGCAGGGCAATTCCCCGTGAAAACCAACCCAAGATTCCAATTCTGGAAAAGCAAAATTGCCCTGCTTGGATGATTTATATTTTAAGTAATCAGGTTTGTCAATTAGTTTCGTGGCGAGGGTTCCGGATTTCTTTCTCAGCTCGGTGTTCTCTGCGGGGAAACGGTAAAAGCTAAAAGACACTGTGATAGATGCGGATGGCTTCTTCCAAGGAGACAGGCCGCGGGTTATTTTCCAGGGGGCGGGCCACTTTCATGGCTTCTTCCGCCATTCCGGGAATGGCCGTTTCGGGAATGCCGAGGTCGCTCAGTCGCTGGGGGACCCCCAGGTCTTTGGCCAGTTGCTTCACCGTTTCCACGGCCAAAACAGCGGCTTCTCTTACGGAGCGTCCCTCCACTTTCTCTCCCAGCATTTCGGCGATTCCCGCAAATTTTTCCAGAGAAGAAAAGGCATTAAATTCCATGACGGCCGGCAATAGCAGGGCATTGGCGACGCCGTGGGGCACCCGGTAGGCACCGCCCAACGGATAAGCCAGGGAGTGAGCGGCGGTTACGCCGGCGTTGGCCAGACCGACGCCCGCCAGAAGACTCCCCAAAAGCATATGGGTGCGAGCGTCCAAGTCGGATCCCTGATCCACGGCCTGCCGCAGGCTTTTCCCGATCCGCCGGATCGCCTCCTCGCTGAACATCTCCGACATCGGGCTGGCGGCCTTGGAAGTGTAGGATTCGATGGCATGGGTTAACGCATCCATGCCCGTGAAAGCGGTAACCGCTGCGGGGAGTCCCAGGGTCAGTTCAGGGTCAAGGATAGACATCTCCGGGTACAAAAAGGGGCTATTGATCCCGGCCTTTTTCTTCTCCTCTTCATTGATGAAAACGGCGGTGAAGGTTACCTCACTCCCGGTGCCCGCGGTTGTCGGCACCATCCCTTTTGGCAGGCCGGCCTTCGGAACTTTGTTCAGACCCTGAAAATCCCGCGCCCGCCCTTCATTGGTTGCCAAAACGGCTGCGGCTTTGGCCGTGTCCATCGCGCTGCCACCCCCCACCCCCAGGACAAAGTCGCACCTCTCTTTTCTGGCCAATCCCCCACAGCGATCGGCCACCTCAACCCGCGGCTCCGGTTCTACGCCATCAAAAATAACGAAGGGTAATTTCTCCCTTTGCAGGGCTCCGGTTACTTTTTCCAGTGGGCCATTCTTGGCGAACCCCGAGTCCACCACCATCAGGATTTTCTTCCCACCGTGCCTTTTGATAATCGCGCCGGCATCCCCGATCGACCCAGGTCCAAAGGTAATCTCGCCCGCAGCCCGGAAGTTAAAAGTTCCCACGGCCTATGCTGCTCCTTTCGTTTTTCTTCTCTCCCCATCAATCCCGCCGGGGGAGGAACCCCTTTGCTCTCTGGGGGAAGGCTCTTTTTTCCTTTGTGATCTCATGAATTCTTCCATTCGTTTTTGGAGGTCATCCGCAATATTCAGAAATTTAACAGCCATACCCCGACGCAAATGCCGGCTTTCTTTCCCATACTTGTTCGTCCAAATCACTTTGCAAGCCATCTCGATGGGCCCTCCTCCATCGGATATATGGAGTTTCAAAAGGAATTGTTCTCCCAGCTCCATCGGGTTCGGGGTACGGATGAACACTCCTCCGGGGTTCAGGTCATCGGCAAAGACCAAAGAGGAGTCTTCAAATTCCACCTTTAACATTCCTTCTCCCCGCTCCCCCGTCCCCATCTGCACGCTCACATCTGGAACCGCGGCGGCGGCCCCATCCCCCCCCGCAGCCTTTTTCCCCGCGGGGGGTTCGGCGGCCTGCTCTTCACTGCGTTCCGATGCCGGCATCAACCTGAGAATATGTTCCTCGACGCGCCGGCGCTCCTCTCCAGAAATGCTTTGCAGCTGGTTCAGAATATCATCCAGATATCCTTGGTAGCTTTTCCGGAAGCTGATCCCCCTGCGCACCTCTTCCTGCAAGTACTCGTAATCAAAAGCAATGGAAGCATAATTGCCAAAGATGGAGAGGAATTCCAGGTCGTTCTCTCCAAAACAGCGGTCCCCATCGATCAGCACAACGCTGAGTGCTGCGGTCGGTCTGCCCTGGGAAGAAATGGGGATACTTAAAAGAGAGGTGATCTTCCGTTTTCGCTCCTCGTACTTGAAGAAATCCGAGAAATCCTTTGCCTCCCGCAGCAACACCGGACTCCCTTGCTTAAGGGCCTTCCGGGCCATTTCTTTTTCCTCGAAGAGGTTCACCTGTTCATCTTCTGGATTCAGAACATTGGTGAATTGGGCCTTCAGGATCCCGCTTTTTTCATCCACGAAAAGTATGGTGGAACGGTGGGCTTTAACACAATTCAGAGACTCTCGGGAAATGGCCTCGAGGATTGTGGGTAAATCCTTATGGGCGCTGATCATGGAGGTGATCTGGAAAAAGGCTGTAACATCCTCCAGGGTACCGGCCATATGCTGGAGTTTATTCCTTTGAGCAAAAATTTCTTTCCGCAGGCGGCGAAGCTCCCGTTTTTTTCTGAGGGTATAGACACAAAAGGCGAGGATCAGGATTGCGGATAGGATAACATAGGTGTTTAGAAACGTTCCAGGTTTTAAAAACCCACTCGGAGAGCCATGAAGCTCTCCAAAATATTTGATGACGATGAAGAGGGTGAGAATCAGAATAACAAAGATCGTTATAAGCCAGAGTTGGCGGTCCTGCTTCTCCAGTTTCTCAATATCCTTTACCGTAGCGGGGATTTCATTAACTCTATCGATGGTCTCATCGATGGATTTCCCCCTGAAGAATTTTCTAAAGATTTTTCTCACCCTCATCCATACACCCAATCGAAATCAAAGGCTATTCTTAATCATTTTCCTGCCGGAAATTTATCTTTCAGATGCTTTTCAGAACCGATTGCACGAATCCCCCCTGCGCGAGCACAAGCTTCAGGGCTTTTGACGGTTGAACTTCTGATTCAAAGGCTCTGTGAAATCCGGCTGTCGATCAAGGATGAAAAATCGATGACCAGGAAAAAGTTCAGATCCGCCTCCATTGTGAGAGGCAAAATAGGAGCGGATACCCATTTCCTTAATTAAGAGAGCGCCTTGATTGGACATTCTCGCGGGGCCTGTAACCTTTTCCCTCTTCAGATTATCGGCAATAATAAGGCTTTTCCTAAATGAGCGGGTCAGACTGATTTCAAATGAAAAATCGGGGGGGTGTTGCGCTTGTGCCTCGACCGGGCGATCATCCCTTTGACGTAGCTCAACTGGGTCTTGGGAAGCCTGGGTTCCTCCCTTTTCTCCAGAGAAATGATGATCTTATCCAGGTCTTCGTACCGGATATTCATTTCTTCTTCATCGGTCTGCCCCGCCCAGAAACCCGCACTGGGGGGACGGTCGATGATACGGGGGGGAATTTTCAATTCTTCGGCCAATTTTCGAACTTGCGACTTTGTTAAATCGCCGATGGGCAAAAAATCCGCACCGCCGTCCCCGAATTTTGTAAAATAACCCATCAATCGTTCAGATTTGTTTCCCGTTCCGGCGACCAGATAATTCAATTTGTTGCCGAAGTAATAGAGCGCCGTCATTCTCAGGCGCGGCTTGAGGTTGGCCTGACACATCTGCCCGGCATCCGGAAGCTGGGAGAGGAAGGCATCATAAACGGGGGAAAGATCCACTCGCTCCCGGCGGATGCCAAGAGTTTCGACCACAAGCAGGGCGTCTCGCTCATCTTCCGCCAGACTGTTGCAAGGCAGGAGAAGGGCGAGGACATCGTCTCCCATTGCCCTTCTGGCCAAAACAGCAACTACAGCCGAATCGATTCCTCCGCTCAGACCGACCAGAACCCCTGCGGCTCCCGCCGTTTCCACCTGGTCTCGAATCCAGCGGCTGATCCGTTCACTCAGCTTCATCTCCGCCTTCTCTTCTGGCAATGGAAAAATTTCTATTATCATAGACAAAGTGAGGCGTGCTGTCAAAAAAAAAGAAGGGATCCCGGGAAAATCTCCCTCGCCCGGGTCCATTCCAGTCCGGACGAGCGGAGAATGGGGATTTGAAAGGTGAGGGGCTACTCTTCCACCTTCGTGGCGGTCAAAACGGAAAGCTTGACGGCTCGAACCTTGCGGTAGACTTCTTCCGGCTTCTGCCTATCTCCAGCCACGGTTAAAAGGTCTCGCTCGACAGAAATTCCGAAGAGGCGTTCATTCTCCCGCAGGTAGGGCAGGATCAGTCTCCAGTCTTTCTCCGTCAGGGAAGCAAATTCTCCGCCGTTAAGCTGCTCTCTTTCCAGTTTCCGATCGGGGTCGCGAACATAGATTGCCCCACCGGAGGCCAAGGAGAAAAGGTTGGACCCGGGGAAAGGCGTCGATTGCTCAAGGAGCCGGCCATGTTCATCATATTCCATCCCATTCAGGATGACAAACCCTCCTCCATTGTACGGGTCCCCGGCCATAAAAGATTCAGCCAGATAGTCCAGACAGGTTCCGTTGATCACGACTCGCGGCTTTCCAGCGGCATTAATCAGGGGCCGGCCGGCCGCATTCCCCAACACGTAGATGTCCCCCCCCTTCGCGCCGTACAGGAAGGTCTGTCCCACATCCCCATGGATGACCATTTTCCCGGACTTCAGGATCTGGCCCAATTGGTCCTGAGCATTCCCATGGACAAAGATTTCCAGGCCGTCGATGCCCGATCCCAGATAGTCGCCCGAGCTCCCGTAGACATCGATCCGCACATCCCGAGTCTTCGGGCCGAGCCCACACCCGAAAAAGCGCTGACCCCGGGACCCGTAAACAATGAATCTCTTCCAGCCGTCGAGGTAGGCACGGGTGAGGAGGCGGGCCGCACTCTCTTCCCCTTCGGGATGAAAGGTTCGGGTGTCGAGGACCAGGATTTTCTCTCCTTCGCCGGGTTTTCTCAGCGCTTCCCGGCTCTGCCAATCGATCCGCTTCATCGCCCCGCTCAGGTTTGAGGTCAGGGCCAGTGTTGAAGAAAAGATTCTCTCTAATTCCTCCTGCAAAATCTCCAGCAGGCAACTGCGACGTTTCGCTCCCGGGTCGTACCGCTGGTCCGCGAAAAGGGTCAGAACCTCTATCGCCAAAGATCTGGCTGCATCGCTAGCAGTGGCCGTCTGCCCAATTTGTTGACAGAAAGCCTGAAAGGTTTCAAAGTCCCACTTGGGCACATCGTCCTTGCATGTCTGGAAGATGGAGCGCGCCTCCCCCAAACGCAACCGCTCGCTCACCTCCTTGCGGAAGGCCTCCTTTCTTTCGGGGCCAAGGACCTTGGGATGATGCCCCCAGGGAAGCTGGTCGGCCGGAGCCGAAATGGTTCTGCCGAACTTATCCGCACAGGTTAGGGCTTTCCCTGAATGTCCATTGCCGGCATCCCGAACGGTAAAGACGAAAGCTCCCCCATCGGTATGACTGCCTCCCCGGGCATTCCAGTACTTATCGGCAATACCATGAAAGCGGTCGTCCTCACGGGCCAGACTCGAGAGAGTGGCATCGATGGCCTGTTTTTCGGAGCAGATCAGGCCGATTTGCACTGGGCCATCGGAGAGGGCGAAAACCTGGGGTCGCAGCATGGCGGTATCCGTAATGCCAATGAGCTGGAAGCACTGCTGATAGGGGTCATTGCGGGCGATGATGAAGAACCAGGGACCGTCCGGGGACCCATGGATGTGGGCGGCCTGAATCTCCCGGTAAATCTTTTGTTTTTCTTTAGGCAGAAGATCGAAATCCAGCTCGGTGGTTGGCGCCAGGGCCTCTATGATGTACTCCAGGGGGTAGCCATGAACCCGGTTCAGGAGGTCGAAAAGCAAAACCGATACTTCAGTGTCGGTCAGGAAAAGGGGAACCAAATTCCACTGCCGCAGATACTCGCAGACCGAATGGTAATTGGCGAAGTCCCCGTTATGCACCAGAGCCTCATCCATCCCGATGAAGGGATGCGCCCCGCCGGGATGCCAGACCCGGCCTTTGGTGGGATATCTCTGGTGGGCGATCCAAACATGGGCCTTGAAATCCTCCAGCTTATAGTACTGGGCCGCCTGCTCCGCATACCCCACAATTTTCAGAATCATCATATTCCGGCCGTGGGAAAGGACGAAAGCTTTCTTTTCCCCCAGCGAAGCGTAAAACTCCCGGTTGAGTTTAAAGCTGTTTTGAAAGATAAATTCGTCCTCGAGCCTTCTCGGGTCCAAACCTTCCAGGTGATTTTCGGCCGCGAAATCCCCCAGGATTTCTTTCTTCACCCTTACAAAGTAACGGCAAACATCGGGGGGTTTCACCTCCAGGCCGGAAATCTCCCGGTAGTCGCTGACCGTGGAAATCGGCGAGCTGTGGCGGACTTCCAGGAAGGGCTCGATAAAGGATCTTTCAACGGACGGGCGGGACGCGGGGTCCAAGAAGGCCACCTGGAGCAAGTAATCCTCTTCCAGCGCTTCGGCGGAGACGCCCAGATCCTCCGGCGTTAGACCCACGGCGGCGATCCCTCCCCCTTTCCCATTTCCCCGGTTATGCATCTGGCACGACGGTTCGATGATATGGCGGCCGCTCACCGGTATGGAACAGGCAAAGCCCGTGACTCCACAACCCCCTTCCTCTTCCCCTTTCCACAGGGGAGGTTCCGGGAAGTTCCCAATTAGCTTCGCCCGGGAAGCGGTCAACCCCCGAGAATATATCCAGCTGTCATTCATAAAAAACTCGTTACCCTATCGATGGGCCGCAAAATGCCCGGCATCTTCTTTTGCGGGGTACCCCGTTCTATGTGGATCTTCCATTTCCACCTTTCAAGAATGGCTTGATATCGTCGTCTCCCAATTCCCCCCGTTGATAATCCAGATGGGCCAAGCAATCGGTTCTGCCGACCAGCTCCCGGATGCTTTTCATCCCGAAAACCTGGAGGAGGACCACCAGCTGTTCCCTCCAGGAGGCGTACATATTGATGATTCGCTGGGCCCCCCAGTCTACCTCCAGCAGATTGGAAATCTCCGGGTCTGTGGTGGCGATGCCCCGGGGACATCCCCGCCCGCTCTCGCAATTGCGGCAACGGATGCATTCCAGGGCGACCAAGTCGGATGTCCCCACTACCACTGCATCCGCACCGAGAGCGATGGCTTTGGCAATATCGTAGGCCGTACGGACCCCACCGCTGGCGATGAGGGTGATCTGATCCCGGATTCCTTCCTCCAGCAGGAAACGATGAACTTTGGGAATGGCGTATTCAATGGGCATCGCGATATTCTTCTTCGCGATATCCGGCGCAGCCCCGGTACCCCCGTAACTCCCGTCGAGGTGAATGATGTGGGCACCGGCAAAGTAGCTTCCTACGGCTACCATGTCCACGTCCGTAGGGGTGGATACTTTTACCGACACCAGGCACCGCGGGTTAACCTCTTTAATCCAGTCCACATGTTTTTTATGATCTTCGACGGAATAAACGCTGTGGAACGGAAACGGCGAGAAGAGGGCGCTTCCCGCCACGGCTTCCCGCATTCGCGCCACCGCCGGGGTAACTTTATCTCCCAGGAGATGCCCTCCCAGTCCAGGCTTTGCGCCCTGGGCGTATTTGAATTCCACGATGCGCACCCGCTGGATCGTCTCTTCCCGCACCCCAAACAACCCGGTCGCTACCTGCGTAATCATGTTACCATCGTACCGCTGTAAGGGTTCCGGGTACCCGCCTTCCCCCGTACAGGTAAAGGTATTCCAAGCCTGTGCCGCCCGGGCCCGGGCCAGCATGGTGTTGATGCTGACCGACCCGAAAGACATCCCCCCCCCATAGAACGGAACTCCAATCCAAACCTGAGGTCGCTCATCCGCTCGGCGATTCAAGGGGACGGCGGTGGATATCTCCTCTTCGGCGGAGGAGAGACGGATCTCTCCTGGCAGACGCAGGCGCAGGCGGTCGAACCCTCCTCCGGAGGATCCCACCCGGTACTCCAGGTCGGCATAGGGAACCTTTCCGGTTTCAGCCTGCTGCCAGGTAGACAATAGAAGATCGGCCGGCCAGCGGTAGTCGGTAAAGGCTTTCAGGTTGGCGTTGATCGCCATTCGCAAGGCACCCTGGGGGCAACGGGAAATGCAATAATAATCCTTCTCCTGACAGGAGGGCCCGATGCAAAACTCATCCTTGGGCGGGAGCATTTTTTTCCCCAGGCGGCGATGAACACCCCGGGGGCATAGATCCGCGCAGAGCCCGCAATGGATGCAGGCCGAACCCCGGTGGATTCTGTATTTTCCGACCGGGTTGCGGAAACGTGAAGGCATCGGCCGGATTTCAGGGGGAAAGGACATGCATGCTCTCCTCTTGGGGTTTGCCCTCCTGGACAGGCTGGCCGAAAATCTGGCCGAAGGTTTCTTTTTCGATCTCTTCCAGGAAAATTGCCCGGCCCGCTTCTCCGCGCAGCCGGCGCACATCCCGCATGCCCATGGCCCCCAGTACCTCCAAAAGCTGCCCATGCCAGGCGGCGATTAGATTCACCACTCTTTGCCTGCCCCATTCCGGGTCAATCTTTTCGATTTCGACGGGGCAGGCCAGGTCATCGGCACATTGCTTACATAGGCGGCATTCCAGCGCGAGCAAAAGCGGCCGCTCGATCGAGACCGCATCTGCACCGCAGATGACGGCCTTGGCCACATGTTCGGCCATCGCGATCCCGCCCCCGTAGATCAAGCTCAGCCCATCCCGCAGGCCCTCTTTCACCAGGCGAAGATGGATCTTGCGGATCAAATCTTTTATGAATCGGGGAGAGGCAACCCCTTGTTCTCGCCCCTTTTCGTCCGCTAAGATGTGGAGGACCTCCGCGCCCGCTCGCGCCAGAGATACCACTTGTTCCTCTGTCCGAGGGGTCAGAGGAAGTCGAATGCAAACCACGACTTCTGATTTTATTTTTTTGATCTCCCGGACCGTCTCCATGACGCTTTCGGCAACAGAAACCTGGACCATTCTTGCCCGGCGGATAGCGGGGATAGAACCTTCCAGGCTCCCTTCGGGAAGCGACGGGACGAGGTGTGTCGCCATAGGTAAAAATTTATCCGTGAGATGCTCTGCCCGAATAACCATCAAGGTATTGGCCTCAAAAGCGGCTTTGGCCAGGGCCAAACGGACGGCGGCGTTGAACTCCCTGAAGGGAAGAAGATCAAAGATGAAAGGGATCGAAGCTTCCACCCGGGGCGGAAAGTTGATCCCGGAAAGAACCGGGGAAAGACGGGCCGCACCCGGGGCCGTGGGTTGGTGCAACATCTGCAAGATTTGCCCGAGTTCAATGGCGGTGCTAATATACTCCCTACCATGGATCCCATCGCGGGTGGGCCGGACGATCTCAGACATGTCCGTCCACATGCTGTCAAAACCCGGCCCGGCAAAGGGGCCGCCATACCCGCCGCCGGAGACCGGAATTTTCCCCGTCTCGGCCTGGGTTTGATTACTGGCGATGATCTCCGGAGTCCAGTAATCGTCTCCCATCGTCCAGAATTCGGGATTTCGACTCTTGGATAGAATCCGCCCGTAACACCCCTGCACGCAGCGGAAACAATTTTTGCAGAGGGAATCGGCCGTGTCGAACATCTGCCGTTGGTCATACCCTCGTTTGCGATAAACCGAATAGACACAGGATTTTTTGACGCAGTTGGCGCAATTGAGACAACCATCCCCCTCGATAATCCCGAAAGGACCGGGAGGAACCAAGCGCGGGGGTAAAGGTTTAGGGTTTAAATGATATTTCTTGGGCATCTCTGCGTTTTCCTTGAAGACTTAAGAATTAAGGGAACAAGACGAAGCTTGAAAAAAATTTTAATTTTCGAAACAGTTTAGCCAAAAAAAGGAAAAAGAATAAAAGACAAAAATATTAGAAACTTATTTGTCACGCG
>Ga0214473_10011351_pt1 | contig 10451 bp, 8 predicted proteins | sample RVTome_7_FD_203509 | JGI IMG/M metagenome (GOLD analysis project Ga0214473, IMG submission 203509) | Soil microbial communities from uranium-contaminated site in the Upper Colorado River Basin, Wyoming, United States - RVT98D197 | ecosystem: Environmental > Terrestrial > Soil > Contaminated >... | reverse complement strand
CGTCGGGGCTGAGTGCAAGGGCACTGTTGATCGACTTTCGGGCAGAGGAGTATTGCCGCATCCACACCTGGACTTCCGCGAGCTTCTTCAGCGCACCGGCATCCCTGTTGTTGCGAAGCCGTGACGACTTTTCATACGCGTCGAGCGCTTCCGTCAGCTTCCCGTCGGCCACGCACGCATCGCCGAGGATGCCGTAGTACTCCGCATTTGCGGCGTCCCGCGCTACCAGCAGCCGCGCCTTCGCGCCCGCCAGCGCAGGGTCTCCCAGCCGCAATGCGGCAAGCGCCTCGTTCTTGACCACGACATCGTCCGCGCTGTCAGCAACCGCACCGGCCGCGACTAACAGCAGCATGGCAAGGAAGTTCATAGCTTCGTTCCTTTCAGGGCTGACTCGAGTAACAGGTCCAGGATGCCTTCCGCCTGCACCACATGCGCGCCGACGCGAGCATTGATTTCAAGAATTTTCGGGAGGCCGCTCTCGGTGAGCCGTATGTCCATGTCAATCGGCCCCTCAAGCCGCATCGACCGCACTGCCGCTTCTGCCAGGGCTTCGACATCGGGGCGGGGGGCGGGGCGGACTCCCGTGGCGTTGCCCACGATGCCTTCCTTGAGGCCCGTTTTGAAAAGAACCCGCGTCACCGAAGCAATGCCCGCAGGGAACGCGAAGAGGTTTACGTCGTATTCCTCCCCGCCCACGAATTCCTGGTACGCAATGTCGGTCCGGTGTTCCCCGGCAGCCATTGCTTCGTCCAGCACCACACGCACGCCACGACCACCTCTGCCCTGTCGCGGCTTTGCAACGAACGGATAGCCGAGCGCCGCGCCAGCATGCATCGGCGTGGGACATGCGTCGTCGCTCAGCGTCATGGGAACAGCCACGCCGTTTGCCCCGAGAAACCGCGCCGTGCGGTACTTGTCGTTTGCGACGGCTGCCATTACGGGATCAGTGGCAAACACCGACACCCCCAGTGTGCGCAGGGGGGCACGCAATGCTGCCGCGGCGGGAATCTCTTCGGTCACTGTGCAGAGGAACAGGAGGGGCCGTTCGCGCCGTGCAATGCCGAGGATCGCGCCGCCGAAACCGGGATCGTCACCCCGGGGGACGATGCTGAACACATCCGTCACGGTGTCCACCATCGTGATATCAGTTCCATGCACAACAAATCCCTTCTCCCGGAACCATGCAGCGGAGGCCCTTCCGGCGGGACCGCCCACCCCCGTGATCAGCACGTTCTTTTTTATCGTCATGATTTTTCTCCGAAAGACTTTTGCTCACATCCAGCCCGTCACGGGTATAAGTAGTCGGCCGCGCGCGATAGTTCCATTGCGGTCGATTCTCCGACTTGCGCCGGTGTGGATTTTGCGCCGCGGCAACAATGTCTCATACGGACCGCGTGTTCCGAATGCGCGAAACACAGGCGAATTCACGTCGTTCCATACCCTTGGAAATCCGATCCGTCTTCCGTATCTTGTGATGACAGCGTGGTCCCTCCGGGGGCCACCGCTATTTTCTAGGGACAATCTTGCCGAAGAAACCACGCTCCATGGGACTCTATCCACAGCCCAACAAATGGCAGTGCGGGCCGTTTGCGCTGAAATATGCACTGATCATGCTCGGGAGATTTGTCGACGAGAAACGAATCTCACGGATCGCCGGCACGCACTGGTGGAACGGCACCGACGAGCTCAAACTCGGCCGGGCGGCAAGGGCATGCCATTGCGAAATGAAAGTCATCCGGCGCAAATCATCGCTCCGCGCCAAACGCGAACTCCTGCTCTCCCTCAAGAAGGGCCATCCCGCACTCCTCTGCGTCGATCGCTGGAATCACTGGATCACGGTGGTGGGCGCCGAACGGGGCAAATTCATTTCGATCGACAGCCGGCGTGCGCCCGTCGTCTACGTGGAGACGTGGCTGAGTCTGAAGAAGCGCTGGGTGTATACCGAACGCGATCCCGACGATACAACACAGATGATCAAGCTGTACGACCTTCATCCGGTCGTCCCCCGGTTCCGTGTTCGTACGAAGGCCCATTTCTCGCTCAAGAGGGCGCGGTACCTGCGCCGGCCGGAGAACAAGGCCTTCGCCGAAAGCTGGGACGAGTATTTTACGGACCTCATGAACATCTGCATTCCCCGCACGCCCCGCACCGAGAAACTGATCTCCATGGGAGAGCTTCTCCGGCGCCACGGGGCAATGATCCGGTCCCAGATCGTCTTCTGGCACGGATCGGTGCCTGCCGACCGCCTCGACAAGATCATGCGCAACATGCAGTTCGTCGCCGACACGTACGACCTCGCGGTCCGCGCCATCGACGAGAAACGCGCAATTGCCGCCATTACCTCCAATCTCGCACTCTGGGCCGCCAGCTCGTACGGGATAGACGAGGTGTACGGAAACGCATGACCCCATGAACGTTCTGCTGACGAATGCCACCGGTATTTATGCGGGAGGGGAAGACTACGTCCTGATTCTTGCCCGTTACCTTGCACGCCGTGGGCATGCCATGTGGGTCTCGGCGCGGCCGGGGCACCTGCTCCTGCGAAAGTGTGCCGAGGCATCGATCCCGACAGTCCCGGTCGAGTATGGCGACATGGCCCGTGTCTTCGCCGTGTCAGGCGTACTCCGGTCTGCGATGCGCGAGCGTGCGATCCAGATCGTTCACAGCAATGCCAACTACGACCGCACCTGCGCTGCGATTGCAGCATCGTTCGGTCCCATCGCGCATGTCGCGGGGGTGCACAGTACGCACTCCATTCAGCACAACATCACGCACTGGCTCCGCAACCGGTACGGCACCGACCATTTTATCACCGATGCCGACGCCGGCAAGGAGGTGCTGGTGCGGGAAGACCGGATCCCCGCCTCACGGATCACGACGGTGCCCATCGGCATCGAACATGACGATGCAGCCGTCCGTGCTCGATACCGCGCGAAGTCCCGGACGGCACTGGGCATCGGGGACGGCACCGTTGTCATTGGGAACGTGGCCCGTCTCGTCCCGTTCAAGGGGCACCGGTATCTACTCGACGCCATGGCCGGGGTTGTTCGCTCGAACAGGGACGTTCTGCTGCTCATTGCGGGGGACGGCGAGCTGGAACCGGCGCTCACAGCGCAGGCCGACTCGATCGGGATCGCCGCGCACGTGCGGTTCCTCGGGTTTCGTGATGACCTGCACGAGCTCTACCCCGCGTTTGACATTTACTGCCATTCGTCCGTGGAGATGGCCTCCGAGATGTTTCCGATTGCCGTTCTCCGCGCCCTCGCTTCAGCACTTCCTGCCGTCTGCACGCGCGTCGGGGGGATTGATGCCATGGTGGAGCAGGACATCTCCGGCCACCTGACGCCCCCTGAGGACCCCCGCGCGCTCGCCGGAGCGCTGCTCGATTTGATCGGCAGCCCCGCAAAGCGCCGGACCATGGGCGAAGCATCATTCCGGCTCTTTGAACGCCGCTATCACGCCTCTGCAATGGCCGAGCGCGTCGAACAGGTTTATCAACTGTCTCTCTCACATCACCGGTAGATTCCCGTGAGAACCCGGGCCAGAGTGCTCCCCATACTGTTCGCCGGCCTCGGTATGGCCCTTACATCCTGCGGGCGCCCCGGCGGACTTCCACCCATCAGTCCTGCGGACAGCCTCGCCATCCTCGAGGACAACATGATGCACCGGGCCGAAATGGACGCGTTCTTCCGCTCCGACCCTGCCTCCCCGTTCGTGCGGGATACCTTGATCCGGTACCACGGGCTGAACTGGTTTCCGGTGAACCCCGCCTTCCGGGGCCGGTCCGTCCTCCACGTGTATGCAAACCCCGAGACGGTCAGCGTCATGGGGACGCGCGGCGAGGAACGGCGCCAGCTCCGGTACGGATACTTCGAGTTTGACGTCCCCGGAGAGGACGGGTTCCCCGTTGCGCTCCGTCTCAACACGTACAAGTTCACTCCGCACGACCGCGTCCGTTATGACCGCTATCCGGAGAATCTGAGCGTCTGGTTCACGGACCGGACGACCGGCGCCGAAACGTACCAGGTCGGCCGGTATATTGATGTGGGCGACGACGCCCACGATCCTGCGCATGTCTATACCATCGACCTGAACAAGGCGTACAATCCCTATTGTGCCTACAGCAGTCTGTACTCCTGCGCCATTCCGCGCAAGGAAGACAATCTCAACCTCTCCCTGCGAGTGGGAGAAATGAACTATCACGAATAAGCACTTCTTGCACACGACGCCAACCCATGGACCAGCACAAGCTCTACCGGACGATCAAACTGCTGAGCGAAGTAAAATTCCGCACTGAAGAGCAGTTCCTCGGTCACATTCTCCAGAACATCATTTCCAACGAGGCCATCCCCATCAAGGGGGGGAGGATCTGGAAACTCGAGCCGCCGACCGGCACCTACCGGCTCATTTACCAGTACGGGGAAATGGAGCCCATCCGGAAGAGTTTCCGGATTCGCGTGGCGGACTACCCCATGTTTCTTCAACTCGACCGAAAGGGGACGGTGGTCGGGACCGAAACCAACCGGTACCTGCGGCAGAAAGGCATTACGCACTACTCCGGCACCGGCGTCGGCGAGCGGATACTGTGGAAGGGACACACGCTCTTCCAGTACGTCATCGGCATCAACGCCGATTACATGAAGCACGATATGGTATACGCGCTGAACATCATCGGCAGCGCGCTGACCTCCGCCCTCAAGAGCCGCAAGACAGAATCCAAGACGCGGGCGCTGGAGCGCGACCTTGACCAGGCGCGGGCGATCCAGCGGAGCATCCTCCCCGCCCACGAATTGAAATTCCACAACTACGATTTGTATGGCATCTCCGTCTCCGAGCGGATTGTGGGAGGCGACTTCTTCGATTACCTGCAGGCCGCGGACGATAAGGACCGCCTGGGCATCGTCATCGGAGACGCGGCAAGCAAAGGCCTCTCTGCCGCCGCGCAAGCCATGTATGTCTCGGGCGCCATCCGGATGGGCGTAGAATTCCAGACAAAAATGAGCACGCTCATCGGCCGGCTGAACCGCCTCGTGAACAAGACATTCACTCCCGAACACTTCATTTCCATGGTGTATGCGGAATTCACCGAATCGGATAACGGGCTCGTGTCGTATGTCAACGCCGGGCACTGTTATCCCCTGTTGCTCCGCGCCGCCTCGGGGGAAACAGAAGTCCTCCCCTCCACGGGGCAGATCATCGGCCCCTTTCCGAATGAGAAGTTCCGCACCGAGTTCACGATCATGCAGCGCGGCGATGTGCTGCTCTTCTACACCGACGGGATCGTGGACGCATCCAACGAGAACAGGGAAATGTACGGGGAGCAGAGACTCATCAGCGTGCTCAAGCAACACCGCAACCGGACACCGCGGGATATCTGCCAGCTCATCATCGAGGATGTTCAGGTCCACAACCGACTTATCGATTTTTCCGACGATAAAACGCTCCTGGTGGTGAAACGGAGCCGGTGAAGGGGCTTCGTGCAAACTCCTTGACTCATCGCCTGTTAGGGGATTAACAAAATTTCATCCGCGCGGTTATTGATTTTCGGACCCCGCGTAGCTACTTTGTTCGCGCGTATGACCCATGTTCATTCATTCCACTCGAAGGGAGCGTCTCGTATGAAGAAACTTGTCGGCGTGATGATTCTTCTTCTGGCGTTTGTCGGCGCGCAAGTAGGCGTCGTCGCACAGGAGAAGATGGAAAAGGCGGGAGAGAAATTGGAGAAGGCGGGGGAACACAAGGAGAAGGTGGGCGAGAAGATGGAGAAAAAGGGCGAAAAGATGCAGAAGAAGGGGGAGAAGATGCAAAAGAAGGGGTATGAGAAGAAGGGCGCCCTGATGGAAAAGGCAGGAGAGAAGATGGAGAAGCGGGGCGAGCACAAGGTGAAGAAGGGCGCGATGATGGAAAAGAAAGGCGAACTGATGGAGAAGAAGGCGGAGAAGATGGAGGAGAAGAAAGAAGAGAAGAAAGAGGAGAAGAAGTAATTCCCGCAACGAAAGGGGCAAGGATGGGAGGCGCCGGTTGTGCGCCTCCCGTTCGCTTTTTTACCGGGTGAGGACGAGACTTTTTGTGATCGTCCCTCCCGCCCATGAGAGCCTGTAGAAATAGACGCCGCTTGAGGCATCACGCGCATCCCAGGTGACCCGCGAACGTCCCGCCTGCTGCTCACCGTCAACCAGTGTGGCAACTTTCCGGCCAAGCACGTCGAACACCTCCAGCCGCACAGGAGCCGACACCGGGAGATGGAAGTCGATTGTTGTGGACGGGTTGAACGGATTCGGGAAGTTCTGGTCCAGCGCAAAGGCCGCCGGAAGCCGCGACTCCTCCCCCGCCGAGGTCTGCGGGTTTCCCGCAAAACGGTAAATTCCCGACGTTTCCGCTTCCGCGTAACTGCAGATATACAGTTCGCCTCCCTGGTCCAAGCCGAAGGATGAAATTGCGATCTGCGAATCAAGGAGCAGATTGTCCGCCGTGACCACCCCGCCGGCATACCGCAGCATCCAGATGATCCCCGTTCCAAAGTCGGCGTAAATATACGCCCCGGCGAGATCGGGACGGCGATAGCCGTGATAGACATGCCCCCCGGTGATCGAGTTCTTCCCCCCCGAGTGGTCATATTCCTTGATTGGCTTGATCAGTCCCGTGGTGTCGCACCCCGTGGTCGGCGGCCTGCAAATCGTCCCCTCCATGATTTTCCAGCCGTAGTTCCCGCCTTTGACCACGATATCGACCTCCTCCCGCGCTCCCTGCCCGACATCGCCGAGCCAGAGCATCCCCGTGGGAGGGTCGAAACTCCATCGCCACGGGTTGCGAAACCCGTACGCCCAGATCTCCTCACGCCAGCCCTGACCGTTCCCGACGTAGGGGTTGTCCGGCGGAATGCGGTAGTGCGTTGACGCCGTCGTGTCATTGATGTCGATGCGGAGCATCTTTCCGAGGAGGACACTCCTGTTCTGTCCGGCCCCGTCCGGGTCGTTGCCCGGCCCCCCGTCCCCCATCCCGATGTACAGAAAACCGTCGGGCCCGAACACCAGATTCCCGCCGTTGTGGTTGGTGGCGGGCTGGTTGATCTGGAGGATGATGAACGCATTTGAAGTATCGGCCCTGTCGGGATTCCCTGTCTGCACTTTGTAACGGGCAACGACGGTGCGGAGGGGGTTGGGTGCGGTGTAGTTGATATAGAAGTACCCGTTCGACGCGTAGGAGGGGTGGAATGCGAGCCCGAGGAGACCTTCTTCCGCTCCGAGCGCACTCAGTTTGTTCTGGATGTTGAGGAAGAGGCCGGCTGTTGCGGTGTTCGAATCATTCGGGAAGACGTAAATCTGGCCGGTTTGCTGCACGACAAAAATCCGGTTCGTCCCGTCTCCGGCATGGGTCAGGAGTACCGGCTGGGTGAACGAGAGTCGCGGAAATGCGTTGACGAGGGTGACGGTCTGAGCGGGACTGACGCTCGATGCGAGCAGAATGGCGGCGGCAAGCAGGCAGGCGCGGTGACGGATTGGTTCCACGGATTCCCCCATTTTTACCATGGAACACACATACCAAGGAACAAGGTTCCGCAGCAGGTCAGCGGGTGATCACCATCTTCTTGGTTTCCGCGAACCCCGGTCCGACCAGCCGGTAGAAATAAATGCCGCTGGGGAGGCTCGTTTTCGCGAATTCGACTTCGTATGTCCCTTCCGCAAGGGGGCCGTCCTGGAGCCGCGCCACTTCCTGTCCCAGCAAATTGAAGACCGTCAGCCGGACGTGCCCGCCGCGCGGAAGCGTATATTTGATGCTGGTGCTCGGGTTGAACGGGTTCGGGAAGTTCTGCTCGAGCACCGATTCGACCTGGGGAGCCTTTTCGCGCACGAGAAACCGGGAGACAACGATGTTTACGCTGGCCGGCCCGAGCGCATTCGCCGTCGAGAGCAGGCCGTCGGACGCGGTGACCCGCCAGAGGTACGTCCGGCTCACGGGCGGAAGTTTGACGTGCACCGAATCTACCGTGCCGGTTTTCACTTCCATGCGGAGCGGGCTGTCGAACGTGGACACCGTGTCGAGCTCAAGGAGATACCGGAGGGAATCGCCGTCGGGATCGCCGGCGTGCACCCAGCGGAACGTGACCGCCGGATCTTCGCCCAGGAACCGTTGCCCGCTCCCGTCGTCCGGCGCCATCAGAGGAAACGCAGGCGGGGGATCATTGACGTTTCGCACGGTGATCGTGAAGCGGCGGTCCGTCCACCCCGCCCCGTTCTTGGCGCGCAGCACAATCGGATGGAACCCTTCGAGTGCCTGCGCGTTGGTTGGTGTCCAGCGGAGTGTCCCGGTCGTGGTGTCCACGGTCATGCCTGCGGGGGTGGTTAGGCCTTCAAGGTCGGGCGCGGTTCCAGACCATCCCGGCGTGTAGACGTATTCGACCCCCTGGGTGGCACGCTCCGGCGGGTCGCCGAGGAATGCCGGGGAGATCGGCGAGAGTCTCAGGATGCGGCTTCCAAGATATGGACCGACGGCGAGATAGATGAGCCCATCGGGACCCACCTGCACGTCCGCGAAGCCGGTGTTGGAGCGGTACAGGGGCTCAATCTCCAGAGAGTCGGCGAGAGGATTCATGCGGCCCGCCCAGAGCGTCGGGATCGCATTGCCGGTGAAGAGCACCCTCCCCCGCAGGCGCGGAAAGGCATCGCCGCGGTAGATTGCCACTCCTGTGAGTGCGGGTTGCTCGCCACGCCCGAAGCCGTACAGGATTTCCGGCAGCCCGGTCACTCCGGGAATGGCGACGCGCCGGGCGGGCCATCCGAGATTGGTTCCGCGCGGGACGGTGATGATTTCGTTCGGGTGGAGGGTCCCGCCCTCCGTGACAACGAGCGCATGCGTGGACGGGTCGAACGCAAGACCTCCCGGATTCCTGAGGCCGAGCGCCCAGAAATATCTCCGCGGCAGAATATTGTCCGGCGGAATGGAACCGTCGGCATTCAGACGGAGGATCTTCCCGCGAAGGTTTCGTCCGCCGAGCGTGTCCTGCGCGTTGGACGGCCTGACCCCGTGATCGCCGACCGCGATGTAGAGTTTTCCATCGGCACCGAAGGTCATCTTTCCGCCGTTGTTGCCGGTTGCTTCATCCCGCCGGGGGATGAACAGGAGCTGCAGCGGCGCCGTCCCCGCGCCGTCCAGGTCCTCGTACCGTTCGAGCACGCTGGCCCGGTCAAGAGCGCGGACATAGTACACATACACGTACGGGGAGTCGGGGTATGCGGGATGGACGGCGATGCCCAGCAGGCCCTGCTCGCCTTCATCGTCCACGGGGACTGTGACGAACGGTGCGGGGCGCAGTCCACCCTGATACACGCGCACGCGTCCGCTGTTCTTCTCGCCGAAGAAGAACGCGCCGTCCCCGCGAGGAACGAACGCAATGGACGTCGGGAATTGCATCTGCGGGCTGCGTGCCAGCGTGTCGACGCGGAATTGCTGCGCCAGCACCGCCGGGGATGTAACGACGAGCAGTATGAGCGTGAGACGTCGTAGCAAAGAACCCATCCGGCTCCGGGTTGTTCTATTTCCTGTACAGGTAGGCCGCGGGGAGGGTGCGCGCGCCGGTGCCGTTGTGCACGGCAAAATTCGCCCTGTCATAAATGGCGGCGGCACCATATTCCCCTTTCTTGTTCAGGGCGTAGAAAACGACATTAAACGCGGGGCGCCCTTTGTCGTCCTGAAGGCGCCGGACCCTGACCCGGTCGGCTATTCTCTTACAGGCTTCGAGGCAGGCTTCCTCCGGCGTTTTCCCCTCCCTCATGAACTCCACGATCATGACGCTGCTGCAATTGAGCAGGTTCGCCTCGCCGCGTCCCGTCGAGCCTGCGGATCCGATTTCGTTGTCCACATAGAGCCCCGCCCCCAGGATGGGAGAGTCTCCCACGCGTCCCGGGATCTTGAATGCGAGACCGCTTGTCGTGGTCACGCACGAGATGTCTCCTTTTCCGTCGATCGCACTGCAGTGGATCGTCCCCGTGTTCCTGTAAAAGGGTTCAAACAGTGCTCCGATGTCATACTCCCGGTCCGTGTGCGGCGGCAGCCAGTCGTCCTTGGTGGAGTTCGTTTCCTTCCATTTCAGCCACGCTGCGCGTGATCCGTCGGTCAGCAGGTCTTCCTCCTTGAACCCGTGTGCCCGTGCGAAACGGAGGGCGCCCTCGCCGACAAGGAGGACATGGTCGGTTCTCTCCATCACCAATCGCGCCACCTTCGACGGGTTTTTGATGTTACGGAGCGATGCGACGGCGCCCCCCATGTGATTCGGGCCGTGCATGACGGCCGCATCGAGCTCAACCACCCCGTCCTCGTTCGGCAAGCCGCCGTACCCGACGCTCGTGTCGTTCGGGTCATCCTCCACGATATTGACTCCTGCAACTACGCCGTCGAGCGCACTCTGTCCCTGCCGTATCAACTCCATTGCGCGGGTTACCGCAGCGATACCG
>Ga0214473_10011350_pt1 | contig 10452 bp, 11 predicted proteins | sample RVTome_7_FD_203509 | JGI IMG/M metagenome (GOLD analysis project Ga0214473, IMG submission 203509) | Soil microbial communities from uranium-contaminated site in the Upper Colorado River Basin, Wyoming, United States - RVT98D197 | ecosystem: Environmental > Terrestrial > Soil > Contaminated >... | reverse complement strand
GGGGCAACGCCTCCATCACCCGCTTGCGCGGGAAGGTGACGATGACCTCGGTGCCGTAGCGGAGCTTGCTCTTCAACTCGAAGGATCCGTCATGCAGCTCGGTCAAGCCCTTGGTGATGGGAAGGCCTAAGCCGGTGCCGCCTTCAGCCGTCTGGTGCGCGAGCGAGCCCTGGCCGAAGCTCTTCAACACGCGCGGGATCTCGTTCTCGGCGATGCCCGGGCCGGTGTCCTTCACGCTCAAGAATTGGCCGCCGGTCGCGGTGCGCCCAATCTTCAAGGTGACGGTCCCCCCGGTCGGGGTGAACTTAATGGCATTGGACAGGAGGTTGAGGCAGATCTGGCGGACGGCACGCTCGTCGGCCCAGAGCTGCGGCAGGTTCTCCTCGAAGGCCTCGACGATCTTGAGACCCTTGTTCTCGGCGCGCAGCCGCATGAGCCGGTGACAGTCCTCGACCACGTCGGCGAGGTCGAGCGGGCCTTCGTGCAGCTCGTAGCGACCGGCCTCGATGCGGCTGATGTCGAGGATCTCGTTGATGAGATTGAGCAGATGCTGGCCGCTCTGATGGATGTCGGCGGCGTATTCCTTATAGGTCGGGTTGTTGTGCGGACCCAGGATCTCCGAGCGCATGATCTCGGAGAAGCCGAGAATGGCGTTCAGCGGTGTGCGCAGCTCGTGGCTCATGGTGGCGAGAAAGCGCGACTTGGCGAGGTTCGCTTCCTCGGCTCTGAGCCGCGCCTCATCGGAGATCGCTTTCGATTGTTCGAGCTCGGCGATCAGCGCGTCTTTCTCGGCGCGAAACTCGAGCATGGCGACGACGGTTGAGTTGAGCCCGTTCATCAGCCAGATGAAGTAGATGTGGACGCCGACCGCCATCGCCGCCATGGCCCAATAGAACGGGTTATCGAGCAGGGCAAAGCGGATGACGATGGCCACCGTCATCGGCAAGGTGCCGGCGTAGACGATGGGCATGACCGTCGAGGCGAACAGCATGCGCATCGAAATGACGACGAGGAGCGAGGCAAAGATGAAGGTGTGGGCCGCCTCGCTTTGCGTGTCGGGGCTGATAAAAGCGACCCCGGCCCAGGTGACGCCATAGAGGAACTCGGCGGCGGTGATCTTGGCGCGCCAGGTGGGGGTCGCGGCGTCGTCGCGCGGGGCCTTGATGAACTGCCGGCAGAGGCTAATGAGAATGCCCTTGGCCACGAACACGGCGCCGAGCCAGATCAGCAAATCGCGCGGGGGCGCCCAGAACATGGCCCCCATGGCCACGATGATGGCAAGCAGCGGTGTAGTGACGGCGGCCGACAGCTCGTTCCGCACGAACATCAAGAGAAGCTCGTATTCGAACTCCGGCTTGCCGCCGGATTTGTAGGTGAGTTTCTCGCGCGCCTCTTGCACGCTGCGGGACGCGCGCCGCTTGTGACTGGCAGCTGCCGGAGCGGCTCGTGCCGCCTCCGCTGACGCGCTCACTGACATGCTGTGCTCGACCCGCGAGGACCTAACTGATAAAAAAGCGAGAATGTCCAAAGGCATAAGCCCTTGGGAAGCCTTCGCTAACCCCCTGAAGGCCAAGTTTCAACTATCTGCGGAAATCCCTAACGGCGAGTTTACTCTCGCTCCGTGCTGATACGAGGCTAATATCTCGCCCCGATGCGAGTGACCATCATCGGCTGCGGCGATGCGTTCGGGGCAGGGGGGCAACTCCAGACCTCGTTCCAGGTACGCGGCGCCTCCCCGACCTTTCTGATCGATTGCGGGGTCACGACACTTATCGGCATGCGCCGGCTCGGGATTCAACCTAACGACGTCGACACCGTGTTTGTCAGCCATCTCCATGGCGATCATTTCGGCGGGCTACCTTGGCTCCTGGTCGATGCGATCTATGTGAGCAACAGAAAGCGGCCCCTCATTGTGACCGGGCCGAAGGGCATCGAGGCGCGCTTTCTCACCGCGGCCGAGGCGCTCTATCCCGGCATCACCACGGCGAAGCGGGGCTTCGACCTCACCTTCATCGAATATCAAGAGCAAAAACCGCTCGCGGTCGGCGGCGTCACCGTCGTCCCGTTCGAGGTGAAGCACCCGTCCGGAGCGCTGCCTTACGCGCTCAGATTCGAGCTCGAGGGAAAGGTGCTCGCCTTTACCGGCGACACCGGTTGGGTCGAAGTGCTCTGCGAGGTGGCGCGCGGCGCGGACCTCTTCATCTCGGAGTGCTTTCAATACGACGTCGTTCTTCCCATCCACCTCGATTACGCCACCATCGATGCCAATTACCAAAGGCTCGGTGCGAAGCGCGTGCTCCTCACCCATATGGGAGAGGCCATGTTGTCGAACGCCGGAAATGTCGATGCCGCGCGCTATGTCATCGCGCATGACGGCATGACGCTCGACCTATGACGGCGCTCCCGGCAGAGCTTGAGAGCGTGCTCGCCGCCATTCGTGCCTGCCGTCATTGCGTCGAGGCGCCGCAAGGCAAGCCTTTGCCGCATGAGCCGCGCCCGGTCTTGCGGGCAAGCAGCACCGCGCTTCTCGCCGTGTGCAGCCAGGCGCCGGGCACGAAGGTGCATCTCTCGGGCACGCCGTTCACCGACCGGTCAGGCGACCGCTTGCGGGATTGGATGGGGGTCACGGCGCAAGAGTTCTACGACGAGGCGCGCGTCGCCATCGTGCCCATGGGGTTTTGCTTTCCAGGGCAGGACGAGAAAGGCGCCGACCTTCCGCCGCGCCGCGAATGCGCGAAGCTCTGGCATGGCCAGCTGTTTACCGCATTGCCGCAGCTTGAGCTCGTGTTGGCGGTCGGATCTTACGCGCAAGAGTGGCATCTCGGAGAAGGGGCGGGGACGAATTTACAGGAGACGATGCTCGGCTGGCGCGGGCATCTCAAGCGGAGGCGGCGTCCCCGCGTGCTGCCGTTGCCGCACCCGTCCTGGCGCAACAATGGCTGGCTCAGAGACAATCCCTGGTTTGAGAGAGAGCTGTTGCCAGTGCTCCGGCGCGAGGTGCGCCGGCTTTTGTGAAAGCCGCTTGCGCGCAGTAGAATAATAATCTACTTATCAGGTAGCGAGTAGGGCTCGCGGGGAATGCAGTTCCAGATCACGCAGTGATCGCGCAAAGATATTGTGCCATGCTCGACCGAATGGACCGTAAGATCCTCGACATCCTGCAGAGGGATTGCACCCTGCCGGTAGCCGAGATCGGCAAGCAGATCGGGCTCTCCACCACTCCCTGCTGGCGCCGTATCCAGAAGCTCGAGGAGCTGGGCGTGATCCAGCGGCGCGTCGCGCTGCTCGACCCCAAGAAGGTCAATGTCGGGGTGACCGTTTTCGTCTCCATCACCACCAGCCACCATACCCAAGACTGGCTCGACCGCTTCCACGAAGCGCTCAAGGAGTTCCCCGAGGTGGTCGAGTTCTACCGCATGAGCGGGCAGGTCGATTATCTCTTGCACGTGGTGGTGCCCGACATCGAGCGCTACGACGCCTTCTACAAGAAGCTCATCAGCCGAATCGAGCTCTCCGACGTGAGCTCGGCCTTTGCCATGGAGCAGATCAAATATACGACCGCGCTCCCGCTCGATTACGCGGTGGAAGAGAAGAAGGCGTAGGGACTCAGCCCCGCGCTTTTTACTGAACTCTCTGGGACTATGCGATGGGCGGCGGCAGCCCGTTCTGCGCGCAGGCGGCCTTCAAAGTGTTGAGCATGAGGCAGGCGATGGTCATCGGGCCAACGCCGCCCGGCACCGGCGTGATGGCGCCGGCGATTTCAGCCACCTCCGCGAACGCCACATCGCCGACGATCTTCGATTTCTCGTCTCCGGCCGAAATGCGATTGATCCCGACGTCGATGACGGTGGCGCCGGGCTTGATCCAGGCGCGGCGCACCATCTCAGGCTGGCCGACCGCGGCGAAGACGATGTCCCCGCGCCGGCATACGGAAGGCAAGTCGCGGGTCTTCGAATGCGCGATGGTCACGGTCGCGTTCTCCATCAGGAGCAGTTGCGCCAGCGGCTTGCCGACGATATTGGAGCGCCCGATCACGACGGCCTCGATCCCGGCGAGCGATCCATGCACTTTCTTGGCGAGCATGATGCAGGCGAGCGGCGTGCACGGCACGATGCCGGGCAAGCCGGTCGACAGCAGGCCCGCCGTCAAAGGGTGGAACCCGTCGACATCCTTGGCCGGCGCGATGGCCTCGATCACCTTGCGCGAGTCGATCTGCGGCGGCAGCGGCAGCTGCACCAGAATGCCGTGCACGGTCGGATCCTGGTTCAGCCGCTCGATGAGCTCGAAGAGCTCGGCCGCGGGTGCCGTCGCCGGCAATTTATAGAACGACGAGCGCATATTGGTCGCGGCGGTCTTGGCGGTTTTGCTGCGCACATAGATTTCGCTCGCCGGGTTGTCGCCCACCAGCACCACTGCCAGTCCCGGCTCGATGCCGTGCTCCGTGGTCGCGCGCTTGGCCGCGTTGGCGATGTTTTGGCTCAGCTCGGCCGCGATGGCCTTCCCGTCAATGATGCGTGCGGTCATTCACCCACCTCAGTTCTTCCGCTCCAGTCGCGCGATCAGGCTCGACGTGTCCCACCGCCCGCCGCCCATCTCCTGAATCTCGGCGTAGAACCGGTCGACCAAAGCCGTCACGGGAAGCTCAGCCCCGTTCGCACGAGCTTCCTCGAAGACAAGCGCGAAATCCTTGCGCACCCAGTTGACGGCGAAGCCGAAATCGAACTTGCCCTCGATCATGGTCTTCCAGCGGTTGTCCATCTGCCAGGACTGGGCGGCGCCCTTGGAGATGGTGGCAACCACCTTGTCGATGTCGAGGCCGGCGCGGTGGGCGAATTGAAGCGCCTCGGCAAGCCCCTCGATGAGCCCTCCGATGCAGATTTGGTTGACCATCTTGGTGAGCTGGCCTGAGCCCGAAGGCCCGATCAGATTGACCGCGCGTGCGTAAGCTTCGATCACGGGCTTCGCCGCAGCGAAGGCGGCCTCGTCGCCGCCAACCATCACGGTGAGTGTCCCGTTCTCGGCGCCGGACTGGCCGCCTGACACCGGCGCATCGAGCGCGCTCGCGCCGCGCTCCTTGGCGGCGACATGAAGCTCGCGGGCGGTCCTGGCCGAGGCGGTGGTGTGGTCGATGAAGATGGCGCCGTTGCCAAGCGCCTCGAACGTGCCGTGTCGCCCGAGCGTCACCGCGCGGAGATCGTCGTCATTGCCGACGCAGGTGAAGACGAAGTCGGCGCCTTCCGCCGCCTCGGCAGGGGTCGCCGCCAGCCTGCCGCCAAATTGCGCGAGGAAAGCGTCCGCCTTGGCACGCGTGCGGTTGAACACAATGACGTCGTGGCCCCCGCGCGTCTTGAGGTGGCCGGCCATGGGAAAGCCCATGACGCCGAGCCCGATCCAGGTGACTTTGCTCATTGGCTTCGCTCAGTAAGGAGTGACGATGCTGCTTCTACAGCATCGTCCGAGCCAAGCGAACCTTGTTGAAGCAGGAGCGCTAAGCGATGGGCGCTTCAGGGAAAGCGAGCTGCTCGCGCGCGCGCCATTCATCGGTGACGTAGTTGATGATCAGCGACGTGCGCACGCCCTTGATCGGGCGCTTCTCGAAACCGTGGAAGGTATTGTCCGCGGGCACGAAGATCATCGCGGCATTGGGCGCGAAGGGCGAGCGGCCGACGCGCTTCTTGTCGGCGTCGAAGATGTCGGTGCCGAGATCTTGATGCCTCGGATCCTTCGACAGGTAGAGCAGCATCGTGAACAGTTTGACGCCGAGATCGGAGTGCGGCTCGAGCCAAAAGCCGTCGATGTCCTGGGCGAACTCCATGCGGAGATAGGTGCCTTTGAGGTCGGTGCCGAACACATTCTCGATGTGGCTCGTGACGCGCTTGTCCTGGAAGGCTTGCGCCACTGCCTCGCAGACGGGGAAGTGCTTGCGGTTGTCGACGTCGAAATATCTGCGCGTGTTGTTGTGCAGCTCGCGCTTGCCCGAGACACCGTCAAGGGACGGCGCGTCGAAGGGGAGCGCCAGGATGTCGTCGACCGTATCGCCGGGCAAACAGGCCGTGAGCGACCAATTGCGATAAGGCTGCTCGGAGCGCTTGGCGCTATCGATGCTTTTGATGAAGTTGCGAACGATATCGTCCGCCCCACTCGTCCCCCGGGGCTCGGCCGAATGCTTGACCGCGACGCTGTCCCTCATGCCGGTCAACTCCCTCTAAATGCGCGAAAATACTGGCCATCCAGCGCCCAGGCGGCCCTCATCTCAGGCTCCATTAGCACCCATTGGCCCCGGCGCGCAAATGCCATGGGTCGCCCGCCTCGCGGCATCGAGCCGCGTGCAGTTGAGCTCGATCAGTTGAGATCCATCCAGCGAATGCGGCGCGTCTGCAACTCCTCGGGTGAGGCCTCGTCCTCCTCCTCCGTCATCGCCTCGGAGCGCAAGCATTTCGCGATCAATTCGAGCAGCGAAGCATGCAGCTCACGCTCGGCGGTAAGCTGGGGCGGGTTCGCGGCGAGGAAGGCGAGAATTTCCCCATAATCAGGCATCGGCAACCCCGTTTTTCCCAGCCGACGGAGGGTGACGAGCCTGTGTGTCAAAACTTTGGCCCCTTGGGCAGCAAGGCCCAGGCGGGGCAGGGGCGCCGGCGCGCGGCCTCTACGACTCACGCTCCGAGGCGATAGCGGCCGACGAGGCGCATCGGCGAGCGGCCGCCTCCGTCGCCGAACAGCGACAGGCCGTCGACGGTGACGCCGGACGCGCAGATTTCCTCAAGCACGGGCCAGAGCGCCTGCGCCACCCGCTCGAGATGTGCCGCGTCGAGCGGGCCAGTGAGCGTGATCGAGAAGCGATACTCGCTCAGCACATAGGGATCGCCGAAACTCTCCAACAGCAGACGCTGATAGTCGCTGAGGTTGGGGCTGGCATATTCCTCGCGCTCGGTGTCGCTCGGGGGAGCGGCGAAATCCTCAAAGGTGGCGACGCACTGAGCCGCAAGCCAGTCGAGCGCCGGCGTCGCCTCGACCGGGCGCAGCACGAGAAAGCGGCCGGCGCGCGATAATGTCAGAGGGCCGGTCTCGACCGGTTTGCGGCGGGCGGCAAAGTTGATGAGCCGAGTCTTGATGGCATCGGGCCCGATGCCCTCGCGCGGCGCAAAGGGGGCCCTGAACAGCGCATGCAGGCCGGTATAGCGGCCGGGCGCGACAGCGAGCTTGGCGAAGCTCGTGCCGGAGAGGCCGGCGTCGGAAAAGGCCTGCAAGGTGACGCCATCATTGGCGCGGCCGAACCACGAGCGTCCGAATGCCGCAAGCGCGGTCCCGGGTTGCGGCGTGTAGTAGATCGCATAACGGGTAAAGCTCGACCGGGACGGAGCGGCGCCCTTCAGTTCATGATCGAGATGGGCACAATTAAGCATCGAATCCTCCCTAGGCGCTCGCGTTGATGGGCGGCGCTCATACGCTAATGGCTAACATCGTCCTGTGGCGCAGGCGCGACGGGTTCTGGGCGATAGGGAGGCCGAGGAATGAACACTTGGTGAATCAAATTTACCGCAACTGCGAAATGCTCACGCGCACGCCTTTGACAGGGCGGCGTTTCACGGGCATGCGTTGTTGCGTCTGCGAACACGGCTGACGGGGACCATGATCGAGCTTTACACCTGGATGACGCCGAACGGGCAGAAGGTGTCGATCATGCTGGAGGAGGTCGGGCTCCCTTACCGCGTCCACGCCATCGACATCACCAAGGGCGATCAGTTCGCGCCCGCCTTCCTCAAGATCGCTCCCAACAACAGGATCCCCGCCATCGTCGACACCGACAACGGACTCCATCTCATGGAGTCGGGCGCGATCTTGCTCTATCTCGCCGAGAAGACCGGCCAGCTGTGGCCGCAGGACTTCCCGACCAAATGGCGCGTGGTCGAGTGGCTGATGTGGCAGATGGGTGGTCCTGGGCCCTTTCTCGGGCAAGCCCACCATTTCGTGAAGTTCAATCCGGGCAAGAGCGCCTACGCCGAGGAGCGCTACACCAAGGAGGCGAAGCGGCTGTGGGGCGTGCTCGACCGGCGTCTCGCCGAGGTCGAGCATGTCGCAGGCGATTATTCCATCGCCGATATCGCGATCTGGCCGTGGATCTCCCGCTTCGCCTGGCAGACGGTCGACTTCGCCCACTATCCACACGTCAAGCGCTGGTACCTGGCGATTGCGGCGCGTCCTGCGGTCAAGCGCGGCTGGGACGTGCTGCGCGAAGGCCGCGCCATTCCCATACCGTGAGCGGGGAGGGGAGTTTGCGAAAAGCGTTGCTCGCGCTGGCGGCTTTCATGCTCGCGATCGCGATCCTCTTCTACCTGCTGACCGAACTGAGCGCCGGAGTTGATCATGTGGCGATCAAGCTCGAGGTCAAATAGATTTGGGGTTTGCGTCCGGCGGCGCTCCCGGCGCGAGCCGAATGATGCTAGAGTGGTGTCTCATTCGCGTAACGCGCTCGCGGCGGAGCGTTGAGGGTTCCATGGCGGGGAGATTGGGAACGGTACCGGCCCTGGTGTTGGGCCTCGTTTTGGTCGCTACCGGCTTGGCGGCGCTGCCGGGGCCGTCCGATGCCGAGCCCCGGCGCGAGCGCCGGACGAGGACAGCGCAAGGCGTCCCGCCGGTCATCATCCCGAAAAAGCCGCCTCGCCATGAGGCGAGGCCGGTGCGCGCCGGTCCCACCGCTCCTGAAGCACCCCCAACTCCAGAGCAGGTCGAGGCCATCGCGCGCGCGCAAAGATGCCTTGCCGATCTCGGTTATTACAAGGGCGCGGTCGACGGCAAGCGTGGCAAGGAGACCTGGACGGCCTTTTGGAATTTCAAGCAGGAGCACGGGCTCAAGAGCTACAGCGACCTCCTTGCCGAGCCGGTGCAGCAGAAGCTCGACGAACTCTGCAAGAAGAAGGCGGAAGAGATCGCGAAGGCGGAACGTTTGGCCGATCCCCTCTATCAGCCGGAGGGCGAGGAGGCGTCGGACTCGGCAGAGGCGGAAGTCGAGGCAGATGATATGGCGCTGGCCTCGACCGACTCGGAGAGCGAGGAGAGCGTTCCGGTCGAGCCGAAGGTCCGTCTCGAGATCGATTGCCTGCCGGAGGATCTCATCGCTCTGCTCCAGCGCGCCCATGGTCCGGGCGTCGCGGTCAAGAGCTGCGAGAGAGCCTGCCTGCCCTCGCCTAAAGGGCTGCCCCAGGCCGAGCTCGACGATCTGCAAAAAAACACCGGCGTGGTGTGGTGCCGCGCCTGCGTGCCCATCCAAGGGCAACTTACGCTCGACGATGTGCTGCGCATCGAGCGCGCGGGCAATGTCCAGCTTTGCGCGACCCCGTCGCAACTGCTCCCGCGGCATGGGAGCGGCGCCGGCGATGGCCTAAGGTCCTATACCAGGGTGCGCGAGCTTTACCGGGGATTGCCGCCCGCAGCCGAAGACCCCGACGCCGTCGCCGTCATCATCGGCAATCGCAGCTATGCCAAGCTGCCGCCGAGCGTGACCTCGTACAACGACGCCGACGCCATCTATTCCTTCCTCACCGAGCATCTCGGCTACCGCCCTGACAATATCCTCGACGTACGGGACGCCAAGAAGGCCGATCTGGAAAGGCTGTTCGGGCGCGAGCCCGGCCTAGAGGGGGATCTCTCGCGTCTCGTCCAGTCCCAGCCCAATGCCAGGGTGCTCGTCTATTATTCGGGGCACGGCGCCACCGACGCCGCCCAGAACGAGACTTATCTTCTCCCGGTCGATACCGAGGCTTTTCGGGACGAGCAAGGCGGCTACAAGCTGTCGACGCTCTATGCCAATCTCGCCAAGCTTGACGCCAGGTCGGTGCTCGTTCTGCTGGAGACGGAGTACGGGCGGGATCACGGGCCCAATGTGCTGCCGCCCAACCTGCCCGAGACGATGAACACCGCGCTCCCGCGCGCTCCCGTGCCGGCGCTCACCGTGCTTGCCGCCTCCGACCGCGGACAGCGGACCCTCATCGATGTGACTTATGATATTGGCCTCTTCACGCGCTATCTGATCGAGGGGCTCGCCGGCGGCGCCGATCTTGCTCCCATAGGCAATGGCGACGGCAAGCTCGACAGCGCCGAGATCTACGTCTTCACCGCCACGCTGGTCGACCTCGCGGCGCGCAAGACCTTCGGGTTGCTCCAGCAGCCTATCTATTCCAGCGCCGCCACGAGCGTGCTCACGAGCGCCCGAACCGCCCCGGCCGGGTCCAACTGAGGAAACCGTCGGCCCCTCGGCGCGTGCATCCCGTCAACCGCCCGCGACAGATTGTTGGGGGAGCACGCGAAAAGCGCTTTACAAGGGGTCCAGGATTTCATACGGGACCACGCGGGCTCGAAGGCGCTTTCGCTCGAGGGCAGCAACTGACATCGGCAATCTCGTGTGGGAGTAGACATGGGATGGACGTTTTCACTTCTGCCGCGGAGCTTCTGCGT
>Ga0214473_10011349_pt1 | contig 10453 bp, 9 predicted proteins | sample RVTome_7_FD_203509 | JGI IMG/M metagenome (GOLD analysis project Ga0214473, IMG submission 203509) | Soil microbial communities from uranium-contaminated site in the Upper Colorado River Basin, Wyoming, United States - RVT98D197 | ecosystem: Environmental > Terrestrial > Soil > Contaminated >... | reverse complement strand
GCTGCGGGGCGGTCTCCCGTCGGACGGGCGCTTGATGCCGCCGTTCGACACCATCTCCTCCATCCGGATGTTGGTGATCACGTCGGGGGAGCACCCGTATCCCAGGTGGGTCAGCTTCTCGGCGTCATAGGGCTTCCAGCCGGAGGCGAGAATGATGGAGCCGACCGTGACCTCCGTGGTGCTCCCGCCGTTCTGGAGCTGTACCGCGAACCGGCCGGGCGCTCCCGAGGTCTTCTTGACGGTGGTCGACTTGTGGACGGTGATATTCGGATCGGCCTCGACTTCCTCGGCCAGCTTCTGGCAGCCGGAACCCTCGAGCTCCTTGTAGGGCGGGTGCTTCGGAAACACCCTGGCGAACCGGGCGGCCCAGCCTCCCAGGCGGTCCTCCTTCTCGACCAGCGTCACCTTGTAGCCCGCCGCGGCTGCAGACTTGGCGGCCGTCATCCCGGTCATACCCCCGCCGATCACCAGCAGATCCTTGCAGCTGTCGGCAGTCAGGGCGTCGGGCGGCTCGATGCTCGCGACGCGGGCGAGACCCATGCGCAGGTAGTCCTCGGCCAGCATCTGGGTGTCTTCGTCGTTCGGAGCATGGCACCAGACCACCTGCTCGCGGAGGTTCACCCGGTCGGTCAACACCGCTCCCCCGAACTCGAACAGCTCGGGAAACACGCGCCCTGAACAGGCCGCCACCACCACGCGGTTCAGGCCCTCGGCCTGGATGTCCGCCCTGATCGAGTCGACAGCCGCCCTGCTACACAGGATCTCGTGCGTCTTGCAGACGGGAGCCTTGCCCTCGCCGGTGGCGACCTCGGAGAGCTTGTCGAGATCGAGCGACTTCCCGATGTCACAGCCCTTGCAGATATAGACCCCGACCTTGGTATCCATGCCTCTATCTCCTGGCGCCTGCAATGAGAGCCTTCAGAACCGCGCCGGTGGCGTCCTGGACGGACATGGCCACGTCGACGGGTCGCACCGCCACGCCCGCACCGATCACTCCCTCTCGCCGATCCGGCGCGATGAAGCCGAACTCGTCGAGGGCCGTGCCCAGCGGCGGCGGGTCCTGGGCGGTGTTGGGAACCATGCCCGTGGCGAGGACGGCGAGATCGACTTCCGTCCTGGTGATCTGACCGGTGAGGGTGTTCTCCGCCTCGAGGACCACGTTGTCCCCGGAGCCTTGGGTGATCTTTCCCACCTTCCCGCGGTGGAAGAAGCACTTCTCGTCCCCCTTCACCTTGGTGTAGAAGTCCTCCATCCGGCCCGGAGCGCGCAGGTCGATGTAGAAGATGTGGACCTCTGCATCGGGGTATTGATTGCGGACGTAGGTGGCCTGCTTCATCGAGGCCAGGCAGCAGATCGAGGAGCAGTAGGGCAGGTGGTTCTCGTCGCGGGACCCGGCGCACTGCACGAACCCGATCTTCCCGATTCCTCCACCGTCGGAGGGACGGACGATCTTTCCCTGCGTCGGTCCGTTCTCGGAGGCGTACCTCTCCATCATCACGTTGGTGATGACGTTTCGATACTTGCCGAAGCCGAGGTTCTCCAGCTTGGTCGCATCGTAGGGCTTCCAGCCGGTCGCCCACACGATGGCGCGGACCTTGGCGGTGATCGTCCTCGGCTGCATGTCGAGGTCGATGGCGTCGTAGGCGCAGGCCTCGACGCACTTCTTCATGGATTCGTTGCGAGCGTGCCTGGGATCCACCACGTACCGGTGCGGATAGGCCATCAGGTGCGGCAGGTAGATGGCCTTGGTCCTGTCGATTCCGTAGTTGAAGTCGTTCTCGCGCTCGATCTCGCAGGCCTTGGCGCACTCGCCGCAGCAGGTGCACTTTTCGTTGACGTAACGCGGATTCAGCTTGATCTGGACCTGAAGATCCCCGGGAGAGCCCGAGACCCCTCCCACCTCGGCGAGGGTCAGGATCCGAACGTTGGGGTTCGACCGCATCCGCTTGAGATTGATCTCCATTCCACAGGTCGGCGGACAGAGCTTGGGAAAGTACTGGTTCGAAGCGATGACCCGCCCCCCCAGGGACGGGCTTCGCTCCACCAGGATCACCTTCTTGCCGAGCTCGGCGGTTTCGATTGCAGCGGTCATTCCTGCGATGCCGCCGCCGACGATCAGGAGCTCAGCTTCTATCTGCTCGCCTGCATCATTCCGAGCCGCAATCGGTTCGAACTCAGCCACTTGCTTACTCCTCGTTCTGATCTGAGGCTCGCCAGGTGCGCGTCTGCCCCTCGCCTTCCGCGTTGGCGGACGATAACAACCGGGGTCGGACACCGTCAATCGCCGATGCGCTCCCTCGCTCTCGCGATCGAGGCGTCGCGGCTCGCAGGCTTCTCCAGCGAGGACTCGCGCGCGCCCGCCGGGATCAAGTGGCGCTGCGGTGTCGGATTTGCTCCAGGGCCTCCGAGGCGATCTCCGCCACGTCAGGGTTCGGGTCGTCCAGCATTGCCCGAAGCTCATCGGTCGCGACCGGATGGCCGATCCTTCCGATCAGGTCGGCGGTGTCGCCGCGCAGCGCCGCATCCTCGGTCGAGAGGATCGGGACGAGGCGGGGAGCGAGGCCATCCAGGGCCTCGCGGTCAGCCTCCAGAGCCTCCTCGGCCGCCATCATCAGGCCGATTCGGAGCGAGGTGCCGCTGCCCCTCCAGAGGGCCGCGAAGTGCGCCGCTCCGGGGGCGGCTCGGATCCGGGCGGTTGCCTCCTCGAAGCGCCCCTGTTCCACCAGCGAAAGCAAGAGATCGCTTCCGTAACCTTCGCCGTCGCGCGAGAGGATCCTGGCCGCGAGCTCGGCGGGGCGAAGTACGCCGGCGATCGCGAGATCACCGTCCAGAAGGGTGAGCGGGACGGAGCGTACGCGGAAGCGATTGGCGAGCTCGGCATGCATCTCGACGTCGAGGATCGACACGGTGACGAGTGGCGAGGCGAGCGCGATCCGGTTGGCCGAACGGACTGCGCCGGGGCAGTGGGGGCAGGTGGCTCCGACGAAGACGAGGAGCTCGGCGGGTCGATCGAGCGCGAAGAGCCGCTCGGCCCAGCTCTCGCCCGCGTCGGTGACGCCTCGCGAGGGGCCGAGAACGGCCTCCAGGAAGGGAGACGCCTCCGGCCCTTCCGGCAGGGCGTGGTAGTGGATCCTCCCGAGGCCGCGATGGGCGATCGTCAAGCAGGGAAGGGCGGCCACCCCGGCGCCGTCGCCGCGCAGGGCGATGACGGCGCCGCCCGACGCCGCCTCGATTTGCCGCGCCAGCCGAGCCAGCGGCTCCTCGAGGGGCGATGCTTCGCCGTCCGCCGGGTGCAGGATGATCTCCAGCGACCCCCTCGAGCGCGCGAGCTGCTCGCGCAGGGTCTCGGTGAAGAGCTCGCTCGGAATCTCGAATCCCCTCCGCCGGCAAGATCGACCCGGCCCTTGCCCGTGATCCGGGCGGCCGGCATCCGGCGGGCGCGCGCGGTCTCGGGGCGGCCGTCCGCCGGCGCTCTCTCAATCCAGGCCGGCGAAGATCCGATCCCGGATCTCCTCGACCTTGCCGATGCCGGCGACCTTCACGTATCTGGGCGCGGCCCGGTCGCCGGATTCGGCCCACCTGGTGTAGTACTCGATCAGCGGCTCGGTCTGTTCGTGGTAGACCGCCAGGCGCTTGCGGACGGTCTCCTCCCGGTCGTCGTCGCGCTGGATCAAGGGCTCTCCGGTCGCGTCGTCCTTTCCCTCGACCTTGGGCGGGTTGAAGAGGACGTGATAGGTGCGGCCCGACGCGAGGTGCACGCGGCGGCCGCTCATGCGGCGGATGATCTCGTCGTCCTGGACGTCGATCTCCACCACCGCGTCGATGCTGACCTTCTCGGTCTTCAGCGCGTCTGCCTGGACCACGGTCCTGGGAAATCCGTCGAAGAGGAATCCCTTCTTGCAGTCCGGCTGCGCGATCCGCTCCTTGACCAGGCCCAGGATGATGTCATCCGAGACCAGACCGCCGGAGTCCATGACCTTCTTGGCCTGCAGCCCCAGCGGAGTCCCCGCCTTCACCGCCGCCCGCAGCATGTCGCCGGTCGAGATCTGCGGGATCCCGTACCTCGCGGTGATGTAGCCGGCCTGCGTGCCCTTTCCGGCACCGGGACCGCCCAGGAGAATCATGCGCATGGTTGCCTTCCTTCCTTTTGGAATACGGGTGGGAGTCGGAGGCGCGCGCTGCCGGTCTCAGATGATCTCGAGATCCACCGTCGGCATGTGCTTGAGCGTTTCGTGCACCGGGCAGAGCTCGGCCAAGCGCTTGACCGCCGGCTTCCTGTCCTCGGGAAAGTCCTTCGGCAGCTCGAGGTCGATCACGATGCTTCCCACCCGCTTCGGGTCGTCCGCGAGCTCGAGGGTCAGGCTCGCGCTCACGTCGCCGTATCCGTGGCGGTCGCAATAGGTCTGGACCATGATGGCGATGCAGGCGCCGAGCGAGCCGGCCAGGAGCTCCACCGGGTTCAGGCCCTTGTCGGACCCTCCCTCCTCCTGGGACATGTCGACCGTCAGCGCGTGCCGGCGCACGCGGAGCTCGAAGGCCTTGCCCTCCTTTCTGCTGACGCTGATCAGGTCCATGACGCCCCAGCCCTCCCGGAGGCTCTAGTCGTCCTCTCTCTCGCGGTCGTGCAGGTATCGCCAGAAGAAGACGAACCCGATCAGGTAGGCGACCGAGAGCAGGTAGAGCACTCCCTTGGTGTGGTGCAGGAATTCCTGAAGAGAGTGGAAACCCTCGCTCATGGCGTCCTCCCTGCTCAGTGGCCTTCGCTGAAGTCCGGGTGCTCGTAGAACACCGGCATCCGCGTGACGATGAATCGGTAGGCGACGACCCCGAGCGTCACCACGAAGACGGAGAGGCCGATCTCCATCCAGTGCGGGACGTAGCGGTCCTGCGCCGGTAGCTGCCAGTTGAAGCAGATCAAGCAGATGTTGAGGCGGTTGAGCACGATTCCCAGCACGGTGAGGAACGCCGTCCAGCGAATCAGCTTCACGTTGCGGTCGCGAGTGCCGACCAGGTAGAGGAAGCAGGGCAGCAGGACGAACCCGATCATCTCGACCAGGAACCAGAGTCCGTAGCCCGTGCCCAGCAGCCCCCAGTTGTCGTCCAGCGCGACCCCGAAGACCTTGATGGCGAAGTAGGCGGCCAGCACGAACGCCGCCGCCTTGCCGAAGCCGAGCACCACCGCGTCCGCCGTTCCCTTGTGCTCGTCGTCCATCTTGTCCGAGAAGCTCCGCCTGGCCAGCGTCCCCTCGAAGATCACCATCGAGAGTCCCGCGGCCACGCTGGAGACGAAGAAGAAGACGGGGAGATAGGAGGAGTACCAGAGGGGATGCAGCTTCGAAGGAGCGATCAGGAAGAGCGCGCCCAGCGAGGACTGATGCAGCGTGGAGAGGGTGATGCCGAAGATGGTCAGCAGCAGGGTCAGCCTGACCAGGATCCTCCGCAGCCTCCGCTCGCCCAGCCACTCGAGCGCCATCGGGGAGAACTCGAGGAAGAGAACGATCAGGTACAGGAGCACGCAGGCGCCCACCTCGAAGAGCACCGATGTCGGTCCCGGGCTGAGCACGAACGGGTAGGGCAGGCGCCAGGGGCGGCCCACGTCGTAGGTCAGCGCGATCACCACCAGCGAGTAGCCGAGGAATCCGGTGAGGAGTGCCGGGCGAAGAGCGGCATGGAACTTCTTCATGCCGAAGATCTCCACCGCCGCAGCGGTGGTGTAGCCGCCCGCCGCCAACGCCACGCCGCAGAGCAGGTCGAAGCCGATCCAGAAGCCCCAGGCGTTGTTCTGGTCGAGGTTGGTGACCGCCCCCAGCCCGCCGGTGAAGCGGAGGTAGGTGATCCAGAGACCCACCAGGACGATGATCCCGGCGACGACGTTGAAGGGGGAGAGGAGCGGTCGTTCGAAGGCACTTGCGGGCTCGGACATCACGACCCCTCCTTGGCGCTCTCTTTGGCGGCCTGATCCAGCGCCTTCTTCACCGCCGCCTGGACGGCCTTCTCCTGGTCCGCCTTGGCCTTCTCCGCCGCCTTCTTCCTGGCCTCGTCCGCCGCCGCCTGGGTGGCATCGATGGCCTCCCGAACCGCGGTGGCCTTCTCGCGCGCGCTGGTCTTCTCCTTGGTCCGGGTCATCAGATAGATGCCGCCGAGCAGGGCCGGCCAAACGCCCGCGATCACCGGCACCACCGAGAGCGCGCCGGACGTCAGCTTCGGAGCCGGCGTGGTGCCGAGATCGGTGCGGAAGCCGACCTCCTCGAACGGCACGCCGCTGATGTACAGCCAGTTGGTGCCGCCCACCTCGTGCTCGCCGTAGATGTGGTCGACGTAGCGATCGGGATGCCTGTGGATCCGCTCGCGGGCGACCGCGATCAGGTCTTCCCTCCTCCCGAACAGGAGGGATTCCTGCGGGCAGGCTTCGACGCAACCCGGGAGCTTGCCTTCCAGGAGGCGCGGATGGCAGAGCGTGCACTTCATGATCTTCGGCTCGAGCGCCTCGTCGTATTCGTAGGCGGGCACGTCGAAGGGGCAGGCGATCATGCAGTAGCGGCAGCCCACGCAGACCGACGGGTCGTACACGACGGCGCCTTCGGGCGTCTTCGCATAGGCGGCCACGAAGCAGGACGAGGCACAAGCCGGCTCCCTGCAATGATTGCACTGGAGCTTCCGGAATATCGGCGAGCCGGGACGGGAGTCGACCTGGTAGCGATTGACCACCGTGAAGCTCTTGTCATCGCTCCGCCGTCTCTTCTCGAGGACCGATTCGTCGTCGAACGGCCTTTCCGGCGCCGGGAGATCGTTGACCTCGTTGCAGGCCTTCTCACACAAGCGGCAGCCGATGCACAGCGTGATGTCGTGGAGGACACCGCAGCTATCGGGGTGGCTGGCAAAGGAGCCGTACGCTCCCCCGGCCTTGGGGACGGTCATGGCCACCCCGAAAGCGGTCATCGACTTGAGAAACCTTCTGCGTGAGATGCTCATCGGTCGTTCCTTCACCGAACCGCGCTCGACGCCAGCGTCTCCGACACTTCCCGCTTCTCCTCGTGACAGCCGGTGCAATCCGAAGGCTCTTGCAGGCCCATGCTCTCGTGACAGCCGAGGCACTGCTGATGGTAGGCGCCTTGCAGCGCCGGCTTCGCCAGCTCGAGATCGGCGGATTCCGCCCGATGGCAGCTCTCGCACAAGGGCGGCTTCTCTCCGCGCGGACTCTGGTGGTGACACCCCTGGCAGAGGACGTCTTCGTGGTCGTGGAAGTAGGAGGCCATCGTGCTTTCGCCGATGTGCTCGCGCAGCTTCTCGAGGATCTTTCGATGCGGCATGACCGCCGGTTCGTACCGATCCGACAGCGCGCCGATCTCCACGGTCTCGGGAATCTCGTCGGGGACGAAGCTGAGCGCGACCTCGGCGGGGCCGGGCCGGAAATCGTCCAGCGATCGGAAGCGCGACCGCTCGATTTGCAGGCGCTCGGGGAGCGGTCCGGCATGGCAGGCGTCGCAGCCCGCTTCGGGAACGCGTCCCTGCTCCATCTGATCGTGACAGCCCGCGCAGGTCGCAGCCCTCTTCTCGGACTCGTGGCAGCCGACGCAGCTGTGGTCGCTCGTCATCGAGTGGGCGGCCTGATACAGGGTCACCCCTTCGCTCTCTTCGCCTCCCTTGAGCGTGTGGCATTCGCTGCAGCGGTCGAGGGTCTCATGGTGGCAGACGCGGCAGCTCTCCGCGGCCGCCTCGTGATCGACGTGGGAGAACGGCACGGTTCGGAGCTCGCTCGACTCGAGGTCCGCTTCCGAGGCGCTCAGCAGTAGGAAATCCTCTTGACCGCGATCGAGGCGGGGCGGGTCCTCGACGCGCTCGATCGCGAGCTGGTGATCCAGATCGTGACAGTCGGCGCAGAACTGGGGACCGGCGGCCCCCTCCTCGACGGCGATCTCCGGAGGGGGCTCTCGATGACAGCCGATGCACGCCTGGTGAGCGACCACCTGGAACGCTTGCCGGTTCTCCTCGGTCTTCTCGCGATGGCAGTCGCGGCACGAACTTTCCTCGCCCTTGGCGTAGACGAGCTCGTCGGTCTCCGCTTTGTAGACGTGGTGGCAGGCTTCGCACCTCTCCTCGGTCGCTTTGACATGGCGGTAGTGCAGGGACTTGTCCATCCCGAACGGCAGTCGCGACGACGCGTAGAGGGGCTCGCGTTGGTGACAGTCGCCGCAGGCGACAGGGCCCGCCAACTGGCCTGCATCGGCGGTCTCCTGGTGACAGCCGATGCACTCGTCGTGGTAGAGGTCGATGAGATCGTCCTCGGCGATCTCCTCCAGTCGCTGGAAGCTCGGGGAGGGCTCGCCGTCGGGATTGGCGGGATGGCAGAGCGTGCAGTCCCCTTCGCGCTCGGTCATGACCTCGGTGTGCAGGTCGTGCGGAAAGAGCACGGAGGGCCTCTCCAGCTCTTCCAGCGGGAGTCGCTCGCCGATCGCGATGAGATCCGCCCTGGGCGTGGTCTGGTCGGCGGCGGCCTCCTGCGTGCAGCCGCTCGAGGAGAGACAACACAGGAAGAGCGCGCCGAGCAGAGCGGTCGGAATCCACTGGCTGGCCTGCATCGCGTCCCTCTCTTCAGCCGTCTTCATTTCTCGGAAGATCCCGTCGGTGCGCCGGGTTTTCCCATCGTCTCCATCAGGATGTCGCTGATGAACTTGGTGTGCATGCCCAGGTCGTAGAAGCCGATGATGTCTTCGATGCCGCTGTGGCAGTTGTGACAAGGGGTGATCACGATCTGCGCGCCGGTGGCCGCCAACTGCTCCGCCTTCACCCGGTTGGAGAGCATGCGGGAGCGCTTCCAGGGGGGGCCGCAGTTGATGATGCCGCCGCCGGCCGCGCAGCAGTAGTTGTGCTCGTAGCGCGGCGTCATGTCGGTGAAGTTCTCGCACAGGGCATCGACCACGTAGCGCAGCTTCTCTCCCAGATTCAGGCCCCGGACCGTGTTGCACGGGTCCTGCACGGTCACGGGCGTGGTGTACTTCTGCTTGACCTTGATTCGTCCGCTCGAGAGCAGCTCGTGGTAGAACTCGATGGCGTGGACCATGGGAATCGGCGGGAACTGCCATCCCAGCCAGCGGGGGCCGTCGTACACCGCCCCCCGGTAGGCGTGGCCGCACTCACCCATCACGATCTTCTTGACCTTGAGCCGCGCGGCCGTCTCCCAGTGCAGCCGCTCCACCCGGCCCATGATCTCGAAATCGCCGGAGTACATCGCCATGTTGCTGTTGTCCCAGCCGTCGGTGGCCGGCATCGTCCAGTCGACTCCGGCGATGGTCATGATCTGGGCGATGTTGCCGAGGAGCTGGGCGAGGATCTTGGGCTCGGGGGCGATCACCGAGTACATCACCTCGGCGCCTTCCTTCTCCAGCGGGATGCGGGCGGCGGGGAGCTCGAGCTGCGCGTCCTCCTCCTGCCACTGAAGCGTGTCGATCCACTCGTCCTGATGGACCCACATCTGGTTCATGGTCGCCGCATGGCTGTTGGTGGTGTCCTGCAGGTAGAGCGGGACCACCCCGAGCAGGCTGCAGATGCGGCGCACCTGCATGATCAGGTAGGAGATGTCGATCCCGAAGGGGCAGTACATGCTGCAGCGCCGGCAGGCGCCGCACTCGGTGAAGGCGATGCGGGCCATGCCCCGCAAGGTCTCGGGAGAGACCTTTCCGTCGTGCTTGACCAGCTCCCAGATGGTCTGCTTGACCTTGGCGACCGGGGAGAACAGGGGATCCTTGTCGCGCGACAGATAGGTGTGGCAGCCTTCGGCGCAGACTCCACAGCGCACGCAGGTCTCGAGGTAGACCTTGAGCCGCGCGGCGCTCTCCTTGGTGAGGACGCGCTGGACGGCGCGCTGGATCTTCTCGGGCGTGAGCCTCGCGATCGCCTCATCGATCCCGGGATCCGCAGCCTGGATCTCAGGAGTCTTGCTCATACTCGTGTCTGCCTCCAGAGTTGCAGTGTGGGGCCCCGCTACCAGTCCCTGGTGCCGCGGACGAATCCGAACTCGGAGCCCATGTACGCACGTGTGATCGGGAAGAAGAGCATGTGGGCGATGCGGGTGAAGGGAATCATGGCCAGGAAGATGGCGCCCGTCCACATGTGGATGATGACGATGGTCTGGTAGTCGAGGACCTGGTAGTAGGCCATCAGCCCGGTCGCGAAGGGGGCCACGACCAGCACGACGAGAACCAGGTCACTCAGCGATGTCACGAAGCGGACGGTGGGATTGGCGATCCTTCGGAGCAGGAAGGTGAGGCCCCCCACGATCACGATGATCGTCATCACCTTGCTCAAGGTGTCGGGGAGCGCCCACCAGCTGACCCCCCAGGACTCCTTCCAGAGCATCACGTGGGCAACGGTCAGGATCGGCGTGAGGAGGAGGCAAATGTGGAACAGGAAGGAGAGCAGGGTGAAGGCGGGCCGCAACCTCATGTTCCTGGAG
>Ga0214473_10011348_pt1 | contig 10453 bp, 14 predicted proteins | sample RVTome_7_FD_203509 | JGI IMG/M metagenome (GOLD analysis project Ga0214473, IMG submission 203509) | Soil microbial communities from uranium-contaminated site in the Upper Colorado River Basin, Wyoming, United States - RVT98D197 | ecosystem: Environmental > Terrestrial > Soil > Contaminated >... | reverse complement strand
TTTCGACGAGGTGCTCTTTGTGAACGAGCGCGGAGAAATCGCCGAAGGCGCGATCACCAACGTCTTCCTGGAGATTTCCGGGGGGCTGTACACCCCCCCGGCCGCCTGCGGGCTCCTGGAGGGGGTGTACCGGAGGCGCGTGCTTGCGGACCGGTCGCTCCGCCCCGCCGAGAGGGTGCTTTATCCTGAGGACATGGAGAGGGCGGACGGGATATTCCTCACCAACTCCGTGCGGGGGCTGCTGCCTGCCCGGCTGGCGGGACGGGCCGCCGGGTCTCTCGCCGGATGAGAAGGGGGGCTGCATGAAAAGCTTCCGGAAGGAATTGTGGTTCCACCTCCCGCAGCGGATGGGGTTCGCCAACATCACCCGCGATGTCGACGCGTGCCTGAAGGAAAGCGGCATCCGGGAGGGCTTGTGCCTCTCGAACTCATTCCCCGATGATCTTCACCAAGACGCGCTTCCGTCGCCGTCCGTCGAATTCCCCGTAAAATATTTGCTCCCACGGGCCAAAATCCAACTTCCCATCGGTGACGGCTACAACGGTTTCCCTTCCCATGATTGACCGCTTCAGGTGGGCATCGGCATTATCCTCGCCGTTATTGTGTCGGTACTGGGAGACCGGTTCGTGAGGAGCAAGTTTCTCAAGCCAAACGTCAAAATCGTGATGAAGACCGGATTCATCGTCATTAATAAAAACGGACGCCGTAATGTGCATCGCGCTTACGAGAATGAGCCCCTCTTTGATCCCACTCTCCCTGAGGCATCCTTCCACCTGCCCGGTAATGTTTATGTAAGCCCGCCTTGTAGGGGTGTGGAAGCAAAGCTCCTTCCGATAGCTCTTCATTTGTCCAACTCTCCAAGTTTCCGTTAGGATGCGATTATCATAAGTCAGAACCGGTACCCGCTTAATCTAATTTCCCCGGTTTATTTGAAATTGATGACGGGATTCCCGTCCTTACAGCCAGAGGACGTTGGGGCGGGACTTCTCATTTGATTCGGTTTCGGTTATCGGGGAGTGAACCCCTTTGCGGTCTATATCTCCCCATCTTGAGGGGGTGGTGGGGAAACCCGTGCGGGGTCAAATCCCGCCTTCGGCACCATTTGAATAACGAAAGGGAATTTGGCCTCGCGCCAGGTTTCCTTTATTCTTGAAAACGGCCCGAGTGGCCATAAAGTGGCTCGAGGTAGGACCGTCGGCAATTGACAGGCCCCCACCAACCATATAGATTCGTCCTACTCCTGTGATCTGTACATCCTCGATCTGGTCCCAGCACCAACCCGGCAGTCGGGGAGGCGCGATGCGGGCTCTCGATCCCTTATTCCACAAGAAATCAAGCTATGTCCTTCCGGAACGGAGAGGAGGGGAGGATATGCATGCCTTCCGGCGCGGGGTCCAGACCGCGGTATTGATATCGTTCGCCGGCCTTCTCGCCGGTTGCCTGGTAACCTCTTTGAGGCCATTGTCCGACGAGACATACCCCCCGATATTCGACAATTCCTTGCTGGGCAGGTGGATCGAAGTCAGGGAGAATGGCGAGAGCCAGGACAAAGGGAACGTCCATATCCTTATTGAACCGTGGCAAAAGGAAACAGGTCCTGCCTACAAGATCACGCATACCGTGATCGACAATCAGGCCATAACCACTACGGTGCTGCGAGGGAGTCTTGTCGAACTTGGTTCCCTGAGAATCCTCGATACGGTAATCGGCGACGATTCAATGATCAAGGCGGTGGACTCACGGGTTGCCGAAGCGCATCTTCGCCATGTTCATTTCTTCTCGAAGGTTACGGTGACGGACAATACTCTTGTCCTCTTACCTTTGAGAAACGAATGGTTCATGGTCAAGGTCCTGGAGGAAGGGATATCCCTCCCGTGCATCTTCGAGTGCAAGGATGGGGCGGTCGAGTATTGTCATGTGTTGCTCACGGGGAACCCTCGCCAGCTCAGGGAGTTCTTCCGGATATACGGGGATCAACCTAACCTTTTCAATGAACCCGGAAGCTCGGGAGTGATCCTGAGATCGGTATGGCGCAGGAGTTGAGGAGTTCACTATATAGGTGGGAACACATATAGAGCAAACAAGGCCCTTCTGCACACCTGGGCCTTCCCAGCGGTTCATATTGACAGGTGTCGGTTATTAGAATGAAGATATGCTTCATCCCGCATTCTGTGTTTTCTTCCGAGGGGGATCGCGTCGGCCTGTAACCTATCCGCCTGACCGTTGCGGAGGGTGGCGTTGATGCTGGATCTGGGCCCTGCGAAGAGTTCGCCATGCCATGTCCTCCTGATGTTCGCGATCCTGACGACGTTCGGATGCAGCGATATTTCCCATTTCACCCCGCCAACCCCCCCGGAGAATCTGAACGCGGAGTTCACCGAGGATATATTCGGGACGGATGGGGTCCGGCTCACATGGGTCGACACAAATGGGTTCTCCGATATCGGTTTCACGGTCTACCGAAACGGTCGGGTTCTCGCTTATCTGGATCCTTCGTGCCTGGACGTTTCAGGCGAATGGGGATGCACCTCCGCCTCCACGTCGTACTTCGATACCGACGTGTCGCGGGGGGAAACGCACTGTTACGCGGTGTCCAGTCATTACTACGACGGGTTGGAGGATTTGATTTTCGGGGAATCCGACAGATGCCCGGAGGTATGTATCAGCATCCCTCTCCAGGGGTTTACCGGAAGCGGGACAGGGGAATGAGTACAGGGAGGAACCGGAGATATACCAACCCTGTTTCGGGCGAGGATGATCTTCCGACTCCAGGGACTACATTCCTTCCCCACCCCAAAAAAATCATTCATAATGGCATGATTCAGGAATGAACATGGTTTTTTTCTCGTTGTTGGTTAAAGGGTTATCTGGCTTTAAAACCAAGGTATTCCTGGCAAAACATTTGCTTGACATCCTAACGGTTAAGGTTACAATTTGTTTCCTTACAACCTGACTTCTTTATCTGTGAATTAGGGGTATTCATCAACCCGTCAGCGCTTTCGCGTGACCCCTCGGGAGGGTCGCCATGGAAAGACGGGAGCCCCGGATTCGCAAACGCCCCTTCAGGGCGGTTCCTTGCCCATCACCGGGAGGGGTTCATCCAGTCTCATCAGGAACCTTCTCCCTGCTGGCCAAAGGGCGTCCTTCCTCCAGGATGGGTTGCTTATTCCTTCATCCCTCTGATTTACTCCAATTCCGGCCGCCCTAAGCACGGCAATAAGAGCAGTTCACTTTTCATCGCTTCTCGGCATGGGCTTTAGGATGGGGCATGTGCTTATACCCCTGATCGATCGTGAGAATGGTGCGATGGAGGAGAATCAAAATGAGGAAATTGTTCAGCCGATATCTTCCTGGTTCGTTGCTGCTGATTTATCTGGTAATGCTCCTCTGGACATGCGGCGGGGGAGGAGGGGGGAATGGTGTCCAGCTGGCCTTCTCCCAGGCGGATCTTGCCGGCACCTGGGATGCTATCGAGTTCTCCACAGGGAACAACTTCGGATGGCTGCGGGCCGACGTGACGGTCGACGGTTCGGGCAATATCTTCATCAACAACAGCACTGACAGCACCGGACTTACCTACTCGGGACCTCCTCCCCTTGACATTCAGACGAAGTGGGTAGTGGACGGATCCGGAACGATCCGGGAGTACGACACCAGTTCCTCTCCCAACGTCCTCAACCCTTCCCTTTATGGTCATCTGGCTTCGAACAAAAGATTTGTCGTAGCGACCGACAATGACGCTTCCTTCAACTACTCGCTCATCGTGATTCGGAAGCGGGACGCCTCAGTCACGTTCGGCGACGGAGACATCCGCGGGAAGTCCTTCACATATCACCAACTCTACGGCGGTCCGGACAACGTCTGGACATATGGGTTTGGGTCGATCGACTTCGGGGGCAGGGTTACCCTCGATAACGCCGTGGAACCGTCAGGTGCGCTTCCCGGATATCCCTTAGATAATATCACCACCCTCGTTGTGGATAGCGCAGGGATCGTGACGAATCCACCCGATAACGACCTCTACGGATGGCTCACCAACGACAAGAACACTATTTTCGCGCTGATCGACGATCCCGTGGGCCACTCCATGTACCAGTTCATCGTCATCCAGTTCCTGGGGCGTACCTATGCCCAGGCGGATCTGGCGGGAACGTGGAGATTCAACGTGTTGTACGGATGGAACGCCCCGGGATGGGTGAAGGGATCGTGGACGATCGACACTGCGGGCGCAGCGACATACGACAACACAACCTTCCTTACCGATATGGGATCGACCGTTCCGCCCACCACGCCCGAGGTTATAAGCCTTGCGTCGGACGGGACCATTGCGAACTCATCGAGCACAACGTATCACGGGATGCTGTCCGCCGGTGGCGACCTGTACGTGAGGACGAGGTCCCACGGAACACCCCCGACGCGGTACAGCATCGGAATTTCTGTGAAGTAGCGGGGGGAAGGAGCCCCGCGAATGGACGGCGCGGGCCGGTTTCGGCGCCGTCGCAATACTTAAAGGGAATTCGAACAGGCAAAGGGGTCCTTTTATTTTCGGAGGCCCTAAGCGGCCCATGGTCCGGCTTTCGCGCCCTGCGTCTGGACAAGACATCGCCGAAGTTGTAACATAAGTTATTCCATTCGGAGGGGCGATCATGCGCAAGGTGAAGGTGCGGAAGGTCGGCAACTCTCTCGGGGCGATCCTGCCCGCCGAGGTGGCGGCCCGCCTGCGCGTCAAGGAGGGGGACAGCCTGTCGATCACGGAGACCCCGGACGGCATCCAGCTTTCCCCCTATGATCCCGAGTTCGATGCAGCCATGAAAGCCTTCGAGAGGGGGAGTGCCCGCTATCGCAACGCGCTGCGACGGCTTGCCAAGTGAGGGGGAAAATCCGTTGGATCCCTGACGCGGCTGTTCGGGCGATGCATGCGGAACTGATCGCCGAGCACGGAGGCAGACCGGGAATCCGCGATGCGGGTCTTTTGTCCTCCGCCCTGGCGCGTCCCCGGAACAGGCGTGCCTATGGCGCCTCGGCCACCTTGTTCGATCTTGCCGCGGCATACGGTGCCGGGATCGTCAGGAACCATCCCTTGATCGACGGCAACAAGCGAGTGCCCCTGATGGTCATGTATGTGTTCCTGGAGACCAACGGATATCGCCTGAACGCGCCGGAGGTGGATGCGGTGGACGTGATGCTTCGTCTTGCGGCGGCAGAACTTGATGAGAAACGGCTGTCGGCATGGCTTGAGGCGAACTCCGCTCCTTCGGCCGGGAAAGGCTGAAGATCGGCACGAATGCGAGTGGCTCATTTTGGTCCAAAATCTACGGAAGCCTACGGAAATCTCCCTAAATCTACGGAAAGTGTAACTTTGGCATGGTTGTAACTATGCGATAAACAAAAGGATTGGAGAGCCTTATAGGGGGCACGACTGCTTGAGGGGGTGGTGGGGAAACCCGTGCGGGGTTCGAGTCCCCCCTTCGGCACCATGGCTAAGCTCAAAGAGAACCCGGATCGCCGCCGGGTTCTTTTCCCTGTTTTTTTGACGCTTGCAGGACGGCCCGCCTCGATCGGGTTTTAGACGGGTAGCCGCACGGACTGTAAACCCCGTGCAAACAACCACATAGTAAGGGGAGGTTCCAGCGCGAACCGCTCAGGAGCGTGACCCTCGCCTAAGCCGCCCAACCCAAGCCCTTGCTCATGGCTTGTCTACGATAGGGATATTGTCGATCGGCGGACCGACTTTGAGATAAAGCGCGTAGGTATTGCGATCAGCGGGTGGCGCCGGGAATTTGCCCCACCAGCTCCAAGTCGCCTTTGGCTTAATCGTCGGCTCAAGCCAGCCGCCGCCGTCCCGTGGAGTCGCCACTTGGTTTCCCCTGTCATCTCGAAGCAGCGCATACTTTGTGTTGCCCGACAATACATACGTGTGCACGTAGCCCTGCGCATCCACCAACGGGAGCTTCGCTGACTTCTCCCCGTTGTTGCGAAAACGGACTCGCACTGTCAGCACGCCGTCTTGCCGATTCGACTCGATCACCTCTGCCACGATCCCCTCGACATCGAGTTCGCGGGTGGCGAGCGGCTTGTCACCTTGTTTGGGTTGAGCAACGGCAGGCGTTACGACGGCGAACATTAACGCGAGGAAGAGCGGACCCAGAATCGCGCAGCGGGTTCTAGTCATCGGTTTACCTCCTTTGGACTATGATAAAACGAATCGCGGCCGATAAATCAGCGGAGCAGGACCGCACAGGCATAATAGCCGACAGCGGGTTTGCCTGCCTCACGCTTTCCAAGGTGAACCATATTTGCGCCCCGATCCGCCTTAAGGAACGCGCGTTCCAGAAACGAATTCAACGCGTCCATCCACCCGGTGGGGCCAGCGCTCTCCGTCGGGTCCGGGCGCGGGTTCGGGGTCTGTTTCGGGTCGGTGCTGTTGCTGTCGTCGCTGTAGCTCATGGACTCTCCGCCGTCAGGACCATGCCTACTCGATTCGCCTGATTCCGCAAAGGAACCCATATGTCCTTAGGATACACGTCCGGAGGGTTTCGATTCCCGTTCTGGTGAACGCGATGCACATCACCGCGTCGGTCTTCATCAACGACGACGAGGGGGGGCTGCACCAAGACTATGCCCGCTGGCTGGAGGAGCTGGCCCCGCACGAGCCGATCTCCCGCTATCTGCACAACCGAACCGGGGAGGACAACGGGGACGCGCACCTCAAGCGCCAGGTGATGGGCCGCGAGGTGGTGGTCGCCGTGACCGGAGGGAAGTTCGACTTCGGCCCCTGGGAGCAGATCTTCTACGGCGAGTTCGACGGCCGCAGGAGAAAGCGGGTCCTCGTGAAGATCCTCGGGGAATAGACCCCCGTCAGCCCGCCTGCCCCCCGACGGTCACGGTGAGGGGCGGCATCTTCTCGATGTTGAGCGTCGCGGCGGCGATCCCCACCCGGTTTCCGGACTGGTCGATCTCCTCGAGGATCCGCGTGAAGAGCCGGTCCTTGGTGGCCCTCCGAAGCTTGTAGTCCACGATGTAGCGCAGGGTCAGCTCGATCCAGTTCTCGTTCGCCACGAGCGTCACCGCGGGATCCACCCGGGCATCATCGATCATGTACTTCGCCACGACCCCTTTCCAGGCCTCTTTGGCCCCCCTTCCGTAGTCGCCCACCACCTCCTCCGCCACCCTGCCGATGATCTCCCTCGCCATCCGGTAGTCGGATCCGTACTTGACGGGGACCATGATCTCGTCCCAGAGGAACGGGAAACTGGCGGAGTAGTTGACGACCGGCTCCTTGAAGACGAAGCTGTTCGCCACCCGGACGATCCGCCCGTTGTACAAATCCCCGTTCACCCACTGGCCGCACTCCATGAGCGTCGTCCGCAGGATCCCGATGTCGATGACGTCCCCCCGGATCCCGCCCAGCTGGATCCGGTCGCCCGTGTCGTAGAAGCCGCCGAAGGACACCGCGAGCCACCCGGCCACGCTGGCGATCACCTCCTGCAGGGCGAAGGCGATCCCCGCCCCGGCAACCCCGAAGGCGACGGTGAACTGGCCGAGCTTGTCGCTGAAGACCGCCCCGAGAAAGAGGAAGGCCGAGAGGTACCCGAGGATGCTTGCGGCCTTTCTCGCTCGGTAGCGGGACTCGGTATTCCGGATGTACCGCCCCATCGACCGCTGCGCGAGCCGAACCAGCGCCACGATGGCGACGATCCCGATCGCCGCGGTGACGAGCTTTCCCACCGCGGGGTTAACCAGCCAGGTCCGTGCGAACTCCTCCATGGCTCACCTTCCTTTCACCGGTCCGAACGCAAGGACACGGACGGATTCCGTTCCTTGGAGTTCGTGATGTCGCGGGAGAGATTATTCTGGAATAGTACTCGGGAACGTCCGTTTTTTCACGTGCTGCCCGAGCCGGAGCGGGATCGCCCCGGCCGCGCTGCAGGATGTCCTTCCGGGGAGGTTACCGCCTGCGGAGAAGCAGGAGGGGGGAAAACAGGAGGAACAGATACCCCGCGACGGATCCCGCCGTGTCGCGTACCGCGCCGCCCGGGGCCATGACGCATCCCCCCGACGCACCCGATCCCGGGGCCTCGGCTGCCGGAGCCCCCGCCGGGAAAGCGACAAACGCGTGGGTCTCCCCCGACGCCGTCGAACCGGATCCGGCCACCTGCCCGAGGTCGTTCAGGCTTGCGGCTTCCGTGGCCGTCCAGCCGGGGAAGGAAAGGATGTCATAGGTGGCGCCCGACCGCAGGAAGGATCGCCTCCCTTCCGGAGAATCGCCGTACCCGGCCACCATCTCCCGGTTGTTGATCGCCGTGGCGCGCGACGAGGACCACCCGGAGGGGGTCATGGCGACGAAGAACGGGGCGGAATAGACGAACCCCTTGTCGACCCCGTCCTTTACGGAAGTGACCGCCACCCGTCCGTTTTCATTGATTCCGCGAGGGGCGCCGTCGACCGTTCCGGGGGGCGTAAGGTCCTGATACCCCTTGTCGGGAAGGTAGAGGCGGGCGACGCTTCCCGCGATTCCGACGAATTGCCGCGAGGAGTTCCCGGCCAACACCACAGTAAATCCGGGGAGGATCTCCAGAATGGCGCCCCGGGAAACGAACGCCCCGAACTCTCCGGTTCCGCCGATGGCACCGTCCTCACCGACGTATGTGGCTTCCGAGTACCCCCACCCCGGCGTCGGGTCGCTGTAGGCCTGTCCGCGTAACACGAAGGCATGGCGGACACCGTCTTTCACCATGGTCCCGGCAATCTCTCCGGCGTCGTTGATCCACCCGGCCCGCGCGCCGTCGGCCCCGGGGGGCAAAATCACCGTGATCTTTCCGGAAGACCAGAGGAATCCGCGTTCTCCGTCGGCCGTCGTCCCGAATCCGACCGCCTCCCCGCGCCCGTTGAGACACGTCACCCGAGACTCGATCCACCCCGGGGGGTGGATATCGGTGTACGAATAGGACTCTCCAAGGGCGGAAGATGGGAAGAGACAGGGGGTAAGAAAAAGGAGCAGGAGAAGCAAATGCCAGGGGGTTGATTTCCGCACGTTCCCGATGAGTTTTCGCATCCTGTCTGATACAAGAGCAAAATGCGGTCCAAATCGCGAAAAAAAATATACCATTGAAATTATTGAGCTATTTAATTGGCGATCAAGGGGCGCCAGAGAAAAAGAGAGAAATATTTCCCATTATTCCAAAAATCTGGGAAAATATTTTTCCTATTCAGGGAGTTTGAAAACCCACCCTTTGCCGATGAGTGAGAAAAAGTGGGTTGGGGTCAGGCCGCCGCAGATGGTCGGGAATTCTTCTCCCCCATCCCGGGGTCCAGGTACTCGGACAGGGGAAACGGAGTCAGGCCGAACGCGGCGTAGTACGGCCCGCTGTCGCAGGTATTCCCCGCGAGAAGCCCATCGAGCATGTCCGCCGGGAAAGGGAATTTCTGGTGCCGGGAGAAAAACCGCGCGGGGCGACGGATCCGCGGGACGGGGACGCGCACCGTCCGGGCCCGGACCCCGGCCGCCGCCGCGATCCGGTCGACAAGCTCGTTGAAGGTGAACCGCTCCGGTCCGCCGACGTCGAACGCGGTCGTTTCCGTGTCGGGGCGGGCAAGACAGTCCACGATCCCCTTGACCACATCCCCGACGAACACCGGCTGCAGGAGGAACTCGCCGTCTCCCGGAACGGGGAAAACCGGGGCCTCGCGCAATGCCCGCCCGAGCTCGCCGATGAAGCGGTCCCCCGGGCCGAAGATCCCGCTCGGCCGGAAGACGGTCCAGGAAAGGCCCGACTGCCGGACGATCTCCTCCGCTTTCCCCTTCGAATCGAAATATCCGCCGGGGCCGCCCGGCGCCGCCCCGAGGGCGCTTACGTGCACGAACCGGGGGATCCGCCACCGCTTCGCCGCGTGCGCGGCGTTCCGGGTACCCTCGACATGAACCTTCTCGAACGTGACGTCCTTTCCCGGGACCTCCCGGATGATCCCCGCCAGGTGCACGATCGCATTGGTGCTCTGGGCGGCGTTTTCCACGGACTCCCGGTTGGTGATGTCGCCCGGCGTCACCCGGCTCGCGCGCCGAATATCGTCGGGGATGGTTCCCTCGGAGCCGATCCGAACAAGGAGGCGAGGGAGGTATCCCCGCGAGATCAGGGCGCGGCACACGGCCTTTCCGAGAAACCCGGTTCCCCCGGTGACGAGCACCTCCCGGTAATCCAGAAACGGCACCTTTTCCATGCCCGTGAGATGCCTCGGATCGGCAGGGGATTCGGCCCGGTCCCGCATCGCATCCGCTTGCCTTTCACCCCGCCTTTATGGCATGTAACAAGGGAGATCCGCTCTTCATCGAACCCCCAATGCCGCCCCAGGAGGAAGCCATGCCGACCTACTCCTTCGAATGCAGGAGATGCAAGAAAAGATTCCAGGAAATCCTCTCCTTCTCGGAATACGAGGAGGGGAAGCGAAAGTGCCC
>Ga0214473_10011347_pt1 | contig 10454 bp, 8 predicted proteins | sample RVTome_7_FD_203509 | JGI IMG/M metagenome (GOLD analysis project Ga0214473, IMG submission 203509) | Soil microbial communities from uranium-contaminated site in the Upper Colorado River Basin, Wyoming, United States - RVT98D197 | ecosystem: Environmental > Terrestrial > Soil > Contaminated >... | reverse complement strand
AGGAAGGCGAATACTTCCCTCTCGGATCGGACGTTCCAAGACGGTCAGATGCCCGGGCGGTTGTTGCGACCAACCAGGAGCTTGAGGACCTGCAGGAGTCCGGGAAGTTCCGTAAGGACCTCTACTACAGGCTCTGCGCTCATCATCTTCACATTCCGCCGCTTCGTGATCGGCGGGAAGATCTTCCTGCCCTCGTGGACCACTTATTAGAAAAGGTGTCAGCCATGCTCGGAAAGAGAAAACCAACCCCCCCGAAGGAGCTGCTGACCCTGCTTGCCACCTATCATTTCCCTGGAAATGTCAGAGAACTTCAATCGATGATTTTGGATGCGGTGAGCAGTCATCGATCCGGGAAGCTTTCGATGGACGTATTCAAGACGTATCTTCGTCAAAAAACCCCAACCCTTGAAAGAGATTCAAGGCCATTGAAGGAGAAGGAGAACGTTTTGATTTCTTTTTCCGAAAGGATGCCTACGCTCAAACAAGGGGAGCAACTTCTGATCTCTGAAGCCCTGAGGCGGTCGAATGGTAACCAGGCTATCGCCGCCCAAATGCTGGGAATGACGCGACAGGCGTTGAACAAGCGTTTGAAACAGGCAAGCCGATAGTTCTTCCTCGTCCCTAAAGGTGCAACTATTTTTGCTCCGTAAACATTTCTTGCTGTCCATTTATTCAATGATTTAGATAGGATATCGAAAGATTGGCCAAATCATGTCAACCTTCGTTGCGCCCTTCTCGCCATCTCTTCCATCAGAAAGAGCTCCATAGGCCTTCTGAGAAGCGTTTGGTTTTTACACGTGAATCGGTCAGTATCCCCTTGAGATGATAGGTCTTTCTTCACGGTACCCCCGCCGGAGACCTGTTCTTGACGGGGTCATGATGCTCCGCGCTATCCGCCGAAGACACATTGGAACGCTGTTTGCAATGATACAAATGGTAGGGAAAGGAGGGAACAATGATGAAAGAATCCATTCTAACCGGGAAGAGGATCCTCGCTGTGGATGATGAGCCGGATGTCTTGACGGTCATGGAAGAAGAAATCTTGGAAGCCTGCCCGGGCTGCATGTTCGATAAGGCCGCCACCTACGAGGAAGCAGCCGCGAGAATGGGCTCTTGGACCTATGATTTAGTGATCCTCGGCACCATGGGCCTTCGAGGGCTGGACCTGTTAGAGTTGGCCCTGAGTCGTAACTTTGTCGTGTCGATTCTGACCCCCCAAGCCTTAGCTGAAGAAGCCTTGAAGGGGTCCATGGGAATGAGGGTTCGAGCCTACGTCCCCAAGGAAAGACTGGGAGAAATCGTCTCCTTGTTGGAAAATATAATGCGACAGGAGTATTTCCCCCAGTGGAAGGTCCTCTTTGGGAGATTGGAAGGGTTCTTCAATGTTCAATGGGAAGCAAACTGGCTGAGACCCGAGGCAAAGTTCTGGTGTCGTACTTGCCGATGCAGGCATGGATTTCTCAGATCCAATGTTTATTAAAGCAACTCCTTGTTGATATCGATCTTGGCTTTGGTCCTTAACTGCCGGAGCCAGTTTTGGAAGAATTCTTCCCCCTTCTGATAAATCAACCGCTTTTCGAGATCTTTCTTAATCGGTGGAAATTTATTCTGATCCGCAGGTTCAACCGCTGATAACCTTGCCACAAAATATCCATCCTTTGTCCGAAGGACCTGTTTGGAAACGGTATTTTTTTCTGTCAGCGAGGAGAGGGTTCCCATTAACTCCCCGGCGGGACCGATTTTTGGGATCACCCCTCCTGTCCGGTTGAAGAAACCCGTCTCTTCCACATGGAAACCCTTCTCCTTCCCAATTTCATTCAATGCCTTTCCCTTCTGAATCTGATTGAGAAGGTCTTCGGCGACCTGACGGGCTCTCTCCTCGGCCTTCATCCCGATGACCTTCTTTCTCGCCTCCTCCTTGACCTCCTCGAGGGAAGGGATTCGAGATTCTTTCTTATCCACCAATTTCAGGATATAGAAATTGGGTGGGATGGTGACCACCGGAGAAATCTCTCCGACCTTCAAGGAGAAGGCACTGGAGAAGAAGGAAGGATCCCTGCCGATCTCCGGGATTTCATCTCCTTCCTTAAAAAACCCCGTGGTCTTAATGGGGAGATTCTTCTCTCTGGAAAACCCTTCTAAATCCCGGCTCCGGAAGAGGGAGTAGAAGGCGTCATCCGCCCTGCGCGAGGCTTCTCCTTTTGCCTTCTCTTTTTTCAAGGTCTGAAGGATCTGCTCCCTCACCTCTTCAAGAGACCTTGATTTTTCCTCGACGATCTCTTCCACCTTAAAAATACGGAACCCCTCCTTCCCTCTCAGCACCCCACTCAGCTCACCCGTCTTCAGTGAAAAGAGAACTCCTTCGGTGGGATCCTGCGGTGCCCCTTTTTGGACCCATCCCATATCCCCTCCCTTGGGGGCGGTGTTCGATTCGGAATATTGTCTTGCCAAGGCGCTGAAGTCCTTTGCCTTCTTGGCCTTCTCCAAAATATCTTCAGCCTTCTTTCTCTTCTCTTCAGCCTTGTTGGATGGGGCCTGCGGATCGACTTTGATCAGGATCTCCCTCGCTTTGACTTTCTTGGGAGTCTTATACTTTTCCCTTTGGAGATCGTAGACTCTCTTGATTTCGTCCGGAGAAATCTGGACCTTCCCTTCAAAATCAGAAGGCCTGAAGAGGAGATATTGGATCTGCAAAAAAACGGGAACCCTGAATTCCTCTTGGTGTTTCTGGTAATAGTCCTTGATCTCCACCTCATTCGCGGTCACCTGTCCTTTCAAAGACTCAGGGATGACCTTCAGGAAGGTGAGATTGATCCGCTCGTTCTCAAAGAGATAGGTTTCGAGGATCTCCTCTTCAGAAACCTTTCCCCCGTTCCATCGAATCAGATTGACCACCTTTGCAAGGAGGAGATTCTCCCGCTGATTCCTTTCAAACTCCTCGGCACTCATCCGGTTGATCCGAAGAAACCTCTCATAGTTCCGTTGATCGAATTGACCATTGACTTGAAAGGACGGGATGGATTCGATGGTCTCCCTCAGTTCTTCATCATGAACCGCAAGACCCAATCTCGCGCTCTCTTGACTGATGAGAACCCGTGAGATGAGGTCGTCCAAGACCTTCTCTTTCAGGCGGAGTTCTTCGATCATCTTCTCCGAAAAGGAAGGGCCCAAGGCATCTCGATACTGTTTGATCATGCCTTGATAGGCATCCCCGTAGTCCTTCGTATCGATGACGACTCCGTTGACCTTGGCTGCATAATTCTGTGTTCTCTCACGGATCAAGGAATACCCTCCCCATGTGATGAACGTCACCGCCACCAAGATCAGGATGCCTCGAAGCATCCATGACGTTGCATGTTCCCTTAATACCCTCAACATAATAAGTGCTCTCCTTTCAGCTCCCCCTGCCTCCCGAGACTGTGTCGCAATCCAGGAGAAACCATCTCCGCTTCAACACGGAACAGGCGGTCGGGTGATAAAGCTTTAGACCTGCCTGCGCGTAGCCGCTCCGGCGAAGGCAGGGCGGAAACCTTTTATTGCTCAGCTTTGGGGTCCCAAACCCATGGAAAGAATCCCGTTTCCAAGAAGGTCGACTGCCCATAACTCTATAACGACCGCATTCTAAAGCTGAAGAACCTGACTGCCTGTTCCCTCGGAATCTGCCCCCAATCATGATTACAACACAGCCTCACCGGGGGCAGGGGAATTCGAGTCCCAGATTCTTACCCCTATTATTAATCAATCTCCTCTCAAAACACAAGGGTTTCTCAACGATGAATTTTCTTGATTCAAACAGAGGGATTTGTTAAGATAAGATGGCTTTTCAACCGAGAGGGGAGAAGGGGATGGTTTTTAACTCATTGTGGGGACTTTTTTCAACGGATTTAGCGATCGATTTAGGAACCGCCAATACGGTGGTTTATGTCAAGGGGAAGGGAATCGTCTCTTCCGAGCCTTCTGTCGTTGCCATTCAGAGGGATTCGAGAGGAGAGAAGCGCATTCTGGCCGTGGGCCGCGAGGCCAAGGAGATGCTGGGTCGAACCCCGGGAAGCATCTTTGCCATTCGACCGATGAAGGATGGAGTGATCGCTGATTTTGAAATCACGGGTGAAATGCTTCGTTATTTCATCGCGAAGGCCCATAATCGCAAGACGTTCATTCGGCCCAGAGTGGTCATCTCCGTTCCATCGGGTATCACGCCGGTAGAAAAACGGGCGGTTCGGGAATCGACCCAATCTGCCGGGGCAAGGGAGATCTACCTCATTGAAGAGCCGATGGCCGCGGCGATCGGTGCGGGTCTTCCTATCACGGAGGCCTCTGGGAATATGATTGTGGACATCGGGGGAGGGACAACAGAGGTAGCCGTGATCTCCCTGTCGGGGATCGTGACCAGTCAATCCATCCGGGTGGCAGGTGACAAGATGGATGAGGCCATCGTCCAATATGTTAAAAGAAAGTATAATCTTCTCATCGGGGAACGGACGGCGGAGTTGATCAAGATCAACATCGGGACCGCCTATCCTGAAGAAAACCCTCAAAGCATAGAGGTGAAAGGAAGGGACCTGGTGACGGGGATTCCCAAGACCCTTGAAATCAATAGCGAGGAAGTGCGGGAGGCGTTGGCCGAATCGATTAATACCATCATTGATACCGTCCGCATCACTCTCGAAGGAACTCCCCCTGAATTGGCTGCGGATATCGTGGACAAAGGGATTGTCCTGGTGGGCGGTGGGGCCCTTCTGAAAAACCTTGATGTTCTCCTCCGGGAGGTAACCAGCCTGCCCATCACCATTGTGGATGATCCCCTCTCATCGATTGTCTTGGGTGCGGGGATGGTCCTGGACAACGAAAAGCTGCTCCGTACCGTGACGGTCCAATACTGAAGATTGATGAGGATACGTGGCTTTTTCCTCTTTCGAAGATATACCCTGCTCGTATTTATTATCATCATCCTGTTATCCGCCCTGATCCTGGTCTCGTTGAGGGTCAAACAGCGAAAGGGGGTGGACTTCTTGGATGCTCTGCTGATCGAGCTCTGCTCGCCTTTCCAGAAAGCCTCAACCTTCGTCATCAAGACCGTGCAGGGAACCTTTCGAGAATATCTCTTCTTGGTTCACCTTCAAAAAGAGAATGCGGGGCTCAAGCAGAGGATCGCCGAGCTTCAAAAAGAGAACGATCAGATGAAGGAAATGGCCATTGCCCATGAACGCCTTCAGAAACTCCTCCAGTTTCGGGAAAAAATCTCCTCTTCCGTGATTGCGGCTGAGGTGATCGGCCAAGACCCATCTTCCTGGTTCAAGAGTGTTACCCTTAACAAAGGGGAAAAGGACGGGGTGCGAAAGGGGATGGCCGTGATCTCCGCCGAGGGGGTGATCGGCCAGATTTTGAAAACGGCTCCCGATTATTCAACCGTTCTTCTCATAACCGACTACAACAGCGCCATCGATTCGATTGTCCGGAGAACCCGGGCCAAGGCGATCGTGGAGGGAAAAGGGGAGAATCGATGCCTGCTGAAATACCTCCTCCGAGCAGACGACGTGGTGGTGGGGGATATCGTGGTGACCTCCGGCCTGGGTGGAAATTTTCCAAAGGGCTTGATGGTGGGGGATATCAAGAAGGTGGACAAGAGGGGCCACGGGATTTTTCAACATGCCGAACTGGTCCCCAGTGTGGATTTAACAAAGCTGGAGGAGGTCCTTGTCATCACCGAATCCTCTCTCCCCATCCATGAAGAGAAGGGAAAGAAGGGAAAGAAGGTAAAATGAGACGGGTGTTCCTTCCTCTTTTCTTGGGGATTCTTTTCCTGACCCTCCAGACAACGCTGCTGATGTCACTGCCCATTCAGAGGATCCGACCGGATATCGTCCTGATCCTCACCCTCTATTTGGGGCTTTCGTACCCACCGATCTCCGGGGGAATCTTGGCCTTTTTCATGGGATACCTCATGGACCTCTTTTCCGGAAATGTCCTCGGCCTTTACAGCCTCTCCAGGCCGCTTATCTTCTATCTTGCTCAGATCTTCAAGGACCGGGTCTATCTGGAAGGCTTCCTATCTCAATTCCTTTTTGTTTTTCTCTCCGCTGCGGTGGAAGGTTTTCTCCTCCTCATCCTTTTTAGCGGTCTCAATCCGAGCCCCCTCGGGAACCTTTATCCCTTGTTGTTCACCGTCCTCCTTCCGCAGTCGTTTTCCACGGCGCTGATCACACCCATCCTCTTTCCTCTTTTCCGCAGGGGATCGCTTTTTCTGTCCAATCCGAAGGGGATGCGAATCAGGGAAACGGGGTAGGTGGATCATGGAATTGAACACTCAGAAAATGGAGGACTTCAAGGGGAGGCACAAATTTTTTGTCGCCTGTGTGGGGGTGGCCTTCCTTCTCATCTTCATCCGTCTGTGGCACCTTCAGGTGATCAAGGGGAATGAATTCCGGCGATTGTCGGAGAATAACCGGATTCGGATTCGTGAAAACCCGGCGGACCGAGGGATGTTATTGGATCGAAAGGGTCGCATCTTGGCCCATAACCGGCCTTCCTTTGAGGTCTATCTTGTCCCAGAAGACTTGAAGAAAGACCCGGAGGTTCTGATTAAAGTGGGAGAGATGTTGAACATGACTCAGGATGAAATGACGGGCAAACTGAAGAACCTAAAAAAGCGGCCCCCCTTCAAAGCGGTGAAGATTAAATCCGATATTGACTGGAATGAACTTGCCCTTCTCGAATTCAACCGGGTTCATCTCCCCGGTCTCATTGTGGACGTTCGACCGAGGAGGGCCTACCACTATAACGACCTGGCTTCTCATCTCCTTGGCTACCTCGGCGAGGTGGACGAAAATGAGCTGAAACAGTCGAAGGATTCTCCCTATCGATTGGGTGCCCTCATCGGAAAATATGGAGTCGAATACCAGTGGGAGACCGATCTCAGAGGGGTGGACGGAGGTCGACAGATCGAAGTGGATGCTCTGGGAAGAGAGATCAAGCCCCTCCGGAGCGTAGAGCCCTTTCCGGGAAACAACCTCATTCTGACCATCGACCTCGACCTCCAGATGGCGGCCGAGGAAGCTTTTCAGGACAAGAGAGGAGCCCTCATCGCCATGGATCCCAAGACAGGCAAAATTTTGGCCATGGTGAGCAAGCCATCTTTCGGCCCTGATCTCTTTGCGAGAAATATCTTGCCTGAAGAGTGGAAGGCCCTGATGGATAACCCTCATCACCCTCTCCAAAACAAGGGCATTCAGGGCCAATATCCTCCTGGTTCAGTGTTCAAAATCGTCACCGCCATTGCCGGCCTGGAATCCGGAATCATCACCCCGGATACGCAGTTAACCTGCACGGGTGCCTATCCATACGGGAACCGGGATTTCCGGTGTTGGAAAGAAAGAGGACATGGAACGCTCAGCCTCCATCGGGCCATCGTCGAATCCTGTGATATCTATTTCTATCAACTAGGACTCAAAGTGGGGGTCGACCGGATCGCCCATTATGCGAACGAGCTCGGTTTGGGAAGGCCGACAGGGATTCACCTGCCCCACGAAAAGCCGGGGATCGTCCCCTCCAGTTCCTGGAAAAAGAAGCGTTTGGGAGTCCCGTGGTATAGTGGTGAAACACTTTCCTTTGCAGTCGGCCAGGGGTATCTGAACACGACACCCATTCAGCTCGTCAACCTCATCTCGGCTGTCTGCAACGATGGTAAGTTCTACCTTCCTCAGGTGGTGGAAAGGACGGAAAATATTTATGGGACGGTATTAAAAGAGTATCCCCCGGTGGAGACCGGAAGGGCGAATATCTCTGAAAATACTCTCCGCATCATCCAGGATGCCCTATCGGGGGTGGTCAACGAGCCCCATGGAACCGGGTGGGCTTGTGCCCTGAAAGGGGTCAAGGTCGCAGGGAAGACGGGAACGGCCCAGGTGATCCGAATGGCACAGAATTTTAGGAAGGGAGATATGGACCGAATGCCTTTAAAATTCCGGGATCATGCATGGTTCGTCGCCTACGCCCCTTGTGAGAATCCCCGGATCGCGACTGCGGTCCTCGTTGAACATGGAGGTTTCGGCGCGGCCGCCGCAGTCCCAATTGCCAAGAAGGTCATTGAAAAGTATCTCAGCCTTGAACCCGAATCCCCTCCCAAGGTGGCAGGGAGTGTGAGGGATCCCAACCATGATGATTGATCGACGTCTCTTCACCCACTTTGATTGGACCCTGGTGGGGCTTGCTTTGATCATTGCCTCCGTCGGCATCCTTAACCTTTACAGCACGACCTGCAATGGGGAGGCGTCGGGCACCCCTCTTTACCTCAAACAGATCTCTTGGCTGTTGATCGGGTTAGCGGTGATGGTGACCATTGCCTTCATCGAATACCGTGTTTATTCGGACTTGGCCTATATCATTTATATGATTGCCCTCTTCCTTTTATTGGTCGTCATGGGTTACGGCATGATCACCTCGGGTGCGCAGAGGTGGATCAGGATTGGGTCACTCTCCTTTCAGCCCTCCGAATTTGTAAAGATCTCTCTTATCATGGCCTTAGCGAAGTTCTTTCACCGACCTCCACATCGAGAGGGTTACACCCTCAGAAATCTCCCTTTACCTTTTTTTTTCGTTTTTCTGCCCATCGTTTTGATCCTCAAGCAACCGGACCTCGGAACAGCCATTATCCTTCTCCTGATTTTCGTTTCCGTGCTTATTTTCGTAAGAATTCGGTGGTCTTCCCTCCTCACCATCGGATTGGCCGGGGCAGCTGTCATTCCACTCCTTTGGCGTTTTCTTAAAGAATACCAGAAGAAGCGGATCATCACTTTCTTCAACCCCGACTTGGATCCATTAGGGGCTGGCTATCATCTCATCCAATCGAAGATTGCAGTGGGGTCCGGGGGAATCGTCGGAAAAGGCTTTATGAAGGGGACTCAGTGCAAACTGGGTTTCCTGCCGGAGCAACAGACGGACTTCATCTTCTCAGCCCTGGGGGAGGAGTGGGGGCTGGTGGGCTCGCTCCTTCTCGTAGGACTCTATCTCGCCCTCATCCTGTGGGGGCTTCGCATCGCTGTCGAAGCCAAGGATCGATTTGGCGCAATTCTCGCCTTCGGGGTGGTGTCCATGTTCTTTTGGCATGTCCTCATCAACATTGGAATGGTGCTGGGGATGATGCCGGTGGTGGGAATTCCTCTTCCCTTCCTCAGTTATGGCGGATCTTTCCTCATCTCCACGCTGATCGGAATTGGCCTCCTCCTCAATGTCAGCATGAGACGGTTTCTCTTCTAATTCGGAGTTCGGAATGCGGAATTCGGAATAATTGCTTTAGAATTCTTGCTCTGGTTTGAATTCCGCAATCATCATTCCGCAATCCGCATTCAGAAGGGCACGTCATCGTCTGACCCTGGGGGCATTTCTTGCTCAACACCCGCATCCTTCTCAAGACCGGATACATCAGAAGGGGGTGCTCCCAGCATCTGCATCTGGTTAGCGGTAATTTCAGTGGTCCACCTCCGGTTCCCATCCTTGTCTTCCCATGAGCGGGTTCGAAGTCGGCCTTCTATGTAGACCTGTTTCCCCTTGTGCAGATATTCTCCACATATCTCAGCGAGTTTGCCGAAAGCGACGATCCGATGCCATTCCGTGACGGTGGTCTTTTCCCCGGATCGATTGACTCGATTCTCTGTGGTGGCCATCCTAAAATTTGCCACCGTGGTGCCGTTGCTCAAATACTTCACTTCGGGGTCCGCACCCAGATTACCGATGAGATTGACTTTGTTCACTCCGGCCATAAAATCCCCCTCTTTCTGGCATGAGCCCGGCACAGTATGTGCCAAGAGGCCTGCCCTGGCTGTTGGTACGTAATTGCTCGGCCTTCCTGCTGCAGAGAGACAGCCCCTGTTCTTTTCTTCTCCCCGTCAACTTACCATTTCCAGAACCCCTTTTCAAGGAGATATTGACGAGGGTGAGCCTCTTTTTTTCCGTGACGGGATTAAAAAACACCATGCCCTTCTTTTAGTCTCCAGAGATTCCAGCGCTCTCCTCGTTGACAAACCCCATGATTTTCGTGTAATATCTCTCTGTTTCCCAATTCGAAGCAGGAGTTTTTTGTGAAATATCTCTACAAATCAGAAGGCGTTTCCATGCCCCAAAGACTGCTTTTCATTCCCCTTAAAGAGACCATCATTTATCCTAACGTCGTCGCTCCTCTCTTTTTTCAATCGGACGAGGCCTTAGCCCTGTTGAATAAAGTGATATTGGAGAACAGTCTCATCGGATGTGTGGGGCAGCGTGACCCTCATCTCCAGGATCCTCAACCGAAGGATCTCCTTTCTGTCGGAACGGTCTGTAAAATCCTGCAGCTGGTCAAGTTGCCGAACAGGGGGATGAAGATTTTTGTGGAAGGGCTTTCAAGGGTCTTTCTCCAGAACATCATCCGGGAAACCCCTTATTTCAAAGCAGACGTCAAAGAAGTGAATGAGCATCAG
>Ga0214473_10011346_pt1 | contig 10454 bp, 9 predicted proteins | sample RVTome_7_FD_203509 | JGI IMG/M metagenome (GOLD analysis project Ga0214473, IMG submission 203509) | Soil microbial communities from uranium-contaminated site in the Upper Colorado River Basin, Wyoming, United States - RVT98D197 | ecosystem: Environmental > Terrestrial > Soil > Contaminated >... | reverse complement strand
TGAAGCTCCTCGCCATCAAGTCGGACGTCGAAGCCGCGGCGGACTGCGGCGTCTCGGCGGCGCTCCACCAGGACATCGCGCTCGTGCTCTCCGCGGGCCTGGTCGGCGTGTCCGGTGGGTTGTACGCTTCGTACTTCAGCTACATCGAGCCGAACGACATGCTCGGGTTCGATCGCTCCATCTCCTTCGTGCTCATGGCAGCCATCGGCGGCGTGGGCACCATCCTGGGCCCGGCGCTGGGGGCGGTGGTGTTCGTGCTCATGCGCCAGTACCTGCTCGCCTCGTACCCGCAGCTCTACCTCGGCCTGTACGGTCTGCTGCTCATCGCGATCATCCTGTTCGAGCCGCTCGGGCTGACCGGGCTCTGCCTGCGCGTCGGCTGGCGCTTCGGCTACCGCCCGCGGCCGGACCTCGCGCTGGGTCCGGCATCGGAGCCAGAGCCCGTGAAGTCCACGAGGCCGACCTCGGCCCGCGCGGAACGGAGCTGATCCCCATGCCGCTCTTGCGTGCAGAGAGCCTCACTCGCCGCTTCGGCGGGCTCTGCGCCGTGGACAGGGTCGACCTCGAGGTCGTCGCAGGGGAGATCCTGGGCGTCATCGGGCCGAACGGCGCAGGGAAGACCACGCTCTTCGCCCTCATCGCCGGATCGCTCGCTCCGAGCAGCGGGCGCGTCTGGCTCGAGGATCGGCAGGTGAGCGGGCTCCCGGCGCATCGCGTGGTCCGGGCCGGGATCGCCCGCACGCACCAGCTCGTGCGCCCCTTCACGAACCTGACCGTCCTCGAGAACGTCGAGGTGGCGGCGATCACCGGCGCCCGGCGCCTGGGGCGGTCCACCGCGGTGCTCGCGGAGGACATGGTCCGGACCACCGGGCTCGGGGAGCGCGCCCACGACTACCCGGCCGCCTTGACGCTGGCCGGCCGGAAGCGGCTCGAGCTGGCGCGCGCGCTCGCCACGGCGCCGCGCCTGCTGCTCCTCGACGAGGTCATCGCGGGCGTGAACCCGGCGGAGGCGCAGCAGCTGACGGGGCTCATCCGCGAGGTGCGCGACCGCCTCGGGCTCTCCATCGTCATGATCGAGCACGTCATGCCGACGGTGATGAGCCTCTCCGACCGCGTGGTTGTCCTCGACCACGGGAAGAAGATCGCCGAGGGCAAACCGGCCGCCATCGCGAGCGATCCGGCCGTCATCGAGGCGTATCTCGGCGCCGCGCCGGCGCGCGCGGAGAGCTCGCCGTGACCTTACCCATGGATGCCCGGCCCGAGCCGACCCCGGAGCGAGCGGCCCTGCTCGAGATCCGCGACATCGACGTCTCGTACGGTGACGTGCAGGTCCTGTACGGGCTCGGCCTCGCCGTGCGCGAAGGCGAGATCGTGGCGCTGCTGGGGGCGAACGGCGCCGGGAAGACGACGACGCTCCGGGCGGTGGCCGGGCTGCGCCGCCTCGCGGGCGGCGAGATCCTCTTCCGCGGCGAGCCGCTCTCGCGGGTGCCCGCCGCGCGCCGCGCCGAGCTCGGGGTCGCCCTCGTCCCCGAGGGCCGTGAGCTGTGGCCGTTGCTCACGGTCGAGGAGAACCTCCAGCTCGGGGCCTACTCCCGGCCGGCCAGGCCGCGCGCGGCCGCGAACCTCGAGCGCGTGTACGCCCTCTTCCCGCGGCTCCGGGAGAGGCGGCGCCAGCAGGCCGGCAGCCTCTCCGGAGGCGAGCAGCAGATGTGCGCCATCGGGCGCGCGCTCATGAGCGAGCCGCGCCTGCTCATGCTGGACGAGCCGAGCCTGGGGCTCGCCCCCATCCTCGTGGACCAGGTGTTCCGGACCATCGCCGACCTCCACGCGGCCGGGATGACGATCCTCCTCGTGGAGCAGAACCTGCGCCGAGCGCTCGAGATCGCCCACCGCGGGACGGTCATCGAGACCGGGCGCGTGAAGCTTCAAGGCACGAGCGCCGAGCTCCTGGAGAGCCCGGACATCCGCTCCGCCTACCTGGGGCTGTAGTAGTAGAGGCCCGTCCACCTCATCATCGGGGAAAGGCAGGGGGACGAGCACCGCCTACGAGTGATGGCCTGCGGCCTGCCATCCTCCTCGTTCACGTGATCCGAGCGCGCGGAAGCGATCCGTTTTAGGATAGCGACATGGCCAAAAAAATGCGCTTCGGGATCCTCACGGGTGGGGGCGACGTCCCTGGCCTCAACTCCGTCATCAAGAGCGTCTTCGACCGCAGCGACGAGAGCGGCTGTGAAGTCATCGGAATCCGCCGTGGATGGGAGGGGCTGACCCATCTCGACCTCGGGGATCCCGCCAGCAAGAGCCGCTACGTCCTGCCGCTCACGCGCGAGAACACGCGCACCATCGATCGTACGGGCGGCACGTTCCTCCACTCGAGCCGCACGAACCCCTCGAAGATGAAGAAGCTGCCGCCGCACCTCACCGCCCAGGACTTCCCCAGCTCGGAGAGCACGAAGGGAGGCGTGACCTCCACCGTCTACGACGTCAGCAAGCACGTGCTGAAGAACCTCGAGGCGCTCGGCATCGAGTGCCTCATCGCGATCGGCGGCGACGACACGCTCAGCTTCGCGGCCCGGCTGCAGCAGCTCGGCGCCAAGGTCATGTGCGTCCCGAAGACGATGGACAACGACGTGCGCAACACGGAGTACTGCATCGGCTTCTCCACGGCCATGACCCGCGCCATGGACGCCATCCAGCGCCAGCGCACGACCGTCGGCTCGCACGAGCGCATCGGCATCTTTCGCGTCTTCGGGCGCGACGCGGGCTTCACCTCGCTCTACACGGCCTTCGTGAGCTCGATCCGGTGCGTAATCCCCGAGCACAAGCCGGACCTCGGCAAGCTCATCGAGCTGCTCCTCGGCGACAAGCGCAGCAACCCGAGCAACTACTCGCTCGTCGTGCTCAGCGAGGGCGCCGAGTGGCAGGGCTACCGCGTCCAAGAGTACGGGGAGCCCGACGCTTACGGTCACCGCAAGAAGGCGAGCGTCGCCGAGTCGCTCAGCGACGAGATCAAGCAGCGCACCAAGGAAGAGACCATCGTCTCCGATCTCACCTACGACCTCCGCTCCGGAGATCCGGACTTCATCGACAAGCTGGTGGCGTTCACGTTCGGGGCGATGGCGGTCGACGGGGCGCTGGACGGGAAGAGCGGCCTGATGTCGGCGCTCGTCAAGGGCCAGTACGACCTCGTGCCCATCCCCGATCCCAAGCTCGGGCCGCGCAAGGTCGACGTGGCGACCATGTACGACACGGAGCGCTACCGCCCCATCTACTCGGGCAAGCGCGGGCTGCCCATCTTCCTCAACAGCCCGTGATGCCGCCTCACGCCGCCCTGATCGCCGCGGCGATCTCGGAGAGCTCTGCGAGATCACCCCCCGAGCCCAGCGCCTGGACTCCCCGGCCGCCCGGGGAGTAGCGCGGGATCACGTGCACGTGCAGGTGAAAGACGCGCTGGCCGGCGTCCGCGCCGTGGTTCCAGCCTATGTTGAAGGCCACCGGGTGCAGGGCGCCGGTGACCTTGCGCGTGACGACCTTCACCTCGCGGAAGAAGTCACCGATCGCGTCGTCGGGGAGGTCGTTCAGCGTCTCCGCGTGGATCCTCGGAACCACCAGCGTGTGCCCCGGCGCGGCCGGGAAGCGGTCGACGAAGGCGACGGCCGAGGGAGACTCGTGGACCAGGTGCGCCTGGAGCGCGCCCGAGACGATCCTGCAGAAGATGCAGTCGGACATGCGTCTTTCTCCGCGTGGAACGCCACCGGCGGGGGACAAGCCCCCGCCCTACAAACGCCGGTCCTATTTGCCCTCGGCCTGGCCGGCCTCGCCCTTGGTGACGTTGGCCTTGTCCTGGTTCGCGTCGGCCTCGCCCTTGCTCACGTCGGCCACGGGCGGCGTGTAGTCCGCCGGCGTGAGCGCGATCTCGATGCGGCGATTCTGGCTCCGACCCTCCGGAGTGTCATTGGCGGCCAGCGGCCGGTACTCGGAGAACCCGGCCGCGCCCAGCGTCTGCGGATCGACGCCCTTGGACGCCAGATACCGGACCACGGAGGCGGCGCGCGCCGAAGAGAGAGCCCAGTTGTCCGGGTAGCCGCTCGTCCCGATGGGCACGTTGTCGGTGTAACCGGCGACGATGACGTTCTTGCCCTTGAGGCTCTTGAACGCTTCGGCGACAGCGTCCAGCGCGATTTTCCCTTCCTTTCCGATCTTGGCCGAGCCCGAGGAGAACAGGATCTTGTCCTTGAGCTTGACCGTCATCTTGCCCTTCAGCTCGGAGAGCTCGATCTGGCCAGCCGAGATCTGTCCCTGCAGCGACTGGGCGAGCTGCTCGTACTGCGCGCTCTTTGCCTCGAGCTTGCCCTTCTCCTCGGTCACCTCGGCCACGTCCTTCTGGCTCGCGGCCAGCTTGGCCTCCAGATCCGCGACCTTGGCCCCGAGCGCCGCCGTCTTGCCGGCCTCGTCCTGCAGCTGCTTCGCGGCCTGGCTCGCCTCGAGCTCCTTTGCCGCGTACTTGTCCTTGCTGACGCCGCAACCCAGAGCGGCGACGGCGCACAGCGCGATGAGCGTCCGCTTCGTGATCATCATCGGCAGCATCGACATCATGGACATCGTCGGCCTCCTGGCACTCCTGGGCATCGTCGGCCTCCTGGCACTCCTGGGCATCGTCGGCCTCCCGGCGCTCCTGCCAGTGCCGCCGCGCAGGGAGGGCGTACCCCATGGGCTCGTGACTGGCGGCGTGCGCCAGTTGATCGCTCATCGCCGGATTTTTCGCCATAGGCCCAACGGGGCTCGATCGCCCGGGCGCCTTCGGTCGCATACATGCACATGCGCAGCGCGGGGAGGGTCGCGTGAAGACCGCGTCGAGATCGACGGTGGCCTGCGGGTTGTTCCTGGCCGTGTGCTGCGGATCACCCGGCTCCAGCAGTGGCGAGCCAGCCGCCTTGATCAGGATCTCGAGCCTCAGCTTCTCGCCGGTGAACCTGACCGTGCCCCCTGGTGCGACGATCATCGTGGCGAACGACGACCCCATGCCTCACTCGGTCACGAGCGAAGCGTCCGCCGGCGCCTTCGCGCCGGGGGCCGTGGGCGGCGTCTCGTTCGACACCGGCGCGTTCACTGGCGAGACGTACTTCGTCATCCCGAGCACGGCACCGGACGGCACGGTCATCCCGTACTACTGCACGGTCTACAAGGGAGTGATGCGCACCCCCGACGGCTCGATCACCATTAGCGTAGGCGCGAGCCCCTAGACAGGCGGCATCCTGGCGGCCGTCTACCCAGGGTCCGAGCCCGGCTGATCCGCGAACTCCGCATCGATGTCGGGGCCGGAGGGCATCCCCTTCATCTTCTTGCGAAGCAGCGTTTCGTGCCGCTTCTCCTCGTCGCGGAGCTCACGGAAGAGCTCCCGGACTCCCGTGTCCTTCACGTGCGGCAGGGCCTGATCGTAGAAGTCGTAGGCCTTCACCTCGTCCTCGATCGCGACCTCCATCGCATCACGGGCAGACATGAACACGTTCACCTTGGTGAAGTCGGGGGCCTCGACGTCGTCCAGCGCGTCGCGCGAGAGCGCGCGCTTCGCCTTCTTGAACATCTCGTTGCGGCGCGCCTGGAGCTCGGCTGCGTGCCGCTCCTCGTTCTCCGCCATGAAGCGGAACACGTCGCCGGCATCGCCGGCATAGCGGCCACCGACCATCGTGGAGAGCTTCTGGTACCGCTCCTGCGCCTCCTCCTCGACCAGGATGGCGAGGTCGAGCGCATCCCTGAGCGTGAGCTTCGCGAAGTCGACGCGCGCCCTCTCGGGGGGGGGCGCCACTGGCGTCGCGGCCCTGCTGGCCTTCTTCTTCCTCGCGGCCGTGGGCTTGACCTGGGCTTTGGCCTGGGCCTTGGCCCGTGCCTTGCGCGGGACCTGCTTGCGAACGGGGGCGCTCACCTTCCGGCTCGTCTGGGGCTTGGCCATCGATATTCCTTTCGGTGCCCTCCCGGGCGCCGCGCGCCAACGACCCGGCGAGGCATCCGCTCATCCCCGAAACCAAGAGGACCGCGGCTTTCCTCGGCTACCCGGTCGCCAGCGCTGGAATATGCGCGTGCCGCTAGATGCGCGCGATGATCTCGTCGGCCATGCGGGTGGTCGAGAGCGCTCCTCCGACGTCGGCCGTGCGGCAGCCCTCGGCGATGGCGGCGTTCACGGCCTTCTCGAGGGCGCTGGCCTCCTCGGACAGGCCGAGCGAGTGCCGCAGCAGCATCGCCGCGGACAGGATGGTGCCGACCGGGTTGGCGATGCCCTTCCCCGCGATGTCGGGCGCGGAGCCGTGGATCGGCTCGTACAGGCCGGGGCCGCCGGCGCCGATGGAAGCCGACGGCAGCATGCCCATCGAGCCCGCGAGCACCGAGGCCTCGTCGGTCAGGATGTCCCCGAACATGTTCTCGGTGACGAGGACGTCGAAGCTGGCAGGGCTGGTGATGAGCCGCATGGCGGCGGTATCGACGAGCATGTGCTCGAGCGAGACGTCGGGATGCTCCTGGGCGAGCGAGGTCGCGACCTGTCGCCACAGTCGGGACGACTCGAGCACGTTGGCCTTGTCGACGGAGGTGACCTTCCGGCGGCGCCCCTGCGCGAGCCGGAACGCCAGGTCCACCACACGCCGCACCTCGAAGTCCTGGTAATCCAGCGTGTCGAAGGCCCGCTCGTGCCCATCCCGCGTGTCGCGACCCTTCGGCTGGCCGAAGTACAGGCCGCCCGTCAGCTCGCGGATCACGAGGATGTCGACCCCTCGGAGCCGGTCCGGCTTGACCGGCGAGGCATCGATCAGGCTCGGATGGACGCTGACCGGTCGCAGGTTGGCGAAGACGCCGAGCCCCTTGCGCAGGCCGAGGAGCCCCTGCTCCGGCCGCACCTTCGCTCGGGGGTCGTCCCACTTCGGCCCTCCCACTGCCCCGAGCAGCACCGCGTGCGAGGCGATGCAAGCCGCCAGGACCTCGTCGGTGAGCGCCGTGCCGTGGCGGTCGATGGAGCAGCCGCCCATCAGCCGCTCATCGAACTCGAACACATGGCGGAACTTCCGCGCCACGACCTCCAGCGCCCGGACGGCCTGGGCCGCCACCTCGGGACCGATGCCGTCACCCGGCAACACCACGATCTTCGCTCTCACGTACCCTCCGTCATGCCGCGATCGTCAAGCCGTACTCGACCGAGTCGACCAGCGCGCGCCAGCTCGCTTCGATGATGTTTGTGCTCGCGCCGACCGTGCTCCACAGGCGCGAGCCCTTCTGCGTGTCGATGAGCACGCGCGTGACGGCGGCGGCCCCGTTGCTGCTGTCGAGGATGCGGACCTTGTAGTCCGAGAGGTGCAGCTCTGCGATTGCCGGATATCGCGGCAAGAGCGCCTTGCGCAACGCGGCGTCGAGCGCGTCGACGGGGCCGTCCCCCTCCGCCGCGGTGTGCAACACCTCGCCGTCCACCTTCACCTTCACCATCGCCTCGGCGAAGATCCCGCGACCGTTGCGGTGCTCGACGTTGACGAGGAAGTCGATGAGCTCGAACGGTGCCTTGTAGCCGGGCTCCTGGCGCTTCATCATCATCGCGACCGAGGCCTCGGCCGCCTCGAACGAGAAGCCCTTCGCCTCGAGGGCCTTGATCTCGTTCAGCACGTCGGCCGCGCCCTGCTTGCCTTCCAGGGCCAGCCCGAGCTCCTCTGCCTTGGACAGGAGGTTTCCGCGACCGGACAGCTCGCTCACGACGACGCGCATCTGGTTGCCGACCAGCTCGGGCTCGATGTGCTGGTAGGAGACGGCGTTGCGCCGCATGGCCGCGACGTGGATGCCTCCCTTGTGCGCGAACGCCGATTTCCCGACGTAGGCGAGGTGCTCGTCCGGCGCGAGGTTCGTCACCTCGGCGACGAAGTGGGAGACCTCGTGGAGCGTCCGGAGCTGGCCCTCGGGTACGCAGCGCTCGCCCATCTTCAGCTCGAGCGCCGGGATGATGGAGCACAGGTTGGCGTTGCCGCAGCGCTCGCCGTAACCGTTGATCGTGCCCTGCACCTGGATCGCGCCCTCGTGGACGGCCGCCAGGGAGTTCGCCACTGCGCACTCTCCGTCATTGTGCGCGTGGACGCCCAGCGGGTGCTTCAGGGCGACCTTCACCACGCCGACGACCTCGCCGATCTGCCATGGCAACGAGCCGCCGTTCGTGTCGCACAGCACGAGCGTCTCCGCCCCGCCACGGATCGCGGCCTTCAGCGTCTCGAGCGCGTACGAGGGATCCGCCCGGTAACCGTCGAAGAAGTGCTCCGCGTCGTAGACGACGCGCCTCCCTTGCTCGCGCAGAAAAGCGAGGCTCTTCTCGATGATGCGCAGGTTGTCGTCGAGCGTGGTGCGCAGGACATCGGTGACGTGCAGCGTCCAGGTCTTCCCGACCACGGTGCAGACGGGGGTGCGCGCGTCGAGCAGCGCGCGGATGTTCGCGTCGTCCTCCGGGCCGCCATTCACGCGGCAGGTCGACCCGAAGGCGGCGATGCGCGCCGTCTGCCAGGAGACGTCGCGCGCGCGCTCGAAGAACTCCGCGTCCTTCGGGTTCGACCCCGGCCATCCCCCCTCGATGAAGGAGACGCCCAGGCCGTCGAGTCTGCGGGCGATGCGCAGCTTGTCGTCGCACGAGAGGGAGATGCCTTCGCGCTGCGTACCGTCCCGGAGGGTGGTGTCGTAGATCTGGATCATGCGGTCCCCGAGTGATGAGGGCACGTCGTGAATCATCATGTCGCCGCCGTTGTCAAGGCGGGCGTCGCCTCCGCCTCCCGCGCGACGGCCATTGGCGCATCGGGCCGCCCAATATACACAGCCTCGTCGCGCGCGTCCCGATCTCCCTTCCCCCGCACGACCTACGCGCGACCTACGTCCCCGCCTTCTCGCGAGCGGCACCGTGCTCGGCCTGGATCGCCGTGAGCGCGATGGTCAGGACGATGTCTTCCACCTGGCAACTGCGCAGGCGACTGCCCGGGCAGCTTCGGCCGAGGTCGTTCACCGGCTTGGCCAGGCCCTGCATCATCGGGCCGATGCTCACGGCGTTGCCGCTGCGTTGCACCGCCTCGCGCGCGACGTCGCCGGTGTCGAGATCGGGGAAGATGAAGACCGTGGCCTTGCCCGCCACCGGCGACCCGGGCGCCTTCTGCCTCGCGACACCGGGCATGATCGCGACGTCGTATTGCAGGGGCCCGTCGATGGCGAGATCGGGCCGCAGCGCCTTGGCCAGCTCGGTGGCCCTCTCGACCTTCCTCGACTCATCGCCCACGCTGCCCGAGCCGGCCAGCATCGCCACCCGTGGCGGTATGCCGAAGGCCCTGGCGGACTCGGCGCTCTGGATGGCGATGTCGGCGAGCTCTTCGGCCGTCGGGTTCGGATTCACCGCGCAATCGCCGAACACGAGCACCTGGTCGGGCAGGCACATGAAGAGCACGCTCGACACCAGGTTGCGGCCGGGGACGGTCCCGATGATCCGCAGCGCCGGCTGGATGGTGTGCGCGCGGGTGTGGAGCGCGCCCGAAACCAGCCCGTCCGCCTCGCCGAGGGCCATCATCATGGTGCCGACCATGACGCTGTCGTCGAGCTCGCGCAGGGCGAGCTCGGGCGTCGTCTTTCCTCGCTCGACGAGCGCCGCGAGGTAGCTCGGCCCGACCTTCGCCACGTCGAGGAGCTCGATCGACGGCGTCAACGTCACGCCTTGCTTCCTCGCGACCTCGCGGATCTCGTCGGGCTTTCCCATGAGCAGGCAGCGCGCGATGCCACGCGCCTGGGCGATGCACGCGGCGGCGATGGTCCGCGGCTCCGAGCCCTCGGGGAGCACGATCCGCTTGCCGGCCGCGCGCGCCAGCTCGAACAGGCGGTGGCGGAACGCGGGCGGCGAGAGGCGCGGTACCCGGGTCCCGCCGGCGAGGCTCTCGAGCCAGGCGGGCTCGATCTTGTCGGCCACGAAGTCCGCCGAGAGCTCCACGCGCTCGACGTCGTCGACCGGGATCTCCTGGCTCATGGCGCCGATCTTGGCCGCGGCCGCGTAGCTCCCCTCCTCGACCGCCAGCACCGGGAGCCCCGCGTCGAAGGCGGGCTGGCACAGGGCCAGCACGTCCTCTCCCGGGACGAGGCCGCCCGTGAGGAGCAGCCCGGCCACGGCCGTGCCGCCTTGCGCCGCCAGCGCGGCGGCGAGGACGATGTCGCTGCGATCGCCCGGGGTGATGACCAGCACGCCTGGCTTGAAGTACCTGGCGGCGTTCTGCACGGTCATGCCGCACATGACGACGTTGCGCACGCGGCGGCGGGCGTGGTCCCCCTCGCGCAGCGCCCTCGCGCCGAGCGCGACGGCGACGTCCCTCACGCGCGGCGCCGCGAGATCCTTGGCGCACGGCACGATGGCCAGGGGTCGGAGCCCCTCGGCCTCCAGCGCCCGGGTGTAGGCCTCGCCCTCGATCCTGCCC
>Ga0214473_10011345_pt1 | contig 10454 bp, 9 predicted proteins | sample RVTome_7_FD_203509 | JGI IMG/M metagenome (GOLD analysis project Ga0214473, IMG submission 203509) | Soil microbial communities from uranium-contaminated site in the Upper Colorado River Basin, Wyoming, United States - RVT98D197 | ecosystem: Environmental > Terrestrial > Soil > Contaminated >... | reverse complement strand
CTCGGACGGGAGGACCGCGACGCCGAAACGCTGCTTCACGCTCGAGATCTGCGAGACCGCCGGCTCGGGGATCGAGCACCCGTACGCGAAGCTGTCCGCTTCCGCGACGGGGACGTCGTCGACACCTGCCGCCTCGAGGACCGCACGCACCTCGACCGCGCCGAACGTGCATCCGGGCTTCACGAACACCACCTGGCCGCCGCGCAGGTGCGGCGCCATCGCCTCCGCGGCCGCGCGCTGGTCGGGTCCCTGCGTGGTGACGACGACCAGATCGGCGCCGTCGACGGCGCGCGCGATGTCGGTCGTCGCGAACTCGACCGGGGCGAACCCCTCCTCCTTGCCTCGGACCTCGATCCCGCCGCGCTCGCCGACGGGACCGATGGCTTCCTCGCGCACGTCGTGGACCACGACCTCGGATCCGGTCAACCCGGCATGGCCGGCGACCGCGAGGCCGCCGACGCCCGTCCCCACGACCGCGACCCTCACGTCGCGGCCTCCCCCCGCGTCGGGCCGTCCGTTGCGGCACCGCCCGCTGCCGAGATCGCGTCGACGATGCGCTCAGGGGTGACGGGGATCCGCGTGAGCCGGGCCTGCGAGGACCCGAGCGCGTCCTCGACCGCGCTCACGATCGCGGCCGGCGCCGCGACGGCACCACCCTCCCCCACGCCTTTCGCGCCGAGCGGATTGCGATCCGACGGGAACGCCTGGTGACCCACGCGGATCGATGGGACGTCCATCGCCGTCGGCAGGAGGTAATCCATGTACGTCGTGGTGAGGAGCTGTCCGTCTTCGTCGTACACCGCCTCCTCGAGCAGCGCGTTGCCGATGCCATGGGCGACACCCCCGTGCACCTGTCCCTCGACGATCGTCGGGTTGAGGACGGTGCCGCACTCGTCCACCGTCACGTAGTCCAGGACGCGGACGCCGCCCGTGTCGGGGTCCACCTCGACGGCGACCAGGTGCGTCCCGGAGGCGAACGTCGCGGTCGGCGGGACGAAGTAGGCGGTCTCCTCGAGGCCGGGCTGCTCCCCCGCGCCGACGCCGCTCCTCGGGCCGGGGGCCGCTACGGCGGCGACCCGTCGCAGGTCCATCTCGACGTCCGGGTGGCCGGGCCAGCGTACGCACCCGTCCTCGATCCGCAGCTCCTCGGGGTCCGCGCCGACGACGCGGGCGGCGACCCGGAGCACCTTCTCGCGCAGCCGCGCGGCGGCGATCGCGGCCGCGTTGCCCGCCATCACGGCGGTCCGGCTCGCGAACGAGCCACGACCGTACGCGAGGAGACCGGTGTCGCCCGCCCGGACGTCGACGTCGTCGGGACGCACGCCGAGCTGGTCGGCCACGACCTGCGAGAGCACGGTCTCGTGGCCCTGCCCGTGGGGACGCGCCCCGCTGATCAGCGTGACGTGCCCGCTCTCGTCGATCCGGACGATGGCCCCCTCGAACGGGCCGTGACCCGACCCCTCGATGAAGGCGGCGATGCCGATCCCGATCCTCCTTCCCCGTGCGCGTGCCTCGCGCTGCCGCTCGAGCCACCCCTCGTAGTCGAACTCCTCGAGCGCCGCCTCGAGCTGCGCCGGGAAGTCGGCGGCCTCGTACCGCATGGGAACGGTGTCGCGGTACACGATCCCCATGTCGTAGGGCATCTCGCCCGGTCGGATCAGGTTGCGGCGACGTACCTCGGCACGGTCCATGCCGAGTTCGTGCGCGACGAGGTCCATCGAGCGCTCGATCACGAACGTGGCCTCGGGGCGTCCCGCCCCACGGACCGGAACCGCGGGCGCCTTCGTTGTCAGGACGACGGTGCCCTCGACCGAGAAGTCGTCGATCCGGTACTGGCTCCGGAGGTGGGCGACCGTGTTGTACGGCACCGTAAGCGCGTACGTGTTGTACGCCCCCGCGTCCATCGTGAACGCGTCGCGCACGGCGACGACCGTGCCGTCGTCGCGGAAGCCGATCTCCACCTCGTGGACCTGATCGCGACCGTGCGAGGTCGCGAGAAGGTTCTCGCGGCGATCCTCGAGCCAGCGGACCGGTCGTCCGAGGTCGTACGCGAGGAACGGGATCAGGACGTCCTCCGGGAACACGCCGCCGCCGAAGCTGCCGCCCATGTCCGGGCTCACGAACCGCACCCGATCAGCGGGGAGCCGGAGCATCCGCGAGACGAACGTCCGCACGAGGTGCGGCTTGTTGTTCGTCGCGCGGATCGTGAGCACGCCGTTATCCACGCTCGCGAGGACGCCGCGCGGCTCGATCGCGTTCGAGATCTGCCGACCCATCTCGAACCGCTCGCGTACGCGGTGATCGGCCTCGGCGAGCGCACGATCGACGTCGCCCGCGGTCACGCGGAGCCGAGCGTGGACGTTGTCCGGCAACTCAGGGTGCAGGACGAGCGCCCCCAGCTCGAGCGCGGCATCGGCGCTCGCGATGGCCGGCAGCGGCGCGTAGTCGACCTCCACGAGCGTCGCCGCGTCCTCGGCCAGGTACGGGTCCGTCGCGACGACGACCGCGACCGGCTGGCCGAGCCAGCGGACACGGTCGGTGGCAAGGACCGGCATCGGGAGGCTGCGCACCTCCAGGTCGACGAGCTCGGCGAGCCTCGCGGAGAGGTCCTCGCGAGCGGACTCCACCATCGGATCCACACGGCCGTCGAGGTCCGATGCCGTGTAGACGCCGAGCACGCCCGGAGCGCCGCGCGCCGCCGCAGCGTCGATCGAGACGATCCGGGCGTGGGCGAAGGGACTTCGGACGATCGACGCGTGGACGATGCCAGGGAGGCGGAGGTCGCCGACGTGCTGCGCCCGACCCGTAACGAGCCGCGCGTCCTCGCGCCGGCGGAGCCGGGTCCCCACATGGCGGGCCTCGGCTAGCCGGGGCATCACCTCGGGCATGGGTCTCACGCCTCCTGCATCCGGTCGGCCGCGACGAGAACCGCCTTCACGATGTTCACGTAGCCGGTGCACCGGCAGAGGTTCCCGGTCAGCGCCTTGCGGACCTCGCGCTCGTCGGGGCGGGGTCGCTCCTCGAGGAGCTCGACCGCGGTCATCAGGATCCCCGGCGTGCAGAACCCGCACTGCAGACCGTGGAACTCCGAGAGCGCCTCCTGCAAGGCGTGCAGCCCGCCGTCGGGCCCGGCGAGGCCCTCCACGGTGCGCACCGAGTGGCCCGCGGCCTGGACCGCGAGCACGAGGCAGGAACGGACGCTCCGACCGTCGAGCAGGACGGTGCAGGCGCCGCACACGCCGTGCTCGCAGCCGAGGTGCGTCCCGGTGAGCCCCACCTCCTCGCGGAGGAAGTCGGCGAGCGTCGTCCGGGGCTCGGTGCGGCCGACGATCGAATCGCCGTTCACCTCGACCGTGATCTCGATCGCGCTCACGCTGCCCTCGCCCGGTCCCGCGCGAGCCGGAGCGCCCGCCCGACGAGCACCCCAACCAAGTGCCGGCGGTACCTCGACGACCCGTGCACGCTGTTCGGCGGGTCGACCGCGGCCCGGCACGCCGCCGCGGCGGCCTCGACGTCCGCATCGGTGAGCGAGCCGCCCTCGAGCGAACGCTCGCCGTCGCGCGCACGGACGGCGGTCCCGCCGACGCCGATCAGCGAGATCCTCGCCGTCGACACCACCCCGTCCGTCCCGACGTGGACCACCGCCGCCGCGCCGACGAGCGCGAAGTCGCCGTGCCGCCGCGAGTGCTCGACGAACGCGGACCCCGAACCGGGTCCGGGGAGGCGGAACCGGATCTCGCGCACGAGCTCATCGGGCTCGAGCGCGTTCGTGAACGGCGCGACGAAGAAGTCCTCGGCGGTGATCGACCGCTCCTCGCGCGGCCCAACCGCCTCGACGGTCGCGTCCAGGGCGAGCGCGAGGCCTGGCCATTCGGCGGCGGGGTCGGCGTGCGCGATGCTGCCCCCGACGGTGCCTCGGTTGCGGATCGCGCGATGCCCGATCAGCGGGAGCGCGTCGGAGAAGATCGGGACCTGTTCGAGCTCGCCGGCCTCCTCGACGTCCCGGTGTCGGGTCATCGCGCCGACGCGCAGCCAGCCGTCCTCGCGGCGGATGGACGTCAACCCCTCGATGCCGTTGAGGTCGACGAGGAGCGCGGGGCTCGCCAGGCGGAGCGCGAGGAGCGGGATCAGGCTCTGGCCGCCAGCGAGCGCGAGCGCGTCGTCCCCCCCGTCGGCCTTCAGCGCGATGGCCTCCTCGAGCGTCTCGGGCGCGGCGTAAGCGAACGGAGCCGGCTTCACGACATCCGCCCACCGAGACGTCGCCGCCGGAGCGTCACGCGCCGACCAGCTTCGCGGCCATCCAGTCGCACATCAGCGGCACGAGGGTCGCGTTGCGGTTCGTGCACGTGTGGAAGCCGTCCTCGAAGTTCACGAACTCGCCGTTCGGCCCTTCGGCCATCAGGCGCCCCTCCTCGACGGACACGAGCTCGTCGCGGGCGCCGTGGATCACGAGGTAGGGCGCCTCGATCCGCTCGACGACGCCCTCGAGCGAACACCGCTCGTCGATGTAGGCGCGCGCCTCGGCGAGCGAATCCACGCCGAGGTCCTCCAGGACGTTCAGCTGCGTCGACAGCGCCCAGTAACGGTAATCGCGGAAGTCGAAGAACCCGCCCGAGGAGACCGTCGCCCGGATCCTCGGCTCGAACGCCGCCGCCCGCAGCGCGAGGAACCCGCCCATGCTGCTCCCCCAGATCCCGACCCGCTCCGCGTCGACCCGTCCCGAGGTCTCGAGCGCGTCGATCGCCGCGCCCGTCGGCTCCTCCCACGCCTCCGGGCGCATCGGGAGCCGCCCGAGCATCTCTCCCTGCCCCGGTCCGTCCATCGTCAGGACGCTCAGCCCGCGGCGCGCGAACTGCCGAGCCCAGTTGTGGTACTCCTCCTTGACCGAGTCGGCGCCGTTGACCATGATCACGACCGGGCCTGGCTCCTCGACGTCGGCCAGGTGCAGGTAGCCGGGCATCGCGGTCCCGCGGTACGGGATCGCCACGGGCACGATGCGATCCCCCCACAGCGGGACGGCCTCCCGGTAACAGCGCACCCGGTGCAGCCGTCCTTCGGCCTTCTCCGGCGAGCCGAACCGCGCGAGGTAGGCGCCCCAGTGGTAGCAGGCCGACGCGCGGTGGAACAGGTCGGCCGCCGACAGCGACCTTCCCTCACCGGCGAAGCGCTCGGCGAGACGCTCGGCCTCCTCGGCCTCCTGTCGGAACGACGGGTACCACGTGCGAAGGTCGACGATCCGCCCCAGGATCCGCTGCAGGTCGCTGGAGTCGAGCGGGCCGGTGACCTCCATCCGCGCCAGCCGGACGACGACGTAGCGCTGTCCCATGTGCTCGGCGCCGTGCAGCCGGATCAACGTCGACAGGTTCTGGTAGAAGCGCTCGATCTCTTGCAGGTCGGCGTCGTCCATCCCCGCCTTCCGATCGTGTCAGCGAGCCGATCGAGCCATCACGTCCAGAGCGAACCGGCGCAGCGTGTCCTGAACGACATCGGTATTACCAAAACCGATTATGCTGACGCTGTCAATCCCGCGGTCCCCGACCGCGGCCAGTTGCGACAGGACGCCATCGGGATCGCCGGTTAGCACGAGCCGCGCGATGTCGGCCTGGGGAACGAGGGCACCCGCCGCGACCTCGCCGCCCGAAGTGAATGCCTCCCGGACTGCACGGATCGTCGCGGGCGCGATCCCAAGCCGCTCGAGCACGTCGGGGCGGGTGCTCCACATCAGCAGCGCCGCCCACGCCCGGTACCGCTGCTCGTCCGCAGCGGCGACGGTCGTCGAGAGGCGGAGCGCCTGCCACGCGACGACCTCGACGCGCGGCTCGTCCCGTCCCGCCTTCCGGGCGCCGGTCTGGATCTCGCCGAGCGCGTACGCCATGCCCTCGGGGGTGAACATCGCCTCGACGAACGCGCCGTCCGCCTTCGCGCCGGCGATACGCAGGACGGCGGGTCCGCGGCTCCCGACGAAGATCGGGACCGGCGTCGAGGAGCCCGACTCCAGGCGGACGCCGTCCAGCGCAAGCGTCCGGCCGCGCATCGAGACCTCCTCCCCGGCGAACAGCCGCCGGCAGACGTCGATCGCCTCGGAGATCCGGTCGGCGGCGAGGTCGGTGGGCAGGCCGAGCGCCGGCAGGACCCGCGTCCGGTTCCCCGCACCGATCCCGAGCACGAAGCGACCGCCGCTGAGCTCGCCGAGCGTCGCTGCCGCTCGGGCGATCTGGACGGGGTGCCGGGTCACGGGGTTCGTGACCGCGACGCCGAGGCGGATCGACGAGGTGGCCGCGGCGCACGCTGCGAGGAGCACGAACGGATCGTGGTGGAAGGACTGGTCGAGGATCCACAGGTCGTCGAACCCGAGGTCCTCGGCCATGCGAGCGATGTCGGTCGTCTCCGCGACCGACATGGCGGGGAAGAACGTGGCGCCAAACCTCACCGGGGTCGTCCTCGGCCACCGAGCCTATGCAGACGCGTCACGCCTGCCCCTCCCCGACGAAGATGTCCGTCGGCAGGACCGCGGTCGCGAGGTGGTTCGGCGAGTCGACGACCTGGCCGACGCGGAGGTCGACGGCGACGCTCGAGATCGCGTACGCCTGCTGCCTCGAGTAGCCGTAGTCGTGCACCAGGTGGTCGAGCATGTTCCGCAGGGCGTGGCGCGCCGCTGCCGTGAGGTCGTCGGCGGGCCCGCCCGTCGACGCGTAGAAGCTGAGGCCGGTCGTGGCGAACGTCGGGCCCGGCACCACATCCGCGACGGCGACGGGGACCTCGAACCGCACATCGCGCAGCCCTCGTTCGGCGGCCTCGCCCGGGCGGACGTCGAGGCGCGCGCGGAAGACCGAGCGCATCTCGATCGCTGTCCCGCACGACTCGCCGTCGCCCTGCGCGAAGTGCGCGTCGCCAGCCGAGAACAGCGCACCCTCCTGCCAGACGGGGAACAGGATCCGGGTGCCGGCGACCATCTGCCGGACATCCATGTTGCCGCCGTTCTCCCGTGGCGGCTTCGTCCGCAGGCCCCGGCTCGCGATCGGCTCGGTCGCCGGGACGGCGCCCCGCGCGTCGGGGAGCGCGACGTCGTCGCCACGCTCCTTCATCGAGCGCTCGCGACGCGAGATCGCCTCAAACAGCTCGTGCGACGGCGCCACTCCCATCGTGCCGACGAACGGCGACCCGGGGATCCGCACGCTCGGAAGGTCCGGCGACGTCCCCCAGCCGTCGGCGAGCTCCCACCGGACGAGGAACGGCTCGGGGAACTCGTCGGCGAGGAACCCGAACCCGGGGATCTCGGCCGTGTACCCGAACGCGGGCGGAACGATCTCGAGGACCTCGACGGAAAGGACGTCGCCCGGCGCGGCGCCCTCGACGCGGATCGGCCCGGTCAGCGGATGCACGATAGAGCGGTCGCACCGCAGGACGTCCTCGTGGGTCGAGTCCATCGTGAACTGACCGTCGACGGCGTCCCGCGTGTGGATCACTACATCGTCCCCGGGCGCCACGGTCAGGACGGAGGGGATGTCGGGATGCCACCGGTTGTGGCATCGCTCCGGCTCCTTGCGGACGGGCCGACGGGGATCGACCACGATCTCGTACGTAGCCACGGACTCCTCCTCCTCCGGCGAGGCTAGAGCGACACGAGGATCGTCCCGATCACGACGATCGAGGCGGCGAGCACCGTCGTCCGGTCCCGTCGCTCGAGGTGCCGCAGGAGGATCGCCGACAACAACATCACGAACAGCGGTTGCGTCCCGATCATCGGGGCGACGAGCGAGACGTCTCCGCGCGCGAGCGCGTGGAACAGCAACAGGATCGCCGTTCCCATGAACGCGCCGGACAAGACGAGCCACCCCGCGTCATTGCCCAGCCGGAACCGCCGCCGCACCGGCCTGAACGCGTGCGCGACAGCCCAGACGGCGAACCCCACCCCGATGCTGAGCGGCGCCGCGTAGACCGGATCCGAGCCGCCGCCGAAACCGGTCTTGACGAGCAGGTCGGACGTGGCGTACCCGATCGCCGCCGCGATCGGGAACGCGATCCCCGGTCGCAACCCCCACGTCGACGTGCGGCTCGGGCGCTCGAGCACCGTGGCGAGCCGGCCGGCGGCGGACCCGGGGGCCACGAGCGCCTCGGCAGGCAGCTCGTAGGCGCGCTGCGGCTCGCGCGACAAGATCCAGCCGCCGGTCACGATCGCCGCGAGGCCGAGGACGCGCGTCCACCCAAACGTCTCGTTCAGGACGATCACCGCGGCGGGCACGACGATCAACGGCCGGAGCCCCTGCTGGATCGGAACGGAGATCGATGGGCCGAGCGCGCGGACGCCGCCGAGGGCCGCCGCGCGCGAAATCGCCGGCGCGAACAGGCCCGACAGGGCGAAGAACACCACCGCTTTAGTCGACACCGTCTCGGGCGGGTCCAGGAGCATCGGGATCACGACGACCACCCACGCGCAGCCGACGATGACCATGTAGCCCGCGCTGACGCTCGTCCCCTCCAGACCGCGTCGGGAGACGACGTGCGACGCCGCGAAGCACGCCGAGGACAGGAGCGCGAGCGCGATCTCGGTCACGCGGTCGACCCCCGCTCTCCCAACATGGCGAACATCATACGTTTGAACCTAATCCGCTCCGTGCTCGTCGCCACGCCGCGGCGCGTCCCCGACCTCGATGACGGGGTTCGTGAGGGTGCCGATCCCGTCCACCTCGATGCGGACGACGTCGCCGGCCCGCAAGGTGAACGCCGGCTCGGGGACGACGCCGGTCCCGGTCAGCACGAGCGCTCCGACCGGGAACGACAGCGCGCGGCCGAGCCAGTCCGCGATCTCCTGGAACGGGCGCCGCATCTGCTCGGTCGTCGTCCGGCCATCGACGACGACCGAGCCGTCGCGCGCGACCTGCATCCGGATCTCGAGCGCGTCGGGGAGGTCTTCGATCGGCACGATGCAGGGCCCGAGCGCGCACGCCCCGTCATAGACCTTCGCCTGCGGCAGGTACAGGGGGTTCTCGCCCTCGATGCTGCGCGACGAGACGTCGTTGCCGATCGTGGCGCCGACGATGCGCCGGTCGGCGTCGAGGACGAGCGCGATCTCGGGCTCGGGCACGTTCCACGCCGAGTCCCGGCGGATCCCGATCGCGTCGCCCGGCCCGACGCAGCGCCATCCGGGCGCCTTGAAGAACAGCTCCGGACGCTCGGCTTCGTAGACGAGGTCGTACGGCGTCGGGTCCACCGTCTCCTCCCGGCGGGCATCGCGCGAACGCAGGTACGTGACCCCCGCCGCCCACACCTCCTGGCCCTCGACGGGCACGACCACGACCGCGTCGGACGGGACCTGCTCGTCGCTCCTCCCGATCGAGTCGAGGCCGCGATGCTCCGACAGCACGCGGTCGAGCGACGCCGAGGGATCGGCCAGCGAGCGTGGCCCGGCCTCGACGGACCCCCACGCGATCCGATGGGTGCCGTCGGCGAGCCGGACGCGGTAGAGGGCCGACGTCACGGGAGCGGATCCGACGTCACCAGCGCTCCGCGCCGGCGATCGCGGAGACGCCGGCCATCGCGACGGCGACGTCCTCCTCACTGCTGCCCGAGCTCACGCCGATCGAGCCCACGAGATCGTCTCCCACGATGATCGGGAGCCCACCTTCCAGCCGCGTCAACCGGCCGCCGGTCACGAGACCGATGCGGACCGCGTGGTCGCCCTCGTCGTGGTGGACCGCGTGGGTCGCCTGGCCGCTCGGTGCCCGCTGCGACGCGGCCGTCATCGCTTTGCGGAGCGACGTCCTGATGCTGAGGAACTTCGCTCCGTCCATCCGCACGAACGCGAGCAACCTGCCGCCGGCGTCGGTCACCGCGATGCACTGCGGCACGGAGAGCTCGTCGGCCTTCTCGATGGCTGCCCGCAACACGTTCATGGCGCCCTCGTGCGTCAACCTCGCGCCCGGCGCAACGTCCGGCATCGGCTCCCCCTTCCCCCGCTGCGAGCCCGTTGGAGACGGGCATCATGGACCAGTCCCGGCGTGCGTCGCAACGAGCGACGTCGCCACTCCGTCGCTAAACCCAGGCAGGCCGGGTCGTCTCTTCTCCGTACAAGGGTGTCGTGCGACCGTGCGGGCAGGGCGCGTCTCAGGGACCGAGTCAGCTCCGGCCGTGAGCGCCGGCGCCGCCGCGAGGCCCGCCGTCGCGAGCGGGGCGACCGCCCGAGCACTTCATCGAGCCAGGTCGAGTCGTTCGAGGTCCTCGGGCACCGTGTCCGGCACGACGACCCTGTCTCGAACCCTACGCCGCGCGCCCAGCGCGAACCCACCGCCGAACGTGGCAACGACGGCGAGGAGCGCCAGCCACCAGACGGAGCCGAACAGCCCCCGGTCACGGGAGGCGATCGGGACCGCGACGATCCGCTCCGAGGGCGTGACCGCGTTCGTCCGCTCGAGCCGCAGGTCGGACCGAGTCTCGTCGAGCTGGGCCCGCGCGCC
>Ga0214473_10011343_pt1 | contig 10456 bp, 10 predicted proteins | sample RVTome_7_FD_203509 | JGI IMG/M metagenome (GOLD analysis project Ga0214473, IMG submission 203509) | Soil microbial communities from uranium-contaminated site in the Upper Colorado River Basin, Wyoming, United States - RVT98D197 | ecosystem: Environmental > Terrestrial > Soil > Contaminated >... | reverse complement strand
CCCGACAACCGTCGTCTCCGACTGCCATATTCTGATTGTGGGAGGAGGCGATACCTCGGCCGAACGTGCCGTAGAGCTTCGGGCCTGGAATAACCAGGTGATAGTTTCCTACAGGGGCGGCGATTTCAACCGCATGACCGGGGAAAACCGCGAGCTTATCGAGCGGCTGGGAAAAACGGGCGAGATTACGATTTTCAGAAACAGCAATATCGTCAAAGTGGAGCGCGACGGGGTCAAGCCGAAGGTGACATTCGCGGAACCCGAGTACCTACCTCTGATATTCGATCATATCTTTTATTGCCTTGGTGGAAGCGCGCCGGTCGGGTTTTTGAAAGAAATCGGGATCCGGCTCGAAAATGATATGCCGATTCTGGATGACAGGTTCGAGACAAACGTGCCGGGGCTTTTCCTGGCCGGGGATCTGACCGCCGCCACCAGCGGCGGCTCGATCAACTGGGCTTTCGCCACCGCCCGCCAGAGCATGACATATATAGCCGAGCGCTACTTAGCCGACGTGGCCGCCGGGGCGTGAAGGGGAAACTATTTTCCGCGCTATCGCGTCCATATAGACCCGCTTTTTTAGCGGAATCGCCGCCAGATGAACTGGCAGGGCGCAGAAATTAATAATGAAAGCTCGGGTAAATAATTTCGGTTTAAGCCATTCGTATTCGCCCGCAAAGATACTGAACCTGGCTACTTCAAAATTATTTTCGTTAAGGACTTTTTTGATGGATCGCTCGGTAAATCCCACGACATGAAAAGGCGATTTAAAAGGCTTAATTCGCGCGGAAATATTTCCCTTCCCAAGCATCGTAAAAGCAATTTTTCTAAAATCGTTGAACAGACAATTTTCATTCGGGATGCCGACATACAATGTTCCACCGTCCCTTAAAATTCTGTTAATCTCCTTAAGATGGTTAACCGGATCCGTGAGATGTTCCAGGACAGAATCCAGATAAACGGCATCAAAATGGTTATCCGGAAATGCGGCCTCAAAAATATTTCCTTCGAAAAAAGATATCCCATCGGTCTTGGCGCAATCCTTTCTGCTGTCGTGAATATCAAGGCCATTGACTTCCCATCCCCTGGCGCGGGCATCGGCTAACACGTAGCCCTCGCCGCATCCGATATCCAGAAATCGAGATATCCTGCCCACAGCGAATTGCTCTAACCAGGCAAGCCGTTTTTGTCGATGCTCGGCACGTTTTCTATCCCACCATGCAGGATTTTCCAAAAAGTATCCTTGGCCATATAATTTACCCCACTCCTCTTGAGTTAGGTCTATTTCCGGATGAACAAAATAAAATATACAAGATCTGCACATGGCTATCCTGAAGTCTTGCCTGATATACGAGGAAGTCTCTTTTGATACCTGCGGGCGGCCGACGAATTTGATTCGATCGCTTTCACAGATAGGGCACTTTGGTCTGGAAACATCGTTCATTGTCATTGACCTTTCGGAAAATTCAAATTACATTATTATTTCTTTCGGTTTTCGCCTGAAGGCTGATCCGATATTAGAATCTATAAGAAGATAAAGCCAGAGAAAAATCGAAAGCTATCAGATTCGATTTGAATATTCATGATCTTTTTATGATTTAGCTGATTATGACCGAATTCGTCAGCTATGTCATGGAAATATAGGAAATCTAATCTAATAATCTAATTCCACCCTCCCCCATACCCCTTCCTCCAGGAACATCGCCTGGTCGAGCATTTGATAACGTTTGCCCGGGGCGGTCTTCACGATCTCGTCCCATATCGAGGCGGCCACGATTTCGCCGAAAATGACGAACCCGGAACCGACCTCTTTGGTATCTGTCAACCGGCATTCCAAGTGCGCCCGGCAGTTGCTTACCAACGGAGCGTCGATAACGGACGCGGGGGCAAGCTCGAATCCGCATTTCTCGATCCGCTCGCGGCCGTGCCAGCGCAGACATCCGAAAACGGTCTCGGCCATGGATGAATCGACCAGGTTGACGACGAAGCAGCCTGTATCGAGAATATTATTCTCGGTGGTATTCCCTTTAGAGCCTGAGAACATCAGGATGGGCGGCGTAAACGAAACCATGGACAGCCAGCTTTTAGGCGCGACATTAGGCTCTCTGTCTCGACTAGCGGTCGATATGAGAACGACCGGCCCCGGTATCAGGCTGGGCGACCATTGGCGTTTATCGATGGGGTAATCGATCTTTTTCATGACGTCAATATTAGCATGTCGATTTCAATTACTCAAGACCGATTAACGATTTTCCTTGCCTCCACGACGGGGGAATTTAATATTCCTGATGTTTAGCGGCAGGAGGAAATATGAAAAAAGCTATTCTTTCAATATGCGCTCTATCGATGTTGATAAGCCTGGGGTTTGCCGATGATCCGCAAGGCCGGGCCGAAATAAAGGAGGTCGAAATGGCGACTCTGGAGATCAAAAGCGATGCTTTCAAGCAGGGGGAGAAGATCCCCGTAAAATACACCTGCGACGGCGCCGATATTTCGCCGGGACTAACCTGGAGCAAGCCGCCCGACGGAACGAAGGAATTGGTTTTGATTTGCGACGATCCCGACGCTCCTGTGGGAACGTGGGATCACTGGGTCGTTTATGGTCTTCCGCCGGATACGGCCGGGCTGCCCGAGGGGATCGCTAAAAAAGGCACGATCGAGAGCGGCGGGATTCAGGGGAAGAATAGCTGGGGGAAGATCGGTTACGGCGGTCCCTGCCCCCCGAAAGGGCCGGCCCACCGCTATTTCTTTAAGCTCTACGCCGTGGATAAAAAGCTCGATCTGAAGCCGGGCGCTAACAAGAAGGAAGTCCTAAAATCGGTTGATGGGCATATCCTGGCGCAGGGGAAATTGATGGGCAAGTATGGCCGATGAGTCTGCTTTCGATAGATCGGATAATTTTTTCGGCGAACTGAAAACCGAGATTTGCGCTTGCGGCCACCGCATAAATGTCACGGATACACAAGATCATACATGCGGCCGGGATTGCCGATGTGCGGCCTGCCGGATTATGATAAACCGTCAGCTAAGGGTGATAGAGGAAGATTAGCCGACGGCGTAAGAACAATACTGTTTGCCGCCGGAGCCATAGCCGAGTATATTCAGGCTCGATTATGGCAACCTCGACAAACGACAGAGCAACTTCCCCGTGCAGCTCCCCGGACGACCGTCCCCTATATCGCATGTTCTCCCGAGTACCCCGTCGTTACGATCTCTTAAACCGTCTGCTCACGTTCGGCCTGGATCAACGATGGCGAAAAGAGGCCGCCGGAGTCTGCCTCGAATTCAATCCCAAACGAATTTTAGATCTCTGCTCCGGCACCGGGGATCTGGCCCTGAAGCTGGCCAAACTGGCAGATCGGAATACCGAAATAATCGCCGCCGATTTCTGCCAGCCGATGCTGGAAATCGCCGAAGGCAAGGCCGCGAAGATCGGGCTGGATGGAAGAATCGTTTTCAAAGTTGCCGATACCGCCGCGTTGCCATTTGAATGCGACTATTTCGACGTTGTAGGGATCGCTTTCGGATTCCGCAACCTGACATTCAAGAATCCCAAAAGCCAGCAATATCTCAAAGAGATATTCCGAGTGATCGCCCCGGGGGGACGGCTGGTCATTGTGGAGACGAGCCAACCCGAGTCGGCCATATTAAAGACGCTTTCCGGGCTATATTATTCTGGCGTGGTGAAGCCTGTAGGAAACGCTATTTCCGGCGAACGCGGGGCCTATAGCTATCTGGCCTATTCGGCCAAGAACTATTTTGTTCCTTCCGATGTTGGCGATCTTCTGAATAGTGCCGGGTTCTTATCGGTGGACTACCGCCCACTCTGGGGCGGCATCGCGGCCGTGCATGCGGCTCTGAAGTAGAATGGGGTACTCGCGGGCGCTTTGATTATGAGCCGACACATCCATCGCGGTAGACGAGAATATTAGCCATAGGTCAAGTTCCCCCGGAACTTGACAGCCTGTCTAGAACCGTCGGGTAGGGGTTCCCGACGGCTCGCCTAATAATGGATGCCGGATCAAGTCCGGTCCCTTCGGATCCGTATGGACATGACAACGTGGGTCATCAACCATCCTGCCGGATCATCCGAGCCGACTGTTATTGCGGTCCGTTCGGATCCGTATGGACCTGCATGTCGGGTTTTAGGCGCTAATGGCTTACTAAAAAGCCCGACCTGCGGCGTCGTCTTACCCCTGCATAAACACATGGGCCATGACTTTGGCGTCGCCCAGGATATTTGAGATATGCGTGAACTCGTTGGGTTGATGAGCCGACTCGCTGATCCTGGCCCAGACCGCCGCCGGGTAACCCTTGCGTCGGAACAGCGCCGCCACGGTTCCGCCGCCGATTCCGCAGACTTCCGGCTGGACTTTGTAAACGGCCTTGATACCTTTCATCAAGGCCTGGACCACGGGGGCGGCCTCCTTGGTCGGCGGGGCCGCCTCGGCGCGTTGGGCATAGCTGATCTTTATCTTCACGTTTTCGCTGACCTCGATCTCGTCGGCCCACTTGCGGATCATGGCCTCCACCTCGTCGAGCTTGTATTTCGGCAGGACCCGGCAGTCGATATAAAAGACATCGTCGCCGGGGATAGTGTTGATATTGGGAACGTTGGCCTCTTTCTTGGTCGGCTCGAACGTTGAGGTGGACGGATTGAACAGCTTGTCCTTGGCGTCAAAAATGTTATATAACGCGTGAACCCTGGCGGCCAGTTTCGAAGCCGCGGCGAAAGCGTTGACGCCCTGGTCGGGACGGGAAGCGTGACATTGTCTGCCGGCCGTCTCCACCTTGATCCAGCAGATCGATTTCTCGGCGATCTCGATTGTCTTCCCCTGCTCGTCGCCGGAATCAGGGACGATAATCAGATCGTCTTTTTTAAGAAAATCATGCTTTTTCAAGAGGTAGTTTATGCCGTAGACCGAACCAACCTCCTCGTCGGCGACAAACATCAATCCGACGTTGTATTTCGGTTTCAATCCCAGCTCCAGGGTCGCCTTGGCCGCCATAACCGACGCGACCAGGCCATGCTGGTTGTCCTCCACGCCGCGGCCCGTCAGCTTGTCGTCGTCCACTTTCAGCTCGAACGGATCGCTATGCCATTTGCTCAATTCCCCCGGAGGAACCACGTCGAGATGCGACATGATATAAACGGTTCTCGAGTTATCCTCGCCGGCGAACCGATAAACCAGGTTAGGACGTAATTTCGACGACACCCGCGCGTCAGGCGCGTCGTAATGCTCGGGCTCCGGGAATTTCAAGCCCCTGAGATATTCTTTCAGGGCCTCGGCCTTGTTGGATTCGCCGTCGCCGTCGTTCTCCGGGGCCAGGGCCGGTATCGACGTCAATATTCTTTGTAATTCGATCACGTCGTTCTTATACCCGTCTATAGTTTTCGCGAATTTCGTAAAATCGAAAGCCATCTTAATCCTCCGTTAAAAGCTCGCCGTAATTCTGAACCATTCGAGGCGGTTCTATCCCCAGCATGCGGAGATAGACATACAGATTGCCCCGATGATGTATTTCCTCGTCTATCGCTTCATAAATGATAACTTCACCCGTCAATTTCCCGTAGGGGGTATCGTGCATTCGCAGGAAACGTCCTTCCGGAAGCAGACGTAACATGCCGATCGTTTTCTTATGCTCGTTGTACAGCCGCTGGCGAAGATTCGAGCGGCTGATATCCCTCTCTCCGGTAAAGGCGGCGAGATTCCATTCCCCGCTGATCAAGCCTATACGGGAATAGAGCTCCACTACAAGGATATGATCGAACTGCTCAGCCGCTGTCCGCACGGCTGCGACCGGCCGATAATCGAAACTATCTTCGGGGAATAGATCGAACAGTTTCAAGGTCAGTTTTCTTACGTTCTCCCAATATTTCAAAATGGCGGTTTTGGTCATGATTTGCGGCAGACCATGATGAAGGTTATGGGGATATGATCGGCTATATATTTATATTCCTCCATAATCTCTTTGGAGAACCCCAGATGGGGCGTATCGAGTGTCGGCCGGGGCTCCAGTATTTTTGACACGGTAAATCCGGAATCAGTAATAACGTTGAAGTATTCGGATATTGACCGCACGAAATGCTGAAAACGTGGCGTATTCGAGAGTTTCTCAAATTCCCAGCCCCATTTTAACAAGATAGGACTAAAAGGATAGGGATGGTTGAATTCCACGCCGGAACCATTCTCGTCCAGTATATATTGAAGCGGATTCATGTCGGAAAGGACGAATACGCCGCCCGGTTTAAGGATTCGGAAGGTCTCTTTGAAGACCGATCCGATATTTTCGACAAACGATATGGCGCAAGCGGAGATGGCTATATCGAATCCGGAATCGGGGAAAGAGGATAAATCGCCGATATCTCCTGTTCTGAAATCGATTGGCTGATTATGCACGGCGGCCAGTTCTTGGGCTTGGGCGATTTGGCCGTCGGAGAAATCCACGCCCGTGACCCGGGCGCCCATTTTGGCCAGGGCGATGGCGTTTTGGCCGCAGCCGCAGCCGAGATCGATGGCATTCTTGCCGGAAAGACCGCCAAGGAGCCTGAGCTTATCCTCGCCGGGGCAGAGAGGGCCGTAATGGACTATTTCGGTCGAGATCTCGTAGCGCGTCCGATAATGCGGGGCGATCGTATCCCATGATTTTCTGACGTTGGCCACGGCCACAGTATATTCAAATCGATATTGAAAAGCAAGATCGGAGAGTATGGACAGGGGGCCTGAAATCTGACAATAGGTATTACCGGACGCCTTGCTCCATATTGATTTTTGCCTTTATCGCCAACCCATAAACTCTTGAAAAAATTAAAATTTCAGTTGACATCCATACCATGCTCGATAATATTAGTTATTAATATCCCCCCCGGATTGAAAAATGGGCCTGACATGCGGCCGGGCCTGAGGCATGGCGTCATAAATGTTTTCTAATTCCGAAACTTCAAAGGATTAGAACTTTGGTTTTTGACCAGAACGGATTATCAGAAGTTCCAGTATTTCATCTTAACCAATGGAGGATCAGATGATTACCGAAACGAAGATGTTTGGCCCTTTGGGATTCATCATCGCCTTATGTTTGATTTTTGTTCTCCCCGTGGGGGCGCAAGGACAGTTTATCTTACCACTGCCAACCGATGTGGATTCGTTTCCTGCGTTTAGATTAAGCGGTGGAGCTGCCAGCACAGGTAAATTTAGCGAATTTTCCGAGTTGAACATTGTGGGAAATGCGTCTTTGGGAGCTTTATTTGAATTTTATCCTCTGCGACTGCCGGATCCGAAGGGGAAATTCAAAAACCTTACACTCTATTCAATGATATATAAAGGGACTGAGGGTTCATCAATCAATATCGAGGAATTTGATCCAGGAGATTTGTTATTTCCATTTTCTAAAGATATTTCTACCTCGTTAGGAGCCCATCTCTCAATCTATAAGATTCCGTGTTATGATCGAGTGCATTGGAATGATAGACTGGAGTTATCGGGTTTCGGAGACTACTTTCTCCAACAAAGAGTATTTTCCGACGCATCGCCACTTAACGTTAATACCTGGCATTATGGACTCAAACTGACCTGGACTACGACGAAAAATACGCAATTATTACAAAAAGATAGGGAAAAAGTACATAAATTCGCGAATACACAATTAAAGGAGATATTAAAGAAAAATACTGACGGAGATAGTTCCGGAACAAATCCTGATAATGATAATACGGAATTGCCTGTAGACTCGCCGGGGAAAAACATCGCCGATTCGGCAGACTCCTCTAGACCGGAAGTGACAAATCAAGCACAAGCATTGAAATCACAGTCAGATGAGGTTATTGAGAAAGACCAAGATAGGAAAGAATTGAAAGAAAATTCGACTATTAGTATTGCCAAAAAGGTCAGTGTCCTATCTGAAAAAGATATCCACATTTCTGGACAGACACCTAAACCGGAAGAGACAAGATCACCAGAGTCAGCAGAACCACAATCGGATAAAACCAAAGAGGGAAATCAGTCTGGGCAAGAATCCAGCGAAAATTCGGAAATCGGTATGATTGAGAAGATCAAAGACATCTCTGATCTATATTATTTCGAAGCTGTAAAGAAAACCAAGATGGTAAGAACGACCATCGGGGTATATATAATAAATATACAAATTGCCAAAAATACTATGGAGACTTTTCAGAAACTTTTTGATGGGAGGGCTGTCGGACCGTGGTATGGCGGTCTGGGAATTGATATCGCGTTCCAATACGGGGCCTTCGGGTACGAATTTGATTACAAATATATACGTCGCACTGATACGGAGGCAAAGGGACTTAATGGAAGTACTTTCGCTACCAAGATCTCGGTATCCGGAAAGATTATCGATGTTTTCTAGTCAACCGTCTCTTTGATAGCAGCCAATATTGCTTTCTTAGTTTGGAGTCCGCGGCGGCAGATGACATCCAGATAATTTGATTCTACGTTTCTACGCCGGCCTGGCCCGGCCGAAGAAGATAAAGAGGATCAATCCGCCCAGGGGGAAGATGATAATCAGAACTGTCCAGAAGAATTTGCTCATCAGGTTCAACGACGATCCCCAGCAGCGGAAGAGAGCCCAGAGATCGGCCAATAAAAGCAAAATTGCGCCGAGCGTCACCATGTCTTAACCTCCCTGAAAACTATATACACTTCGAAGACGAAGGTATTCAATGGTAATCGTATCTATGGCGGATAACGGAAAAATATCTCTCTATCCCCGGCCCCGGAATCTCCCAATCGGCGATGTCCTTTCCGAAAACTTTCGTCGCTAAGCGGTCTCGGTTTGCCCGATTTTGGAGATTTGTTGAATAGTCTTCCGAGCAATCGCGTATTTTACTGTCTCCATAATGAAGGCCCATCCTTATTGCCGGAATACTTTTTCCCGCGGTAAAAAAGATTTGCCGGACTTGATGATTCAATATCCGTAAAGTCGACCCGGTTCCCGGTTTTCGAGCTAATTGATCGACGATAGCTATGGATCTAATACTCTATTAATAATTTTCGAATAATTTTAAAAATGGCAATTATATTTGATCTATCGAGTCGGAAATTCCGATAACAATACCATGGGAAAAAATCCCGATATCTATCCACCCGAAAAGAGGGAGACGAGCATGAGAGCAAATTACCGCGTCATTTCATTGATTATGATTCTGGCCATACCGGCAATTCTGGCCGGATGCGGCAAGAAGGCTAACCCCATAAGCCCGTTCCAGCCCGAGGTCACCAATATGCTGGATAATTTTCAATTCCAGGCGACCGGGCTTACTAATGTGTCGACATCGGTTTCCTACAACTGGGAAAATAGCGGCACGTCGGCCAATGTCGATCAATCGTGCGCTATAACAACGGGTTCGGCGGCTATCATCATTAACGACGCAGCCGGAACCGAGATGTATAATGGCAATCTCCTTGACGGTGGTTCGTTTGTCAGCAGTCAGGGTACCGCGGGAATCTGGGTTATCACCCTCAATATTTACAATGTCGATGGCACCGTCAATTTCCGGGTGCAAAAACCGTAACCCCCGGGGGGACTATTCCTCCCCCCTTCCGAATATCCATTTTTAGGCTAACTTGTTGATTTATAAAGAAAATACAGCCATTTTTGGAGGGAGAATGGCAATTTCTCTAATCGGTAACTTATGGCGGTTTTGGTCACGATTTTTTTATAGGGTATCTATACGTTTCACGGTATTGGATGGAGTGGAGATGGCCATTGCATAAGCAAAAACAATTGATTATTCTTGTCCCAACTGGCCAAAGATGGGGTGCAGAACAACGGGATCAAAGCATGGGGGTCGGTTGCTTTTTAGCAGACTAAACTGCCCGTAAAGATCTTAATTAAATCAACTTAAAGAATCGCTTGACTATTTATCCCTTCTTAATATATGTTAAATATCAATGGAGCTCCTTTTATCTATTTGGAGCGCTCTAAGAATGGCTAATACTGCAACTCGCGCGGACAAACCGGTAGAAGTAAATTAGATGTTCTTTGGCTACTGAATTTTGCCGTGAAGCATGGATTATTCTTCCTGACAACAGATAAACTCATTTCACCGGAGGATACGATGGTAATTTCCCTAAAAAATGCCTTAATTGGAACCATTATTTTTTTGACGATGATTTTTTCAGTTAATCCGTTATTTGGTCAGGAATTAACTATTACACCTGCCAAAGATATTAGCGCTATTCTTACTGATACCCTTGGTCCGAGGGATTTGAAGTTGGCTGGAACGGCTGGTCAGCGACGCCGGATAGCAATACCTGGCAGCGCACATTCTGGATTAAATGTGGCGGCACCGGCATCTTCGGTATCTGTCAAATCAAGTGTGAATGCCGCCAGAGCCTGTGACGGAAGTGAGATTATCGATATCTCCAAGGGAGTACCTTTATCACCAGGGGTTGTCTTGAACTCGCCCGGCACTATTGTAGGCACAACCTGGTAT
>Ga0214473_10011342_pt1 | contig 10456 bp, 12 predicted proteins | sample RVTome_7_FD_203509 | JGI IMG/M metagenome (GOLD analysis project Ga0214473, IMG submission 203509) | Soil microbial communities from uranium-contaminated site in the Upper Colorado River Basin, Wyoming, United States - RVT98D197 | ecosystem: Environmental > Terrestrial > Soil > Contaminated >... | reverse complement strand
CCTGGCGAACCTGCAGGGGCGCGCGCCGCTGTCCGGCTACGACCGTGCGATGCGCGGGCTGCGCCGTGACCTCTTCTTCTCGCGACTGACGGCGAGGCTGTTCTACCTCTCGCCCCGCCTCGGCTTCCGGTTCGGTGTCCGGACAAAGAGGGTCAGCGACCTGTTCGCCGGGGTGATCGCGGGAACCGTGAGGCCCGGCAGGTGCCTGCTCACGTTCCTCCTGCTCGCCCCGCACTGGCTGGTCGCCCGGAAGACGGCCGCCGTGCAATCACCGCTCTTCGACTGAGGGGAAGGGAAGAAGGGAAGAGAGCACGAGACCACGAAACGCGGCGCACTGACCCCGCTCATTGTCTTCCCTTTGCCGTTTGCCCACTTATGTTTTGCCGTCACAACGCTACCGTCCGTCCGCCATCAAGCGTCAACACCTGCCCGGTCATGGTCTCGGTGCCCTCGAGCAGGTAGCGGACGGCGCGCGCGATCTCGCCCGCGCCGCCTTCGCGGCGGAGCAGCGTGCGGGCGAGGAGCTTCTCGCGGGTGGTCTCGTCGTAGCCGTCCGGGAAGAGCGCGATGCCCGGAGCCACCGCGTTGACCCGAACCTCCGGCGCGAGCTCAACCGCCAGGCCCCTGGTTGCCGCGATCAGGGCGGCCTTGGAGATCGAGTAGGCAATGTGATCGCGCAGCGGGAACAGGCCGTAGATATCCACGATGTTGACCACCGTCCCCCGCTGTGCGCGCAGAAGGGGGGCGCAGGCTTGTGCAAGGAAGAGGGGCGCCTCGAGGTTCGTGCGCAGCACCTCGGAGAGCCGGGCCGCCGTGAGCTCGGGGAACGGCGTGCGGGTGAAGACCGCCGCGTTGTTGACGAGGGCGTCCAGGACGCCGAGTTCGGCCTGGACGCGGGCGACGAGGGTCGCGCGTGCATCGGTGTCATCGAGGTTGGCCTCGATCGCGAGGGCGCGGCAGCCCTTTCGATGGAGCTCGTCCACCAGCTCGCGCGCAGGTGCGGCGGACGCGCGGTAGGTGAACGCCACCTGCCAGCCCGAGAGAGCGAGCTCGGTAACGATGCCGCGACCGACGCGGACTGCGCCACCCGTGACCAGCGCAACGCGGTCCCGGCGGCTCACTCCGTGAGCTCCACGGCCAGGGGCCGCGGGGGGTGGGGGTCTTTGGCCAAGAGCGTGCGGGCGAGCTCGTCGAGCGAGATCTTCAGCACGGGGTGGGCGAGAGTCGGTGCGAGGTCGGCCAGCGGCACCGCGACGAATGGCTCCTTCGCCACCAACTGGGAGGGGAGCTCGACGGCGCCGAAGCTCCCCACCAGGCCATCCACGAGCACCAGGTCGAGGTCCACGCTGCGAGGCCCGAACGGGCGCTGGAGGTCGCGGTGCCGCCCCAGGATCTCCTCGATGAACCGGAGCGCCCCCTGGACCTTCTGGGGCGGCTCGTCGTTCTCGATCTCGACGACCAGGTTCCAAAAGTCAGGCTGGTTCGTGTCGCCCACCGGCGCCGTTAGGTAGACCGGGGAGATGGCGTTGACTCGGAAGCGGCGCCGCAGCTCCACAAGGGCACGCGTCAGGTTTTGGCGCGGCTCGATGTTCGAGCCGAGGGAAACGAACATTCGCATCAGCCTGACCGACCTTCGCGCTTTCGTTCGATCTCGACGCCCACGGCCTCGGCAAAGCGCACAGCCCCGGGCTTGGCGACCCTCACCGTCACCGAGTCGGCTCTCGGGAAGTCGGCCAGAATGGCGGCAGCGATCCTCTCCGCCATGGTCTCAACGAGCTGGAAGGTGCTGCCCTCCACGAGCCGCTGAACTCGCTTGCTCACGGCCTTGTAGTCGAGCGTGAGGGAAGAGTCGTCGGCTGAGGCGGCTGGGCGGCAGTCGGCCGTCATCTGCAAGTCGATGCGTACCTTCTGCGTCACCTCGCGCTCCCACGGCTGCACCCCGATGACGCAGTAGAGCTCGAGACCGTGGACGAATACCCTATCCCCCATCAACCCTCCTGCTATAAGTCTAGCAGCGGCGCGTGCGGTAACCTGCCCCCGGTGGGCAGCGCGACGGGCACACGATGGATTCCTCTGGTTGCCGAGGTGGAGTGGTACGCCGGCCACCGGAGCTTCGAGCGTCCCTTCGCGCTTCGGGTGGGCGCGGTGAGGCTTGCGTTGACCGTCGAGTCGGTCGCTTCGGTGGGTTCGCCTGTCGCCGGGCGGGTGGCTGTGCGGATCTTCATCGCAACGGACGATGGCGGACGGCGTCTGCGCATCACCGTCGACGGCGAGGGTTGGACAAGCGTCGAAGCGGAGAACCCCGGCTGAACCGCCCGGCTCTGCTACCATGGCCCGCGATGGAGAACCTGGTCCTGCGGCTTCCGCAGATCGTCATCCAGCTGCTGGCGTTCGCCGTTGCGATCTCGGTCCACGAATCGGCCCATGGCTGGGTGGCGGAGCGCCTCGGCGACCCCACCGCCCGCTGGCTCGGGCGCATCACGCTCAACCCGATCAAGCACGTGGACCTCATCGGAACGATCATCTTCCCGCTCATGCTGGCATTTCTTGGCGCGCCGATCATCGGCTGGGCCAAGCCGGTCCCGTTCGTGACCCGTAACCTGCGCAACCAGCGGCGGGACCCGGCGCTGGTGGGCCTGGCGGGCCCCGGAGCCAACCTACTCGTGGCCGTGGGGGTCGTCCTGGTGCTGGTCGTCCTGAAGGCGGTGATGCCGTCGTTCCGGGACCTGCTGAACGCCATGATCATGGCGGGGGCGCTGGGCGCTTCCGGCATCGCGGCCCCGCTCATCTACCTGCTCTTCTCGCTGGCGATGGTCAACCTGGTGCTGGCCGTGTTCAACCTGATTCCGATTCCGCCTCTCGATGGTAGCCACGTTGTAGGGGCCCTGCTGCCGCCGCGCCTGCACTGGCAGTGGGTTCAGCTCGAGCGCTACGGTTTTCTGCTGCTCTTCGCGCTCCTGTGGACCGGCTTCCTGGGCATCATCTTCAAGCCGTTTGTGAACGCACTGCTATGGATCCTGTTCTCCTAGCCCCGGACCAGCCGCCGATGCCGTCCGTCGTCCTGCCGGTGTTCGAGGGCCCGCTGGACCTTCTCCTGCACCTCGTGCGCGAGGAGAAGGTTTCGATCTGGGACATCCCGATCGCCAAGATCTGCGGCCAGTACCATGAGGCGCTTCGGCAGATGGAGGAGCTGGACCTCGAGGTGGCCGGCGAGTACCTGGTGTACGCGGCGTGGCTGCTTCTGATCAAGTCGCGGATGCTGCTGCCGCGCCACGAGGGCGAGGAGAAGGACCCGAGGCTAGAGCTTGTCGAGCGGCTGGCCGAGTACGAGAAGGTGAAGACCGCTGCGGCTGAGCTGGCAGGCCTGGCCGAGCTGCGGCGGGGCGTCGAGGCGGTACGCTTCGCAGCGCCGCCGGCGCCGGCCGATGTGGAGCTTGACCTGGAGGACGTGGACGTTGTGGCGCTGGCGAATGCCCTCCGCGGGGTGCTGGAGCGGCACCTGCGCGAGCACCCGCCCGCGCTGCAGCTAGAGCCGATCCGCTTCTCGGTGCAGGAGAAGATCGTGGAGCTCTTCGAGCTGGTGACCCGCCAGCGCAGCTTCCCGCTGCTGTCCCACCTCCTGACGCGCCCTGACAGGTTGGAGAGCGTGACGTTGCTTGTGGCGGCGCTGGAGCTTGTTCGCCTTCGGACCGCGAACGCGCACCAGCGCCAACCGTTTGCCGAGATCTACCTGACCCCGACCGGGGCGCCGCTCCCGATGGATGGGCTGGGCGATGCCTGAGCTCAAGGACCTTACGGCGATGATCGAGGCCGTCCTCGCGGTTGCGGGGGAACCCGTGACCCTCGATGCGTTGGTGGTCGTGGCGGGGGAGAGGATAGAGCGAGCCCAACTGGAGGAGGCGGTCGAGGCCGTGCGGCGCCGTCACGATCAGGAGGGCAGCGGTCTCCAGATCGAGCACGTGGCCGGAGGGTTCCGCCTCGCCACGCGACCCGAGCACGAGGGAGCGCTGCGCGAGTACCTCGGCTACCGTTCACGGGCCCGCCTGTCGCAGGCGGCGCTCGAGACCCTGGCGATCGTCGCCTACCGGCAGCCGATCACGCTTCCCGAGATCAACTTTCTGCGCGGCGTGAACTGCGCGGCGGTTGTGCGGACGCTCCTCGAGCGCAAGCTGGTCCTAGTGGCGGGCAGGAAGCAGGTCGTGGGCACGCCGCTTCTCTACCGCACGAGCAAGGAGTTCCTCGTCCACTTCGGCCTGCCCGACCTCTCCGCGCTCCCGACGCCGGAGGAGGTGGAGCAAGTGGCCGGGGAAGGTGCCCGTGAGCCCTGAGCGGCTGCAAAAGCTCATTGCGCGCGCCGGCGTTTGCTCCCGGCGCGAGGCGGAAGAGTTGATCCGTGAGGGCAGGGTGACGATCAACGGTCGCCTGGCGGAGCTTGGGGACCAGGCCGACGCTAGGACCGATTCGGTGAAGGTGGACGGGAAGCGGCTCAAGCCGGCACAGAGGCTTCGCTACATCCTGCTGCACAAGCCGACCGGGTTCGTGACGACGACCGAGGACCCCGAGGGGCGCGCCACGGTGCTCGACCTTCTCGGCGGGAAGGTGGCGGAGCGGATCTTCCCGGTGGGGCGCCTCGACTACCACTCGGAGGGGCTGGTTCTCCTCACCAACGACGGGGAGTTCGCCCTGCGGGTCGCTCACCCCCGCTACGGGGTGTTACGGGAGTACCTCGCCAAGGTGCGCGGTGTCCCCGGCGAGGACGCTCACGCCAAGCTGAGGCGCGGAACGGTCATCGAGGGACAGCGGCTGGTCCCGCACGCCCTGGAGTTGATGCGCCCGACGGCCTCAGGGATGAACTCGTGGTGGCGGATAGTCGTGGGGGAGGGGAAGACCCACGAGGTGAGGGAGATGTTCAAGAGGGTCGGCCACCCGGTTCAGAGGCTGATTCGGAGCGCGATCGGGGGTCTTCGGGACGCATCGCTGCGACCGGGGCAGTGGCGTGAGCTCACCGAAGACGAGATCGAAGCGCTGCGCAGTGGCGGACCGCGGGGCGGGAGGCAGGACAATGCGCGGACCAAAGGTGCCGGACTACATCCGACGACTGGCGATCTACGTGCCGGGCAAGCCCATCGAGGAGGTGCAGAGGGAGCTCGGGGTCAGCGACATCGTAAAGCTCGCCTCGAACGAGAATCCTCTCGGGCCGTCGCCATTAGCGGTCGCGGCTATCGAAAAGGCCCTCCCAAACCTGCATCGCTACCCCGACGGAAGCGGGTACGCTCTGCGCAAGGTCCTCGCCGCGCGCCACGGCGTTGACCTCGACCAGGTCATCCTCGGCAGCGGCTCCGTTGAGATCATCGAAATGCTGGCACGCGCCTACCTGGCGGACCGCGACGAGGCAGTCTACTCGCAGCAGTCCTTCGTTTCGTACCAGCTTGCGGTCGACCAGGTGAACGGTCGTGCCGTGACCACGCCGGCGACCGACGCACGTGCGCACGACCTGCCGGCGATGGCAAAGGCTGTGAGCGATCGCACCAGGCTGGTCTACCTGGCCAACCCCTGCAACCCGACCGGCACGTACTTCACCCGCCAGGAGTTCGACCGCTTCCTCGCCGATGTCGACGATCGCACGCTGGTCGTCGTCGACCAGGCTTACCACGAGTACGTCAGTCGGACCGACTACCCTGATGCCCTCGACGACGTCAGGCGCGGGTGCAACGTCATGGTGCTGCGAACGTTCTCAAAGGTCTATGGGCTGGCCGGGCTGCGGATCGGCTACGGCATGGCATCGCAGGAGGTCATCGCCACGGTCAACAGGGTGCGCTCGCCCTTCAACACCTCCTCGCTCGCACAGGTCGCCGCCATCGCAGCCCTGGAGGACGAGGAGTGGGTGCGAAGGTCGAGGGACCACAACCTGCGGGAGCTCGTGTTCGTGCAAGGGGAGCTGCAGCGGCGAGGGGTGCGGTTCACCCCCTCGGTGACCAACTTTGTGCTGATCGAATTCGAGGGCGACGTCAAGGAGCTGTTCGTCGAGTTCCAGAAGCGCGGGGTCATCATTCGGCCGGTGGGCGGTCCTGGCCTGGTCAACTGCGCTCGCGTGTCGCTGGGGACGAGGGCAGAGAACGAGCGTTTCCTCGCAGCGCTGGACAAACTGGTCCCCACCAACGCGGGCGTCTAGCGGCGGCCGCCCGGTTTTTCGGGGCAGGGACCTCAGGGGCGGGTACAATTGCCCCGGAGGACGAGCGATGGCCCGCTTCACGGTGACCTGCCCACACTGTCACGCGCTGCTGGATCTGGACGGCGACACCCAGGTGATCGTCGTGTCCAAGGCGCCGGAAAAGCCCAAGACCACAACCTCCCTGGAGGACCGCCTGCAGGCGCTCGGCAAGGAGAAGGCCGACGCTCGCGCCAAGATGGAGGAGGCGATGCGGACGGAGAAGGCAGGCGCGGCCATCCGCGAGGAGAAGTTCCGCAAGCTCCTAGAGGAAGCCAAGGACCAACCCGTGACCAAACCGATCCGCGACGTCGACCTGGACTAACCGGGCAATTCGGTGAGCTCCCCCACGCACGGCTCGAGCACGACCACGGTGGCGCCCCACCCCCCTCGTTCTGGAGGCGCATCGTACGCCCTGGCCACCCACGGGAGGCGCGCCAGCAGTGAGTGGATGCGCGCCCTCTGGACCCCCCGCCCGCGCCCGTGGATGAGCCTCACCTCGGCAAGGCCCGCGGCACGCGCGGCCGTGAGGTACTCTTCCACCACATCGACGATGTCCTGGGGGGCGAAGCTGTGGAGGTCCAGGGAATCCTCGATGGGCAGCGCCAGCGGAGCGTCACCTTCGTCCATTCCCGGACCTCGTCGCCCTGCGACGTGCGAGCACCCAGAACCCGTACGCACCCTCGAGCAGCAGGACACCCCGCACGGCCTGCTCGGCGGGCGGCGCCGGGAGGGTCGCCAGCAGCAGACCCATGGCCACCACGACCAGCGCCATCCCGGCCATGGTCCACGGCACCAGGGGGTCGATGATGACCCGTTTGCGCCGGTCCCACCACAGGAGGCCCGCCATCGCCCACCCGAGCAGGATCAGCGCTGGGAGAGAAATCGGCCATCCCACAGGCGCACCTTAGTCCCTTGGCAGCGAGGCGGCAAGGGCGCCGAGACCCGTGGAGGAGCGCGATGGAGGCGGTGAAAGTCTCCGTGGTCGTGCCGGTGTACAACGAAGAGGGAACGGTCACGGAGCTGCTGGACCGCGTGGCGAACGCCCCGTTTCCCCCCGGGGTCAGCGAGGCGGAGATCGTGGTCGTGGATGACTGCTCGAGCGACGGCACGGCAGCCCGACTGGCCGGGTACAGGGTTCCATCGGGGACCGGCAAGCCGTGCCGGTTCATCTGGGAACGGCACGAGCGCAACCGCGGCAAGGGAGCGGGGCTGCAGACCGGCTTCGCGAAAGCCTCGGGTGACGTGATCGTGGTCCAGGACGCGGACCTGGAGTACGACCCCGGCGACTATCCGGCGCTGCTGGGCCCGATCATCGGCGGCAAGGCGGACGTGGTGTACGGGAGCCGCTTCCTTTCGGGCCCGCACCGGGTGCTGTTCTTCTGGCACTCGGTCGGCAACCGGTTCCTGACGATGCTCTCCAACATATGCACGGATCTCAACTTGTCCGACATGGAGACGTGTTACAAAGTGTTCACCCGAGCGGTCAAGGAGCGACTAATCATCACGTCCGAACGTTTCGGGTTCGAGCCCGAATTCACGGCACGAGTGGCGCGGATGGGCGTGCGTATCTACGAGGTCCCGATCTCCTACCACGGGCGAACGTACGCGGAGGGCAAGAAGATCGGCTGGCGCGACGGGTTCGAGGCGATCTGGTGCATTCTGAAATTCAACCTCTGGGCGCGCTAGCTCGGCCCCGCACAAGGTGTTCCCGAATTGTCAACAGGTCCGGGGAGTCGGCGAGTTCACGCCCGACGGGAGCGACGTCAAGGATGTGCAGAGTGAGTGCCGCCGCTATCCGGGGTACTTGCCGCAGATGTAATCCTCGAGCTGGCGGATCTGGAACTGCTGGTCCCGGCTCACCCAGCGCACCAGGTCGCCGATCGAGATCAGGCCCACCACCCTGCCCTCCGAGACCACCGGCAGGTGCCGGCAACGGCGCTCAGTCATCACCGCCATGGCCTCCTCGGTGCGGGTCGTGGGCTCGACGAAGATCACGTCCTTTGACATGACCTCTTCAACTGTGGTGGTGGCGGGGTCCCGACCGGCAAGGATCACCCGGGTCATGAGGTCACGTTCGCTGAAGATCCCGATCGGGCGACCCTCCTCGCACACCATGAGGGCGCCGATCCGCCTGGCGGACATCATCTCCACGGCCGCCAGAACGGTGACCTCACCCGAGGCGTGATGGACGCTGGTGCCCTTCTCCTTGAGGATGCTAGCGATGGTATCCACTGTCCCCCCCGTGTGTGGCTTTCCCTTCTCAGAAAGTATCACGATTCCAGGTCGAGGGCGAGGAAGAAAGCCCGGACCGCGGCCGCCGGGTCCTCACGGCGCAGCGAGGCGGGGTCGCTCGCGGTCCAGTCGGCCGGCAGCAGCGAGACGTACGGCTCGGCGAGAAAGCGCTTGCAGACCAGCGCGATGACCCCGCGGTCCTCGGACGAGCGGATGAGCCTGCCCGCGGCCTGGACGACGCGAGTCATGCCCGGGATCAGGTAGGCGTACTCGAATCCGCGCTCGTAGCGGTCGTCGAAGTAGCGCCTGAGGAGCTCACGCTCGGGGCCGACCTGGGGCAATCCCGGCGAAACGACCATGACCTCGGACAGCATCTCCCCTGGATAGTCCACACCCTCGGCAAAGACCCCGCCGAGGACTCCCAGGAGAAGGACGGGTTCGTGGTTGCCACGCAGGCGGGCAAGCATCTCGTTGCGCAACCTGTCGGAGTCGTCCCCCCTCTGAACCTCGATCCGGTGACCCGGCGCCGCCAGGCGGGAGGCCACCTCCTGCAGAAAAGCGTAGGAGGGAAAGAGCACCAGCGCATTGCGGTCGGCAGGGGCAAGCTCCCCGACCAGCTCGGCGATGCGGCCGTACCAGCGCGGGCGGGCGCGGAACGTGGTGTCCACCTCGTCCACGGCGACGATCAGGCGGTTCTCACGTGGGAACGGTGAGGGCAGGGAGATGGTGTCGGTCCGGTCCTCGGCAAACCCGAGGAGGTCCCTGTAGAACTCGAACGGCTCCAGGGTGGCCGACATGGCCACGCAGCCGGCGGAGCGCGCCAGCACCGAACCCGTGAACCGCGAGGCGTCCAGGCAGAAGATCCGCAAAGCCTCGGCCTCGGGCTCCGCCGACGTGCGTTCCGCGAGGGGTACCAGTTCTCGCCCTCCGTCCTCCAGCAAGTCGGTGACGCGGGCCAGGGAGAGGACGACGTCCAGCACGGGATCGCGCGCGAGCCAGAGCTCGGCGTCGCGTTTGAACGTGAAATAGGGGGCAACGAGCGCATCGAGGCCGATGCGGTACTCCGACAACGGTTGGGGCTCAAGCGTCGCCCTCTGGCTGCCCTCGCGTGAGCCGAGGGCGTCCGACACCCTGCCGGTGATGAACCGGTCGAGGTCGCCCAAAAGCGTGTTGAGCTCCCGGCAGACCCTGTGGCGGTGCCCCTCGACCAGGCGGCGCGCGTCACGCACAGTGGCCCGGGAGAGGCGCGGGGAGTAGTACTCGCGCGCGCGATCCACGAGGTTGTGGGCCTCGTCCACAATCAGGAAGGTGTTCTCCAGCGCGCCTTCCTCGGCCAGCCCGAAAAGCGCAATCGTCGGGTCGAAGACGTAGTTGTAGTCGCACACCACCGCGCTTGTCTCATCCAGGAGCTCCAAGGAGACCTCAAACGGGCACACCTCGGCGGCATGTGCGACCGCGTAGATACGGTCCGGGTCGAGGTGGGGCCCGGCGGAGAGCAGCGCCGGCAGCACCCCCCGCTCCGCGAGCTTGCTCCCGTAGTCGCGGGCGTGGAGGCAGAACTCCTCGTGGCAAACCACCTCGCGGTTGGCGCACATCTTGGCCTTGGCCCTGATCTGGATCGAGCTCCAGCCGCCGCGCTGCATCCCCTGCAAGGTCTGCACCGCAAGCGCCTGCTGGAGCGTCTTTGCCGTGAGCATTGCGACCCGACGCCCCGTGGCGAGCGCAAGCTTGACCGCCGGGTAGAGGGCGGCAGCGGTCTTGCCGACCCCCGTCGGCGCCGCGAGCAGGAGGTGGCGACCCGACTCAAGCGTATCCGCAACCGCGGCCATCGCTTCGTCCTGCACAGGGCGGGGGGACTCGAACGGAAAGGGAAGCTCCTCGGCCGCAGCACGCCACGTGGCGCGCGTGGCCTCGCGGGTCCGCTCCGCCGCTACCAGGGCGTGGAGGCGCGCGCGGAGGTAGGCCGTGACCTCACCCGGGGACCAGGCGACGTCCTCGACCCTGTGGTCTTGG
>Ga0214473_10011341_pt1 | contig 10457 bp, 6 predicted proteins | sample RVTome_7_FD_203509 | JGI IMG/M metagenome (GOLD analysis project Ga0214473, IMG submission 203509) | Soil microbial communities from uranium-contaminated site in the Upper Colorado River Basin, Wyoming, United States - RVT98D197 | ecosystem: Environmental > Terrestrial > Soil > Contaminated >... | reverse complement strand
TTCTTCAGCTTAGAGTTCATCCCTCTCTAATATCTTTAAAGGATAAAATAGAAAAGGAGAGAAAAATTTCTAAGCATAAAGTTGAGTTGACATATGTAACTTCGCGAGGCAAGTGGTACGATTATTCATGGAAAGGAGATCCGCAAAAATCTGGCGGTATTGCAACAAACATTGGCATTCATTTTTTTGATTTATTGATTTGGTTATTTGGAAAACCACTTAAGCATAATATTCTGATTAATAAAGCTGATAAAATGAAAGGTGAATTAGAATTAGAGTCTGCTGATGTTTCCTGGTATTTGTCTATTGATAAAAATGATTTATCTGGTGAGCTGATAAAGAATGGAAAAACAACTTACCGTTCCATAAAAATTGATGATAAAGAAATTGAATTTACCGAAGGATTTACTGAACTTCATACTGAAGTATATAGAAGAACGCTTAATGGAAATGGATTTACAATATCCGATGCTAGAGCTTCAATTGAATTCGTCCAAAAGCTTAGAAGCGGTATTTTTACTTAAATCGTCCTCATAAGATCAGTTATTTTTATTTTCTATAACCTCAATTTTCTTAAAACATTAAATTTGATAGGCATAAAAATTGTTATTTGTTTGTACGAAATAAATTTTTGTTAAGGAGAAAATTGAAAAAAATCATCTCGGTTGTTGGAGCCAGACCAAATTTTATGAAGGTTGCTCCAATTCATAAAGCATTTCAAAAATATAACAGCAATGTAAAACACCTTATTTGTCATACCGGGCAGCATTATGATAAAAAAATGTCAAAAGTATTTTTTGAAGACCTCGAAATGCCCAAACCGGATTTTTATTTGGGAGTAGGTTCCGGTTCTCACGCTCAGCAAACCGCTAATGTGATGATTGAATTTGAAAAAGTCATGTTAACAGAAAAACCGGATTTAATAATTGTAGTCGGTGATGTTAATTCTACTGTTGCATGCAGTTTAGTTGCATCAAAGCTTAACATCAAAGTTGCACATGTCGAAGCAGGTCTGCGAAGCTTTGATAGATCAATGCCCGAGGAAATAAATAGACTTTTAACTGACGCAATTTCAGATTACCTGTTTGTTACTGAAAATAGCGGGTTGGTAAATCTTGAGCACGAAGGCATATCACAAGACAAAGTTCATTTTGTAGGCAACGTAATGATTGACAGTCTGATTCAGTATTTACCTAAAGCGGAACAATCATCTGCCTTAAAAACTTATGGACTGACACCTTCCAAATATTTATTATTTACTTTGCATCGCCCTGCAAATGTGGATTCTATGGAATTTCTTAAGGACCTAATGGAACTATTTCGAAATCTATCCGCAGAAAGAAAAATAATTTTTCCCGTTCACCCGAGAACAAAGAAGAATCTTGCCGAAATCGGCTATAAGAATAATCCGCCTAAGGCGGATATAATTTTAACTGAACCAATTGGATATATAGATTTTCTTTCGCTGACAAAGAATGCCGAATTAATAATCACTGACAGCGGTGGTATCCAGGAGGAAAGCACCTATTTAGGTGTTCAATGTATAACTGTTAGGAATAATACTGAAAGACCGGTTACAGTTGAAAAGGGAACTAATCAGCTCATCGGTACAGATTTGAAGAAGGTCGAGAAAGCCGCAATGGAAATCCTTCGTGGGAATATTAAAAGTGGCAGTGTTCCGGAACTTTGGGATGGAAAAGCCGCTGAGCGGATAACTGAACTTTTAGCTTCACAATAAGAAATTTTGCCTTCTTTTAACTAATTTTCACTCTAAACTAAAATAATTTTAATGGAATGGATATTGTACATTCATTCGTAAATAAAGTAATTTTCTGACCATCAAGGATCACATCAATGAATTTAACAAACAAAATAGAAGATAAAACTGTTGTCCTTGCCCTAATTGGACTTGGGTATGTGGGTTTACCTTTAGCTGTAGAGTTTAGTAAAAAATATAAAGTTATCGGTTTTGATATAAACGATAGAAGAATTGATGAATTAAAAAAAGGTAAAGATAGAACGCTGGAGGTTTCAAGTAAGGAATTAGCGGAAGCTAAACATTTATCATTCACTAATAAGCTTGAAGACTTAAAGAGAGCTGACGTTTTTATTGTTACAGTACCAACACCGGTTGATGACTTCAAGGTTCCCGATCTTACTCCCGTTCTAAAAGCAAGTGAAACTGTCGGAAAGGTAATCAAAAAAGGGGATGTGGTTGTTTATGAATCTACTGTTTATCCTGGCTGCACTGAAGAAGAATGTGTTCCCGTCCTTGAAAAATTCAGCGGACTAAAATTTAATAAAGATTTTTATTGCGGTTACAGCCCTGAAAGAATTAATCCCGGAGATAAAGAACATAGAGTAAGTACAATTAAAAAAATAGTAAGTGGAAGCACTCCAGAAATTGCTCAAGCCCTGAACAAATTATATCAAAGCATAATTGTCGTTGGAACTCATTTAGCTCCCTCAATGAAGGTAGCTGAAGCAGCTAAGGTCATAGAAAATTCCCAAAGAGATATTAACATTGCTTTTGTTAATGAGTTATCAAAACTTTTTGATTTAATGGATATTGATACTCTTGATGTGTTAGAAGCGGCCGGGACAAAATGGAATTTCCTACCTTTCAGACCCGGTTTAGTGGGCGGTCATTGCATAGGTGTAGATCCTTATTATTTAACTCACAAAGCAATTAAGTTAGGATATAATCCAGAGATAATTTTAGCCGGAAGAAGAATAAATGATCAGATGGGAGCTTTTGTTGCCAACCAGTTGGTTAAATTAATGATTAAAAAAGAGCATAAAATAAACAACTCTCGTGTTTTAGTTTTAGGAATTACATTTAAAGAAAATTGCCCTGACATTAGAAACTCTAAAGTAATTGATATTATAAACGAACTTAAATCCTTTGGCTGCTTGGTTGATGTTTTCGATCCATGGGCCGATAAAGAAGACGTTAAACACGAATATGGAATTGATTTACTTTGCAATATTGATGAGATAAAGAACAGATCTTATAAAGGTGTCGTACTCGCCGTAGCGCATAATCAATTTAAAGAATTAGATTTTCCTTCATTGCGCACCAACGGTGCAGTTATCTATGATGTTAAAGGCATATTGAAGAGAGAGTTAATTGATAATCGTCTTTAATACTCCAAGAAATTAATGCAGAAAAAAATTTTAGTTACGGGAGCTGCGGGGTTTACCCAGTGGAATGACTTCAAATTATGAAATTTTATTATACTTATGTTCTTTTGGGTAAAAAGGATTTTAATTTATATTTTGGATATACAGAGAATTTGAAGTCAAGAATTGAACAGCATAATAAAGGTAAAGTTGAATCAACCAAATATAGAAGACCACTTGTACTGATTTACTTTGAAGGCTGTTTGAATAGATATGATGCTCTGAAGCGAGAAAAATATTTCAAAACATATTACGGTAGAATGTATATCAAAAAGCGTTTGAAGAATTATTTTATGCTGATCAATTCTTATTCCACCGGGCAAGTTAGAAAATAAATATTAATTCATATAATAATGTAAGTTAAACATTGAAAATACTTGTTACGGGAACTGCGGGGTTTATCGGGTTTCATCTTGCAAAGAAACTGTGTGAGAGTGACTGGAATGTCATCGGACTTGATAACTTAAATAATTACTATGATGTAAAACTAAAAAACGACAGACTCAATATCTTACTTCCTTATTCTAACTTTAAGTTTCATAAGCTCGATCTTGTTGACAGAGGATCAATAAAAAAAATATTCGAAGAACAGAAATTTGATTATGTGGTTAACTTAGCTGCTCAAGCAGGAGTCAGATATTCGTTAGAAAACCCTTATGCATATGTTGACAGTAATATCTCCGGATTCTTAAATATCCTTGAAGGCTGCCGGCACAATCCTATAAAACATCTTATCTATGCTTCTTCAAGCTCGGTGTATGGCGCTAATACTAAAATGCCTTTTTCAGTTCACGATAATGTGGATCATCCTGTATCTCTATATGCGGCAACAAAAAAAGCTAATGAGCTTATGGCGCATACTTATTCCAACCTATACAAGATTCCCACAACTGGTTTAAGATTTTTTACCGTTTATGGACCATGGGGAAGACCCGATATGGCTCTGTTCATTTTTACAAAAAAGATTGCTGAAGGAAAACCGATTGATGTTTATAATAACGGTAAAATGAGACGAGATTTTACTTATGTTGATGATATTGTGGATGGTATAATTAAACTAATTCCCAGTATCCCTGAACCAAATCCAAACTGGAATGGTGATAAGCCCGATAACGCAACTAGTTTTGCTCCGTACAAATTATTTAATATCGGTAACAACCAACCGGTAGAACTATTAAAATTTATTGAAGTAATAGAAGATAAACTTGGCAAAAAAGCAATTAAGAATTTCATGCCCATTCAGCCAGGCGATGTGCCAGCAACGTATGCAGATGTAGATGATCTTATTAATGCGGTTGGCTTTAAACCTAACACTCCAATTGAAGAAGGTATAGCAAAATTTGTTGATTGGTTTAAGAATTGTTACAAAATTGGTTAGAATTTATAACCACTAATAATTTAGATTTTATGTAATTCAAAAAAAAATGATGAAAATAACATTAACAATTCTATGGATGCTCATTACTCTATATCCTCTTAAAGCTCAAATTGTTTATGAACCTCTGAATAAAGATGTTTACTCCTACTTGGAACGCTTAAATAATAAGGGAATAATTGAACTTGCCGATCTGGTTAAACCTTTATCCAGAAAATACATTTCTGAAAAACTATTGGAAACTAAAAGTAATATTAAAATGCTTACCGAATTGGAAAAAGATGAACTTGAATTTTTTGAGAAGGATTATTTTTTGGAGATTGAAGGTTTTGCTGAGAAAAATAAAGATAAGAAGTATTTAAGCTATTTTGAAAATGATGCTACTGAACGATTCCGATTTTTTTGTTACGGCGATAATAGGTTTAAGTTTATTGCCAATCCTATCTTGGGGTTTGATGCAACATACCCTAATAGAGACAGAATTGTCCATTCTTGGATGGGAATTTCTGCTTATAGTTATCTTCTAAATAATATAGGGATAAGTGTTTATTTCAAAACTAATAATGAAAAAGGAAATAACCTGGATATCAAAAGGGAATTTACTCCTGAAACAGGTATTATTCCGGAGGTGCATGATAATGGAAGAGATATTGCATATACTGAAGTAAGGTCAAGTATCTCGGTAGACTGGGGTTGGGGAGATTTCGTGGTTGCAAAGGATTATATAGAATATGGTTATGCAAAATTCGGAAATCTTGTTCTCTCAAACAAAGCACCCTCTTTTCCTTATGTACGGATTGACTTAAAACCTGCTGATTGGTTCAACTTCACATATTTCCATGCATGGCTTTCATCAACAGTAATTGATTCAGTTAACCTTGCTGCATACAATAGGAATATTTTTATTAATAAGTTTTTCGCTTGGCATACTCTCACGCTTACACCAGTAAAAGGCTTGGATATTTCAATCGGTGAATCTGTTGTTTACAGCGATAAGCTTGAGATTTTATATTTAATGCCCATCATGATTTATTATCTGGCAGACGAATATATCAGTAATAGAGTGAACAAACCTGGTGATGCAAACCAGCAAATTTTTTTAACTCTTAGTTCGAAAGATCATCTAAAGAATACACATTTATATGGAACTCTTTTTATAGATGAGTTAACAATTGGAGGAATAAACGGGTCGTTATTTATCAATCCTAATAATGTTGATTTTAACAATGAAAGAAAGAGAACTCAGCTGGGATATACGTTCGGATTATCAATAACGGATTTACCATTTAATAATCTGACCTGGGCTGCGGAGTATACAAGGATCAATCCTTTTGTATATGGTCACCATGATCCTGCACAGACTTACGAGAATTCATCATACTTAATGGGGCATTGGATGGGCCAGAATTCCGACCTCTTCTATCTAGACTTAAATTATAGGTTCTTCAGAGGATTAGAAGCAAATCTTTGGGGAGCATATATACGTAAGGGGAGTTCGGATTATAGCGGACAATACACAAAATCCCAGCCTGACTTTTTATTTGGCTTGAGGAATAACTATAAATATTTTGGTTTGAATTTGAAGTACGAATTAATGCACGAACTAAATTTTGAAATTAGGTTTAAGCTAACAAAGATATCCAGTGAGCTAATCGACGGTTCGTTTAATGATGAACAAATAAAGGAGTATTCTATTTCAATTTACTATGGATTATAAAGAAATTCAGTTTGAGGTATGATTATATAAATGAGGCTTATACGAGAAGTTCATTAAGTTATTTTCAGATTATTACCCGAAGAAGAATTGGGGAAAATATCTATTAAGAATTTCATGTCTATGCAGCCTTGTGATGTCCCTGCTACTTATGCCAATGTCGATAACTTGATTATTGCCGTAAGTTTTAAACCCAATACCCCAATTGAAGAGGAAATTGCAAAATTTATTGAATGGTATAAAGACTATTATAAAATTTAGAAAAGGTAAAACACGATTTGATTTTCCTTTATTTGAAGATATCTCTTTTCTTTGAACAAGCACAAAACGATTAATTATATATGTCTGAAAAGGTAATATTTATTTCAACTTCCTTTATTCTTATAATATTGGTTTTATTATCAGGTATTTTATTATTAAACACTTTTTTTGGTGATCCCACAATTTATCTTGTCTATGCAAAAAATATTGCTCAAGGAGATTTCTTTTCATTTAATCCTGGTAAATTTTCTTCTGGTAGTACCTCTCCGCTATGGGCTTTGATACTATCAATTAGTTTTTTCTTTAATAATGTCAATAGTGCTTTTCTTTCAAAAATTATTAGCTGCTCAAGTACTATTATTGCCCTTATTATCTTATTTATATCTATACTATTAATAACCAAGCATAGAATAGGTGGCATTGCAGGTACATTTACTATTGCTTATTTCTTAATAATTCCTGGTATTATGCTATATGAATCTTCCTTGATAATAATATTAATATCTTGTTTAATTCTTATATTTTTCAAAATAATAAGCAACAAGAACAAGTCATTATTTTCTAAATTCATTTTTTTGACAATAATTTTTTCTTTAATACCTTTAACAAGACCCGATGCAAGTACTATTATTATTATTTGTTTGGGCGTGCTAATTTTTCATTTTCAAAAAACTAACCAAAATAAATATATTTTATTCAGTCTTATTTCGTTTTTTATCTCATTAATTCCATCAATATTATACTACGGTTATTCTTATTTGCATTTAGGTAGTTTCTCGGTATCAAGTTATTGCAGATCTTTTGCTTTGCAGGAAAATGCAAGTGAATTTTTTAGCATAAAATATTCATTATCATCTATTAAATATTTTTTAATTTCTCCCAAAATTATTTATATCTTAATAACAATTTTGGGAATAAAAAAAATAATCTACTTTTATAAAGATAAATCATTAGCTTATTTTGCAATCTTTTCAATTATAAGTTACTTTATAATGCTTACTTTTATATCACCTGTTACCATAGATAGCGGTCGTTACATTTTGCCCGTTATTCCCTTCTTTGGATTGGCCGTATCCATTTTTATTAAAGATATTTTTGAGCAGGCAATAAATAAAAATACATTTATTATTTTTTTGTTAATATTCATAATTGGTTATCCGCTTTATACAATTGTTCCATCAGTATTTCACTCTCGCTCGCGAGGACTGGACTTTGATACAATCGTTGAAAAAAATATCATTTACACAATAAATTCTTTTGCTAAGTCAGATTCGAAAATATTAGTTTATGAGGTTCAAGATAGATTTTATTTACGCCCGGATATCACTTTAATTAGCCTGGATGGAATTATAGATGGTAAAGTTGCACCTTTTCTTAAATCTGGGGATATGTATTCGTTTCTTTTAAAGTACAAGCCTGATTATTGGCTGGCTAATGATGCGGTTAACTATCGTCCATATTTAAAAAATAGTGTTTTGAATAAAGTTTTTAACGAAGTCGTTGTAAAAAGAAATAAATCAATTTCATTTGGAAACATAACTTTTGAAAAAATTAAGGAGAATGAAAAGCCGAAACCAATTGGATTCGCCTCCTATCGCGCACTATTTAAGTTGAAATATCAAAATTTGTGATATCCTATTGCGATTATTTAGTAACAGATGTTTCATCAATTTTATCAAAAGAATAATAAAATTAAGATATCCATATTTGCAAGAACATGTCAGATAGGGATTAGTCGAGAAGAACTTTGATTTACAAATTATAGATTTTCCCTTCTACTGAAAATCGTTTACTTCAGCCCCTAAATTAATGGGCATCTATTTATGATCTCTATAATTGTTTTAAAAGATAATTTATTTACCCACTATTAATGTACAACAACTTCCATTTTATTGAGATCAATAATAATTTGTTCATTCAATGAATTATCTGTCCTATTGATATGAATTAATCTCTTCTTAGGTTCATATGAAAAAGTTGACCATTCCTCACTTTTCAAATTTTTATCTACCAAAGTTTTATTTAGCTCTAACGCGGTGATAAAAGTTGCACTTTTACCATTTTGTACATATTCAATAGTAGGAACCGGTTCCAGAATTCCATGCTCCTTTGTTGACCATCCCTGAATTGGATTTTTGCTGCCCTTGTAAATTTTTAGATTTGTTTTTTCAGTACCTAACTGCAGAATTCGCATAGCCGGATTTTTGGACCCTTGGACTGAAAACCAAACCTCCTTATCATGATCAATAGCTTGTATATTTATATCCCTGGATGAATGAAAAATTTGCTTGAATTTATGAAGTTCAATATCCGTAGATTCACTGTTGTAAGGATATGGTTTGATCTCATCAACAACTATTAAAATATTATTTTGTACTCTAATTAACCGTCGTCTGCATTCAAAACCTGAATAATTGCGATGAGATGCTTGTATTAAAGTATAAATTGAATCATTATGAAATTTCTCAAATCTTTTGTCCCATCCCTCATGACTTTTATCATCAACTGTGATAGTATTATGTGCTTTCGGGCTAATAATGAAAGACCGATACTCATCGTTTTTATAGGAGTAAAAACCCGGATCTATTAATAGATCATAACCACCATATGAGAGTATAAAACTCAGCTCATCATAATGCCTATGAGCATGCCCTTTGTTAGCTGCAGTTGTAAAAAATAGATAAAAAGATTTTTCAAATGGAATCTTGCCTCCATTAGAGTCTCTAATAATTGCATAACCTTCATCCTTAAAAGATATTGCTGTATCAGCTAACGATCCGGAATTTCCGTTCGTTAAAATGTACTCAAGCCCTTTATCTTTATCGATAAAAGGTTCTAATAATGATGTGTAATTTTTGATATTTCCAGGACCCGTATCACCAATTGTCGCAATTTTACCATTTGGTTGAACAATGTATTTTACATAACGAATCATTTTTGTAATTAGTTCTTCTAGATCAATATCGAAATCGTCTTTTAATCCACCTAAGGCGGGCAGATCATTTAATAAGTTACTAATTTCTTGAATTTGTCCTAAACCATAGAAATGATATCCGGGAGAATGCTCCAAATGAACTCCATTTGGAGATATTGCAAAATTTATCTGATCTTTTAAACGATTAAATGCAAGCCTGCGCCACTCCGTAGATTTGACTATCTCCGGGAAAACTGATGTAAACGATATAAGTGCTAAATCCTGACTAATACCATGATTGTGATGATAATTGTAAAATTTGGGGTCTGCTAATCTTTCAGTGTGCGCTACAATTGAGCTTAAAACTAATTTCATTTTTGAAGACGTAAAAAGGGAACTCTTTGACCATTCTTCCCAGAAATATAGCCAATTAATCAAACGCAAAGCCGTTGAATGATCACCCCAGGAAAAACCCGATGGAGGCAGAAAATAATAATCTGAATTATCTGAAATCCAATCTAAAATTAATTCCTCAGCTCTTCTAAGATATTTTAAATTATTTGTTTGTCTATAAGCATTGACAAGAGTATAGAGGTAATCCATAACGTGCAAGCGAAAATTCCAACTAGGATCATTAAAAAAATATTCTGTCCATACTAAATCTTTCTGTAATTTTACCGAAGGATAGCCGAGAAATTTGTAATAGAATAAAAGTAGAGAATCTGCTCTACTTATGATTTTTTCTTTTGAAGATGCGTCCGCTGAATCAAAAAAACCAAATATTAAATTTCTAGAGCGATGTTTGAAATATGATTGTAAAATATCTAAGGTAAGCTCGTTTGATTTATCTTGAGAAGAATCTCGAACAACTTTTGATAAAATTCTATCTTTATTCAAATAGGGGAGGGGACTTGGAAGATTTAGATTATTATGTTTTAAATTGAGTACCCATGAGACTAAAACAATAAGCAATATATAAATAATAGGCATCCACCAGATGGACACCTTTA
>Ga0214473_10011340_pt1 | contig 10457 bp, 8 predicted proteins | sample RVTome_7_FD_203509 | JGI IMG/M metagenome (GOLD analysis project Ga0214473, IMG submission 203509) | Soil microbial communities from uranium-contaminated site in the Upper Colorado River Basin, Wyoming, United States - RVT98D197 | ecosystem: Environmental > Terrestrial > Soil > Contaminated >... | reverse complement strand
CCGATCCGCTTCGACATCGTCGCGGTGAACCTCGACCAGAAGCAGCCCGGATTTCCGGCCCACGTGCTGCCAGACTACCTGACGCACCTGGGCGTCCCGTTCCGCATCGAGGAGCAGGACACCTACGGCACGGTGAAGCGCGTGATCCCGGAAGGCAAGACGATGTGCTCGCTCTGCTCGCGGCTGCGCCGCGGAGTGCTCTACCGCGTGGCGGGGGAGCTCGGCGCGACGCGGATCGCGCTTGGGCACCATCGCGACGACGCCCTTGAGACCTTTCTGCTCAACCTCTTCTACGGCGGGCAGTTGAAGGCGATGCCGCCCAAACTCCGGTCCGACGACGGCCGTCACGTGGTGATCCGGCCGCTGATCTACTGCGAGGAGAAGGATCTCGCGTCGTACGCGGAGTTGAGGCAGTTCCCGATCATTCCCTGCAATCTCTGCGGGTCGCAGGAGAATCTGAAGCGCAACGAGATGAAAGCAATGCTGCGCGAGTGGGAAAAGCGCCACCCCGGGAGGGTCGAGACCATGCTGAACAGCCTCAAGCACGTGCGGACCTCCCACCTGCTCGACCGGGGAGCGTTCGACTTTGATCTCCTGCCGCCCAGCCGCGGCAACACCGGGGCATCATTTCAACTCATTGAATTTAAATAGTCTTATTTGCAAGAGCCGCCTTGACCCCCTGATGGTTTCAAGGACCACTGCAATCGTCATTTTGTCAAAATTAATTTGTCATGGTAATCTCCTGGTCACGGGAGAACCATGAACTGCGCTGAACGCCTCGTCGCTCTCTTCGGCAGCCAAGCGGAAGTCGCTCGCCGGCTGCGGCTCGACCGCGCGGTGGTCAGCAACTGGGTCAAGTCGGGCTACGTGCCCGCGCGCTGGGCGATGGAAGTGGAGGCGCTCAGCACGGGGCACATCAGCGCAGTAGAGGTCTTGAACGAAGCCAACGAGAGAAAGCCGATCCGGCTGAAGTCGCGGCCGGACGGGGAAAGCCTGTTCGGTTCAACTTTGCCAGGGAAGAACGCCATGAATGAATTCGCGCCCGTCAAACGCATCAGCTCCTTCCATCCGCCGCAGCGCACGCTCATGGGCCCGGGGCCGACCGAGATCCACCCGCGCGTGCTGACCACCATGAGCCAGCCGGCGATTGGTTACCTCGACCCCGTCTTCATCGAGATGATGGAGGAGCTGAAAGCGCTGCTGCGCTACGTCTACCAGACCAAGAACCCGCTGACCTTCCCGATCTCGGGCCCGGGTTCGGTCGGCATGGAGTATTGCTTCGTCAACCTGGTCGCGCCGGGCGACAAGGTGGTCGTGTGCCGCAACGGAGTGTTCGGCGGGCGCATGATCGAGAACGTCGAGCGCATGGGCGGCATCCCGGTGGTGGTGGAAGACAAGTGGGGCGAGCCGGTCGATCCGAACAAGCTCGAGGATGCGCTAAAAAAGAATCGCGACGCGCGCGTGGTCGCGTTCATTCACGCCGAGACCTCCACCGGCGTTCAGTCCGACGCGAAAACGCTGATCGAGATCGCGCACCGGCACGACGCGCTGACTATCGTGGACGCGGTGACCTCGCTTGGCGGCACGCCGGTGCTGGTGGACGAATGGAACGTGGACGCAATTTACTCCGCCAGCCAGAAGTGCCTCTCCTGCACACCGGGGCTTTCACCCGTCTCGTTCTCGGAGCGAGTAGTCGAGTACGTGAAGGCGCGCAAAGACAAGATCCATTCCTGGTTCATGGACATGAATCTCCTGCTCGGCTACTGGGGTTCGACCACGCGCACCTATCACCATACCGCGCCGACCAACGCGTTGTTCGCGTTGCACGAGGCGCTGCTGCTGCTGTACGAGGAGGGGATCGAGAACTGCTGGGCGCGGCATCAGCGCCATCACGTGGCGCTCAAGGCCGGGCTCGAGGCGATGGGGCTCAAGTTTCTGGTCAAGCCCGAGCACCAACTGCCGCAGATGAACGCAGTGTTCTGTCCCGAAGGCGTGGACGAGGGCAAGGTGCGGCGCACGCTGCTCAGCGAATTCAACCTCGAGATCGGTGCCGGGCTGGGGCCGCTCGCCGGCAAGATCTGGCGCTTCGGACTGCTCGGCTACTCCTGCCGGCCCGACAACGTGATGCTGTGCCTGTCCGCGCTCGGCTCGGTGCTCGAGGACCTGGGCTACGCCGTGCACGTCGGCGACGCCGAGGCCGCGGCGCACGCCGCATACGCCGCCATGCACGCGAAGGCGGCGCAGGCGAAGGCGGCGCAGGCGAAGGCGAAGACCAAAGCCAAGGCCGTAGCCTGACGCGGTAGGCCGGCGTCCGAAGGGCCCGAAATGGGGCGAAATCGGGCCTGAAGTTAGCGGTCACTTCGCCCGATTTTCCCTATGAAAATCGCCCATGCGGCCTGAAACGGCCGCTTCCGGGTCAAGGGCGCGTCCGGACGCGATGTCGAGCTGCTTTTGCCCCCCGTTTCGGATCAGACGGCCGGGTCAAGACCCGAGCGGGTCCCGGCCCCAGCCGCAGGCTTCTGGCGGCTAATTTCCGGGTCGCGGTTTCGTTCCCGCGGGCTTCCTGCGGAGGGGTGCGCCGGCGCGCCTGAAGTCAGCTGATGAAAAGGGCGGCTAGCCCCAAAAGCATGCCCATGCTCACCACGTCGGTCGCCGTGGTCAGAAAGATGCTCGAGGCGGTGGCCGGATCGAAACCAAAGCGCTTCAACAGGATCGGGATCGTGGCCCCGCACACGCCGCTCGTCACGCAGGCGCCGACGAGCGCCGCCCATACCACGAGTCCCAGCTCGAGGGCGTGAGGATTGTCCTGCAGGATCGCCACGACCAGCATGCCGATACCCGCGACAAGACCGGTGAGAGCGCCGTTGTAGAGGCCGAGCCGAGCTTCCTTGATCACCAGCTCCCGTTCCTTCCCCAGCTTGAGCTCGCCGAGGGTGATGCCGCGCAAGGTCACCGCCAGCGCCTGGCAGCCGGTATTGCCCGACTGTCCCGCCAGCACGGGCAAGAAAACGGCCAGAATCACCAGGCGATCCACCGTGCCCTGGAAGATGGCGACCACCGCGCCGGCGACGAACGCGGTCAGTAGGTTCAACTGGAGCCATGGATGGCGGAACTTGAAACTCTGGGTGAGCGGCGTGGCGAGCCGCTCCTCCTTTTCGACGCCCACCAGGGAGCCGACCTGGGCGGTGATCTCGATCGCCTGCTCCTCGAACATCGCCTGCCCGCGCACCAGCCCGATCAGGACGCCGTTCGCGTCGCATACTGGATAGGCCGGGTAATGGCGCTCGAGTACCGATTTCATCGCTTCATTGAGCCGCGTCTCGGGCTTGAGGGTGAACACCTGGCGCAGCATCAGCGTTTCGAGCCTCGCGTCATCGGGTGCGAACAGCAGATCGCGCATGGTGATGAGGCCGCGCAGCTTGCCGGCCTCGTCGGTCACGTAGCCGTAGGTGATGAACGCGACCTTGATCAGCGCCCGCAGCTTCTCGACGGTCTGGGCGACCGTCATCGCAGGGTGAAACACGGCGTAAACCGGCTCCATGAGCCTGCCGATGCTGCCCTGCTCGTAAGTCTGGTTGCGCTGCCACTGCAGCGCGATCTCGGGCGCAACCGCATGCAGTATCCCGTCCCTCAATCCCCCCGGCAGCGCCGCCAGGACGTCCTGCGCCAGCCCGGGATTCAGCTCGAGCAGCACCGAGGAAATCGTCGCGGCGGGATGCTCCGCGAGCAGCTCCGCCGCGTCCTGGGCCGAGCGCGCCTTGACCTCGGGTATGAGCGCCTTGTATTGCAGTTCCTGCGGATTTGCATGCATGTTGGTATTTTCGGCCTGCACCGTTGCCCCCTATATCCCATAGTTCGCGGGTCGTGCCGATTGAGCGGCATAACGATGTCCGTCCCAACCGGCGCAGTTCAAGCGGCAGCGACGCTGTCCGCCTTTAACGGCAATTGTGACGCAGAAGACGGCGCGCGACGAGCGAGGGATGAGGGATGAGGGCGGAGGGATGAGGGGGGACCCCTTTCCCCGGACCTCAATATCGGTTAGCAGTCGCCGGTCACTGCCTACAGGCCAAGCCGTTGCCAGATGGTCGAGGTGAGCCCGGCCTGGTTGAGGGTGTAGAAATGCAGTCCCGGCGCCCCCGCCCGCAGCAGGTCGTCGCACAGCCGGGTGACGACGTCGAGCCCGTAGGAGCGAATCGAAGCGGTGTCGTCCCGGTAGCTATCCAGCCGCAGCCGCAGCCAGCGCGGGATCTCGGCGCCGCAGGCATCCGAGAAGCGCGCGAGCTGGGCGAAGTTGCCGATCGGCATGATGCCGGGGACGACGGGGATCGCGATGCCCGCCGCCTCGCATTCGTCCACGAAGCGGAAGTAGGCGTCCGTGTTATAGAAGTACTGGGTGATCGCCGCATTCGCGCCGGCGTCCACCTTGCGCTTGAAGTGGCGGATCTCGTCGGCGGCCGAGCGTGTCTCGGGGTGGAATTCGGGATAGCAAGCCACCTCGATCTTGAACCAGTCCCCGGTGGTTTCGCGGATGAACGCGACGAGCTCGTTCGCGTAGCGCAGCTCGCCGAGCGAGGCGAGCCCCGAGGGGAGATCCCCGCGCAGCGCCACGACGTGCCGGATGCCGTGGCTCCGATAGCGCTCGAGCTGGGCCTTCAAGTCCTCGCGGGAGGAGGCGACGCACGAGATGTGCGGCGCCGCCTCGAATCCGGCTGCGCGGATCTCGAGCACGGTCTCGAGCGTGCCTTCGCGCGTGGAGCCGCCCGCGCCGTAGGTGCAGGAGAAGTACTTCGGCTTCAGCTGCCCGAGCTGCTTCCAGGTCGCGCGCAGCTTCTCCTTGCCCTGCGCCGTCTTGGGCGGGTAGAACTCGAAGCTGAACGCGCGCGGATGCTTTTTCTGCGACTGCATACAAAGGCAACGATGAATGATGAACGATGAATGATGAACAAGAAGCGGCCAGCCGTCTTGTATCTGATTATCGTTCGTTCATCGCTCCTCGTTCATCGTTAGTAACGGTAGTGGTCCGGCTTGTAGGGCCCGTCGATGCCCACGCCGAGGTAGCGGCACTGCTCCTCGGTCATGACGGTGAGATCCGCCCCGAGTTTCTTCAGGTGCAGCCGCGCGACGCGCTCGTCGAGCTGCTTGGGCAGCACGTAAACCTTCTTCTGGTACTTCGCGGTGCTTCCGAAAAGCTCGATCTGGGCCAGGACCTGGTTGGTGAAGGAGCTCGACATCACAAAGCTCGGATGCCCGGTGGCGCAGCCGAGGTTCACCAGCCGTCCCTCCGCGAGCACGATGAGCCGCTTGCCGTCCGGGAAGATGACGTGGTCCACCTGGGGCTTGATGTTCTCCCACTTGTATTGCTTGAGGCCCGCGATGTCGATTTCGGAATCGAAGTGCCCGATGTTGGCGACGATCGCGTTGTGCTTCATGCGCTTCATGTGCTCGAGGGTGATGACGCGCAGGTTGCCGGTGGCGGTGACGAAGATGTCCGCCTTGTCGGCCGCGTAGTCCAGGGTCACGACGCGGTAGCCTTCCATCGCCGCCTGCAGCGCGCAGATGGGGTCGATCTCGGTCACCCACACGACCGCGCCCAGCCCGCGCAGGGACTGCGCGCAGCCCTTGCCGACATCGCCGTAGCCGGCGATCAGCGCGACCTTGCCCGCGATCATCACGTCGGTCGCGCGCTTGATGCCGTCCACCAGCGATTCGCGGCAGCCGTAAAGGTTGTCGAATTTCGACTTGGTGACGGAATCGTTGACATTGATCGCGGGGAAGGGCAGCCGCCCCTCCTTTTCCATCTGGTAGAGCCGGTGCACGCCGGTGGTGGTCTCCTCGGTCACGCCCTTGATGCCTGCCTGGATGCGCGAGTAGTAGCCCGGCTTCGCCTTGATCCGCTTCCCGATCGCGTTGAAGAGCACGGTTTCCTCCTCGTTCGACGGGCGCGAGATGAGCGAGGGATCGTTCTCGGCGCGGGGGCCCAGCGTCGCGAGCAGCGTAGCGTCACCGCCGTCGTCGAGGATCATGTTCGGGGTGCCGCCGTCCGCCCACTCGAAGATGCGGTGGGTGAATTCCCAGTACTCGGTGAGGCTCTCGCCCTTGTAGGCGAATACCGGCACGCCGGCGGCGGCGATGGCGGCGGCGGCGTGATCCTGAGTCGAGAAGATGTTGCAGGAGGCCCAGCGCACCTTCGCCCCGAGCTTGACGAGCGTCTCGATCAACACCGCGGTCTGGATCGTCATGTGCAGCGACCCCGCGACGCGCGCGCCCTTGAGCGGCTGCTTGCCCCGGTATTCCTCGCGCAGCGCCATCAGCCCGGGCATCTCGGTTTCGGCGATCGCGATTTCCTTGCGGCCGAATTCCGCCTGACGGATATCGGCGACAAAATAGTCGTTCGTTGTCGAGTTCATACCCATGCTTCTCCAGTCCCTAATTCAGATATAGGGGAGCACGAGGGGGATATTCCCTCGTTCCGGTCCCCCATAAAAGCAAAACGCCCGCATCGTCTCCGATGCGAGCGCCGTTGATGGGTGCTGAGCCTGGCCGGTTTCCCGGTCGCAGCGCTCCTCAGCGAGGCAAAATTATACCGCAGCCACCGGATGCCCGGCCACCGTGCAGGGTGAACCTACAATCCCGCGTCGGCCTTGAGGGCCGCCGCCTTGTCCGTAGCCTCCCAGCTGAACTCCGGCTCATCGCGCCCGAAGTGGCCGTAGGCCGCGGTCTTGAAGTAGATCGGCCGCAGCAGGTCGAGGGCCTTGATGATCCCCTTGGGCCGCAGGTCGAAGTGCTTCTCGACGAGCTTCGCGAGCTTCTCATCGGGGATCCGGCCGGTGCCGAATGTCTCGACCAGGATGCTGACCGGGCGGGCGACGCCGATCGCATAGGCGACCTGGATCTCGCATTTCTTTGCGAGCCCGGCGGCGACGATGTTCTTCGCCACGTGGCGCGCCGCGTAGGCCGCCGAGCGGTCCACCTTCGACGGGTCCTTGCCCGAGAACGCGCCGCCGCCGTGGCGCGAGTAACCGCCGTAGGTGTCCACGATGATCTTGCGGCCGGTGAGCCCCGTATCGCCCATCGGTCCGCCGATCACGAAACGGCCGGTCGGGTTGATCAGGTAGCGGGTTTCCTTGCTGATCATGTTCTTCGGCAATACCGGCTTCACGATTTCCTCGATCACGCCCTCGGAAAGCGGCTCGTGCGAAATGTCCTCGGCGTGCTGGGTCGAGATCACGACCGTGTCGATGTGATGCGGCTTTCCGTTCACGTAGCGCACCGAGACCTGCGACTTGGCGTCCGGCCGCAGCCACGGCAGCCGGCCGTCCTTGCGCAGCTCGGCGTGGCGCTCCATCAGGCGGTGCGCATAGAAGATCGGCATTGGCATCAGCTGCGGCGTCTCGTCGCACGCAAAGCCGTACATCAGGCCCTGGTCGCCGGCGCCTTGCTCGAGATCGAGACCCTTGCCCTCGTCCACTCCCAGGGCGATGTCTGACGATTGCCGGTCGTAGGCGGTCAGCACCGCGCACGAGCGGTAGTCGAAGCCGGTAGAGGAGTCGTCGTAGCCGATGTGCTTGATGACGTCGCGCGCGATTTCGGCGTAGTTGAGGGCGGCACGAGTGGTGATCTGGCCCGCCATCACGACGAGGCCGGTGGCGCACAGCGTTTCGGCGGCGACGCGGCCATGCTTGTCCTGGGCGAGCACGGCGTCGAGCACGGCGTCGGAGATCTGGTCGGCGATCTTGTCGGGATGGCCTTCGGAAACGGATTCGGAGGTGAACAGGAAATCGCTCATTGTGTCGTTTCGTGAAACGGAAAAAGGCGCATAGAATAGCAGATAAGCCTCGATTTATAAACAAAATTCATGCTCGTCGCGGTATTCCGGCTGATCGCCCGCCTCCCCCTCTCCTGGTTGCACGTCGCGGGCGCCGCGCTCGGCCGGCTGGTGTACGGCTGCAGCCCGTCGTACGGCGCACGCCTGCGGGAAAACCTCTACGCGAGCGGCGTGTGCAGCGGCGAGGCGCATTGCAAAGCGCTCCTGCGCGGCGTGATTGCCGAAGCCGGCAAGGGGATAACCGAATTGGTCGCCGTCTGGTTTGGCAGCGACGAGAAGGTTGCGCGGTTGGTGGTCGCATGCGACGGGTGGAACATTGTGGAAGCTGCGCGCGCCCGCGGCAAGGGAATCATCATCGTGACGCCGCATCTCGGCTGCTTTGAGATGGTCTCGCTTTATTTCGTGCAAAGGCAGCCGATGACGGTGATGTACCGTCCACCCAAGTTGGCGTGGCTGGAGCCGCTGATGATCGCGGGACGGAGCCGCTGGCAGGCCACGGTCGCGCCCGCAAATCTCCGCGGGGTGCGGATCTTCTATCGGACATTGCAGCAAGGGGGGACGGTGGGATTGCTCCCTGACCAGGCGCCTGGCGCCGGCGACGGCGTGTGGACGGATTTCTTCGGACGCCCCGCCTACACCATGACGCTCGCCGTGCGCCTGCAACGGGCCACCGGCGCGACGGTCATCATGGTTTTCGCGGAGCGGCTGGCGGGCGGGCAGGGCTATCACATGCACTTCGAGGAAGTGCCCACGGCGCAGTTCGACGAAGCCGCGCTCAACCGCGCGGTCGAAGCCCAGGTGCGGCGCTGCCCGGAGCAGTACTTGTGGAGCTACAACCGCTACAAGGTGCCGGCGGGCGCGCCGGCACCAACGATGAAGGCGGAATGAAGAACGCGGAACGCCTTTTCGTAACGGTTAGAACGGGTCTCGTTCATCATTCATCGTTCATTATTCATCGTTCATTTCCATGCTGACCCGCGTCGCGCTCGCTCTCGTCTGGCTGCTGCGCCTGCTGCCGCTGCGGTTGCTCGCCCCCGTCGGGCGCGGATTGGGATTTTTGCTTTATTTACTGGGACGTGAGAGACGTGAGGTAGTGCTCACTAACCTCAAGCTGTGCTTTCCGCAATGGACCGAGGCCGAGCGCCAGCGCATCGGGCGTGCCCATTTCCAGGCGTTCGGAAGAAGCCTCCTCGAGCACGGCATCCTGTGGTGGTCATCGAAGGCGCGCGTGCAGCGGCTGGTGCGCATCGAGGGCATCGAGCACTGGCAGGCGGTAGCCGGCCGGCCGGTGATCCTGCTCGCGCCCCATTTCGTCGGTCTCGACATGGGCGGCGTGCGCCTGGGCTCGGAGCACCGCGTCGTGTCTGTCTACAGCCACCAGAAGGATCCGACCTTCGACGCGGTCCTCTACAGCGGCCGCACCCGCTTCGTCATGCCGGAACTCTACTCGCGCCAGGAGGGGGTACGCTCGGTGGTCAAGGCGATGCGCCGCGGGCTGCCATTTTATTATCTCCCGGACATGGATTTTGGAAGCCGGGATTCGATCTTCGTGCCGTTCTTCGGCGTGCCGGCAGCGACCATAACGGGTCTGTCGCGAATCGCCAGGCTCGCCGGCGCCACCGTGGTGCCGGCCGTGACGCGCCAACTGCCGGGGGCGGCCGGGTATGCGCTGACCTTCTATCCGGCGTGGCGCGATTTCCCGAGCAATGACGTCGAACATGACACGCGGCGCATGAACGCTTTCATCGAGGAGCGCGTGCTCGAAATGCCCGAGCAGTATTATTGGCTGCACAAGCGCTTCAAGACGCGCCCGCCCGGCGAAGCCAAGTATTATTAGCCGCGAAGACGCCAGGAGCGCCAAGAAGAAGATGATTCCAGATTCGAAACCCGAATCCGACGACCCGGAGCCCGGAACCTGGAACCCGGAACTCGCGCAGAGCGCGGCGCGCATCGAGCCGCTGGCCGCTGAGGACGTGGGACGGCTCGCCGCGCTCGCGCGCGAGATCTGGTATGCGCACTATTCCGCCATCATCAGCGCCGCGCAGATAGAATACATGCTCGGAGAGCGCTACAACTCCGAGGTGGTCCTTGCCGAGTTGCGATGCGACGGGATGTGGTGGGACAAGCTGATAGTCGCGGGCCGTATAGCGGGTTTTGCGTCCTATTTTCTGACCGGCATTCCGGGCGAGATGAAACTCGACAAACTCTACGTGCATCCCCGGCTCCAGCGCCGCGGCTACGGCGGCATGATGATAGCCCGTGCTGGCGAGGTCGCCCGCTCCAGTGGCTGCAGCCGCCTGGTGCTGGCGGTGAACAAGAACAACCGCAGCGCGATCGCCGCCTATTTGAAGCATGGCTTTCACATCGCCAATGCCGTGATAAAGGACATCGGCGACGGCTTCGTCATGGATGACTACATCATGGTGAAGCCCGTGACGGGTGGCGAGTGACGAGTGACGGGGGCAAGCCCGCGAGATTCGAGAATCCCGGTGTCGAGGAGCGCTGCGCGTTGCTGAAACGCGTCAGGACCATCGCGGTGGTCGGGCTCTCGCCCAACCCGGCCCGCCCCAGCTACGGGGTGTCGCAGGCGATGCAGGGTTTCGGCTATACGATCGTCCCGGTGCATCCATTG
>Ga0214473_10011339_pt1 | contig 10457 bp, 11 predicted proteins | sample RVTome_7_FD_203509 | JGI IMG/M metagenome (GOLD analysis project Ga0214473, IMG submission 203509) | Soil microbial communities from uranium-contaminated site in the Upper Colorado River Basin, Wyoming, United States - RVT98D197 | ecosystem: Environmental > Terrestrial > Soil > Contaminated >... | reverse complement strand
TCACCATCGAAGGCGCCACCGACCTGGCATTCAGCGAGGACGTGGCCGGCCGGTTCGCGGCCTATGGCTGGCACGTGGTGCGGGTGGACGACGGCAACGATATCGCGGCGCTCGACCGGGCCCTGGGTGAGGCCAAGGCCGAAACCGGCCGGCCCTCCGTGGTGATCGTGCGCACCCACATCGCCTTCGGGAGCCCCAACAAACAGGACAGCGCCGAAGCCCACGGGGCGCCGCTGGGGGAAGCAGAGGTGCGGCTCACGCGCGAGCAGCTGGGCTGGACCTGGGACGAGCCCTTCTACGTGCCGGACGACGCGGTGCGCGAATGGCGGAAGGCGCGGGAGCGGGGCGAGGCGATGCAGATGGTCTGGGGGCAGCGCTACGCGTCGTACCAGTCGGCCTATCCGGATCTGGCGGCCGAGCTGGAGCGGCGGTTGCGGGACGACCGGCCGGCCGGCTGGGAAGAGCGGATTCCGACGTTCACGCCGGCGGACGGGCCCATGGCCACGCGGGTCGCGTCGGGCAAGGTGCTGAACGCGCTGGCCCCGGTGGTGCCCGAGCTGATCGGGGGGTCGGCCGACCTGGGCCCCTCCACCAACACCCTCATCAAGGGCGAGGGTGACTTTTCCGCCACCGACCGCGCCGCGCGGAACCTGCGGTTCGGCGTTCGGGAGCACGGCATGGGCGGCGTCCTGAACGGGATGGCGCTACACGGCGGCGTGCTGCCCTACGGGGCCACGTTCCTGATCTTCTCCGACTACATGCGGCCCCCCATCCGGCTCGCGGCCATGATGCGGCGCCACGTGATCTACGTTTTCACCCACGACTCGATCGGGCTGGGGGAGGATGGCCCCACCCACCAGCCGGTGGAGATGCTCGCGGCGCTCCGGGCCGTGCCGGGCCTCATGGTGGTGCGGCCGGCCGACGCCAACGAGACCGGCTATGCCTGGCGGCTGGCGCTGGCCCGGCGGGACGGTCCGGTGGCGCTGGTCCTCACCCGGCAGGCCGTTCCCACGCTCGACCGCACAGCCCACGGCGGCGCGGACGGCGTGTTGCAGGGTGGCTACGTCCTGGCCGACCCCGAGGGTGGCGCGCCCCAGGCCATCGTGATGGCCAGCGGATCCGAAGTGACCCTGGCACTCGCGGCCCAGCGGATGCTCGCGCAGGATGGCCGTCGGGTGCGGGTGGTGAGCATGCCGTGCCTCGAGCTGTTCGCGGCGCAGCCGCAGGCGTATCGGGATCGGGTGCTCCCGCCGGCCGTGCGCGCCCGCCTGGCGGTGGAGGCGGCTCACCCGCAACCGTGGTATCGCTGGGTCGGGGACGCGGGCGACGTGCTGGGCCTCGAGCGGTTCGGCGCCTCGGCACCGGCCCCGCGCTTGTTCGCGGAACTCGGCTTCACGCCGGAGTCGGTGGCCCAGCGGGTGCGCGCGCTGCTCAAATGACGGGCGCCACCGCGCTGGCCCGGCGCACGGCTGAGCGCTTGAAGCGACTCGACGCCGAGCGGGTGGTGCAGCGCATCTGGCAGCGGGACCCAACCGTGTGGTCGAGCGATCCGCACGCGCCCGAGCTGGCCGATCGGCTGGGATGGCTCGACCTCCCCGCCACCATGCCCGCGCGCGTTCCCCAGATCGTGGACTTCGCCGAGCGGGCGCGCGGGCGGTTTGATCGCGTGGTGCTGTGCGGCATGGGCGGCTCGAGCCTGGCACCCGAGGTCGTGTGGCGGGTGTGCGGCGGGCGGACCGGCTACCCGCGGCTCCATCTGCTCGACAGCACCCACCCGGCGGCGGTGGCGGCCGCGGCCCCTGAGGCCGCCCTCCCCCGCACGCTGTTCCTCATCGCGTCCAAGTCGGGCACCACCATCGAGACCGCGAGCTTCGACCGGTACTTCTGGGAGCGGACTGGGGGCAACGGCTCGCAGTTCGTCGCGGTGACGGATCCGGGAACCACGCTGGCGCGGAGCGCCGCGGCGCGGGGCTTCGCCCAGGTGTTCGAAAGCCCGCCCGACGTGGGCGGCCGGTTCTCGGCCCTGGCACCCTTCGGGCTGGTACCGGCGGCGCTGATCGGCCTGGATCTCGGCCGGCTCCTGGGTGCGGCGGCCGAGGAAGCCGAGCGGCTGCGCCGTCCGGCGGCCGAGAACCCCGGCGCGGTGCTGGGGGCGCTCATCGGGGAAGGGTGGGCTGGCGGACGCGACAAGCTCACCCTGGTCTGGGACGAGGCGCTGGCGTCGATCGGCCTCTGGGTGGAACAGCTGGTGGCCGAGAGCACGGGGAAGCAGGGCCGGGGCGTGCTGCCGGTGACCGGCGAAGCGCCCGGCGCCTTGACCGGGGACGAACCCGACCGGGTCTGGTTCGCTCGCACGCGGCGCGCGCCCGCGGGGGAGGTCGGCGCGCTCCTCGCCCGGATCCGGGAGCGTGGCGCTCCGCTCGATGCCGGGGTGCTGGCCGACTCCTCCGACCTCGGGGCCCTCTTCCTGCGCTTCGAGTTCGCCACCGCCGTGGCCGGCGCCATCCTGGGCGTCAATCCGTTCGATCAGCCTAACGTGGCGGAAAGCAAGATGCATACGGCACGGGTATTGGCGACGGGCGTCCCGCCCTCGCCCCCGGATGACGCCGCCGCCCTCCGCCGCTGGCTGGACGGCGTGCGGCCGGGAGACTACGCGGCCGTCATGGCCTACCTGGCGCCCGGGTCCGCGACCGACGCGCGGCTCACGGCGGTGCAGCACGCCCTGGGCGCGCGCCTCGGCGTGGCGGTCACGGTCGGCTACGGGCCCCGCTTTCTCCATTCGACGGGCCAGCTCCACAAGGGCGGACCGCCCGTGGGGCACTTCCTCCAGATCGTGGATCGGCTGGCCGACGAGATTCCCATTCCGGGCGATTCCTACGGATTCGGCCGGCTGATTGCGGCCCAGGCGGAAGGTGACCTCCAGGCGCTACGCGCGCGCGGCCGCCCGGCGGTGCGGGTGGAGGACTGGACCGCTTTGGAGGCGCTGGTCGGATGACCGCCCAGGACGACGCCAAGCGCCGCGCAGCGGTGGCCGCCGCGGCCCGGATCGAATCCGGCATGGTGGTGGGACTGGGGAGCGGCTCGACCTCCGCCCTGGCGGTGGCCGAGCTGGGCCGGCGGCTCGCATCCGGCGCGTTGCACGACATCGTGGGCATTCCCACGTCGGCCGCCACGGAGCGGCAGGCCGGGGCGCTCGGCATTCCGCTGGGGAGCCTGGAACAGCATCCGGTGGTGGACCTCACGATGGACGGCGCCGACGAAGTGGATCCGGACGGCAACCTCATCAAGGGGCTGGGGGGCGCGCTCCTCCGGGAGAAGATCGTGGCCACGGCGTCGCGCCGGTTGGTGATCATGGTGGACCCCTCCAAGCTGGTGACCCGGCTCGGGACCCGGGCCCCGGTGCCGGTCGAGGTGGTCGCGTTCGGCGCCGGCACCCATATGGCGGCGATCCGGGCGCTCGGGGCCGAGCCCGTGCTGCGCCTCGCGGCCGACGGCGCCCCGTTCCGCACCGACGAGGGCCACCTGACCCTGGATTGCCGGTTTCCTCAGGGACTCACCGACCCACAGGCCGTGCACGCGGCCCTCCGCGGCCGGGTGGGCGTGGTCGAGACCGGTCTGTTCCTGGGGCTCCATCCCGAGGTGGTGGTGGGCCGATGAAGCGGTACGCGGGACTGCTGGTCGGTCTCACCGTGGCGCTGGTCTGCGGCCGCCTGGGGGTCTGGCAGCTCGCGCGCCGGGCCGAGCGCCGGGCGCTCAATGCGACCCTCGAGGCCCGCCTGGCGCAGCCTCCCGTCCTGCTCGAAGCCGGCACCCCGTTCCTGCACGTGCCCCCCGACAGCCTGCGGTTCCGGCGGGCGCACGCGGTGGGCCGCCTGGATTTCGCCGGCGAAGTGATCGAGATCGCCCACAGCTTCCAGGGGGCGCCGGGGGTGCACGTGCTCACGCCGCTGCGCCTGGCCGACGGCGCCGGTGTGCTGGTGGATCGCGGCTGGACCTATGCCGCGGACGGCATGACGGTGGATCCGGGCGCGCTCCGGGAGCCCGACTCGACGGTCGTTGACGGCATGTTCGGGCTGCCGAGTGGGCGATTCGGGGTGGGGCCCGATACGTTGCGCGTGGGCTATCCCCTGCTGCCGGTGGTGCTCCGCCGGACGTCACCGTCGCCGGGGACGCCCCAGGCCCTGCGCGCCGTACCGCCGCCCCCGCTCGACGCCGGGCCGCATCTCTCCTACGCCCTGCAGTGGTTCAGCTTCGCGACCATCGCGCTGGTGGGGGGCGCCCTGCTCGCACGGCAGGATGCGCGCGCGCGCCGGGAAGGTGGCCACGCGGGACGGTAGAGCACCCCTACGGGGTACGTTGGCCGGCAGGTTCCACCCAGTCGTATTCCCAGTTCCACGGCATCCGGGTTTCTCCGAGAATCGTCCGCGTCAACTCGGGGAAGATGCGCTCGGCACGGGCGTCATTGGACAGCATCACCAGGCACCGTCGTTCGTGCTCCAGACAGATGACCATGTTTCCGGTCCAGTCATTGTGACCACCTTTGAACCACGCGGGCCCGCGCGCATCCCGAAATGTCACCAGACCCAAGCCGGCCGCCAGGTTGATTGCGGCGTTTCCGGGTTCGGTCTCCGACATCAGCGTGGGGAACTGGTGCAACGACGTGATGGGCACCTGCGGTCGGACCAACTCCGCGCGCGAGGCGACGCTGAGACCGTCACCGCCTACGATACCGGCCCAGAGCCGCGCCTGATCGTCAATGTCCGTATCCATGGATCCCGCTGCACTGACGCTCCCTCGCTCGTCATGCGGTTCCCGTGAACCGTCGAGGCGATAGCCGTCGGCCAGGTTCGTGGCGAAGTCCGGCCGCCATTGCATACTCGTGCGGGTCATGCCGAAGCGGTCGAACACCCGGGCCTGCATTTCTTTCCCCACATCCAGGCCGAGGCTCTCCTCGAGGATCAGTTGGAGGAGGTAGAAGCCCTCCCCGGAATACCCATAGCGCGTGCCGGGATCGTGATGAAAGCGGAGCCGCTGATCCGGCTCGAGCCAACGGAAATTGGCGAACCCGGAGGCGTGGGTGAGGAGGATCCGCGGAGTCAGCGCCCGCCAGCGGTCATCACCCGCAAGATCGGCATAGTCATCGTATGCTGGCAGGGGGCGGGGCAGCAGGTCAGCGATCGAGGCATCGAGATTCAGCCGCCCTTCATCCACGAGCTGCAGCGTCATATAGGCGACCGCCGTCTTCGTCAGCGACGCACCGTACATGATGGTTTGCGTGGTGAGCGGGAGTGCCCGCTCGGCATTGCGCACGCCGTACGCGGCGACGTAGCGAATCGTCCCTGCGTCGATGACCGCCAGCGCCATCCCCTGCACGTGCTCGCGCTTCATCAGTCCGAGGACCGCGGTGTCTATCGTCGCCGCGTCGGGCACGTCATGTTCGGCTCGCGGCGTTCGGCAGCCGTGAAGCGACGGGAGCAGGAACAGGGCCCAAAGGGAAGCCGTTGTCAGGTGTCGCTGTGGCCCCATGATTCCCCCGGCTGGACTCAGGTGGTCTTGGCGGTCTTCAGTTCGCGGGCCGGTAGGTCGCGATCACCACACCGTTGGGCGTCGTGTTGCTGTCGACGAGCCGGAGCGCGGCGAACGCGCCGCCGTCGGCGAAGAGCCGGCGTCCCGAGCCGAGCACCAGCGGGTGGATCAGGAGTACGTACTCGTCGATCACGTTGCGCCGCATCAGGGAGTGCACCAGCGCTCCGCTGCCGAGGATCGCGAGATCGGGGCCGGCTTCCCGCTTGAGGTTGGCCACGGCGTCCGCGGCGTCGCCCCTGAGGAGCGTCGAGTTCATCCACGGGAGCGGCGCCTTCAGGGTGGTGGACGCCACGTACTTGTGCATGTTGTTCAGCACCGCGGTGTAGGGGCTGTCCTTCCGCTTGGGCCAGACGTCGTAGAAGTCCTGGTAGGTCCGCCGGCCGAAGAGCAGGGCCCCGGAGGTGTCCGTTCCACCTCCGAGGTGCTGCATGGCGGCGTAGGGCGTGGCCCAGCCCCCGTGCGCGAAGCCGTCGCGGCGGTCCTCGTCCGGGCGCCCGGGCCCCTGCATCACGCCGTCGAGTGACAGCATGGTGATGGCGACGACCTTGCCGCTCATGCCAGCTCCTTGTAGAAGATGACCGCGTCGTGCGGGGTGCCGTCCGGATCGAGCGCGTACCGCGGGATCGTCCCCGCGTGGATCCATCCGATACGGCGGTAGAGGCGCTCTGCCGCCTCTCCCCGCTTCGCGTCCAGCGTCAGGAGGCGAACCCCGGCGCGGCGCGCCGCGTCCTCGATGGCGTGCATCAGCTGGGCGCCCAGGCCCGTGCGCCGGGCCCGGCGATGCACCAGCAGCTTCACGATGTCCGCCCGATGCGGCTGGTTCGGTGCCCAGGCCGGGTGGAGCTGAACGGTCCCCACGATGCCCTCGGCGTCCCGGGCGACGAGGAAGATGGCCCCGGGGCGGGCGGCGGCGATGGTCTTTCGCCACCAGTCTTCAGCCTGCTCGACGTTGAGCGGTGCCAGGAAGCTGACGGCGGCGCCGGACTCGACCGCGTCCACCAGCAACCGGGCGAGCGCCCGGACGTCGGCGTCGCCCACCGGCGGCATCAGTCGCTCGATCATGGCCGGCGGGCGCCGCCGCGCGTCATCCGCGTCCCGCCCTCAGCGAGCGGCGCGACCTCTCAGGGGCGCTCCGGTGACTTGGGCGCGGCCTGCCGGGGGTCGTCGGCCGGGTTCACGTACGTCATCGCGAAGGGACCCATGGCGCTCACTTCGACGACTGTCACACCCTGGGCCTGGGCGAAGTGATGCATGTTGGCCGGAATCGTGCCCTTCCCCCCGGGGCGCATGGTCTGGAGCTGCCCGGCGTCAAACGTGTCTCCCATCGCGAACAGGAACGTCCCCGACTTCACCTCGACGCTCTCAGCGGTCGGGTGAAAGTGCGGGGGAATTCGGTACCCGTCCGGCAGGGACAGCTGGACAGTGAATTGCTCCGCCTTGCCGGGGTCTCCATGCACGACGGCCATCTTGGCACCGGCCGGGAACACCGGCGGCGCCGGACCCCACTGAAGGGCGGGGGCCGTGGCCGGGGGGGTGTCCTGGGCTGGAAGCGCCGGGGCGAAGGCGATCAGAAGGACGGCAGGCAGCAGCGTGCGCATGGGGCCTCCACGAGCATGGGTCAAACCTGGCGGCTGGGAGCCGGGGGGAGGAAAATGCACACGAAGGCGAGGACCATCAAGCCACTACTCCGGGCTGGCTGGGCTGTACCCGGCCTGGGACGTTTGCACGAGCCCGTGGTTGCGGCGGCCCTATTCGTCAAGCAGCCGCGGAATCCGCTCCGCCAGCGCCTCCATCTGCCCGGCCCGCTCGGCGGCCCAGCGCGGCAGCAGCAGCGCCCGGAGGTAGCCCAGCTGGGCCAGTCCGGCGAGCCCCATGACCGCGGCGACAACGACACCGCCCGGGCGGAGCCCGCCGGTCGAGTTCACCAGAAACATGACGGCGCTCGCGCCCATGGTCACTGCTCCCATCGTCGCGCGGGGGTACGCGTCACCTTTCAAGGTCTGCATGCGCACGCGGTAGCGGTCGCCGTCGGGCTCTACGTGCACCTGGAGGTTGCCATTGCTCCACGAGCGCAGCGGACCGTGGACCCGGATCCGCCCCTCCGCCCCGAACGTCTCGCGGAGCTCGACCACCAGTCGGGTCCACTCGTCGTCGTCGAGGGCGCGGGCGATCGGGACGATCCGCGACACGGACCGGGGCGCGCCCAGGAACGTCAGCGGGGCGGGCGCGGGAATCCGACTGGTGACGGCGCGAGCCGCTTCCGCGATGCGTTCGGGCGGGATCCCGACCTCGGCGCCGATCTCCTGCAGCTGGGCCAGGGTAAGGCCGGTAGCGGCCGGGGCAGGGACCGGCGCGCGTGCCTCGATCGAGGTGGCCTGCTCGAGGATCTCGGCCACCTCCGCTTCGTCGTATTGTCGCTCGTCGCTCATCGTGCCGCAGCTCGGTGCGCAGTTCCGCGAAGCACCGAATGTAGCGCGAGATCGTCAGTCGGGGAATCGATCAGTCCCGGAAACACGGCGTGCAGCGTGGTTGGCCCCCTCCCCACCCTCAGGAGGTGTTACCTACCACCCCGGGTGCTCGATCGACTCGCCGCTCATAGATGTGAGTCACACTCGGCACACCGTCCGGATCGATGCGCCCATCGTTGCGCACCTCGACGAGTACGAACCCCGCGCGGCTTGCGACCCGTTGGCTCGCCAGGTTCCGGGCGCTGGTGTGAATCTCCACGGCGGTGAGCGCGAGGCTCCGGAATGCGGCCTCAGCAAGGGCGCGGACCGCCTCGGTCGCTAACCCGCGGCCGCGAGCTGATGTTCGTACCCAGTAGCCAAGCTCGCGGCGTGTGGGGTCTGCGAGTCGCGCATGCAGGCCTGCACCGCCGACGAAGGTTCCGGTGTCGCGTTCCCACAGATACAGGCCGACATCGACTCCGTCGGCGAAGGAGCGCGAGGCCTTGTCGAGATGGGCACGCGTTTCCTCCTCAGAGGGGAGATGATCGGCCCACGACATCCACGTCCGCAGGCTGTCGTAGGATTCGCGGATGGCCGCATTGACAGCCGGCGCCTGGGTGGGCTCAGGGGCCCGGATCACCAGGTGCTCGGTGTCTAGCAATGCCGGGAGTGGCATAGCACTCAGTCCAATCTCAGCACCGTGTGCCAACAAGAGCTTCGCCTTGGCGTGCTCGCCCACCGCCGCCATGTGGTGGAGCAGGGTGGAGGTAGCCTCGTGCTTGAAGTAGTAGTACGGCGCCCAGGTCGACACCGGCGGCACGCGGGCGCCGAGCCGCAGAAGCAATGAGTGACCGCGCGGGATGGTTCACCCGCCAGACCGGTCCCGCAGTCTACCTCGAGATCCGTTTGATTGTCGCGAACCAGGCCGGTGCGCCGTCCTCGTGATATCGTGTTTGCAGTCGGTCCGGTTCGATGGCGGCGACATTCCATCCGTTGTTGGGACTGAACGCCGCTTTCAGGTCCTCCCGACTGATGGGGTGCGGGCCACGATCGGGACCATCGTCACTGAAGCACAACACATACAGGGTTCCATCGTCCTCGGTCACCGAGGCGAGGCTCGCCGCGTATCCTGGTCGCTCATGGCCGTCGAAGGTATGAAATAGTCCGCAGTCAAGCACCGTCTCAAACATGCGCCCCAAACGGTCCAGCTGGAATGCGTCAGCCACCGCGAACTCAACTTGGACCCCACGGTCGTGGGCATTCTCGCGGGCGATCGCGAGGGCCGTCTCGGCCACATCAACGCCCAGAACCGTCAATCCCAGCGAGGCGAGGTGAAGGGCGTTCTCACCGGTCCCGCAGCCCGCATCGAGCACCGGTCCGGCGAATCTGCCTTCGGCTGCCAAACGCACTATTGCTGACTGCGGCTGGCCAGTATCCCACGGCGCGGGGCCGTCGTGGTATGACGCATCCCAGGGCAGTCCCGTCAGCCGTTCGTGACTGGTTGGGGTCCGACCACTGAACGGATCGTCAGCGGTTCCTGATTGCTCCGACATCTTCGTTCCCTCGCTGCACCGTCGTCATGGCACGCCGAAGGTGAGTGCTGACGTGAACCATCCATCAGTAATGCGGGAGCAACGTTCGGGGTAGTGCCGCGTCAATGAGCGTTCCGGCGTAGGCACTGTCGACGCTCGCCGGCGTGGTGAAAGTCATTCCGCGTCGCCAATTCGCCGGGGCTCCGGATGAACGCCGGAGAGGATCACCCATCCCTTGCCGGACGTTCCTTCAACGAGGGCGGGAGTCCCGTCGGGATACTTGCCGACAACCGCACCCCAGCCGGAGAACTGCGGGCCGTCCTCCCAGTAGTGCTCGAGCGGCGGTGTGCCGACACGGGCGATCGCCACAGCGGCCTTGCGGATGCCTCGATTCTCATCTGCGCAAAAGTCGAACCGCACGCCCGACGTCAGATTCAGGCTGTCATAGGAGGCATGGCCGGCGAGAAACCCTCCTGCGCAGATTCCCAGATAGTTGAAGCCACCTTGCACGGCATTGTGGATGTTCGCGGTTGTGCTCGGCGCCAGGCTGTTGCCAGGCGATGAAGTCTCCGCCGGGAACAATCATCAGCCGATAGGCCATGAGCTGTGATTCGCTCATGCCGTTCAACCGCAGAGAAGCCACGGTGGAATTGCCTCGACCGCCGCAGCATCATTGGCAGACGTTCCGGTTCCATTGAACAGGAGAATTGGAGGAACACCGTGCGACTCTGGTGGAGCGCACGCCGTCACGGCAAGGGAAGTGAGGAATAGGAGTCGAACCACCCAGCACAGTACCGACGCCACCCGACCGCTTGTCGGAACGCCGGGACTCGCGGCGGTATCGCGATTGAGGGAAGCTGGTGCAGACATCGAGTCCAGCCGCTGTCTAACG
>Ga0214473_10011337_pt1 | contig 10459 bp, 7 predicted proteins | sample RVTome_7_FD_203509 | JGI IMG/M metagenome (GOLD analysis project Ga0214473, IMG submission 203509) | Soil microbial communities from uranium-contaminated site in the Upper Colorado River Basin, Wyoming, United States - RVT98D197 | ecosystem: Environmental > Terrestrial > Soil > Contaminated >... | reverse complement strand
GGTCCACCTCATCCTCCCCCCGTCCGATCCCTCCAGCCAGGTCTTCCGGAAGAACCTCCCGTACACCTGCGCAAAATGTCATTCGGACGAGGCGTACATGGCGCCCTATGGTACGCCGACGAACCAGCTCGACGATTATCTCCAGTCCGTGCACGGGACCGAATTGATCGAGAAGAACAACCGGGCCGTGCCGGAGTGCGCGCGCTGTCATGGCGTCCACGGAGCCAGTGCGCCCGGGACCACGGAGGTCTATAACGTATGCGGACAGTGCCATCCCTTTATCCGCGAGCAGTTCATGAAGAGCCCGCACTTTGAAGCGGAAAAGGAAGGGCTCATCGAGGGATGCGTCGCCTGTCACGGGAGTCACCGGATCGTCCGGGCGGATTCGGAACTGTTCGTTAAAAGCTGCCAGGAGTGCCATGCCCGGGATAGCCAGGCCTTTCGGGCAGGAACAGAGATGAAAGATCTGATCGACGGGGCATGGCGGCGGTACGCGGAGGGAAGGACCGAGCTGGATCGAGCGATGAACGACGGTTTGATCATCGTCGATGAGGAGCTGATGCTGGAAGAAGCCCACACGTTGCTCATCAACTTGCGGACCGTCCAGCACACCATCGATGTCCGAACGGTCGAGGGAGAGGTCGCGAAAGCGAAGTCCATCGTCAACGGCGTGATCACGACGCTCGAGCACGAACTCGTCTCCATCCGGATCTACAAACTGGTTCTCATCCCCGTCTGGATATTTATCCTTGGCATGGTGGCCCTGTTCGCCGCCGTTCTGAAGCGGAGAGATGAAGGAAGCCGATTGAAGGAAACCGAGGGACGGTTGGCGGAAGATGATCCCGATCAGAGGTCATGATGAGACCACGGGCCTTGAAGGTCATCCTCTACTCGCTTGCGGGACTCCTCATCCTCTCCGTTCTCTTCGTAGAATACAGCATGAGTCCGCAATTCTGCAATTCATGTCATATCATGGAGCCCTACTACAGCGCCTGGAAGACATCGACCCACAATTTCGTTCCCTGCGTCGACTGTCATTACACCCCCGGACTCCAGTCTCAGGCACGGAGTAAGTTCGAGGCCCTCAACCAAGTGGTCAGCTATGTCACCCGAACCTACGGTAGCCGTCCCAGGGCGGAAATCAGCGATTGGAGCTGCCTCCGCTCGGAATGCCACAGCCAGCGGCCCCTGCAGGGCTTGGTAGACTTCGAAGGGATCCACTTCGATCACGGGCCCCACCTCGTAGAGGTCCGGAGAGGGCTCAAGCTTCGATGCACCAGTTGTCATTCGCAGATTGTGCAGGGGACTCACATGACGGTGACGACGAGCACCTGCTTTCTCTGCCACTTCAAGGGAGTCGAAATCGGCGAGAGCATCTCGGGTTGCCCTTCATGCCATCCCCCTCCGCAGACCACGATCCAGTTCGAGGGGGTGGTTTTCAACCACAGCGAGGTTGTCGAGAGGGAGATCCAGTGCACCAAGTGTCATGTCCAGGTCGTTCAGGGTGACGGTGGGGTTCCTCGAGAGAGGTGCCTCATCTGCCACGGCGAGCCCCAACGGATCGAGAAGTATGACGACGTCTCGTTGATCCATGGCCGGCATGTCTCCGATCACAAGATCGACTGCGAGGAGTGCCACAATGCCATCCAGCATGGCCTGGTCAAGATGGTCTCGACGCTCGAAGTGGATTGCTCCTCCTGTCATCCCGACCATCACTCGGAAGTCAAGGAGCTTTACATGGGGATTGGAGGGAAGGGGGTTCCGGCAAATCCGAGCAGCATGTTCATGACACGGGTCGGGTGCAACGGATGTCATCTGGTGCACAAGGAAATAGACGGTTCCGGGAGCGTCATGGTTGCCCTCGAGGCCTCCTGTCTTTATTGTCATGGGACGGAGTTCCACGGGATGCTCGAGAACTGGAAGTCCGAAATCACCGCCAGCCTGGAATCCCTCTGGGCTTCACTGGCAACGGCCGAGGAGATCGTGTCGAAGCAGAAGAGGTCTCCGGCCTATGGAAACGCAGTGACCGCTCTCGAGACCGCCCGGCATAACCTGGGAGTCATACAGAAGGGGAGCGGCGTCCACAATGTCGGCTACTCGATCGAGCTCCTGAAAAGTGCCTTCGAGTCGATTCAGGCCGCCATGGAAGGTGTGGGGAGCAGCTATCGGCCCCCCCGGCCGGAGATCATTTCGATCACCGGACCGGTAAAAGAGAGTTGCGCGACATGCCACGTCGGGATGAAGGCGAAGAAGGTCGAGGTCTTCGGAATCGTCTTCGATCATCGGCCTCACCTCGAGGAGGGGCTCGACTGCCAGAGGTGCCATGAGGCGCGAATCGGCTATTCGGAAAAAGGGCACGGGAGGCTCGAGCTTTCGGTCGACGATTGCAATGGTTGCCATCATCAGGAGGGCCCATCGGACTGTGAGGGGTGTCATTCCGGATTCCGGACTCGGGCGCTTCCCTTCCGCGACTTCGGGTTCGTGCATCAGGACCATCTCGATCGGATGGAAATCGCCTGTGGGGAGTGCCATGAAGGAGCAGGGGGAAAGGGAACAGCGATAAGGGCCGATATCGATTGCGGGTCGTGCCATCACCGTTCGGCCGATCTGACCTGCGAGTCGTGCCACACCGTTCAGGAGCGGTTCTTCCGGGGGCAGGGAGTCGGAGGCATCTCGGTGGACCCGAATGTCATGCAGGGTAGCGTGTCATGCCGGGACTGCCACCAGGGAATCGAGGGGGGGCATGAACGCGAAAGTATCCGGCAGGCGTGTGTCGATTGTCATAGCGGGGATTACGGCAAGATCATGGACGATTGGCAGCGGGAAACCGGGGAGGAAATCGAAGAAGTCGGGAAGACGATTCGAAGGGTGAAGGGAGAGGAGATTGACCGGGAGGAACACGTGTCGGGTGGGATCGCGGGGGCCATCCGGTCGGCAGATGAGAAGATGTCGTGGGTCAAAAGAGACGGCTCGGCCGGTGTTCATCATCCCCTTCTGGCTCATGAACTGCTCGAGTCGAGCGCCAGGGAGATCCGGGCGTTTTCCGAAATGGATTGAAACAAGCTTGAATCCCGCGATCGATTTCAGGTTTTATGCCGGCAGATCCTAGTCGGATAGCGAGAAAGGAGGTCGGAATCGGGACATAGAAGAGCCGAAGCTTCATTGCAATCTTTCAACCCGGATTACGTTCAACAGGGGAGGTTTCAGCCGATGAAGGCCGTCATCCAGATTTGTCTCACAATCGTATTCGCGTTCGGGTTCTTTGGGGTCTCTCTTTCCGGACAGGAAGGGGGAGCGGCGGCGGGGCCGAATCAGTACATCGGCACCAAGAAGTGCAAGATGTGCCACAACAGCGAGGCTCAGGGCAAGCAGTTCCCGATCTGGGAGGCTTCCGCTCACGCCAAAGCGTATCAAGTCCTGGGGACGGAAGAGGCGAAGCCGATCGCAGCAAAGGCGGGCGTGCAGGGGAATCCCCAAGAGAGTGACCAATGCCTGAAGTGTCATGTTACCGCCTTCGGTGTCGACGCGGCGCTGATCCAGGCCAGTTTCGTCAGGGAAGAGGGGGTTCAGTGCGAGGCGTGCCATGGTCCCGGGAGCAATTATTACAAGAAGAGCGTCATGGAGAACAAGGAACTGGCCGTGAAAAGCGGGTTGATCATCCCCGATGAAACGACCTGCAAGCAGTGCCACAACGAGAAGAGCCCGACATTCAAGGGATTCGACTACAAGGTTTACTTCGCCAAGATCGCCCATCCGGTGCCTCAGAAGACAAAGTAAGGTGTGTTTCGAGCCTTGATGGGAACGGAATGGGGGGTGGGATTCCCCGGTTCGGAGGAAATCGGCGTTAAAGATTCCTGGGCTTTCCGGGGTATCCCAACCCCTCCGAGGCGTTGTTGATGAGAAGACACGGGCGGCTCCTGGCCATTTTGAGTGTCATCCTGTTGACACTCTCTTCCCCGGCACGGCCGGAGGATGGAGATGTCTGTCTGGAGTGTCATGGCGATCCCGGCTTCTGGGAGGGAGGGGATCGTGATCTCTATGTCGATAAGGACCGCTTTGGCCTTTCGGTTCACGGCAGGGCCGGAGTGAGTTGCACTGCCTGCCATCAGGATCTGGAGGGGACGGAGGATTTTCCCCACGCGGAGCGGTTAAAGGAGGCGGATTGCTCGATCTGCCACGAAGACGAGGTGGCGGCCCTCGAAGAGAGCGTTCATGGGAGGAAGGGTGAAGGGGAAGCGCGGGTCGCCCGCTGCCGGGATTGTCACGGAGAACACTATATCCTCCCTCAGGATAATCCCCTGTCGATGGTCTACCGGGCCAACCTGCCGCTCAATTGTTCCAAATGTCATTCACATTCGCAGGAGGAGAGTGAGCAAACAGGTGAATCCGCCCCGAGTGGTGCAGTCAAGTCATACCTCGGGAGCGTGCACGGAAAGGCCCTGATGGAAAAGGGTCTCATCATTTCGGCCGTCTGCGTCGATTGTCACGGTTCCCATGCGATCCGTCCGTCTTCATCGTCTGAATCGCTGGTCAGCCGTGAAAATGGACCGGGTACCTGCGGAAAATGCCACACGGGTATTCTGGTCAACTATAACGAGAGCATCCACGGAGTCGCCCACCGACGAGGAAATCCGGATGTCCCGGTCTGTACCGACTGCCATGGGGAACACACCATCCTTCCTCACAATGTCGAAGCCTCTTCCGTCTTTCCAACCAACATACCCGTCACCTGTTCGCATTGCCACGACAATGTCGTGCTAAACGAGAGGTACGGATTGCCGTCGAAGCGATACGAAACCTTCCTCGGGACTTATCACGGAATTGCCTCACAGCTGGGGGACGTGACAGCCGCCAATTGCGCCAGCTGCCACGGCGTCCACGATATCCTGCCGTCATCCGACCCGAACTCGTCCGTCAACCTGAAAAAGCTCCCCGAGACGTGCGGAAAGTGTCATCCGGGCGCAAGCCAGCACTTCGTCTCCAGCAAGATCCACGTCGAAGAAGTCGAGCGTGAAAGCCTGGGAGCGTATCTGGCCAAGAAGTTTTATTCGATATTCATCCCGTCTCTCATCGGCCTCTTCGTCCTGTTCATCTCCATCGAACTCTACGGATCCATGAGGCGAAGAAAAAAGGAGCGGCGTCGGTGAAAGGGACTATCCTGAGGCTAACTCTCGCTCAGCGCATCCAGCACGTGATCTTGTTCACGAGCTTCTTTATCCTGATGGTGACCGGGCTACCCCTCTTTTTCCCAGAGAACCCGGTCGTGAAGCGTATCTTCTTCTTTTCCGCGAGCTTTCAGATTCGGGGGATCATCCATCGCTTCGGGGCTGTTCTTCTCATCGGCCTCTGTGTTTATCACGTTGCCTATTGCCTTTTCACCAGGCGGGGCCATGAGGATCTCAAGGCCATGCTGCTCCGGAAGAAAGACCTGAAGGATGGAATCGAGCTGTTTTTATACAACATCGGCATGCGAGCGGACAAGCCCAGGTTCGGCAAGTTCAATTTCAAGGAGAAATTCGAGTACTGGGCGGTGGTTTGGGGCTCGGTCATCATGATCATCACGGGTCTCATGCAATGGTACGCCGAGGCGGCCATGATCATCTTCCCGAAGTGGATCCTCGACATGGCCCGGATCATTCACGGGTATGAGGCGCTCCTGGCTTTCCTTTCCATCGTGATCTGGCACTTCTATAACGTCCACCTCAATCCGAGCGTGTTTCCCATGAGCAAAGTGTGGATCACGGGGAAGATCAGCTTGAAGGAGCTCGAGGAAAACCATCCGATCTGGTACGAGGAGCTGGTGGCCAGGGGCGAGATCATTCCGGCAGAGCGGGATGAGGCCGGGGGGCCGGTTCATGAGGCTCCACCGGGGGAGGGCGGGTTCGGTCGGGATCGCGAGGGGAAGAGGGATGATCGGAAGACTCCGTGACTATTTCAGGGGCCTCTTCACCTCGCTTCGAGCCAAGGTGATCTTCACCATCATTGTCGTCCTGCTCGTGATGATGGGAGTCACCGGTTATCTGTGGTTCTATTTCTGGCGGAACCAGCTCATCGAATTGACCGAAGACCAGATTTCCCTCCTGTTCCAATCGGTCGAGCTGAGCATCGAAATGGCCATGCGGGAGGGGAGACAGAATGAGGTGGGGGAGATCCTCCGACAGATCGCCGAGCGGGAGGAGATCCTGAGCCTGAGAATCTACGACACAGAGGGGGTCATCAAAAGGTCGTCGGATCCGGAAGAGGAGGGAACGCACCCGGGCGAGCTCGGCCGTCATGAGGCATTGGAATCGGCGGGATTGAGGCTGACGTCTCTAAGGGGAGGGGAGGAGGGGAACCTCAGGCTCATGTATCCGATCCGGAAAAAGGAGGCCTGCGTCACCTGCCACCGGACCGAGAAAGAATATATCGGCATCCTCGAGATGAATCTGTCCCTGGATAACATCCGGGCCATCGTCAATCAAAACCGGAATCGGATGATCTGGTATACCCTCCTCACCGTTCTGGTCCTTTCCCTCACCGTCACCATCCTCTTCGAAAAGGAGGTCCACTCACCGATCGCTTCCATCGTCAGGACCATCAACGAGATCCGAGCAGGCAATCTGGCCGCCCGCTTCACCCTGGCAACCGAGGACGAATTCGGCCTGATCGCCCGGAACCTGAATTCCATGGTGAGCCGGCTGGAGAGTGCGATCGGGGAGATCAGAAAGTACCACCAGGACGAGCTCCGGAAGAGCCAGCGTCTCGCCGCGGTCGGCGAGCTGGCCGCGAGCATCTCGCATGAAATCAGGAATCCTCTGGCCGGAATCAAGGGCGCGATTCAGGTCATCCTCAAAGATGAGAACATCAGCGAGAGGCACAGAGAAGTCCTGACGGAAGTCCTGGCGCAGGTCGACCGGCTCAACGGCACGGTGACCGATCTCCTCGATTTCAGCCGTCCGCTGAGGCCTCAGATGGTGCCGGTCAGTCTCGGCTCCGTCCTGGATCGGACGCTCGATCCGATTCAGCTCAAGCCCCATCTGGGCAACGTCGTCATCGTCCGAAACTATGGGGATCTCGCTCCCATCCCGGTCGATCCCAATCTCATCGGCCAGGCTTTCTTCAACATCGTGGTGAACTCCCTGCAAGCCCTGGAAGGATCGGGGATGCTGGAGGTGTCCGCAGAGGAAGTTGAAGAGACAGTCTGGGTCACCTTTCAGGATACGGGGTGCGGGATCTCTCCGGAGAATATGGAGAAGATCTTCAGGCCGTTTTTTACCACGAAGCATCGGGGAACCGGCCTCGGGCTTTCCGTCGCCCGGAACATCATAGAGGCCCACGGAGGGACCATCGAGGTCTCGAGCCAAGTCGGCCAGGGGGCGAAATTCGTCGTCGTCCTCCCGAAATCTCGCCCGGATTAAGGTCATTTCCACGGTTTCAGGAATATTCCACAGGATGAGGGGAATAATCCCCTGAACTCCCTTGCAGGACCGGCCCGATGAGCCACGCCGTGAGGACGGAATGGCGAGTCCCGCACCCTCGTGCTCCGTAAGGCCTTACGCGGCTGGGATTGTGGCGCGTTCAACCAGCTCCCGCAAGTGGCATGGACCTTGCCCCTTCATGTATTGCCGTAATCCACCCCCTGCTAGCCCGTTTCAGTCATAGAGAATCGACAGTGGCTGCGAAATACTCCCGAAAGAAGATCCTCATCGTCGATGACGAGAACCTGATCCGGTGGTCCCTCTGCATGACCCTTCAGGGAGAGGATTACGATGTCCATCTGGCGGATAGTGCTGAGGCAGCCATGGATCTGGCCCGGAAACTCGATTTCGATCTTATCATCACGGATTATCGCCTGAAGAACGAAAACGGCCTGACCTTTGCCCGGAGGATCCGGGAGATCTCTCCGCGCACGAAGGTCTTCATGCTGACCGCGTACGGAACCGATGAGCTCAGAGAGAGGGCCCGGGAACTCGGCGTCGATGCATTCATCGACAAGCCCTTTGATGTGTCATTCCTGACAAGGGAAGTCAACAAACACCTCCATACGTCCAAACAGGACAGTCCGATCTATCCCTGACTCTAATCCTTCCGCATCACCTCTTGACAATCTGATCCGCTAAGGCCTATCCTTTTTAAAGTGTGGGGCACATCAAAGTAAAAAACATTGCCTTTCCCATTCTTTTTATTGGCCTTTTCTTCATTATTCTGGAAATAGCCTCTCGAATCCTGTTAAATGGGGTGCGCGGGGGCAGGGTTATGGAGGAGCTATATATTCAATACACAGTCGATTCGGATACCCTCTGGCATTGTAAACCAAATCAGGACGTCATCCGACCTTCAAATAGTATCCATTATCGGATCAATTCAGAGGGATTGCGAGGGTCCGATTTCCCCGTGGAAAAGATTGAGGGAGAAAGAAGACTTCTCACCATTGGAGATTCTGTGACATTTGGGCATTTGGTTTCGGAAGGATATGACTATCCTCATTTATTGGAGAAATTCCTTCAGAAGGAACTTGATGATCCCTCATTTCGTGTGATCAATGGCGGAGTCGATGCCTACTCGACGAGAGAGGAGTTGTTGTTTATTAGGAAGAAGGGGATCGGGTATGATCCCGATATCGTTGTCTTCGGTTTTGTCCTGAACGATGCATCTGTCTACGCGAGAGAGTATCAATTGAACAGATTTCGAGAGATTTTGGCAGCAGGCGAGCGATCAGGGGATCAGAGTAGGGTGAAAAGGTTCCTGACCCGATCTCATTTTGTCAGGGCTTTTGATTATCTCCTTCGGAAGGTAATACCTGGAGAAGATTCATTTGAGGATTTGAGAGCGAAGAGAGATCTGCTCAATCGTGATATCATGTATCTGGATAGCGAGGAGGCGATCAGAGAATGGAAGATCGCAATCGATGAGCTGGCGGAAGTCAAGCATCTCCTGGGTAGCAATGGTATCAGTCTGATGCTCGTTGCTTTTCCATCCCGGTATCAACTGGAAGAAGCACCCATCCCCGATGCACCGCAAGAGAGATTGAAGGAGTTCAGTGAAAAAAACGGGATACTCTTTCTCGACCTGCTACCGGTATTTGTCGATCATGAGTGGAATCGCTTTTTCATAGATGACGTCCACCTATCTCCTGAAGGAAATGCTTTCGTTGCCGAAGAGGTTGGAATGTTTCTCATCGAGAATGGCTTTTTAAAGTGAGGCAAGTCGGCTTATTGACATTGTTCCTCAAGTTATGGTAAAATTGGTTATTGATTCAGGATTTTGACCGGAAAGGTTTTCCTTGTCCGGGAGTCTATTTGAATGAAGTGAGGACTGATGCGAAAACAGGTAATGCTCACGGTGACGACATTCTGCGCATGGATTCTTGCAGAACCTCTGCTAGCGGCTACGCCGCATGATTTCTGGCCAGCACGGCTTCAGCACGAGGTCGGTTCCGGCCCCAAGAATGTCGTCATCCGAGACTTCGACGAGGATGGAGATCTCGACCTGGCCGTGATAAACCGGGATACGGATGATGTAACGATCCTCCTGGGCGATGGCTCCCTGATCTTCCAGAACGAGGGGTCGTTTCCCACGGGGGATCGACCGGAGTTCCTCGCGGCGGGAGATTTCAACGAGGATAACTACGACGACCTCGTCTCGGCCAATAAGTTCAGCGATGATCTCGTGATCCACATGGGGGATGGAACGGGTTCCTTTCCTGAGACGGGCCGGCATCCGGTGGGGGATGGTCCGTACGGCGTCGCTGTCGGTGATTTTAACCTGGACGGCCACCAGGACCTCGTGTCGGCCAATCGATTCACCAGCGACATCACCGTGCTCCTGGGGGACGGCACCGGGGCTTTCTCCTATGAAGCGGAATGGCCGGTGGGACAGCAGCCTCGCTGGGTGTCGATCGGGGATTTCAACGAGGATAACGATCCCGACCTCGTGGTGACCAATTTCGAGTCGAACACCATCACGCTCCTCTTCGGCGGGTCCGGCGCGAACTTCGGGGGGGGATACGAGCTCGGGGTCGGGCTCCACCCCTATGGGGTCGCGGTCGGGGATATCGATCGCGACCTTCACCAGGACCTGGTCGTGGCCAACCCCTACAGCGACGAGGTGACCATTTACCTGGGGAATGGAAATGGATCTTTCTCCGGCCCTTCGTTCTTCGGTGCGGGCGACGGCCCCTATGCCGTCGTCCTGGGGGATTTCAACGAGGATGGGAAGATCGACCTGGCGACCGCCAATCACTGGGATGGTGACGTCGGGGTCCAGTACGGCGATGGATCGGGTTCATTCGGCCCGCCGGACTTCTTCGAAGCCGGAAGCGGCCCCTATTCGATAGAGACCGGCGATCTCGACCGCGATGGCCATCTGGACCTTGTCTTCGGCGACGTGTTGACGGACGTCATCGGAATCCTGGTCGGTGACGGAACGGGAGGTTTCTTGAACCCGCCGGTCGGAGAAGGACTCGATGAGCCCATTCAGG
>Ga0214473_10011336_pt1 | contig 10459 bp, 7 predicted proteins | sample RVTome_7_FD_203509 | JGI IMG/M metagenome (GOLD analysis project Ga0214473, IMG submission 203509) | Soil microbial communities from uranium-contaminated site in the Upper Colorado River Basin, Wyoming, United States - RVT98D197 | ecosystem: Environmental > Terrestrial > Soil > Contaminated >... | reverse complement strand
GCCGATGCCGTTGGCGTTGTCGGAGATGGGGCCGTAGGAGTCCATGGCGACGTTGTTGCCGGTCAGGGTCAGCATGCCGATCCCGGTCATGGCCACGCCGTACAGAATGTATGCGACGTTATGGGCCGGATCCACTCCGCCGAAGATCAGGATGGAGGCGAAAATGGTCCCAGCGATGGTGATGACTCCCCACACCGAGGACTCGAACCCGACCGACGTCCCGGCCAGGATCAGCGTCGCCGGTCCGGTGTCGGCGGAATTGCGAATGCCCTTGACCGGGGCGCCGTGCGACCCGGTGAAATACTCGGTGATGCGGTCGATCAGGATCGCCAGGAGCACGCCGACGGTCGTCGCCAGGAAGGGACGCCACCAGCCGCCGGGGACGTTCCGCATGTAGAAGAAGGCCATCGCCCCGAAGAGGGCCACCGATAGGGCCGCTGAGGAAAGGAAGCCGGTGAAGATCGCCCGCATGGCGTCGCCCGACTTCCCCGGGCCGCCTCGTACCAGGTAGGTCCCAACGATCGACGAGATAACTCCGATGCCGCGGACCAACAGCGGGTAGATGATCCACTCCAGATGCCCCGTGAGCGACGTCAGGGCCAGACCCAAGATCAACCCGGAGACGATGGTGACTTCGTAGGACTCGAAGATGTCGGCGGCCATCCCGGCGCAGTCCCCGACGTTGTCGCCGACCAGGTCGGCCACGACCGCCGGGTTGCGCGGGTCGTCCTCCGGGATTCCGGCTTCGATCTTTCCCACCAGGTCGGCGCCGACGTCGGCGGCCTTGGTGAAGATCCCGCCGCCGACACGCATAAAGAGGGCGAGGAGGGTGCCGCCGAAACCGAATCCGAGCAGGGCATCCGGCGCGGCCTTCCCCATCAGGATGAAGATAAAGGTGCCACCCAGAAGACCCAGCCCGTCGGTGAGCATCCCGGTGATCGTCCCAGTCCGATACGCGATACGTAGGGCATCACCAAAAGAGCGCCGCGAAGCCGCCGCCACCCGCACGTTCCCCTGAACGGCCATGCGCATGCCGAGCTGGCCGACCATCAAGCTGAAGACGGCCCCCATGATGAAAGCAGCGGCGCGTGCGATGCCGATCACCATCCGCACCTGGGCCTCCGGCAGCCAATGGAACCTCTCCAGGGCTTCGGACGTAGGAGAAACGATGTAGACGGAGAGGAACAGCGCTACCGTCAGGACCAGGATCAAGGGCAGGATGCTGCGCAGCTGGCGCCGCAGATAGGTGTCGGCCCCAAGGCGGATGGCCGTCCACACCTCCTGCATCTTTGCGGTGCCCTTGTCCTCGCGCAGTATCTGGCTGCGCAAGAGCGCGGCATACAGCAGGCCGAGGACGGCGATGGCCAGGACGCCGTAGATGGCCAATGTCTCGAACGCGGTGAGGCCTTCCATCGCGTACATGGTGGGCTGTCACTCCTCGAAAGGGTTGTTCAATTGTCCCAGGGAACAGTCTATTTTACAGGCCGGACCATAAAGTGTCAAGTTCCGCCTCGCACAGATGAGGATTGGGTTAGAGGCTATTGACTTGCCGGGTCTACTTTACGTATAGTGAACTCCGGAGCAAGCACGGGTTCGACCTCTTGAAGAGCACCGGCCGACCGCGGGGTGCTCTTCTTTCGCCTGAGTAGCGCACAGCACGTCTCCAGGCAGGGCCAACAGGATGATCGAAGCTCACGGATTGACCAAGTTCTACGGAGAGCATCCGGCCATTCGAGATATCACGTTTGAAGCCCGCAAGGGCGAGATTCTTGGATTCCTGGGTCCCAACGGCGCCGGGAAGACGACCACGATGCGCATCCTCACCGGCTTCATGCCTCCCTCCCGTGGGAGGGCGACGGTGGCCGGCTTCGACGTCGTCGAGGAATCGATGGAGGTCCGCCGGCGGGTGGGGTACTTGCCCGAGACGGTCCCGCTCTATCCAGAGCTCTCGGTGGTCGAGTATCTGACCTATATCGGCTCGTTGCGCCGTGTGCCGGACCTGGAGAATCGCATCGACGCCGTCCTCGAGGAGGTCCATCTCATCGAGCGCGCCGAAAGCTTCATCGGCAACCTGAGCAAGGGGCTGCGGCAGCGCGTCGGCCTGGCCCAGGCGCTGCTGCATCAGCCGGAAGTCCTGATCCTGGACGAGCCGACCATCGGTCTCGACCCGGCCCAGATCATCGAAGTGCGAAAGCTGATTCAGGGCCTGGGGCGCGATCGGACCGTCCTGCTCTCGACCCATATTCTTTCGGAAGCGCAGCAGATTTGTGACCGCGTCGTCATCGTCAACAAGGGCGTGATCGTTGCCGAGGACACGCCGGCACACTTGCAGTCCCAGTTGGCGGGAGCGGAACGGATCGTGGTCAAGGTCTCCGACGGCGACGGCGAGTTGCGCCAGCGGCTCGAGGCGATCCGGGGCGTCGTCGGCGTCCACGACGGCCCCTCGGCCGGGGAGATGGAGATCGCCAGCTCGCCGGGGCGGGATGTGCGCGCCCAGGTGGCGCGGACGATCGTCGAAGCCGGCCATGACCTGCTCGAGCTTCGGCCGGTCGGGGTGAGTCTGGAGGAGATCTTCCTGCAGCTCACGGCCGACGAGACGGCCGCCGAGGCGGGAGGGTAGGGCGTGCGCAACGTCTCGATCATCGCCAGCCGGGAGCTTCGACATTACTTCATCTCGCCGATGGCCTACGTTCTCGCCTTCCTGTTGTACTTGATCCTCGGGGGGCTGTTTGCGATCAACGTCTACTTTGGGCTGCAGACCGGACAGGTCAGCCCCGACGGCCGGCTGGTCATCGGCCCGATGGTCACGATCCTGATCTTCACCACGCCTATCGTCACGATGCGTTTGTTGGCCGAGGAGCAGAGCTCGGGGACGATCGAGCTCCTGCTGACGGCCCCCGTCCGCGATTGGGAGTTGGTCGTCGGGAAGTGGCTCGGCGCGCTTGGATTCATGACGGCTCTGATGGCCGTGACGTGGGTCTACCCCTTGATCCTGCACCGAATGACCGATCCGGGGATCGACCAGGGCATCCTGGTCTCGGCCTACTTGGGGCTGATGCTGATGGTCGCCGCCATCCTGGCGATCGGGACGCTGATCTCGGCCTTCTTCCGCAGCACTCTGGCGGCGGCCGGCGCCACCCTGGCGGTCATTCTTCTGCTTTGGATCATCGGCGGTTTCGCCAGCGGGGCCGGCGGCGCCAACGAATTGGCGCGCTATCTGAGCTTCGTCTCGCACTTCTATGACAACTTTTACCGCGGGGTTATCGATCTGCAGGACGTCGTCTACTACCTCAGCCTGACGGCGCTGGCGCTCTTCCTCGGGAGCCAGGTTCTCGAGTCGAGGAGATGGCGATGAAGATCGACCGCCGCCTTGCCGTCACGATTTCCTACGTCGCCGCCTTGCTCGGTCTGGTGGGCGGTATTGGGTGGTACGCGTACCGCGGAGCCAGCGACCGTTACGTCACCGCCGGCCTGGGCCTGGCTGCCGTCGGCACGATCGCCGGGCTGGCCCTCGATCGTCAGCGGGTTCTCCGCTTCTTTCGGGGGCGCCAGGGTCGCTACGGGACCAACGCCGTGGTCGCCAGCCTGGCCCTGGCCGGCTTCCTGGGGATCGCCAATTTCCTGGCCTACAAGAACCCGGCCACCTGGGATTGGACCGAAGACGCCCAGTACTCGTTGGCCCCTGAGACGCGGGCGACGCTGGCCACGCTGGCCACCCCCCTTCGCATCATCGGCTTCTACTCGGCGGACTACTCGGCCTCCCAGGACGACGTCCGGCCGCTGCTCCAACAGTACGTGGAGGCAGGGCGTGGGTACGTGTCGTATGAGTTCGTCGATCCTCGCCAAGACCCGCTTCAAGCGGAGCAATACGGAATCCAGCGCGACGCATCCATCGTAGTCCTCCTCGGCGACGGATCCGAGGTCCTGCAGTCCGCCAGTGAACGGGAAATCACGGGGGCCATCGTGCGCCTGGCGAATCCCGGTCAGCGCAAGGTGTATTTCCTGACCGGCCACGGGGAACGCGAAATCCAAAGCGCGGAGACGAATGGATTCAGCAGCGCCCGGGAAGCCCTGGAGTCCAAGAATTATGAAGTGGCAACTCTGGACCTGCTGATTGATCCGACCATTCCGGACGACGCCCTGGCCGTAATCATCGCCGCTCCGGAAGTGCCAATGGCGTCGAGCGAAATAGACGTCCTGCGGGCCTACCTCAGCCGCGGGGGATCGCTGGTCGTGCTCGAGGAACCAACCCCGGGCACGCGCCTGGAAGGGGTGGACGATCCGCTGGCCGACGAGCTGGCCGCCACGTGGGGCATCCGCCTGCGCGACGACTTCGTCGTCGATCTCAACTCGAGCCTGCCGTACTTCGGTATCGAGGCCGCCTATGGCCAGCACGCCATCACGGACCGCTTGAACAACCTGAGGACCTACTTTCCCACCGCCCGCACCCTGGAGCTGGCGGAGAGTCTCGGCGGGAACATGACGCAGACCTCCCTGGTGCAGACGGCGAGCAATTCCTGGGGAGAGACCGACTTCGAGGCCTTGCTTTCCCAGGGAGCCGTCTCCATGGATGCCGGCCAAGATAGCGCCGGCCCGCTGACCCTGGCGGCCTCCGCCGAAGACGCATCGACCCAAGCCCGTGTGGTGGTTTTCGGCGATGCGGATTTCGCCGCCAACGCCGACTACTTCCAGGTGGGAAACGGCGACTTGCTCATCAACAGCATCGACTGGGCCGCCGGCCAGGAGAGTCTGATCAGCCTGACGCCGAAAGAGACGACCCAGCGGTTCGTCGTCCCACCTTCGCGGCAAGTCGCCCTGCTGATCGCCTTGCTCACCGTCGTCGGGATTCCGGGCGCCGTGGTGGCGCTGGGAGTGTCGACCTTCGTGCGCCGGCGGCGGCAGGCGTGAGGCCCAGGGGATGATCCGCCGGACGACATGGATTCTCATCGGGCTGTTGGCGGCGGCCGTGGTCGGCGCCCTGGCATGGACGCGCCGGACGCCGCCGGCGGAGACGGATCTGACTCCCACCCCGGCGGCCATCTGGGAGGTCGACTCGGCATCGATCCAATCGATTCGACTCGAGGATGCGGTAAGCGGATCGGTGGTCGAGGTGGAACGCAATCCGGAGGAAGCGTGGCACCTCGTCCAACCCACTCCCGGGCCGGCGGACGCCGGGCGAGTGGAGCGCAGCGCGGCGTGGCTGGCGCTGCCCAGGCCTGCCGGCGTCCTGCGAGACGTCGAAGACTTGGCGGCCTTCGGCCTGGATGAGCCCGCAATAAAGATCGTGGTGGTGTTTCAAGACGGCAGTCGGAAAGAGCTCAACATCGGACATACCGATCCCACCGGCTCGGTCGTGTACGTTCAAGAGCCGGATAGTCGCGACATTCTGCTGATCCGTCGCTTCGGGTTGGATGAGGTGCTCGGCTTGTTGGACCCCATCCCTCTGGCTGCGCCGACCGCCACGAGCACGCCGGCGGAAACGGCAACTCCGGCACCTGCCGGGGCCACGCCGGAAGCGACGACATCCTACTGATTCGACGGCGAGGCGAGGGCGTAAAGACCTAGATCGATGCCCCTGCGAGGGCGAGAAGTTGATTTCGCCCTGGTTTCGCTGTATCCTGGAATTGAAAATGGCCAAGAAGATTCAGAAGCCCAAGAAGACCAAGAGCCTCCGTCGACGCCGACGGAAGCTCGAACGCGTCGATCTCGACGACGAACCCACCCTGCTCGAGGAGAGCCCGCCGCCGGAGGAGGAAAACCCGGCTATCGATCAGCTGATCGAGGTGGGCAAGGAACGCGGGTTCGTCACGATCGACGATATCCTGACCTACTTCCCCGAGGCCGAGCGCGACATCGACCAGCTGGAGGAGGCCTACGCCGCGCTGCTGGCGGCGGGCGTTCCCTACCATGACGATGTGGTCGAGCCGGAGGCCGGGGGCGATGACGACGGCACCGAAGAGGACAACACGCCCGAAGAACCCGAGGAAGACGAGGCCTACCTGTCGAATATCGACGCCGACGACACCGTCGGGCTGTATCTGAAAGAGGTCGGTCGCGTTCCGCTGCTGACGGCGGAGCAGGAAGTCAGCCTGGCGAAACGGATCGAACGCGGGCGCAAGGCGCGCGAGGTCCTGGCCAGCACGCCGGTCTCCGTCCGGCGCCGCCGCGAGCTGCAGATGATCATCGAGGATGGTTGGGCCGCCCGGGAGCACTTGATCACGGCCAACTCCCGGCTGGTCATCAGCGTAGCCAAGAAGTACATGGGGCGGGGGGTGCCTTTCCTCGATCTTATCCAGGAAGGCAACATCGGCCTGATCCGCGCCGCCAAGAAGTTCGACTACCGGCGCGGACACAAGTTCTCAACCTACGCCACCTGGTGGATTCGCCAGGCGGTCACGCGTGCCATCGCCGACCAGGGCCGGACGATCCGCGTCCCGGTCCATATGGGCGACCAGATCAACAAGCTCCTGCGCGTGTCCCACCAGCTGACGCAGCGCCTCGGCCGTGATCCCTCGACGGAGGAACTGGCCGACGCCCTGACCGTTTCACCTAAGAAGGTCGAGAACATGATCCAGGTCGCCCGCCGTCCGCTCTCGCTGGAGACGCCGACGGACGAGGAAGAGGACTCCGTGCTCGGTGATTTCATCGAGGATGAGGAATCACCGGCTCCGGCGGAAACCGTGACCCAGAATCTGCTGCGCGAGCATCTCCAGGACGTGCTGGCGACGTTGCCGCCGCGCGAGGTGCGCATTCTTCAGCTGCGCTACGGCCTGCTCGACGGCCAGAGTTACACCCTGGAAGAGGTCGGGCGCAAGATGGGCGTGACGCGCGAGCGCGTCCGGCAGATCGAGGCTCAAGCGCTGAGCCGCCTGCGCCACCCCACTCACCGTCGACGGCTTTCCGACTACCTGCACGAGTAGAGCGCGACCGTATCGCGATCCACGCCGCCCGCTAGGCAGGGCGGCGTTTGGATTCTGCGTCCCGGACTCCGGCAAACAAGCCCAGTCCCTGCCACAGGCACAGGAAGGGCAGGAGAGGCAGGGTGTAGCGCTGAAAGGGGAGAGGGATAGCGTAAACCAGCGCAAGCCCCTGGAGGATCGTGGCCAGGACCAGCAGGCCGTGGATGCGCGCCGTGTCCGGCCCGGCGCGCCGCACCCGGAGCAAGGCCCAGGCCGTCCCCAACAACGTCAGCCCCAGGAGCAGACCTCCCCCCACGAATCCGCGCAGGAGATTGTGGCCAAAGCGGGATTCGTATTGCAGGACGGACGCCCTCTCTTCCGCAACGTAGTTACCGACTTCGGCGTACTGCAGCGGGGCCAGATAGAGGTTGGCGACAAGAATTACGGCCCGTTGCGTCGGGCCCGCCGGCACATGGTCGGGCGCCAGTGTTCGGATTTCCTCCACCTGCCGGGCGAGGAGCTCGCGCCGCGTGTCCCACATCGCCTGCATGGCCCCAACCGGGTGGCGCCACAATACCGGCTGAAGAACAGCGGTCAGCAGGATCACGCCGGAGGCGTAGCCCAGCGTTCGGCCGAAGCGGGAACTCGCTGAACGCCCGGCCGGGTTCGCCGCCCAAACCGTCGCCAGCCAACCGATCAACACCAAGGGCAGGGTCGAGGTCTTGGCATTCACCGCCAACGCGACGGCCAGCCCGGCCAGGAACGGACGTCGATCGGCCACCAGAAGACCGAGGGCGGCCGCCGCTACACCCAAGAGCATCGTTCCCTCGGCCATCGCACGCCGGCCATGGAGAAGGGAAAGCGCGTTGAGGCCAAAGAGCAGGGCCGCCGCCAATCCGGCGGCGCGTCCGCCTGCTTTCCGGCCGGCAAAATACAAGACGATGACCGCCCCGAGCAATGCCACCGTGCTGGCGGTGCGGGCGTCATGAAGAAGGGGCGCTGCTGGAAGAGCGCCAGCCACGACGTTCTGCCCCCAGTTTTTCGACCAGTCCCAATCGACGGATACGGTGTCGGGCCCGTAGCCTGCGAGTACGCGGGCCATCCCGAGGACGTATTTCGCCAGCGGAGCATTGAGCAACCGGTACGTCATCTCCGGGGTGGGTGCCTGCCCGGGTACCCAAGCCATATCCAGGGGACGTGAGACCAGGGCCTCCAGGTCGCGACTCTGGAAGAGCAGCGACGACTCGTCGGGGTGGAAGGGAACCTGGTCAACTCCCGATAGGAGAAAGATCGACAACACGGCGAAGAGGGCGGCTTCGACCGCCGTCGAGCGCAGGATCCGCCTCATGGAGCGGCCTTCAGCCGGTAGGCAAGCATGGCTTGGCTGCTGTAGAGGTCGGTCGGGAATGTCTCGAGAAGTTGGTAGTCGGCCTGGAATCGTGGATCCTCGAGCAACGTGTGCCGGCCGTACGACTCCGGAAACACCACATATTGCGGATGGGAATCGGCGATCAGATCCGGCGAAATGGCGAAGTTGATCACGTAGGCCGAGGCTGGAAGAGGATAGTACGCCGAGGCTGCGGGAGAGACGAGGCCCACAAGATCGAGGATCGGGGCGTTCGTCTCGAATCCCAGGACGCCGATGTCCCCGGCCGCCACCGTGTCGCCGGCCTGAAGCCGGGGTTTCAACCAGGTTCCCACCTGATCGTAGAGAAGCTCGAGGCGGATGAAGGCCATGTCCGGCGCCGGCCGGGGCAGACCGTGATCTGCGCGCAGCGTCCACGCATTGAGGCTGAGGGCCGCGGCCGCCGCCCCTACGGCCCAGGCCGCTGCCGGACGGCGGAGGTCTTCCGCCAGACGGTTGAGGCCGAGGGTGATTCCCAAGAAGAAGAATGGAAGGGGAGGGACGAGGTACCAGCGAAAGATCAATGGATTGGCCAACGAGAACGCGGCAAAGTACACCCAGGGGTAGGCCAACATGGGCCAGGCGTCGCTGCGGGAACGCAGGGCGGCCCTCGTTCCAAGGAGGAAGAGGGCCGGGTAGAGCACCAGGCCGACTCCAATCCAGGCCGTTCCGAAGACCTCGTGCTCGATGAAGGGCGTGCTGAAATGTTGGAGGAGGCGGACGAAAGCGGCCTCGGGAGGCAGATGATAGGCGCCGGCCTTGGCCACGATCGAGTGGGGTATCGGCGATCCGTAGGTTGCCCAGGCGAAAAGCGACCAGAGTCCCAACGGGACGACGAAAGCCAGTCCTTCGCGCAAGGTTGGAGGAGATGTCTCTGGGCGCCTGCGGAACCACTGGCGCAGCCGTTCGAGACCGACTAGACCGACCAGCAGCATCCCGTCCGGCCGCGCCAGGATCGCCAGACTCGCCAAGAGCGCCGCGTGCACCGGTCGCTTCTGCAATTGGAAGTACAATGTCGCCGCCAAGAGCAAGATGAAGAGGCTCGTCTCCATCCCGCCGATGGCAAACGTGACCGACATCGGCGACAGCGCCCAAAGGACAGCGGCCAGAACGCCGGCCCGGCGATGCCCGAGCATCTCTCCGAGACGGATCAGGAGCCAGCACGTCGCACCGTCTGCGATCGCATTGACTCCCAGGGTCAGAGTTGGGAAGGGCGCCTGGGGGCCGCCGGACAGGAGGGCCAGGAGCGCGATCAGGGCCACGAACAAAGGTGTCGTGATCCCGAACACGGGCTCTCCAGGGTTATAGACAAGTCCGTCCCCTGAGAGCAGGTTGCGAGCGTAACGAAACGTGATGAAGGCGTCGTCGATGACGCGCGGGCCCGGCACCATCCGAGCGATGATCGCCACGAGCGGAATCAGGAGCTCCGGAGTGACCCAGCGACGCGCGGGCACGGGCGGATTATAGCGATGGGGGTGCGCCCAGCCAAGGCTGGCGATTCCGTCCCTGTTGCCGGATGGACCCTTCTCGCGTGCAGCCTGCTCTCGGTCGCTTTCAAGGCCGGCCTGCTCGCCTTGCACGCCTTCCCCTTCAACGCCGATGAGGCCATCGTCGGCTTGATGGCCCGCCACATCCTCACTGGAGAACGGCCGACTTTCTTCTACGGCCAGGCCTACCTGGGAAGCACCGATTCCATACTGGTGGCCGCGGGCTTCGCTCTCTTCGGTCCGCACCTGGGCGTCCTACGCGCGGTCCAGGTGCTGCTGTATGCCGGGACAGTCGGCACGACGGTTCTCCTGGCCGGCCGCGCCGGTTTCGGGAGATGGGGGCAGGCGGCTGCCGGGCTTTTGATGGCGATCCCGGTCGTCAATACCACACTCTACACGACGGTCTCCATCGGTGGATACGGGGAAGCCCTGCTCTTGGGCAACCTGATTCTCTTGTTAACCCTCAACCTCATGGAGGGCAGGCCGACTCACCTGAATCTTATTGGGTGGGGTTTGCTCGCCGGCTTTGCCTTCTGGACCTTTGGTCTGACCCTCGTTTACAGCCTCCCGGCATTCGTCTTGCTGGCTGCACGCTGGCTGCGCTCGGGGGCCGGCGCGGCGCTCGGCCGGTTGTTCTCGGTGCTGGTGGGAGGCGTCCTGGGAGCCCT
>Ga0214473_10011334_pt1 | contig 10461 bp, 8 predicted proteins | sample RVTome_7_FD_203509 | JGI IMG/M metagenome (GOLD analysis project Ga0214473, IMG submission 203509) | Soil microbial communities from uranium-contaminated site in the Upper Colorado River Basin, Wyoming, United States - RVT98D197 | ecosystem: Environmental > Terrestrial > Soil > Contaminated >... | reverse complement strand
GCCAGGCAGCGGCCCGGCGACGCTCCTCGGCGCTCGGCTCGTCGAAGACGTAGACGGGGTTCGTGACGACCCACGGCAGTCCCCAGCCCTCGACCCGTGCCTCGACCCGGTAGACCCCCTGCCCCGGCAACGGCACGTCCAGCCGCTCGCGGGCCTCGGCGAGCGGCCGGCCGTCACGAAGGAGGACGAGCCGCGTCCCCCTCGGCATCCGGCCCCCCACCCGCACCCGAGCTCCCGAGACGACGGGCAGGTGATCCCCCATGGTCCAGCGCCGACCGCCGTCGGCTTCCACCGTGAAGCTGAAGCCGTCCGCCGGCGCGAGCGCGTCGAGCCCGACGTAGAAACGCCCTCCCCCGAGCGCGCCCAGGACAGCCGCGCGATCCGCCGCTGCGTCGCCCGAGAGGGGCCGCTCGAGGAGCAGGTGATTCTGGAAGAGCAGGAAGAGCGACTCGTAGGGCGGGACGCGCAGGGTCCACGACTTCGTCACCGGGAGGCGGCTGTGCGCGTCCGCCCCGGCCAGGCCCACGACGTCGCGACGGGCGAGCATCGCGTCCCACCGCGCGAGGGCCTCTTCGGGAGGGGTAAGGCTCTGGAGGAGCGCATAGGACGGATTGATCCGGAAAAGCCCAGCGGTGAGGAGGAGCCGCGGGCCGGCCCGGCGCCACTCGCTGTCCCCGTTCAGGATCTCGATGCCCCAAGGACCCGGCAGGTCCCAGCCCGTGAAGCGCAGGTCGACCCGCCGCGAGAAAGGGTGCGCGGCAAAAGAGAAGCCGCCGAGGTCCCGGACGTCCTCCAGGGCGTCGAGGCCGTCGCCGTTGAAGCGGTAGACGGGGTCCCGCTCGAGCCCGAGGCCGAGGACGTGCCCCGACGGCGTCGACAGCTCGGAGCCGACCAGCACGAGGACGCCGTCGCGATAGCCCTCGAGCGGCTTGGCGTCGAGGTTGTTGTGGTCGGTGATCCCGACGAAGGCGAGCCTGGCCGCGCGGGCCGCCGCGATCACCTCCTCCGGCGTCCCGCCGCCGTCGGAGAGCGTCGTGTGGACGTGGACGACCCCGGACGCCCGCGCGTAGCCGTCGGCGGGGACCTCGCCTCCGAGCGCCGGGGGGCGCCACGCCGCGACCCGGACGAGGAAGAGCCCCCCGAGGACGACGGCGGCCGCGAGGGCGATCCCCGCCCGCCGTCCCGGGACGAGCTTCATGGCCGGCCGCGGGGCCCCCGCCCTACCGCTTGAAGTAGGACTTGAGCTCGCCCGCCTTGTTCGTCAGTTCCCAGGTGAAGTCGGGGTCGGTCCGTCCGAAGTGGCCGTAGGCCGCCGTCTTCTTGAAGATCGGGCGGCGCAGGTTCAGGTACTCGATGATCGCCTTGGGAGTGAGTGGGAAGACCGCGCGGACGGCCTTCACGATCTCCCCCTCGTCGACCTTCGAGGTGCCCATCGTGTCCGCCATGATCGACACGGGGTCGGCCACCCCGATGGCGTAGGCGATCTGCAGCTCCACCTTCTCGGCGAGGCCGGCGGCCACGATGTTCTTCGCGACGTGGCGGGCCATGTAGGAGGCGGAGCGGTCCACCTTCGTCGGGTCCTTGCCGGAAAAAGCACCTCCCCCGTGGCTTCCCACGCCGCCGTAGGTGTCGACGATGATCTTGCGGCCGGTCAGGCCGCAGTCCCCCTGGGGTCCACCCACAACGAAGCGGCCGGTCGGGTTGATGAAGTACTTCGTCTTCTCGTCGAGGAGCCCGGCGGGGACGACCGCCTCGATCACCTTCTCCCGGATGTCCTCGCGCACGGTCTCGATGGGGACCATGCTGCTGTGCTGGGCGGAGACGATGACGGCCTCGACGCGGACCGGCCGGTCGCCGTCGTACTCGACGGTGACCTGGCTCTTTCCGTCGGGCCGCAGGTATTCGACGAGACCCTCCCGGCGGACCTTGGAGAGCTGTTGGGTCAGCCTGTGCGCGAGCATGATCGGCAGCGGCATCAGCTCCGGGGTCTCGCCGCACGCATAGCCGAACATGAGGCCCTGGTCGCCCGCCCCGCCGGGGTCGACTCCCAGGGCGATGTCGGGCGACTGCTCGTGGATCGCGGAGATGACGGCGCACGTCTCGTAGTCGAAGCCGTACTTGGCGCGCGTGTAGCCGACGTCCTTGATCGTGTCGCGGACGATCATGGGCAGGTCGGCGTAGGCCTTGGTGGTGATCTCGCCGGCGATGAAGGCGAGCCCCGTCGTCACGAGGGTCTCGCAGGCCACCCGGCTGAGGGGGTCCTCCGCGATGAGGCTGTCGAGCACGGCGTCCGAGATCTGGTCGGCGATCTTGTCGGGGTGACCCTCGGTGACGGACTCCGAGGTGAAGAGATGACGGCCGTTCATTGACATTCCTGTCTTGTTCCTTCGCACCCTGCGGTCCCGCGGGTGCCTCCAAAAAAACGCGCAAGTCTATCACGCCCGAGGATGGAAGCGGTCGTAGAGTTGGCGCAGCCGCTCCCGCGTCACGTGCGTGTAGATCTGGGTCGTCGAGATGTCGGCGTGGCCCAGCATGGCCTGCAGCGCGCGCAGGTCGGCTCCGTGCTCGAGGAGGTGGCTGGCGAACGAGTGGCGCAGGACGTGGGGCGTGAGGACCTTTTCGACGCCGGCCGTGACCGCGTGGCGACGCACGATCCCCCAGAGCCCCATTCGGGAGAGCCTTCCGCCCCGCTGGCTCACGAAGAGGACGGGCAGTGCCCGCCCGTGAGCGAGCTTGCCCCGCGCCTCGGCCTGGTAGAGCTTCACCCAGCGCCGGGCCTCCCGCCCGACAGGCACGAGCCGCTCCTTCCGGCCCTTCCCGAGGACGCGCACGACACCGAGGTCCATGTCCACGTTGGCGCTCTCGAGCCCGATCACCTCGGAGGCGCGCAGCCCCGTCGCGTACATGACCTCGAGGAGGGCCCGGTCCCGCAGGCCCACCGTCTTCTTGACGTCGGGAGCGCGCAGGAGCGACTCCACCTGGTCCGCGGTGAGGTATCGGGGCAGCGCCTTGAAGGCCCGGGGAGGCTTGAGGTTCTCCATCGGATCGCGCCCGGCCAGCCCCTCGCGCACGGCGAAACGGTAGAACCCCCGGACGCTGTGGACGTGACGGGCCTGCGACCGCGGGGAGAGCCCCCCGTCCCGCAGCGAGCCCACGAATTCCACGACGTCCGCCTGAGCGAGATCCAGGACCGACGCGCCTCGCGCCTGGGCGAAGGCCACGAGCTTCCGGAGGTCGCGCTCGTAGGCCTCGAGCGTGTTCGCGGAAAGCCCCCGCTCGACCTTGAGGTGGTCGAGGTAGGCGGTCAGAGGCTGAGCTCGACTCCGTAGGTCCACTGGCCCAGGGCGAGGCTGAAGAAGTCGCGCCCGTCTTTCCCCTCGATGACGAGCTTCCGCCAGCCTGCGGTCCCGGCGAGACGGTCCGAGAGGTGCACGCGCGCCGCGAGCAGGACCTCCCACACGTGCCCGCGGTCGCCGGCCGGCAGCCCGCTCACCTCGCCTTCGACGCTGAGGCGTTGCCCCAGGTATGCGCGGCCGGCGAGGCCGAGGACCGGGACGGGCAGCCGCTCGGTCTCGGCCACTCGGCTCTCGGTGTCGGCGTTCACCAGGAGGACGTCCACGTCGAAGTACTTGACCCCGATCAGGAGACCGAGAACGCCGCTCGGCCTGCGGACGAAATCCCACGCGAGCTCGCTCGTGAAGTAGTTGCCCTTGAGCGAGGTGACGACACGCTGGTCGGCGAGGACGACGGTGGTGCCGTAGGCGAAGGCCTGGTCCGCGGCGACGTCACCCCCGAAGTCGAGGGGCGTCCACGAGCCCCGCAGCTTCCAGGACTCCCCCAACCGCAGGCTGCCCCGGACCGCGTTGGCCTCGGCTTTCTCGATCCCGAGGTCGGTCTCGACGTCGAGGAGCGTCCCCTCGATCTCGCTCACGCCTTTCTGGATCTGGCCGCTCGGTTGCGGCGACCACCAGAGGTACTCGAGGCGCAGACGGTACTGCTCCCCCGTAGGAAGAGTCGATTGGGCCGAAGCGGGCCCCGACCAGAGGAGGACGAGACCCGCCGCAGCGGCCAGGAGCGCGAGCCTCGCAGGGGCTCTCGGAATCCGCATCGAGGGCGAGCGTAGCACGGAAGCCAGGGCCGGCCCGGCGATGGGACTCATGGGCCGAGCCGGGCCCGGACCATCCCGAAGAGGACCTCCGATTCCGCCACCCGGAAGAGCCGCGTCAGGAGGCCGTAGACGAAGATCCCCGCGCATACCGGAATGAGCCCGGTCACGAGCTGTGCCACGAGCCCATGTGTTCCGAGGGCCCGCTCCAGGCCGACGGCGCACGCCCACGCCACCCCTCCCATGGCCGCGGCGGCCAGCGCCATGCGGGCAACGGGACGAAGGAGCCCGTGCCCGAGGAGCCCCCCCACCTTCTTCTCGAAGGCCACGGCCAGCACCAGCGCGTTGAGGAGCGAGCCCAGCGCGGTCCCGAGCGCCACTGCCCGAAAGCCGATGTGAGGGAAGCCGGCCACGACCACCACGAGGTTGGTCAGGACGGCGAGGACGCTCGCCAGGAGCGGGACGCGGGGTGCCTCGAGGGCATAGAAGGCCGGGGCGAGGACCTTCACCCCCGTGTAGCCGAGGAGGCCGAAGGAGTACAAGAAGAGCGCGGTGGCCGTGGCGGCGGTGTCGGAGGCGGCGAAGCGCCCCCGCTCGTAGAGAAGGCGAACCACGGGAACCCCCAGCACCATGAGGCCCACCGTGGCGGGGATGGTGAGGAAGGCCAACATCGAGAGGGACTGCCGGAGCGTCCGCCGGAGGCCGTCCATGTCGTCGTCGGCGGCGCGACGGGCGAGCCCCGCGGTCGCGATGGTGCCGAGGGCCACGCCGAACAGACCGATCGGCAGGTAGAGGATGCGGAACGCGTAGTCGAGCCACGACACCGCCCCGGGCTCGTGGGAGGCGAAGATGCTGTTGACGAAGATGTTCACCTGCACCGCCGCGAGTCCCACGGTGGCGGGGGCCATGAGGCGTCCGATCCGCGCGAGACCCGGATCGCGCGGGGCCCAGTCGACCCCGGGGCTCCATCCGCTGCGCCGCAACGCCGGTACCTGGACGAGGAACTGAGCGAGGCCGCCGAGGAGGGTGCCGATCGCCCAGCCGACCACCACCTGGTCGAGGGGCAGGCCCAGGGCCCACAGCAGCCCCGCCCACAGGATGGTCACCACGTTGAAGAGGGCCGGGGAGAGGGCGGGCGTCCCGAACCGCTCTTCGGCGTTCAGCATCCCCATCGCGACCGCGGCGAACGAGACGAGGGGCAGGAACGGCATCATCACCCGGGTCAGCAGGACCGTCAGGTCCGCCTTTCCCGGCTGGGCGTCGAAGCCCGGGGCGAGCGTCGAGACGACGGGCCAGGCGAAGACGATGCCGAGGACGACCATGAGCCCGAGGAAGCCCGCGAGGACGGTCAGCACCCGGTTCGCGAGCCGGGTGGCGCCCGCGCGTCCCTCCTCCTTCAGCACGCGGGCGTAGGTCGGCACGAAGGCGGCGGAGAGAGCCCCCTCCGCGAAGAGGTCGCGCAGGAGGTTCGGGATGCGGAAGCCGATGCGAAAGGCGTCGGAGTGGTACCCCGCCCCGAGGAGCGCCGCGAAGACCTGCTCGCGGACGAGCCCGAGGATGCGCGAGACGAGCGTCATGGACGAGACGAGGCCCGCCGCCCGGGCGATACGCACCCTCTCCCCCGCCGCCTTGACCGTCGCTTCCTGTCCCACTAAACTGGTTCTTTGTCCGCGTCACGAGGAGGATACGAGTGGCACAACACGCGTCGGCCCTGAAGCAGATGCGCCAGAGCAGGAAGCGCCGGGCCCGCAACCGGAAGAACCTCACCCATGTCAAGGGCCAGGTGAAGAAGCTCCGCGCCGCGATCGCTTCGGGCGACGCCGAGACGGCCAGGAAGCTCCTGCCCGGGACGATCGGCGAGGTCGACAAGGCCGCGAAGAAGGGCGTCGTTCACGACAACGCCGCCGCGCGGTACAAGAGCCGCCTCACCCGCCAGATCAACGCGCTCGCCGTGGCGAAGTAGGGAGCCCCGGCCCCCCCTCCCGGCAGGCCTCCACGACCGCCGCCACGAGCGTCGCGGCGGCGTCCGCTCCCCTCTTGAGCCGCCGGTCGGCCCGACCCAGCACCTCGAGCCCGCGGCGGAAGTCCGCCTCGCTCCAAAGGCGCGACGCGTCGAGCAGCGCGTCGAGCTTGAACTGCATGTTGGGGGGAAGGAGCCGGGCCCCGATCTCGGACCGCGGCACCCGGGCCTCGCGCATCGCGCCGGCCCCCCGGACCTGGCGGAGCGTGCGGTGGAGGGTGGCGAGGAGGCGCAGGCCGTCCTCCCCGTCGCCCAGGAGACTCTCGAGGAGGTCGAGGCTCGCCGGTGTGTCGCGCGAGGCGAATGCGTCGGCGAGGCGGTAGAGCGGCCGGCCCAGACCCCGGCCCACCACCTCCGACACGTCGTCGAGGGTGATCTCCGTGCGTCCCGCCGTGTAGGCCTCGAGCTTCTCGACCTCTCCCATCAGGCGGCGCAGGTCCTGTCCGACCTCGTCGAGCAGCTCCGAGAGCGCGTCCGGGGCAACGCGCAGACCACGGCCGCGCAGCTCCTCCTCGACGTAGCTCCTCAGGAACCGGCCCTTCTTCGGCTCGGCCGCGTGCACGGTGGCCTCCGCCAGGAGCCGCTTCCACGGTGTGCGGCGGCGGTCGGGCTTCGCCGCCATGAGGACGAGAGTGACCTCGGGGGACGGATCCTCGAGGTACGCCCCCACCGGATCCTCGGCTCCCCGAGTGCCCTTGGCTTTCTTCCCCTTCGCCTCGGTTCCCTCCCCTTCGTCCCCCGGGCCCTTCTCGTACTTCAGCAGGTCGGCCCGTCGCACCACGATCGCCCGCCGCGTCACGAAGAGCGAGCCGGTCCGGGCGCTCGCGATGACGCCCTCCCACTTCGTCTCGTCGCCGTACAGGACCGCGAGCGCCTCCTGCCGGTCCTCCCCGATCGCCTGATCCAGGATGCGCTCGAGCGCCTGCTCGGCCAGGTAGGTGTCCTCGCCCACGACCGCCTGGAGGGGCCCGGGGCGGGCGGCTCGGCCCATGGCGCGCCTAGAAGGCCTCCAGCATCGCCGACACGAGGCTTCGCGCGAAGCCCTCCGACAGCCGGTCGATCGACTGCTCCTCGCGGTCGAAGTAGCTCTGGGGGTTGTCGCCCATGTCGTACTCGTCGCGCTGCGAGAAGCTGTCGTTGGCCCAGATCGGCTCCTGCTGGCCGATCCGTCGGTAGACCACCTTCGCCACGAGGGCGATCGCGTAGCGGCTCGCCTGGGTCTCGCCCCCGGACTCCGAGAAGTTCACGGGAAGCGCGTTGTAGGCCAGGATCTCGCCCTCCACCACGGCGTCGACGTTGCTCGCGTCCTTGACGACCATGAAGCGTCCCCGCTTGAGGAGCTCCCCCATCACGGCCTGGGTCACCTTCACGTCGAGGCCGAGCTTCCCCGTCCGGTCCTTGAAGAGCGGCACGCCGATCCGCTTGACGGAGGCGTCGGTCGTGACGCCCCGCCCCTCGAGCGCGTAGCCGCAGCCCGTCGCGGCGGCGCCGAGGAGGCCGGCCAGGATGTGCCGGCGCTTCATCTCACCACCACGCTGACGAGCCGATCCTTGACCACGACCACCTTCATGATTTGCTTCCCTTGGACGTGCTCGGCCACCCGCGGCTCGGCGAGGGCCAGCGCCCGGACCTCCTCGTCGGGCGCCGCGCGGGGCACCACCAGCCGCCCGCGCACCTTGCCGTTGACCTGCACGGCCAGCTCCACGGCGTCCTCCTGCGCCGCGTTTGCGTCGAACGCCGGCCACCGCGCGTGAACGAGCCCCTCCGCGTGCCCGAGCCGCGACCACATCTCCTCGGCGACGTGCGGCGTGAAGGGGTTCAGGAGGAGCACCACGGTCTCGATGGCCTCGCGGAGCGCCGCCCGGCCGGCGCCGGACGCGACCTCGGCCTCGAGGCGATAGATCTCGTTCACGAGCTCCATGAGGGCCGCCACCGCAGTGTTGAGCTGGATGCGCTCCTCGACGTCGTGCGTCACCTTGTCGATCGTCTGGTGGACCTTGCGGCGCAGCGCCTCCGCCGCGGGGGGAGGAAGGGCGGCCGCCCCCGCGGCGCCTTCCTTCGCGAGGGTCTCCGCGTGGCGAAGAACGAGGCGCCACACCCGCTGGAGGAATCGGTGGGGGCCCTCGATCCCGGTCTCGCTCCATTCCATCGCGAGCTCGGGCGGGGCGGCGAAGAGGATGTAGAGGCGGAGGGTATCCGCCCCGTACCGCCCGATCACGTCGTCGGGCGCTATCGTGTTGCCTCTCGACTTCGACATCACCTCGGCGTTCCGGTGGACCATCCCCTGCGGGAAGAGCCGCGTCACCGGCTCGTCGAGCCCCACGAGGCCGAGGTCGCGCATGACCTTGGTCCAGAAGCGCGAGTACACGAGATGGAGGATCGCGTGCTCGATGCCGCCCACGTAGAGGTCGATCGGGAACCAGTACCGGACCGACGCGGGGTCGAACGGCCCGTCGTCCTTCCTCGGCGAGAGGTAGCGGTAGAAGTACCAGGACGAGTCCACGAAGGTGTCCATCGTGTCGGTCTCGCGCCGGGCCTTCCCCCCGCACCGTGGACACGCGGCGTTCACGAAGGCGGGGACCTTCTCGAGGGGGTTGCCCCCCTTGCCCGTGAACGGCGCGTCCTTCGGAAGGACGACAGGAAGCTGGTCGTCGGGAACCGGCACGATGCCGTCCTTCTCGCAGTAGACGACCGGGATCGGTGTCCCCCAGTAGCGCTGACGGCTGATCAGCCAGTCCTTAAGGCGGTAGGTGACGGTCGGCTTCCCGATCCCCTTCTCCAGGGCCCACGCCGCCATCTTCGGGACCGCCTCTTCCGAGGAGAGGCCGTCGAAGGGGCCGCTCCTGACGAGCCGCCCCGGGCCGTCCCAGGCCACCTCCATCGTCTTCGCGTCGAGAGCCTCGTCCGGCGGCTGGACGACGACCTTCACCTCGAGGCCGTACTTGCGGGCGAACTCGAGGTCGCGCTGGTCGTGGGCGGGGACCGACATGATGGCGCCGGTGCCGTATCCCATGAGGACGAAGTTGCCGACCCAGATCGGGATCCTCTCGCCGCTGAAGGGGTTCTTCGCGTAGCGCCCGGTGAAGACGCCTTCTTTCTCGACCCGGCCCTCGAGCCGCGCGCGCCGGTCCTGGGCGCGGAGCTTCCCGATCTCCTCCCTCCGCCGCGCGGCGTCCTCCGCCCCCGCGACGAGATCGTCCACCATGGGGTGCTCGGGGGCCAGCACCATGAACGTCGCGCCGCAGGTCGTATCCACCCGCGTCGTGAAGATCCGGATGGGGGCCTTGCCCTCCACCGGGAAATCCACCTCCGCGCCGTGCGACTTGCCCACCCAGTTCCTCTGCTGGACGAGGACGCGGTCGGGCCACGCGGTGAGCTCGTCCATGTCGTCGAGGAGCTGGTCCTGGTAGGCGGTGATGCGGAGGAACCACTGCTCCATGTCGCGCTGCTCGACGGCGTTCTTGCAGCGCCAGCAGGTCCCGCCCTCCGCCTGCTCGTTGGCGAGGACGGTGAGGCACGACGGGCACCAGTTGACGGGGGCCTTGGCGCGGTAGGCGATCCCCCGCTCGAGCATGCGGAGGAAGAACCACTGGTTCCAGCGGTAGTAGGACGCATCGCACGTCGCGATCTCGCGGCTCCACGGGTAGGAGAACCCCATGCGTTGGAGCTGGCGCTTCATGCCCGCGATGTTCTGCCGCGTCCACTTCTCGGGGTGCACGCCCCGCTGGATGGCGGCGTTCTCGGCGGGCAACCCGAGCGCGTCCCACCCGATCGGGTGCAGCACGTTGAAGCCCCGCATCGCCTTGTAGCGCGAGACGACGTCGCTGATGCAGTAGTTGCGGACGTGGCCGACGTGGATGTCGCCGGAGGGGTAAGGCAGCATCTCGAGGCAGTAGAACTTCGGCCGCCCCGGGTCGTCCTTCACCTCGAAGGCGCCCTCTTCGATCCACCTCTTCTGCCAGCGCGTCTCGATCGTCTGGAAGTCGTAGTCGCTCATGGAGATGTCAACCTGCGGAAACACGGCAGTCTAGCACGCACCATTCACGCCTCGGCAGCACCGGGGGGTCTTGGGGCCCTAGGCCCCCCCGCTCCAGCATACGGGTCACTACGGACGCCGCCGGCGTCGGCGGCGGTCGCCGGAATACCGGACGCCTCCCGCGCGTACGAGATTCACTGGGCGGTGTGTCGATGCACGCGACACCGGAATGGCGCGGGCGTGCAATCATGGCGCCCGGGTCGTCGGCAGGTGAGTTGAGGGAGGTCCTCATGAGGCAGGTTGGCTTGTTCACGATAGCCGCGCTCATTGCCGGTTGGTCGCTGCCGGTGGCTCGCGCCG
>Ga0214473_10011333_pt1 | contig 10461 bp, 4 predicted proteins | sample RVTome_7_FD_203509 | JGI IMG/M metagenome (GOLD analysis project Ga0214473, IMG submission 203509) | Soil microbial communities from uranium-contaminated site in the Upper Colorado River Basin, Wyoming, United States - RVT98D197 | ecosystem: Environmental > Terrestrial > Soil > Contaminated >... | reverse complement strand
CCTGCCTCTCCAGCCGCATTCCCTACGGCGAGCCGGTCACGCCCCAGAAGCTGCGGATGATCGAGGCCGCCGAGGCCGTGCTTCACGAAATGGGCATCCGCGAGTGCCGCGTCCGCCACCACGGCAACCTTGCCCGTATCGAGGTGCCCGCGGCGTTCATTCCCCTCCTCGCCCAACCCGCCCAGGCGGAGCTGCTCGACCGCCGCCTCCGCGCCCTCGGCTATCACTACGTCTCCCTCGACCTGCGCGGCTTCCGCACCGGTAGCCTCAACGAAGTCATCACCCTGAACGTCTCCGCACCGGACCGATGATCGCCCCCGGCCCGGGTGATTTGCTCTCGCGGCGGGTGCCATGCTCTCACGCCAAAGGCGGGTGAGCATGCCGGAGGCAAAACAGTTCGTAGGGTCCGCTGTGCGGACCGACTGATTCATCAATCGCCCGCGTGCCCGATCCATGGCGCCACACCGGGCTGGGGCGCGACGACTGAGTATCTCCGCAGAGGGTCAGATGTTTGCCCCGGGCTTCCGGTCAGTTCCAGAAACCGCACGCCCTTGAACATGCAATCCGCATCCCCTCTTGGGCGTCAGGTCGCTTGAGCCCCGCGAGCGACACGTCTTCCTGGCGGATTTGCGCTGCTCAAGGCCAAGTGATACAGCGAGTACCCTATTTCTCAACTGTTGCGACCATGGACCGACCCGAGCCGCGGGCTTCAGCCCGCGCGAAGGTCCGGCATCGTGGGTTTTCCCGGAGTTCATTGCGCTCGCGGCGGCAGAAGCTTCCGGGTCAGATCGTCGCTAGACTTGCGAACCGTGCTACCAGCATGGTCGGGTAAGGGCTGGTTCGTGGTTGCCCCCGGGAACCAGGGCCGGGTGGCCGGGGTGCACGATCAATGTACCCACGCATGGATTTCGAAAAACCGTTGTCGACGGACCGTAATTGCGTGTTCACCCATCGATACGCGACGCATGCGCCGCCTTCGCGTTTGCGTCGCATCTTTCACGGATTAGCCGCAAAGGCGGATTACGTGAGCAATCCGGCGCGCACCACGTGCGCGCCGCTTCAGCCCAGGAGCGTGCTGGCCTCGCATGCAGGTAGTCGTACCAGCCGCGCCGTCACAAGCGCGCCCGGCACACCACCTGGCGAGCTCAGGACCCGTCGCTGCCTGCCGCTTCCGCGCGAAGCACGGCGAGGCCGTCACCTGTTTCCTGCCCCCGCCGCCTCGTCCGTCCGTCTCACGCCAGCCCTCGACCCGACGCGCTGTCTCGCCCCGCGATCGGCTCGGGACCATCCCCATTCCGCTGTGCGGTTCACGCCTGGGTACAGCTCGGTCTGACTTCCTGCGGCTGGCTGCTCTCGACGTTCGTCGGGTGCCGCCCGCCGCGGCCAGGGCGCGGCGGAGCAGACCGCGCGTGGTCGAGGCGCGCCGATGGCCGGCAGGCAACGCCCCGGGAACCACCAACGGCGATGGCCCTGGTGCAAGCCCCTGACTCTCCGCCCCGTGGAGCATTTGGCCGAGATTCCTCAGGGATTGGAACCGAACGGTTGACGGGCGGCCCGCTCCGTGATAGGCTATACCGTCACGTATGAATGCGGCATTACGCAAAGGTGTCATCGGGCTGGGGATTGCTTCGTACGCGTTCCTCGCCACCGGTCTGTCCGGGCAGCTCCATGTCCACGTGGCCCATGCGGCCGACCGCCACTGCGACCACGCGGGTGAATGCAGTTCACGTCAACTGGAGGCGGGCTTTCCCTCTGCCGGCCAGTTTTCCGCTTCGAGTGATTGTCCGACCTGCCACCAACTGACCTTCGGATGGCGCGCCACGATCGGACATCCGCAGCATCCGGCGGTGCCCCTCGACGGGCTCTTCCGTACGGTTGCAGTGCTCCATCTCGACCCCGCCATCGCGCGGGCATTCGCGCCCATCGCCCCAAGAGCTCCTCCCGCCGCGTAAGGCCATCCCACGACGTTACCGCTGACGCCTGTTTTTCACTGTAGTGGTGTGCGCCGCTTCGAGCCTGCGCGCTGATCGGTTCCTCTGAATCGTCTCCCTCGAGGCGCCGGTCCACTCGCCCGCCGGCGAGGTACTGAATGCGCCGTGCCTCGACGCGTGGGGTCCGCTGTGCGGACCGCCTCGTTATGCGGACCAGCTCGCCGGGAGCGCCACACCTCGAGTACGTGCATTCCTGACCGTGTGTTTATAGCGAGGTTTGGAGATGAAGCGCCGCGGCTTCACGTTGATTGAGTTACTGACGGTGATCGGCATGATCGTACTGCTGATCGGCATTCTGCTGCCCGCGCTGTCTCGCGGCCGGCAGATGGCCAAGCGGACCATCTGCGCCAGCAACATGCGCGGGCTGATGCAGGCCGTCTTTCTGTATGCCAACGACAATCATGACCGCATTGTCAGCGCCGGTCTCGCCCACGGCGGCAGCGGCAACGAGCACGCCGCGTGGATCAACCTGCTCAAGGAGCACTATGGCGGCGAAGAGCTCATCGCCCGCTGCCCCGCGGATGAAAGTGAGCACTGGGAAGTGCCGGTCAATTCGCCCAGCTCCGGTTTGGGCGATCCCGACAATCCGGACAACAGTGCGTCTGCGCCGCCCATCCTGCGGCGTACCAGCTTCGGTACGAACTACTACACGGTGGCCCGCATCGGCAAGGCCGGGCCCTACAACCAGCTCAGGCTGATCCAGCGCCCGGGCACGACGGTGCACATGGTGGAGCTGGTCGAGGTCGGCTCGTTCGCCGCCTCCGACCACGTCCACCCGGAAACCTGGTGGTCCAACCCGCTCAAGCTGGCCTCGGAAGAAATGGAGCTGGATCGCCATCTAGGGAAGGCGAACTACTCGTTTTTCGACGGACACGCCGGGACGCACGGTTTCGAGGAAACGTACCTTATCGACAGGGAGCGGAGCACCCTCCGCAACATCGTCTGGAATCACAATTACTACAACCCGTCCATCGGACATTGACCCGCCGAGGCTCCCGCGCGGGAGCCCCGCGAATGGAGAGAAATGATGAACAAGCAAGCGATATGTATGAATCTGCCGGCCATCGGCCTCACGGTGCTGGCGGCCAGGGCTTATGCCCAGCACGATCACGAGGGGGAAATGGTCGTCGGCCGGACCGGAGCGAATCAGCTCGCCGTCGAATTTGATTCTGGCGAAACGATTGAACTGGCTCCAGTGAACGGCCTTCTCACCGGCTGGGGGGCGGACGAGCCCGGCTTGATGGCCCTCGGGATGGACGAGCCGGACGAGGGTTTCTTCACGCTCGAGACGGGCGTGGTCGTGGTATTCGAACTGCTCTCCGCCGATCCAGGGTTCAAGGTCTGGAGTCCGGGATTGGCGGATGTGCTGGACACACCGGGGGATCAGTTCATTCTCGGCGCGACGGGCTTCGACGAACATCCCACGTATCACATCGACGCGGATGATCCGTCATTCGACCCGGATGTCGACGAGTACTTCATGACCTTTCGGCTGCTTGATTCGGGTATCACCGGCTACGCGCCGTCGGAGTCGTTGACGGCGAGGTTCGCTCCCGCTCCGGAGCCGGCCACGGTGGCGCTGATCGGCGTGGGTGCCATGGTTTTGACACGGCAATCCGGGCGCCGGCAGGTACGAAAGGGGGAACCATGTTGACTACCCACCGCCGTGTCCCTGCAGAGCGGGCCGACAGTCCGGCGCGCCATCGCCGTCGACAGGGCGTGTTCCGGGTCGCCCTTTACGGAGCCTGCATTGCAGGAGCCTGGGCTTCCACAGTACGGGCGCAGCACAACACCGATTTGTGGGTCGGGCAGTCCGGCGGGCAGGTTGCATGGAGCCCGGGCGGGCTCACCCCCGGCTCCGTCTATCACCCTCTCGATCGCTCGTTTCTGCACGGCTGGTCGGACAACGATCCCGGTTTTGACCACGCCTCCACGACGGAGGGGGAGGTGAGTCCCCTGCCGGGTGGGACCGAGATCTGGCTTGAGGTGGTCTCGCTGGACGCGGCGTTCTTCGTCATTGACGGCGCGTTCGAGTTGCTGGCCTTGCCGGGCGATTCGACGTTCCTGGGCGGCGCGGACCTTCACGAGCACATCACCTGGTTCATTGATGAGCAGGACGCCGGATTTGATGCCGAACAGTGTGTATGGGAAGCGACGTTCCGCCTGACCGACGAGGGCGGGGGCCTGGCCGATTCGGATCCGTTCACGCTGCTGTTCACCAACGTCCCCGTCCGCGGCGGCGGCTTCCCGCCGGCCCCAGTCTCTGCCAGCGGCGATTTCGACGGGGACCGCGACGTGGACCTCGATGACCTCAACGCGTTTCTCGTCTGCGTGAACGGGCCCCAGGTCCGGCCGGCGCCGAGCGACCCGGACGTATCTACCTGCGAGGTCGACTGCCACAACGCGTTCGATTTCGACGACGACATGGACGTCGATCTCATGGACTTCGCCGAGTGGCAGATGAAGTACACCGGATCACCATGACACCGAAAACGTCGTTCGGCCAGGTCGAGGCCTTTGATCGGCAAGCACGCCGTTGGCGCGGCGGCGGAAGCCCAAGCCATCTCGCGACGTGCGGGCCGTGACCACCTGGGCGGCCGAGTTGCTCGAGATCGGTGGACCTAGGGCCAGGTGCCTGCGTCCGGGCAGTCCGCGGGATCGAAGAACGGGTACGGCCTTCCCTGGAACGCCAGGATGATGAACTGTAGATCGGAGAAATTCGCCGCGTAGTTGGGTGGGTCGAACATCTCGCTGCCCGGCGTGCCCGAGTCGTTCCCGTGCATGTCCACCCAAGAAACGTGGGGCACGATCAGCCCGGAGGTCGACTGAAACAGGAAGACCGTGGCGGTCACGTCGTCAAAGTTGGTCACGCCATCCGGCGGGGCCCATTGACGAATGCAGCTTTCGCCGGCGGGGCAGTCGATCGCCCCGTTCGGGCACGGTGTCCACGTGCAGGTGCAGGATTCCCCCAGATTGCCCACACCATCCGCCCAGTACCGGCCGCCGGGCCTGGCGATGGTGCTCACCAGCAGCTCGCCCGAGGCCGCCCCGGAACCCACCTCCACCGCCTGCACGCCATAGGCGGCCTGGGGCACGACCTCGCAGTCACCGACGTGGACGACCGCCGGCCAGTCGGCGCGCACCAGGCGGAAGGGCTCGCTGACCAACAGGTGCACGGCGTTGTCCCGCGGGGATTCCGGCCCGACCCACCAACTCAGGCCCACCGACCCGGACCAGTCATTGACGCAGGTCTCGCCGGTCGGCGCACAGGCCTGATCCATTGGAGAACAATCGACCGTGCTGATGCAGGGATTGCCCGCGACACTGCACGCGTTGCAGTCGGCGTCGCCGCGGTCCACGCGGCACGGAGCCCCATTGCCGGAGCACGAGCCCAACTCCAGCGACTTCAGCTCGACCTTGAAGGCCACCGGGGAGGCGGCGTTGTTCGGAGCGAAGCTGATATACCGGTTCTTCGGACGGTTGTGGGGATAGGGAGCGGGCGCGGGGGTCGCGACCACCGGCGTTCCCCGACACGTCCCCGCGGCATCTGCCTGGCAGAAATCGTTGATGGTGCCGGCGTTGTGGTCGTCACACGGGACCGTGATCCCCGTGCCGTCGTGTTGGCAGCCCAGGACCGGGTCGCAGAAGTCAGCGGTGCAGACGTTGCCATCGTCGCAGCTTGGCGGCGTGCCGGCCACGCATCCGTCCGGTCCGGCGGCCGGATCGGTCGGCGCACAGGTCTCCACGCCGTCGCAGAACTGGCCGTTGTCACAGAAGGCGTCGTTCGGCGCGTTGAGGCACGCGCCCGCCCCACCGTTGGCCTGCGGATCGCACGAATCCGTCGTGCAGGCGAAGCCGTCGCCACAGGTCGGATCTGTCCCCCCGACACATCCATCCGGGCCGGCGCTGGGATTCGTCGGTACGCAACTCTCCGCGCCATCACAGAACTGGCCGTTATCGCAAAACGAATCACTGGGCGTATTGAGACAGGCGCCGCCCCCTCCGTTGGCGAACGGGTCGCACGAATCCGTCGTGCAACCGAAGCCGTCGTCGCAGCTCGGCGGCGTGCCTGGAACGCAGGTACCGTTGACCGTGTCACACGTCTCCAGGCCGTTGCAAAGCTGCCCGTCATGGCAATCCTCATCGAGCAGGCAGTCAGTGCACACGTCGTTGATCTCGTCACAATTCGTGTTCGGGCAGGGGTCGAAGCCCGCCATACATCCACTGGGGTCAGCGGCCGGATTCGATGGCACACACATTTCCGCCCCGTCGCAGAACTGGCCATTGTCGCAGTAGGCGTCGTTTGGGGTGTTGACGCAGGCGCCGGCCCCGCCGTTGGCTGCCGGATCGCACGAGTCCGTCGTGCAGGCGAAGCCGTCGTCACAGCTCGGCGGCGTGCCGGCTACGCATCCGTCCGGCCCGGCGCCAGGGACCGAAGGCGCGCAAGTCTCCGCCCCGTCGCAGTACTGGCCATTGTCGCAGTCGGCGTCGTTTGGGGTGTTGACGCAGGCGCCGGCCCCGCCGTTGGCTGCCGGATCGCACGAGTCCGTCGTGCAGGCGAAACCGTCGTCACAGCTCGGCGGCGTGCCGGCTACGCAGACGCCGTCGACCGGGTCGCACGTTTCAAGCCCGTTGCAGCGCTGCCCGTCGTCGCAGTCGGCGTCGACAAAACACTCCGGACAGCCGGGCTCACCCACACAATCAGGGTCGTCGCAATCGGCATTCCCGTCGCAGTCATTGTCCGCGCCGTCGGCGCAGGCGACTCCCGGCTCCTCGCCTGCGGACGGTGGGCCGCAATCCTGCGGGCAGTCGCACGAGTCCTCGGTCGGGCCGCACACCCCGTCGTCGCACACATCCGCCGGCGGTGTGACCACGAGCGTGGCCGAGCGCATGATTTCGGGCGGGCACTTGCTGTTGTTGTTCCAGAGGTCGAAGAGCTCCTGCCCCTTGGTGTCGGTGACGTTCTCGTCGCGCAGGAACTGTACGTACTCCTTGCTCGTGCTCTGGTAGTACAGCGTAATCTGGGCGGAGGTCGCCCCGGCCGGTACCGTGTAGGTCGTCACATCCCAATACTGGCCGTCGGCGTAGGCGTGTCCCACCGGCGATCCGCCGAACTGTGCGTAGTTGCTGTTGGTGAATCCGCGCGGCGGAATCCGATTGTCCTTGAAGATCTTGTTATTCAGGACAAAGTGAAACGATGGACCCGGGTCGACGCCGACCAGCGGTGCCGTGGTCCCGTCCAAGCCGGGCTTGGTCTCATAGACCTTGAGTGCGGAGTCGGCCAGCAGAATCCCCGTGGCGGAATCCCATACGCCCGATTCGCCCAGGAGATTCATGGCATCGTCGTAGAACTTGACGTTCAGCCACATACGCCGGCCTTCCGGATAACCGGTGGGGAGCTTGTGACCCGTCTCGTTGGTGACCGTTATGTCGAGGGTCGTTCCGTTTTGCTCCGCCGCCAGCGAAGCGGCGTTCTGCAACATGTACCTTGCCCGATCGATGCCGGCCTGGATGGCCGTCGGGTCAACTTCGCCTGGATACAAGGAGGGGAGCAGGGACGGCAGCCACGTGCTGCCGCCGGTCATATCGTGCAGCGGCAGATCGGTCCTCTCCGGTGCTTCCGCCAGGTTGCATCCTTTCCCGGTGACGTCGCGCATGTGGCAATCCTGGCAGGCCCCGACGAAGTCCTTGTTGCCGCTGAACTGCGGGGCGACCACGCCCGCCACGGTGTTGTAGTCGCTGTAGAACCACTCGCTGTAGGTGCGCTCGATGGGCATGAGCGTGTGGGCGGAGAAGCTCGTCGCCGGAGCGTCCATCGGATTCGGGACGAAGTTCCCGGAGCCGTCCCGCTCGAACGCCGGGTTGCTCACATCGTGACACGTACCGCACAACGCCGCCTCTCGATGGAATGGGGATATGAGGACGGCATGGCCGGTATCGGCGTTGGCGAACGGACCGCGCCGGGCACCGTTGGGGTCGACGATGAACATGCCGTTTCCGAAATTGACCGGCGGGTTGACCAGGCTGTTGATGATGTCCTGGTCCACCGGCGGGCTGGTGCCCGGCACGTAGAACGGGTCGACCAGCCGGTGGCACAGGTCACAGGCCACACCGGTCATGTCGGTGGACAGCATCTGGCTTCCGTCGGTCGGCACCGAACGTCCCCGGAGCCACCCTCGTGGCAAATGGCAGCGGAGGCAGAGGTCGCCCGAATCCGGCGCGTCCTGGTTGGCCACGGTCATGCATGCTTCAAACAGCAGATCCCGCGAGGCCTGCGACATCATGCTGCCGGACCAGTTGAAATAGGGCTCGACGCTGGGATCGTAATTGGCATGGCACGGGGCGCAGGCCGACGGAGGATTCAATGTGCCGGCCTCGAACGGCTGACTGCCGGGAAGATCGAAATCACGCAGCGTGCTTGGAACGATGCCGCCCGGGGGAGATTCGATGAAGAAGGGCGAATCGCTGACATCCGACCCGCTGTTGAAGGCGTTATCGATCGCCACGACCCGGATCAACCCATTCACGGTTGGACGGTTCGGCACATACCAGGTATGGCTGCCCGTGTTGGGCAATCCGAGCGCCACCGGTCGGAACGTGAGGCCACCGTCATCGGAAAGCTCGATGTCGACCGCCGCGACGCCGCTGGGGTCGGTGGCGGTCCATTCAACCAGCGCCGCCGCGTTGCCCACCAGGAATTCTCCGCCGTTCGGGCTCATGACGGTCACGGCCGGCGGGGCGACGTCGCCGCCCGTGGAAGGAACGAGGTACGCCTGAATGTCGCTCAAAGTCACGTTGGATACATTGCCGAAGTTAGCCGGAGTCAGACCGGGAAACGTCGGCGTGTTGCCGAAATTCGTGGTGTCCGTCACCTCGATGAGGGCGGTGAAGCCGTCCCCGTCCGCATCCTGGTTCTCGACGGAAAGAACCGCGGAGCGTCGGCCGTTCGGATTGCTCGGAAAGCTCGGCAGCGCATTTTCCACGGTCAGGCCATACGGGTTGCGCGTGCCGCCGCCGGAGAAATCATAGTGGCACACGCCACAGTGCGTGGGAAAGCTGGGCACGGTGTCCAACGGCGTTCCGACCGCGTTCGGGTAGGCTCCGAAAAACGCGTCGCGGATGTTGGGGCGTGCGTCCGCGGGCGTGAGTGGCAGCAGGCAGAACAAGCCGGCGACCAGGCACACGATGAGCAACTGATGGGTCCGGTGGGTGGAGAGACGACTCATGGTCCCGATCCTTTCAAGACGATTGTCCTAGCCGTTCCGCTGCCCGCCGCACGCTCTCCCGTAACGCGTGCGTCAGGCCGGTCGCCCGTCGCGGAGCATCGCATGCCTGTTTTCTTCGCGTGGTCGTCCGTTCCGGCTTCTGCGAGCCGCCCGCATGATCGCCGGGAAGACGACTTGCTGAGCCCGCCAAGCGTTGCCGTTGCTTGCGACCGGGGCGTCGAGCGGCTTCGCCCCGTCAAGCAGCGTCGTCCGACTCAACTGAGCCTGCCAGGCCCCACTCGATGACGCACTCGCAAGGGCCACCAACCCGTTTGCGTACGCGGTCAAGGTCTGCCTCCGTCAGCCAACTCGTAGACCTTCTGTCAATTTGCGTGCCCGAATCCTCGGGCGCCGCAGGTTATTATCCGGAATGCTCGTCGACGGAGGTATCAGACCGGCCCTCGATCGGGCGTCAGAGCTTTGCAAGCGATGGCGTCAGACGACATCGCTCCGCGTGTAGGACAGATTCGTACACTTAACCGACGGCTCAGGAATGCGCCGATTACGGATCGCTTGCGCGTTCTTCGGCCCGCGGCGGCCACCGCGGAGTGAGGCTGGTACTTTTCAACTGGCAGTCAAAGCTGGCTGAACCCGCGACATCCTTGGGCCAGGACCAGGCTGGTCTCGCTCAAGTGTCCTATATCCGGTCACTTGCAGCAGGATATAGAATAGGGGTGCGGTTGGAACGGACCGGTGGCTTTGCATGATCCTCGGCAATCGGACGAGGCCCCCGGAATCGTCCTCCGCAACATCGGGGTTGTTGACTTGCGATCAAGGGCCGGAGCGCGAGATCTAGGAGTCAAGCCATGCGTTCGTGTGTGCTCCCTTGGGTCGTGGCCTTCGTAACGTGGTGCGGGGCATGCGTGTCCCCGGAAAACGATGACTCCGGCGACGGGCCGGGGCCGTTCTCGATGCGGGTCGTTCCCATAGAAGTCGCGGACGCCATTCCCGACCAGCATTGCGTGCTGCTGGTCACCATTCAGGAGGAGGGCGCCGGCGGTCAGGAGGGTGCGGTGACGATCTCCGCCACGGCGGACGAGGCCGACGTCACCGTCGAGCCGGAGTCGATCCAGGAGGACGAGGTGGCCGAGGTCATCGTCGTGCCGCGCCGACTTGAAGCGGGCGACGTCGATGGGGACGAGCCCCGGACCGTGACGGTCAACATCATCGCCGAGCGCTCGGGGTCGCAGCGGACGGCGACGGTT
>Ga0214473_10011332_pt1 | contig 10461 bp, 7 predicted proteins | sample RVTome_7_FD_203509 | JGI IMG/M metagenome (GOLD analysis project Ga0214473, IMG submission 203509) | Soil microbial communities from uranium-contaminated site in the Upper Colorado River Basin, Wyoming, United States - RVT98D197 | ecosystem: Environmental > Terrestrial > Soil > Contaminated >... | reverse complement strand
GCTCCATGCTGTCGACGCGGTGCAACGCAACGCTCGGACGACCGCCGTCGCTGCACTCGTCGTCCATCCAACCGACTTCCCAGTCCCGGGCGATCAGCTGGTAGTTACTCCGTCAGAGCGGCGTCGTTCTTGGGAGCCGGACCTGCGCCGCGGCGGCCAAGCCAGAGCAGCACGGCCGGCATGGCCACCAGGGCCGCGAGCACGCACGTGATCTCGCTGATGGACATGGCGGCACCGAAGGAGTTGAGCGCACGGTTGTCGCTCACGTACAGCGACAGGTAGCCGAACACGGTCGTGAGCGAGCACAGCACCACCGCGCCACCCGTCTCCTCGATGGCCGTGCGCATCGACTCGACCACGCCTCGGCCGCGCGCTGCTTCCACGCCATAACGGCGCGCGAGGTTCACGCCGTAGTCCACGCCATTGCCGAAGGTGATGGGGAAGGCGACGAAGTTCAGGAAGTTCAGCTTCATGCCGAAGAGGGCCATCGCCCCAGCCATCCAGACGATGCCTACGACGAGGGAGCCCATCGTCAGCCAGCGAAGGCGCCCGTCGCGGAAGGCGACGATCACGAGCAGCAGCGTCGCGAGTAGAGACGCCGCCACGGCCTTGGGACCGTCCACCCAGATGACCTCGATCATGTCGGCGAACACGGGGGCGCTGCCCGCCAGCGGCGGACGCGTCCCGTCCTCTAGGCGCACCGCGCGCAATGCGGCGGCCCAGTCCACCAGGTACTGGCCGTCCCACAGCGACTCGCCCTCGCGCTGCTCCACGAGGACGATGCGGCCGCGCGATCCGTTGCGTTCGGTGAACGGTCGGGCCACGTCCATGGGCAGCTCCGCTGCGGTCAGCGGGGCGATGTCCTCGGGGATGGCGTTGTCGTCCAGACGCGCGCGGTCCTCGTCCGAGGCGAAGCGCCGCGCGTCGGCCATGAGCTCGCGGATCTCGTTCGCGATGGGGATCTTCTGCTCCTGGTCCTTCGGGAGCAGGTCCCGGATCGTGCGGACCCGCCCATAGGGCGCGTGCTGCCGATCGCGACGACGCTCGAGCTCGGTTCGGAGACGCTCGGCCTGCTCCGGCGTATCGAGCAAGAAGAGGTTGGCCTGTCCGAGCCCCGCGCCGCCGACGATCTCCTTGATGCGACCGTTGAGGACCGTGGCCCGGGTCGACCCTTCGCGCACGGAGCGCAGGTTGCGGAAGTCGTACTCGATGGGGTCGTCGATGACGGCCTTGACGACCAGGCCGATGCCCGCGACCGTGAGCGCGATGCAGATGAGCGTGAGGGCACGCGGGGCCGAGACGACGAGGCGGGCGAAGAGCACTCCGTAGAGGCCGCCCCGGGACGGCGGTGCGCCCCGATAGAGAGGGAGGACACGCTCCGAGATGGCCGTGAGCGCGGGCAGGACGGTGAAGGCGCCGAGCCAGCACAACACCATGCCGACCCCGCCGATGACGCCGAATTCCTCGAAGCCGCGGAAGTCCGTGATGATCAGGGAGCCGTAGGCGATGGCCGCGGCGAGCGACGCCGTGATGGTGGCCGCCCAGGTGGTCCGATGCGTTTCGGCGAGGGCCTCTTCCATGGCCATGCCCCGGCGCCGAAGCTCGAAGTAGCGGGCGAGCCAGATGATCTGAGGGTTGATGCCGTTGCCGATGACGATGCTTCCGAGGAACGCCGTCGACGTGTTGAGGTAGTCCACGGCGACTTCGGCGAAGGCAAAGGTCACGCAGACGGGCACGCTCAGCGCCAGGCCGATGAGCAGGATGGCGCGCACGCGACGGAAGAAGACCAGGATCACCAGCAGGACCAGCCCGACGGTCAGGCCCACGGCGAGCTTGAGCTCGCGCGCGATGGCGTCGTGCTCCTCGCGTTGATGCGGGATGTCGCCGGCGTACTCGACCTTCATGTCGGCCGCGTACCGGGATGGACGCATCCGCCGCACGAGTGCATCAACGCGGTTGATGAGCGCGGCGCCGGATTGCACGTCGCCGCCTCGGATGGACGTGCGCAGGAAGATGGCGAGCAGGTCACCTTCGGGGTGCACGTAGTAGCCACCCGGGAAGCGGGCGGCGCGGCTACGGCCCTCCTCGACGCGGTGCCGGATGCGCTCGATGACCTCGGCCGGGTCGGGTGGCTCCTCGTCCTCGAGCTGGATGAAGAAGGGGTTGGCGCGCGCCCGCTCGAAATCCAGCCGCTCCTGCAGGGCGTCGCGCACTTCCTCGAGGTCCTCCACGTTCGCGTAGAGGTGCTTGTGCCTCGTGACGAAGTCCTCGAAGGCCGAGATGTTCCAGTCGATGCTCTGGACCTGCGGATCGTGCAGGGCCTCGAGCCGGGGGACGAGGACCCCAGCGAACCGTTGCATGGCCTCCGTGTCATCGCTCTGGATCGCGACGAACAGCGTCGACATGCCGCCGATGCGGTCACCCACGGCCTCGAGGTCACGCACGCTCGGCTTGTCCTCCGGAAGCAGCGCCGTGAAGGAGCTGTCGAGGCCGAGGTCGGCGATCAAGGGCAGCGATCCGGCGACCAGACCCGCGCCGATCAAGGCGAACACCCAGCCGCGCCGGGTCTGCAGGCGAGCGAGGCGATCTGGCAGGGAGGACGGCGTGGTCATGTCGGGCGCAGCCGCGCTGTGGGCATCACCGGTGTGGCACGGGGGTCACGCAGGCGTTCAGGGAGTCGTTTCCACCGCCGCACAAAAGCGACTGCCGTCGCCCGCTGCGTCGAGCACGCGCGCGATGGGCTCCCCATCCACGCCGAGGATCTCGGACGCGTGAATGCAACCGTAGCCGTCCTCGGTGCGGCAATCGCTGCTATCTTCGCATGGCGCCATGCACCAACTCGAGGCCAGGCGATCGGGCTCGAACCGAAACTCCACGCATACCGTGCTCTCGGGGCAGGTGTCGCTCTCGCAGTCCGCGACCGTGCAGTAGCCCTCGGGCGACGCGTTGTCGCAAATCCGATCCCCGTTGACCGAGCAGTCGGCCGAAGTCGAGCAATCGTCACCGATCTCGGGGGCGCACGCCGTCGCGGCAATCAGAGCCCCGAGGGCTCCGGTCTGGAGGGCGATGGCAAATAGCCGTTTCATGGCGGGCGGAGCATAGAGGATGCGGGGTCGGGGCGCCACCGAGCACAGCGGCCCGTGCGGCTGGGGCGGGGCAGGGCGGTTGCGACCCCGGCCGGAGCCGCCTAGGGTGCGGACCGTGGCGGCAGCGTCGCGGTGGTGGCGGGCCATTGTTCTGGCCCTCGCAGGCCTCTGCGTCTGCGCCGTGGCGGCCCAGGCGCCCCGCCGCACTCTCGAGGACGTCGCCGGGCGGGTGCGCCTCGACGACGATCGCGCCGCGCTGCGCATGATCGCCGACCTGCCCGAGGAGGTCCGGGAGACGGCGCGCGTGAGGTACCTGCGGGGGCGGTTGCTCCTGCGCCTCGACGAGCACGCTGGGGCGGCCGACGCCCTCGACATTCCGCCACGGGAGCTGCCCGGCCCGGTTGCCGAGGACGCGCGCCACCGGCGTGCGCAGGCGCTCGTGCTCGCCCATCGCTGCGCGGACGCGATGCCGCTGCTCGATGCGCTGCGCAAGGGGCGGTCAGGCGCAGCCGCCCGCGCCCGTGCCAGCCACGCCGAGTGCCTCCTCCGATCGGACGCGCACGCGGACGCTGTGGCGGCGCTGCGGGTCGTCGTGCGCGAGGACGCGCAGGGCGTGGACACCTTCGCCGTGCGTCTCGAGCTGGCCGAGGCGCTGCTCCGCGGTGGTGCCCGGCGCGACGCCGTCGCCGAGCTGCGCTCCCTGCTCGTAGCCCGGCCCGACCATCCGGACGCGGATCGCGCCCTCGAGCAACTGCGCGCGCTCGGCGGGCGGTTCGAACCGACGCCCCTCGAGCGCATGGATCGCGCCGAGCGCTTCGCGAAGGTGAGGCGCCACGAGGACGCGCTGCGAGAGCTCGACGGACCGGGGCCGCCGGCCGACCTGACGCAGCGCGCGCGGTGGCTCCACCTCGAGGGGATGGCGCTCTTCAATACGCGTCAGCACTACGCCGAAGCGGCGCGTGTCCTCGCGGATGCGGCCCGTCAGAGCAGTGGGACGCGGGAAGAGGATCAGTTCCACGCGGCCCGGGCGCTGTCCCGAGCCGACAGCGATGCGCAGGCTGTGACCGCCTACCGGCGGTTCGTTCGGGAGCATCCGAGGGCCGAGCGAGCCGCCGAGGCCGAGTATCTCGCGGCGTGGCTCGAGATTCGGCAGGGCCGGCGCGCAGGCGAGGGGAACATGCGGCGCTTCCTCGACGGTCCCCGGGCGCGCGCGAACCGCGCCCTCGCCGGTGAAGCGACATGGCACCTCGGCTTCCGCGCCTTCGAGCAGGGTCGCCATCGGGAAGCGGCCCGGTGGCTCGAGCGATACGCCGCCACCGGCAGCGAGGCGATGATCGCGGCGCGAGGCCAGTACTGGCTCGGCCGCGCGCTGATGGGGCAGCGCGATCGCGCGGGGGCCATCGCGGCGTGGCGACGAGCGCTCGCCGTCGAGCCGCTGCACTGGTACGCGCTCCTCGCGCGCGCGCGACTCGTCGAGGCCGGTGAGGACCCGGGGCCGCCATTCCCAAGCCCTGGCGGTGCCCGCGAAGCATCGGCGGCGCTGCCGGCGCCCGCGCTGCCCGAGGAAGTGGCCTTCTTCGCCGCCATCGGGCTCCGGCGCGACGCCCTCGCGGCGCTGAGGCGCCGGGAGCAAGACGTGCGGCGCGCGGCGCCCGAAGGGCGCGGTCTCGAGGCGCTCGCCCTTGCCTACGGCACACTCGGCGAGGCGTCGAGGCCCTACAGGCTCGTCGCCATCGTGGAGGTGGCCGAGCTCGACCGGCGCCCCGATGCGGCGAACCGCTGGATCTGGCAGGCGGCCTACCCGAGGCCCTTCGCTGCCGTGCTCGAGCCCGCGGCGCGGGCCAACGGCCTGGAACCCGAGTACCTCTGGGCGATCATGCGCCAGGAGAGCGGCTACGATCCGGAGGCCGTCTCGTACGCGGATGCCATCGGCCTCTTGCAGATGCTGCCCAGCTCGTCCGAGCGCCTCGCCCGGAGGCTCGGTGTCGCCTTCGAGCGCGACATGCTCTTCGATCCGGCCTGGAACATCCGCCTCGCGGCGAAATACAACGGCGGCCTTCACGCGCGCTTCGGGGGGATCGCACCGTTGGCGCTCGCGGCCTTCAACGCCGGGGCCCACAACGCGCGGCGATGGCTCGACGACAGCGGCGATATCGAGCTCGATCGATTCGTCGAGCGGATTCCCTTCGATCAAACAAGAAACTACGTGCGGAGGGTGACCACGCATTTCGCGCGCTACCGCTACATGGCTCACCCCGACGCCGGCTGGCCCATCGACCTGCCCGCTCGCGTCGGCCCGGGCGTCGTGCGCGATCCGTCGTAGCGTTCACGCGCTGGCGTCTTCTTCGCGCGGCGCCGGCCGCGTCTGCCAGCGAAAGAGCGGCTCCCACACGGGTTGCCGTGCGCTGCCGAGCTCGCGGTCCTGCTCTCGACGCGCGGCGAGCACGCCCGCGGTGCGGGCGAGGGCCGCGAGGAGCAGACCGCAGATCACGTCGATGCCCCAGTGCCAGCGGAGCAACATGGTCGCGACGATGATGTTGGCCGCAAAGAACCCGACCACAGGCCACGCGTACTTGAAGGGCGCGCGGTGCCGGTTGCCGAAGAGGTGGAGCGTGAAGAACGTGGGCAGGGCGGTGTGGAGCGACGGGAAGATGTCCATCTGGGCGCCTGCTCCGTGGACGGCCGTCTCGACGAGCCCCCAGAAGAACCCGCCGCGGACTGGCTGGTCGAAGGCAACGGCCGCGTGGGGGCCGAGGGCTGGCACGAGCGTGTAGCAGGCGTGGCCGACGCACACGACCGTCATGGCGCCCACCATGAGGGAGGCCATGCGCGGGCCGCGGTCGAAGAACAGGGACGGCAGCAGCACCGCGGTGAGGATCGTGAAGTAGCTGTAGTAGAAGAAGGCGAACCACTCGACGTAGCCGGGCTCGTTGATCCGCTGGAGCCACTGTGCGGGCGTGACTCCGAAGACGGCGCGGTCCACGGCCCAGAGCGCCTGGTCGAGCATCGCGGGCTCGAGCGCCGCGAGCAGGCTCCGGAGCTCGAAGTACGACAGCGCGACGGGCGTGAAGACGCCGATGCGGTAGACGAGAGCGCGGAGGCGGCCGGGGCGCATCAGCTCTCCGCGAACGACGAGGATGGTGAGCACCGTGACCGCGAGCAACGCCCCCGAGAAGCCGCGTGCAAATCGCGCGTCGTCGCTGTCCGGTGCGACCATCACGCGCAGGAACATGTAGGCGTGGAAGGCCGTGCAGACGTGGTCCTGCAGGGCGAGGTTGCGCCGCAGCCTTGCGAAGAGCCCCGCCCGTGGCTCCGAAGCAGCGGCCCGAGTCGGGGTGTGGGCCATCTGGACGCGCGAGCTTCCCGGAGGCTCGGCGGTGCGTCAAGCCGCGGGGTCGAGGCTTGGGGCGGAGGCTCGGTTCAGAAGTTTACCTGTCCCCAATTGTGCGTCCGCGCGCGCGCGCGGAGAGGGTACAGTGGGGGCCTTGGAGTCGCAGGACCTCGCCTGGCCGCTCGGCATCGCCCTGGGCGTGTACGTCATCATCACCTACGCCCTCGGGCTGTGGGTCAAAGAGCGCGTCAACGACGCCGAAGACTTCTTGGTAGCCGGCCGCCGCCTGTCGCTGCCGCTGGCGTGGGCGACGCTGCTGGCGACTTGGTTCGGCGCCGGCACGATGCTCACCGCGGCCGACGAAGTGCGCCACGAGGGCCTGCGCGCCGCCGCCCTCGAGCCTCTGGGCTCCGGGCTCTGCCTCGTCCTCGCCGGCCTCTTCTTCGCGCGGCGCCTCTGGGACATGAAGCTGCTGACCGTGTCCGACTTCTTTCGCCAGCGGTTCGGGCCTCGGGCCGAGCTGTTGAGCGCGCTGATCATGGTGCCGGGTTACTTCGGCTGGATCGCGGTGCAGTTCATCGCCCTCGCGGGCATGCTCGAGCTCGGCCTCGGTCTCGACATCCGCGTGGGGATCGCCCTCGTCGCCGTCATCGGCATGGGCTACACGCTCCTCGGAGGCATGTGGGCCGTGACGCTCACGGACGCCCTCCAGCTCGCGCTCCTGCTCATCGGCCTGCTGGTCCTGGGCGGCACGGTGCTCCTCGAGCTCGGCGACGGTCACATCCTGGCCGGCTTCGCCCACCTCGCCGACACCGTTCCCGCAGGACACCTCGTTCTCGTGCCCACCGATCGGCTCTCGGACTTCGTTGGGTGGCTCGCCGTCCTCAGCATCGCCGCCCTCGGGAATCTTCCCGGCCAGGACCTCATGCAGCGCGTCTTCGCCTCCCGCTCGGCCCTCGTGGCCAAGCGGGCCTGCATCCTCGCCGGCGTCACCTACATCCTCTTCGGCACCATCCCGGTGCTCCTCGGCCTCTCGGCGCCCGTGCTCTTCCCCGGGGCGGCCGACCGCGCCATCGTGCCCGCGCTCGCCCAAGCCTTCCTGTCCCCGCCGCTGGCCATCACGTTCGCCCTCGCGCTGGCGTCGGCGGTCCTGAGCACCATCGACAGCGCGATCCTCTCGCCCTCGAGCGTGCTCGCCCAGAATGTCTTTCCGAGAATTCCGGGCGTGCGCGGCACGGCCCTCGAGCTCAATCGCTACGCCGTCCTGATCGTCACGGGCCTGAGCCTGATCGTCGCCTATGTGGGCGAGGACGCCTACGAGCTGCTCGAGGGCGCCTACGAGCTCGGCCTCGTGGGGCTCTTCGTACCGCTCGCGATCGGGGTCTACCGCTTGCCGCGACGGGAGGCGCCGGGCTTGGCTGCGATGGCGGTCGGGACGGGCCTGTGGCTCGTCCACCAGGTCGCCGGGTGGGACGTCTTCCTCGAGCCGTTCCTGGGTGATCTCGCGGTGCCGGTCTCGGTGCCCGCGGTCGCCCTGTCCGTCGTGGCCTATCTCGGTCTCGACCGCGACATCGCCGTCGCTCCCCTGACCAAGAGCTGACCGGGCTTCCGCGGCGACCCGACCCGGCCGATCTGCCTCCTCGCGGGTGACTGAGCGCCTCAGTCCGCGCCCGCGACGTAGTTGGTCGCGATCTCGGTGGTCGACAGCGCCCGCGAGTAGATGGCGACCAAGTGATACGTGCCGCGCCAGGGGCGCGGAGTCCCGAGCTCGTTGCCGAGCGCGAAGGAGTAGCTCGTGTCCCAGTTGTCGAAGGAGCCGTCCTTGGGTATTCGGGTCCCCTCCAGGCCATCCACGTAGAAGGCGGCAATCCCGTCGAGCCCGCGCACGAACACGACGTGCGTCAGGCGCGTCGTCGCCGTGCCGGCGCTGCTCAGCACGTAGGGCATCCCGTTGAGGTCTCCCGTGTCGGTGCGAAGCCTGGCCTCGTAGGTGTCGAGCTCGTGGCCCAGGGTGAAGTCGCGTTCGAACCCGCCGGCCGACAGGGTCACGATGCGAGCGGGACCCGACTGCGACGCGATCGTGGGCTCGACCCACGCCTCGATCGTGATCTGGTCCGACGCGATGCAGCGGTTGATGACCTTCGTGGCGGGGCCCGCGGACTCGACGATGGTGTCGCCGGTGAGGGTCAGCGTTCCCGGGCCCCACGAAACGGCGCCGACGTCCGCGATGATCAGGTCGAGCGGAGAGCCGACGCCGGACATGTCATCCACGACGGTGCCGGTGCCCTCGTCGAAGGTGTAGAGGACGACCAAGCCCGCCGTGATCCGACCCACCGGACTCACGTTGGCGTCCCGTCTCACCGAGGCGTCGCGCCCACCGTCGCGCACGCGCCCACCGTCGCGCGCGGGCCCGCCGTCGCGCGCGGGCCCACCATCGCGGCCGGCGTCACCGACCCGACGTAGACCCGTGACGTCGACCGAGCAGCCCGCGGCCAAGATCGCGGTCATGACGAGCACGGGTGCGGAGCGGTAGCGGCTGGCCATCGCACCCACCCTACCAGCTCTCGGCGATTCGGGAAGAACCCGCTGGGCGACGGCCGCGCGGCCGCCGCCCATTGTGGGGCATCAACGCGCTAGGGCTTCTCGACGCCCTCGAAGAGACAGAGCACCGCGCCGACCGGGTCCTGGATCACGGTGAAGGTCCCGATGTTGGGCACTTCCTGCGGACCCATGAGCGCCTTGGCGCCGAGCTTCGTCGCCCGCTTCTGGGAGTGATCGAGGTCCTCGACGAGAACGTAGCTCAGCCAGTGGGGTGGGGCCGGCACGTTGGCGGGCTTCTTCATGAGACCGCACGCCATTTTGTCGCCGCGCTTGGCCATCCAGTACTCGCCCTCGGGCTGGGGCATCTTCTCGAAGGTCCAGCCGAAAACGTCGCCATAGAACGTCTTGGCCTTGGCCACGTCGTCGACCATGACCTCGTGCCAGCAGAACTCGCCGATGCCCGGATCCTTCTCGGGCACCTCGCCGTCGGACCCCGCCTTGAACGGCGCGAACACGGCGCCCTGGGGGTCGGCCACGACCGCACCGCGACCCACGTTCCCGAAGTCCATGGCGGAAACGAGTTCCTTGCCGCCGAGCTTCTTCACCTTGGCCACCGTCGCGTCCACGTCCTCGACGGTGATGTAGTTGATCCAGTGGGACGGGGCCCGGTGCTTCGGGTCGAGGGGCATGATGCCACCCACGCCCGTCTCGCCCGCCATGAGCATCCGGTACGTGCCCATGGGGCCCATGTCCATCTCCTGGACCTTCCAGTTGAACAGCTCGCCGTAGAACGCCTGGGACTTCTCGGGCTCGAGCGACATGCAGTCGATCCAGACGAAACGACCGCGAGTGTACAGTTTCTCTGCCATTTCCCCCTCCTTGGCTTGTGGGGTCGGAGCAGCGAGTATGGGGTCATGCAGGTCCGCGTCAATCGCGATCCCCAGGCGATCGCGCTCTGCTTCGCGAGCGCGTTGCTAGCCACCGGTTGCGTGAATGATCCCGCACCGGACGCCGGGCCAACGGTCGTCGCCACCGGCCGCGTGGCGCGCAGCATGGCGGGGGCTCGATTCGAGGATCTGGTGGGCCTTTCGGGGGCCGCTGTCTGTGTTCTGGGCATGTCCGAAGTCTGCACAATGACCGCGCCTGACGGCGCCTATCGCCTCGAGGGCGTGCCCGGAGTGTCCCGCGTCGCGCTCACCTTCGAGAGCGCGGGTTACGGCGGCGCGCTGGCGGCCGTCGTCACGGACGACAGGCCGCTCCTGCTCGACATGGCCCTGACGCCGGCCGACGAGATCACCGCCCTCGATGCGATGGCCGGGGTCGCGCGGGATCCGTCCCTCGGGGCGGTCGCGTTCATCGTCATCGACACGGCGGGCGTCGAGGGCGTCTCGGCCGACATCGAGCCTGCCCCTCACGACGGCCCCTTCTACACGAACGACGACCGCACGGTGAGTCTCTCGCGCACGGCGACCTCCACACGTGGGTACGGCGTTGCCCTGAACG
>Ga0214473_10011331_pt1 | contig 10461 bp, 9 predicted proteins | sample RVTome_7_FD_203509 | JGI IMG/M metagenome (GOLD analysis project Ga0214473, IMG submission 203509) | Soil microbial communities from uranium-contaminated site in the Upper Colorado River Basin, Wyoming, United States - RVT98D197 | ecosystem: Environmental > Terrestrial > Soil > Contaminated >... | reverse complement strand
AACAAGCTGGCCGAGATCGTGGCGGGGACGGTGCTGGCGGGCGAGCTGTCGCTGGCCGCGGCCATCTCGTCGGCCGAATGGGTCTCGGCCCACGAGCAATACGGGCGCCACCGATGACCGTGAGCCACCCGCCGGACCTGGATACGGGCCCGACCGAGGCTCCCGCGCCGCCGCGCTTCGAGACGCTGGTGGTCACCGCGCCGCCGGGTTACACCCGCCGGGTCGCGGTCACCCTGCGGCATTTCGTGGGGCTCCTCGCGGGCGGGCTCGTGGCCTGGGTACGGCAACGGCGCGCCGACGGCACCGGGCGCGGTCTCAGGTTCGCGGGCGCCTGGGTCGCGTCACTCCTGGTGCGGCCGTTCGTCCGGCGCGACCTCGCGCGCCAGCCCTTCGCGGTGCAGCTCCGCCGCCGGCTGGAAATGCTGGGGCCCACCTACATCAAGCTCGGGCAGATCCTGTCGCTCCGCGAGGACATTCTGCCCACGGACATCACCGACGAGCTCAAGCGCCTGCTCTCCCGCCTCCCCGCCGCGCCCATGGACCGGGTGCGCGAGATCGTGGAGCACGACCTGGGCCACCCGCTCGAGCAGTTCTTCGCCTGGGTGGATCCCGAGCCGCTGGGCTCGGCTTCCATCGCGCAGACCCACCGCGCCACCACGCGCGAGGGCGATCCCGTGGTCCTCAAGGTGGTGAAGCCGGGGATCCGCGAGACCCTGCAGCGCGACGCCCGGTTGCTGGGCGGGCTGGGGTTCGTGCTCCAGGGCCTGTTCCCCCGCTACCAACCCCGGCAGATCATCCGGGAGTTCACCGAGTACACCCTCCGCGAGGTGGACCTCCGCCGCGAGGCCGACAACGCCGAGACCTTCGCCGCCAACTTCGAGGACACGCCTGACGTCGTCTTTCCTCAGGTGTACCGGCAGTACAGCGGGAAGAGCGTGCTCTGCATGGAGTACTTCGACGGCGTCACCCCGGACAGCGCCGAGGCGCGGGCCCTGCCCGAACCCGAGCGCAAGCGCCTGACCGACCTGGGGGCCGCGGCCATCATCCGGATGCTCTACCAGGACGGCTTTTTCCACGCCGACCTGCACCCCGGGAACCTGATGATCCTGCCCGGCACCAAGGTGGGGTTCATCGACCTCGGCATGGTGGGCCGGCTGGACGAGGAGCTGCGGCGCACCCTGCTCTACTACTACTACTCGCTGGTGATGGGCGACCCCGAGGCGGCGGCGCGCTATCTGAGCGCCGTGGCCGAGCCGGGCCCGGGGGGCGATCCGCAGGGCTTCCGGCGCGAGGTGACCGAGATCTCGCACCGCTGGAAGCTGGCGGCGACCTTCGACGAGTTCTCGCTGGCGCGCCTGGTGCTCGAGTCGGTGACCCGCGGCGCGCAGTACCGGATGTACTTCCCGGTCGAGATGGTGCTGATGGTGAAGGCGCTCATCACGTTCGAGGGCGTGGGCAACGTGCTGCTGCCCGGCATCGACGTGGCCGACCTCTCGCGCCGGCATATCCGCCGGGTGTTCATCGCCCAGTTCAGCCCGGTGCGGTTCCTCCAGGAGGGGCTGCGGGGCGCGCCCGACGTGGTGGACGCGCTGGTCAAGATGCCGCTCCTCATGACCGAGGGCCTGCGGGTGCTGGAAAAGACCGCGCGCCGCCGGCCGGAGAATCCGCTGGCGGGCATGCGGGCGACGTTGCTGGCGGGGTCGTTCCTGGTGACCGGCGGGATCGTGATGGCGCTGGGCGGGCCCTGGCCCGTGTGGCTGGCCTGCTTCCTGGTCGCGGTGGTGCTGGGATTCCGAAAGGGCGCCTGACGGGATTTACCCTTCTACGGTCGCCACGAGGGATGTCGCCACCGGCTCGCAAAGGCGAGAGGGAGCGTCAGGCCTGAATCCGCGTCGGTGATGTCGGTCCCGTCCACGCCAGCCGCGACGATCCACCTCCCGTCCGGCGACCAGTCCAGATTGGGCACGTACGTGCGGGTCCCGGGGCTTACGACCCGCTGCGCGCTGCCATCGGGGGCGGCGACGATGATCGCCCCGGCTCGGTCGAGGAAGGCGACGCGGTCGCCCTGGGGCGACCACACCGCGCCGATGCCGTAGAATCCGAGGTAGTTCACCGTGCCCGAGTCGAGGCGGAGCGAAGCGAGCTCCTGAACCTCCGGGCCCGGATTGAGGCGGTCGGTCGAAAACCACACCCGCAAGCCGTCGGGCGCCGGTGCCGCGTACGTGTCGGTCTCGTAGGGCGCGGCCGGCAGGCCGATCCGCATGGCTGAACTGCCGTCGGGTCGCACGCGCCACAGCTCGTCGGTCCCGATGGACCAATCCGTCTGTGCCGTGAAGTAGATCCACCCGTCCCACCCGTAGCGGGGATGCAACTCGGGGTACCCACCGATATCCTGGGCAATCACTCGCCGGATACTGCCGTCCAGGGCAATGTGGTAGAGCCGGAACGGCTGGCTGTTGGTCCCGTAGTGAAAGACCAGACTCTGTCCGTCCGGTGCCCAGTCGAGCGGCCGGTCACTGCCATAGTCGAACGGCGACGTGAACAGCTCCCGGTATCCGGAACCGTCCGTGGATACCGTCACGATGGCGATCGAGTCGTCGGTGTCATAGGCCCGGATGAAGAAGGCCAAAGTGCCGGCGGGCACGACACTGACCCAGGCTCTCGCCGTGAGCCCGGCCCCGTCAGCCCGAACGCTGCCGCGGCCCAACGCTACGCCGGTGACGGTCCCCGCGCCCGGCGCGCCGTTCACCGACAGGGAGGCGGAATCGGCCGCCAGCGTCACGGCCTCCGCTCGGGTGTTCCCGAATCGGTCCACCACGCGCGCGACGATGGGGAACCCGCCGCCCACCAGCACCGCCGTGTCGACCGGTGTGAGACGGATCTCCGCGGGACGGCCGGGCAGGATCTCGAACGGCAGGGAATCGGAGAGTCCCAGAGCCGGCGCGCGTACTCGGAGCCACGCGGTCCCCGCGGCGGCCGACCGGTACACCAGCACCCCCGCGCGGCCATTGGCGTCCGTCGTGTCCGTGACGGGACCACCCCAGTTCCCCTCCAGCGTGGCCACGAAGACTTGTGCGACGCCGGCCAGCTCGTCGCCCGGTCCCTCGAAGACGACTCGCTGGTCCGGGAGCGGGGAACCGCCCGCTGTCTGCAGAGCGACCAGGACGGTGGCTTCCCCCCCGCCATTGATCGTGTCAGCCGGGGGAATCCCTCCCACGAAATCGAGCCGGGGCTCGTCCGAGCCATTTCCCCCCGTCACATCGCCGCAAGCCATGAGACCGGTCAGAATAGCCACCCGTCCACAGCGACTCATACGCCGCACCTCTCGCACGATTCGGGAACACGATCGTAGCAGTCGGATAAGATCGTCCGAGCATTCCCCGACCCAGCAGATTAGCGCCGGTCGGCGCGGATCGCCACTCGTCATCGGGCGCGTCGCTAGATTGCCATCCCGTTCATGCACGTTCCCCGCTTCTACCGCCTGGCCGCCGGCGAACTGCCGGACGCGTTCGTCCGCGACCACGGCTTCGGCACGCTGGTCACCGCCACGGACGGTGCTACGGGGCGCGCCCGACGTGGTGGACGCGCTGGTCAAGATGCCGCTCCTCATGACCGAGGGACTGCGGGTGCTGGAAAAGACCGCGCGGCGGCGGCCGAAGAATCCGCTCGCGGGCATGCGGGCCACGCTGCTGGCCGGGTCGTTCCTGGTGACCGGCGGAATCGTGATGGCGCTGGGCGGGCCGTGGCCCGTGTGGCTGGCGTGTTTCCTGGTGGCGCTGGTGTTGGGGTTCAGAAAAGGGGGCGTGAGGTCGCCGCACGCCTGATAAGCGTGAGGTCAGTGGTTCAGTTCCACGCAGGCCCATCACAGACAGACGCCAAGACGCCAAGGAACTTGCAGTTGGAGAGCCCTGGGGGTGCCAGAACAGCCCGCCGGGGCTTCTTCTTTGGCGCGGTGGAAAACGCGGTGCCAACTCGTGGTGCCAGTTCCGCTGCTACTTCAGCCGCGCCCGGGCTCGCGCTCTTGCCTCGGCGCCGGGTATCGTCTTCACCTTGCCTGACCTGATCTCCGACGACCGGCGCTCGACCACATCGCCCCACGACGCCTGGTGAGCGAGTTGGGACCAGCGGCGCTGAACGGCAGTCCGCAGCGGCGCATGACTGATCCGCCTTATCCAGCCCTCGACTTCGCGCGATGAGAACCCGGCCGGGAACTCGACCTCGGGCAGGAATGCGAACCGGCGACCTTTGCGCGCCGAGAAGTACAAGGTGTCGAACATGGCCTTTTCTGCCGTCGCAATGTCGAAGTTTCCCGTCCTGCGGTAGGCCTTGAAGCCGCCGAACAGGGCCTTCTCGATGCGATAGAACGCGTAGGTGGCAATGGGCGTCTTCAGGACCGGCCGCTGCGAGGTCGTGACGATGTGCACCACGCTCGGTATCTGCTCGATCATCCCATGAAGGTTGAGGGCCGACAGAAGCGAGACGTAGCCTGACTCCGGCGCGCTGAACAAGGGAGGAACGACGGCGTACGGCGAAAAGTCGGGATGGGTCAGAACCGCCCACAATCCCCGCCGGACGCGCGTGACCACGCCGTGTGCCTGGAGATTGCGTAGTGCACGGGAGGCGTTGGCCAGGGTCATGCCGGCACGCCGCGTCACCTCCGCCGTGGTGAACACCGGCGAGACCGGCACCAGCTCGTTCCAGATCACCTTCGCGACCTTGTTCACTGGTGCTCCTGGCGTTCCAACACGCGCTCGATCAGAGTGACGACGGCCAGCCGCATGTCGTCCCACGCCAGTTCAGTGGCGTACTGCCGCCTGGCTTCCTCGCCGAGGAACTCGAACACCTGGCCTTCGTACTCGGCGTAGGTGATATCCAGCGCGCGGGCACGAGCCTCCTTCACCCTGCCCGGCGCCACCTGCTTGGCGAGTAACCCTACCAGGGCGTCGGGTGCGGGGTCCGGTGCCAGCAGGTGCAGGTCAAAGACGTCACGAGCCTGCGCCTCGCGACGACCACCCAAGGCGTCGAGCTTTTGTCGCACCGCAGCTTCCCTGACGTAGTGTCGGACCTCGAGCCCCTCCATCCCGCAGGCTCGAAGGATCTCGGCCGCTGGCACCTCGATTGCCGCTCGGTCTGCTTCGTGTCGCCCGCGGAACGAAACCTCCACCTTGGTGGAGTGCCGAACCCCGCCTCCCACCACCACGCCAAACTTGTAGCGGAACGTGGTTTCCGTGTCCTTGTTGGGTCCTTCCCCCGGGTCAAGCTCACGAATGCCAGACTTCCGGAGCCGTTGGGTGAACGACCTGTCCTCGAACATGCTCTGTATGGTGCCGCGGATGGCGTCCCTGGCCTGGGCCGTCCCGTCCAGGTCCATGTCTTCGGAGTAGCGCTCACTGCCAAAGAACAGCCGGAGGTTGACCCCGCCCTTCACGGTGATGCCGGTGCCCCTGCGGATGCCCATCAAGGCCTGCAGGATCAGGAGATGGACGACTTCTCGAGCGGCAACCGGTGAGAGCGACATTATATAGTGTAGTTATCGATATCTGATATTTACATTATATAATACCTTATAAGGTACTCGCGTCAAGAGCGGTGGTGCCGAGGAACCTCCCACCTAACTGGCCCACCCGCACCCGGCCCCCTAGGTTACATGTAACCACACCCCGGACCCGCCTCGATGCCGTCATCCAAGGGCTCCAAGTCATCCCGCGACAAGGTCCGCGCGCACCGCGACCGACTCCGGCGCCAGGGCCTGCGCCCCATTCAGATCTGGGTGCCGGACGTCCGGTCGCCGGGCTTCGCGGTCGAGGCCCATCGGCAGTCCCTCGCCGTGGCAAAGAGCCCGCGCGCCCGGGAAGACCAGGCGTTCATCGACGCGATCTCGGAATGAGACGTGGGGAGATCTGGACGGTGGGGGGCGGCCCGGACTACGCAGGGAAGCCACGCCCCGCCGTCATCCTCCAGGACGGTCGGTTCGACGGCACCAGCTCCGTCACACTCTGCGCCTTCACCACGGACCCCACCGCAGCGCCCTTGTTTCGCATCCCGGTCCCGCCCAACGAACGCAACGGCCTCGCGACGCCCAGCTCGCTCATGGCCGACAAGATCACTACGGTTCCCAAGTCGAAGATCGGGTCCCGAATCGGCCGCCTCGACGACGAGGACATCGTTCGACTGAATCGCGCCGTCCTGGTGTTCCTGGGGCTCGCCGGCGGCACCCCCGGCGCCTAGGACGAGAGCGAAGCCAGTCGCGCCGTTAGATTGCGCCGCCATGTACGTACCGCGTTTCCATCGCGTCGCCGCCGGCGAGCTGTTGGACGCGTTCGTCCGCGACCACGGCTTCGGCGCGCTGGTCACCGCTCCCGACGGCGTGCCGATCGCGACCCACTTGCCCCTGGAGCTGATCCTCGACGCGGATGGGAAGCGGTGGCTCGAGGGCCACGTCGCCAAGGCGAACCCGCAATGGAAGCACGTGGCGGCCGGGGCGCGCTGCCTCGCGATCTTCACTGGCCCGCACACGTACGTCTCGCCCACGTGGTACGGCCACGAGAACGTGCCCACCTGGAACTACCAGGCGGTGCACCTGAGCGGCACGGGAACACTGGTGGAAGACCGGGAACACCTGATGGCGATGCTGCGCCGGCTGACCCGGCACTACGAACCCGAGGGCTCGCCCGCCCCGGTGTTCGACCTCGACCGCATGACGCCCGCGCTGCGCGACGGCGAGATCAAGGGCCTGGCGGCGTTCAGGATCCGGGTCGAAATGGTGGAGGCGGCGTTCAAGCTGAGCCAGAATCGCAACGCCGACGATTACGCCAGCGTCATCCGGCACCTGCGCGAGCGGGGTGATGCCGAGTCCCTGGCGGTCGCGGACGCCATGGAGGCAGACGGGTTCAGGAAGGGCGCGTAGCGGCAGCCAGCGCGACGCCGCAGTCGGAACAGGCGTCCACCGCCCCACGACTAATGCGCGGCCCCCACATTCGACGCCGTGACATGCGGCACAAGAAGCCCCGCCCGGGACCACTCCGGGCGGGGCTTCGACATTCAGCCCTTCCGCCGACCGCCAACCGCCAACCACCAACCGCCTACCAGATCTTGACGCGCTGCTCCGGCGGCCGGTACATGCCGTCACCCGGCTTCAAATCGAACGCCCGGTAGAACGCCTCGATGTTGGTGAGCGGCACGAAGGCCCGGTACATGCCCGGGGAATGCGGATTGGTGAGGATCTGCTGCCGCATCGCCTCGTCCCGCATCTTGGTGCGCCACACCTGCGCCCACCCCAGGAAGAAGCGTTGGTCGCCGGTGAACCCGTCGATCACCGGCGCCTCCCGCCCAGCCAGCGACATGTGGTAGGCGCGATACGCCACCGCCAGGCCGCTCAGGTCGCCGATGTTCTCCCCCAGCGTGAGCCGGCCGTTGATGTGCATCCCCTCGAGCGGCTCGTAGGTGGCGTATTGGTCGGCCAGCTTGCCGGTCAGGGCCTGGAAGGCGGCGAGATCGTCCGGGGTGAACCAGTTGCGGAGATTGCCGTCGCCGTCCGACTTGCTGCCCTGATCGTCGAACCCGTGGCTGATCTCGTGGCCGATCACGGCGCCGATGCCGCCGTAGTTGACCGCGTCGTCCGCCGCCACGTTGAAGAAGGGCGGCTGGAGAATCGCGGCCGGGAAGACGATCTCGTTGTTGGTCGAGTTGTAGTACGCGTTCACCGTCTGCGGGGTCATGCCCCAGCGGACGCGGTCCACCGGCTGCCCCAGCCGGCCGGCGTTGTCGTCGTACTGGAAGGCGATCGCCCGCATGGCATTGCCCATCAGGTCATCGGGCCGGATCTCCAGCGCGGAGTAGTCGCGCCAGGTGTCGGGGTAGCCGATCTTCACGGTGAACTTGGCCAGCTTGGCCTGGGCCTGCGCCCTGGTTTCCGGCCCCATCCACTCCAGCTCGCCGATCCCCTGCCGGAACGCGGCCAGCAGGTTCCTGACCAGCGCGTCCATCCGCGCCTTGGCCTCGGGCGTGAAGTGCCGCTCGACATAGAGCCGGCCCAGCACCTCGCCCAGGCCGACCTCGGTGGCGTCGATGCCGCGCTTCCAGCGGGGGCGCATCTCCTGCTGGCCCGAGAGCGCCTTGCCGTAGAACGCGAAGCGCGCGGCCACGAAGTCGCTCGACAGCACCTCGGCGAAACTGCTCAGGAGCTTGTAGGTCAGGTACTCGCGCCAGGTCGACACCGGCGTCTCGCTCACGATGTCGTTCAACGCCTGGAAGTAGTCGGGCTGGCGCACGACGACGTCGGTCGCCGCCCCCAGCCCGGCCGCCCGCATGTATGCCGGCCAGTCAAACCCGGGCGTGAGTTCCCCAAGCTGCTGGACCGACATCTTGTTGTAGGTGAGGTCGCGGTCGCGGTTCTTGGCCCGGTCCCAGTGCTTCTCGGCGATCCGTTTCTCGAGCGCGACGATGCGGCCCGCGGTCCCGGCGGGATCGGGCACGCCGCCCAGGGTCAGGAGGCGGGTGACATAGGCATTGTAGGCCTGGCGCGTGGCCTCGAGCCGTGGATCGTCGCGCAGGTAGTAGTCCCGGTCGGGCATGCCGAGGCCGCCCTGGTTCACCGATACGATGTAGGCGCTCGAGTTTTTCTGGTCCTGCTGGACGAACGCGCCGAACGGCCCGCCCACGCCCAGCCGGGCGAGGTGGGCCAGCAGCGGGGCGAGCTCGGAGGTGGAGCGCAGGGCCGCCACGCGGTCCAGTTCCGGCGTGAGCGGCCGGATCCCGAGCGCCTCGATCCGCGCGGTGTCCATGTAGCTCCGGTAGAGATCCCGCACCTTCTGCTGGTCGCTGCCGGCGGGCGCGTCGGCCCGGCTCACGTCGTCGATGATTTCCTTGAGTGCCGCGTCGCTCCGCTCGGTCAACTCGACGAACGACCCCCAGGCCGAGCGGTCGGCGGGGATCTCGGTCCGCTTGGCCCAGGTCCCGTTCACGAACTTGAAGAAGTCGTCCTGGGGCCGGACCGACCGGTCGAATGCGGTGGTATCGACGCCCAGCCGGGACCCGGCGCCGGCGGGAACGGCCTGAGCGGCCGCAATGGCGGGCGCGACCACGACGGGCAGCGCCCACAACAGGAGTCGGACGGTTTTCATGGTGCAACGCCCTCGGTGAGAGTCACGGTCAGTGCATTTGACTACCGGGGCAGGGGCGTTGGCAAGGGGCGGCCCGAGCATCGCGCCTGCGCTACCCGGTGGTGTGGGCCTCCAGCCGATCCAGCGCGTCGCGCAGCCGGGCGGTGAGGTCGGTCGTCTTGCGGCGGCGGATGCCCGGGGCCGCCACCCCGACACCCTCCCAGAGGTTCCGGGCCTCGTCCTCCAGCACGTCCGGCCGGAGCGTGATGCCGCGGCGCTGGAGCAGCGGTCCCAGCTCGCTGGCCCGGCGCCGGAGATCCCGTCGCGTGATGCGGTAGGCCAGCTCGCACACCGCCCGCCGGGATGACAGGCTGAACACGTTGGAGAAGAACAGGTCGTACTCGTCGCGCTCGGGCTCGAACAGCACGAACTCCCGGTTGGGATACCGCTCGCCGTAGGCCGAGAAGCCCACCTGCAGCCGCGAGTGGATGAGCGTGCGGAAGGTCTGCGAGAGCAGCGTGGGCAGCCCGCCCGCGAACAGCGACCCGGGCGGCAGCGCGCCCGCCGCCACGCCCGCGGAGGTATCGACCGGGACGATGGGGTTGACGCAGAACACCAAGTCGGCGCCCGCTTCGAACGCCACCGAGGCGTGGACCGTTTTCAGCAGCACGCCGTCCACGCAGTGCCGGCCGTTGATGCTGACCGGCGGATAGAGGCCCGGCAGCGCGGTGCTGGCCTGCACGGCGCGCGAAATGGGCACGTCGTCCAGGCCGGGGTCGCCGAACCGGATGGGCACGCCCGCGCCCAGGTCGGTGGCGACCACGATCAGCCGGTGCGCCAGCTTCCGGAAGTCGTCGGTCCGGCCCTCCCGCGAGAACGTCTCATGCAACGAATGGCGGATGGGCTCGTTGTCAAACAGCGCGGCCGGGAGCGCCGGCGCCAGCCGGATAGCCGCGCGGAACACGTTGCGCCGCTGGTAGAAGGTCCAGGCCGCGTCCGCCAGCAACCATGGCACCCGGGTGGCGCGCCGGAGCCACTCGCCGTAGGCCGGCGTGAAAAACACGCCGGGCAGGAGCGGATCGTCCGGCTCCTGCTCGGCGAGAATGCGGACCAGGCGCGCGGGGGTGAAGCCGTTCACCAGCAGCGACGCCACCAGCGAGCCGGCGCTCACCCCCACGTACACCTCGAGATCGCTGAAGTCGACCCCGTCGAGGACTTCGTCCAACGCCCGCAGGGCGCCGATCTCGTAGACCGCGCCCACGGGCCCGCCACCGGCGAGCGCCAACCCGATCCGCCGCCCGCCCTCCGCCCTAGCGCTCCGCGGCGTCATCGCCGTGCGTCAGGCGACCGTCGTCTCCCG
>Ga0214473_10011330_pt1 | contig 10462 bp, 10 predicted proteins | sample RVTome_7_FD_203509 | JGI IMG/M metagenome (GOLD analysis project Ga0214473, IMG submission 203509) | Soil microbial communities from uranium-contaminated site in the Upper Colorado River Basin, Wyoming, United States - RVT98D197 | ecosystem: Environmental > Terrestrial > Soil > Contaminated >... | reverse complement strand
GGAACTGGCAGACGCAGAGGACTTAAAATCCTCCGGTGGAAACACCTTGTGGGTTCGATTCCCACTCGCCCCACAGCGTGTGGGGCATCTGTGGAGCACCATGCGCCCCCATGTTGGAGAAAGTGATGTTCTTTGATCGCCAAAAGCTCGAGGAGCTTGAGGATCGAGGCCTCGCACCCTACGGGGTGCGCAGCAAGAGCTCCAAAGGGCGCGCCTATCTCGACGACGAACCGGATTATCGGACGGCCTTTCAACGCGACCGCGACCGCGTAATTCATACCACAGCCTTTCGGCGCCTGGAACTCAAGACGCAGGTGTTCATCACCTACGAGGGGGACTATTTCCGCACGCGTCTGACCCACACGCTGGAAGTGGCGCAGATCGGCCGCACGATTGCCCGCGCCCTCGGCGTCAACGAGGATCTGGTGGAGGCGATCTGCCTTGCGCACGACCTGGGTCACTCGCCGTTCGGCCATTCTGGGGAAGTGGCCCTGGCAAGGATCATGAAGGACAGCGGCGGATTCGATCACAACCGCCAATCGCTGCGCATCGTAACTGAACTCGAACAGCGATACCCGCAATTTCCCGGACTGAATCTAACGTGGGAGGCGCGCGAGGGCATGGTTAAGCATGAGTCGGAATACGACCTTGCCGATGCCCGCGCATACGACCCGGCTCTTAGAGGCAATCTGGAGACTCAGATTGCCAACGTCGCCGATGAGCTCGCCTACACGACGCATGACCTCGACGATGGCCTGAGGTCAGGCATGATCACGCCCAGCATGCTGGAGGGGATCGCCCTGTGGGAAACGCTCAGGGCAACCTTTGCGTGGCGCGGTCCCGAGTTGGCTGAGCTGGAGCGACACCGCATGATTCGTGAACTGGTAGGCCTGATGGTGACGGATCTGATCCATGCCACGGACGAGCGACTCAGATCATCACGCGTGAGCAGTCCCCTCGACATTCAGAAGCTTGGTTCGAATCTGGTCGGCCACGGTGAGGACATGCAGCGGCGCAACCGTGAAATCAAGGACTTTCTCTACAAGAACCTGTACACTCACTTCCGCGTCCTGCGCATGGCCGCGAAGGCCGAGCGCGTCATCTCAGATCTGTTTGGCGCTTTTCGCGCCGAGCCTGCGACTCTGCCAACCGGGATGCAGGCGGTCATTGGTCAGCGGGGACTTGAGCGCACGATTTGCGATTACATCGCTGGCATGACAGATCGCTTCGCCATTGAAGAACACCGCAAACTCTTCGATCCTCTCGAGAGAGCCTGAAGGTCCACAGCCTGGAACATGAGGTTTCTGCCGTGCCAGAGTCCGCCTTTCTAACACAGGATGGCGCCGCGAAGCTGAAGGCGGAGCTTGAAGAGCTCAAGCGGGTCAAGCGGCCGGACCTGGCCAAGCGCCTGCGATCAGCCATCCAGATGGGGGACCTCTCCGAGAACGCGGACTACCACAAAGCCAAGGAAGACCAGGCATTTCTCGAAGGTCGCATCCAGGATATTGAACACCTTCTGCGCAATGCCGTCATCATCGATGGCAATCCCACTACGGATGTGGTTGGCATTGGGAATCGCGTTACCATTCAGGAAGAGGGATTTCCCGCCGAAACCTACCACATTGTGGGTGCGAAGGAAGCGGACCCTCGCGGCGGCAAGATTTCCAATGAATCCCCCATTGGACTCGCCGTGGCGGATCACCGGGTCGGCGACGTGATCGAAGTCGAGACCCCCGGCGGAGCGCGCCGGCTTCGTATCCTCAAGATCGAATAGGTGCACCTTCGCCGAAAAAGATAGGCCGGGCATCCGCCCGGCCTATTGCTTTGCTAGCCGTGATCGGCTTTGCGCCAGATAGCCAACTCAAGCGTCACGCGCTCAAAATAGCTCTTCTCCGGCATGGCGCCGTCGCCGTACTGCAGATCCACAACCGTTGCCAGCAGCTGCACCGTTTCCGTCTCCAGCATAATCTGCCTCTGCGGCTCGATTTCGATTAGCTCTCCCTTTGCTTCCAACCGGGCGCGGATGCCCGCGTCCCCGTGCGCGTGGGCGCTCATCAGCACCTTGGTGGCAGTCTTAATGTCGTTCTTATCGAAGAGCCAGATCTCGAGCGCCGTCACCTTCTTGGGTTCGCCCACGCCGATGGTCTCAGAGACGCCGACTCCATACTCGCCCAGGAAATCACCGCTGGCGGTGTCGATGCTGAAGGACTCGTCGTAAAGATCATCCCCCAGGACATAAGTCGTCATATTTTGGGTGATGGGGGGTGCCACCCCAAGTGACTCGAAATCGGTTTTCGGGGCGCCTACGCGGACTTGCGCGGCCCGAGACGGCACGACCGCGGCTGCGGGCTTGCTGCTGGAGGGCCGCCGGCCGGGTCTGCGCATGAGGAACCGCAGGATTGCCCCCGCGACCAGCAGCAGAACGACGATGGCGGCCACGAGCAACAGACTTCGCGAAGAAAACGCCCCGGCCGCAGGTCCCTTGTCAGTGCCAGACGAACTGCTGCCCTTTACGGTTTCGATGACTTGCCCATAGGCCACGATGACCGCGGGATCCATTCCCTTGGGATCCTGCTGGATCTTTACAAACATCGGCGCCGCGGCCGCTCCCAGGTCATCCCAGCGCCTCACGGCGAGGTTTATATCGCGGTTGACTCGGAATGAGTCGACGGCCATCCGGAGGTAGTCCTCCTGGAGGTCGGCGCGCATCACGGCGGGCGTCGTGTTCACCACTCTTACCGTGGCCCAGCCCAACGGGATCCCGGCAACCAGTCCGACCACCAAAGCCACGACGATGACGATGGCGTGCGCCTTCAGAAAGTCAGCTGCGGATTTCATTAGGAGGCTCCTCGTGATTTTCCTGCCTGGCCTCAATTATACAGTCTCTTCGTTCCGCCCGGTTCTACTCCCGTGCGGCTTCCGGCACTGCCTCTTCAAGCAGAGTTATTTGATGGCACCGAATGCACTCCGCCTCGCGCTTGTTGGCTGTGACCAGCAGACCTCCGCAGTTCGCACACGGCAGGGCCAGCGGCTTTTTCCAAGAGGTAAAGTCGCAGGCCGGATAATTGGCGCAACCGTAGAATGTCCGGCCTTTCCGGGTCTTTCTCGCCACCAATTCTCCGCCGTCTTTGGGGCACGCCACGCCGATCTTTTCCAGCCACGGTTCGGTGTAGCGGCAGGCAGGGAAGTTCGCACACGATATGAACTTGCCGTATCGACCGTAGCGGATGACCAATTCGCCACCATCTTCAGGGCATGTGCGGCCGATTGGCTCCGGGCCGGACTTTGTAATCGGGATCTCGGCTTGGGCTCTCAGGACCAAGGCCTTAAACGGCTCATAGAATTCTCCGATGGCCGCGGTCCACTGCATTTCACCGGTCGCCACCTTGTCGAGGTCCGCCTCCATGTGGGCGGTGAAATTGATGTCCACGACCTCAGGAAAGTACTCGACCAGGAGGTCATTGACCTGCATCCCTGTTTCCGTCGGCGTGAGGCGTTTTTCGGCGCGCCTCACATAGCCACGCTGCTGTATGGTGGAGAGGATCGGCGCGTACGTGGACGGCCGCCCTATGCCATTCACCTCCAGGACTTGGACAAGGGAGGCCTCTGTGAAGCGCGGCGGCGGCTGAGTGAAATGCTGCTCCGGAATGAGCCTCACCAGGTCTTGGGATTGTCCCTCGGCAACCTCGCCGGGGATCCGTACATTCTCCTCGTCCTCGTCTGAACGCGCGTCCTCGTTCTTGGCCTCCTCGTACACGACCAGGAAGCCCTGGGACTTGATGCTCGAGCCTGAAGCTCGGAGCAGGTACTCATGGCCCCCTGCCGTGCCAGTGACTTCGACTTGGAGCGTGTCGTAGACAGCCACCTCCATTTGCGAGGCGAGGAAACGCTGCCAGATCAGATTGTAGAGCTTGAACATCGCCGGCTCCAAGTACTGTCTGACCTGTTCGGGTTCTCGCCTGATCGACGTTGGTCGGATGGCTTCGTGGGCCTCCTGGGCGCCGGGCGTTCTGGCCTTGTAGTCTGGCGCTTGGGGTGGCAAGAACTCTTCCCCATAGCGTTCGCGCACAAAATCGCGCGCCTCAGACTGGGCGCCCTCCGATACCGAAGGCGAATCGGTCCGCATATAGGTGATTAGTCCGGTCTCGCCCCCGTTTCCTACATCCTGGCCCTCGTACAAGCCCTGAGCCAGGGCCATCGTCCGCTTGGCGGCGAAGCCCAGCTTCCGGGATGCTTCCTGTTGCAGTGTGGAGGTAGTGAAGGGCGCTGCCGGCCTGCGACGCCTCTCGCTGCGGCGCACCTTGCTGACTACGTAGGCGCCTTCTTCCATCTGCTTCCGGACGGCCTGCGCCGACGGTTCATCTGCCAAGGCCGGATCAGCGCCGTCGATCTTGGTCAATTTCGCCAGAAAGGTGGGTGTCAGGCCATGTGGCCTGAACTCACCATGGATGGTCCAGTACTCGGTTGGTCGGAAGGCGTCGATTTCTCGCTCTCGGTCCACAATCAGGCGCAGTGCAACAGATTGAACACGGCCGGCAGAAAGGCGGCTGCGGACCTTCTCCCAAAGGATGGGACTGATGCTGTATCCCACAAGCCGATCCAGCACGCGCCGAGCCTGCTGAGCGTTGACCAGATCCATGTCGATCGCCCGAGGGTGTGCAAATGCCTCCCGGATGGCGGGCTCTGTAATCTCATGGAATGTCACGCGACGCGCCACACCCGGGTCGATCTGCGACGCCTCGATTAGATGCCAGGAGATGGATTCGCCTTCCCGGTCGGGGTCAGTCGCCAGGTAGACCTCCGCCGCCCCTTGCGCCAGGCGTTTCAGTTCCTTCACGACCTCTTTTTTCTCATTTGGCACGCGATACTTGGGCTCGAAGTTGTTTTCGACGTCCACAGACAGCTGTGAGCGCAACAGGTCGCGCACGTGGCCGACAGATGCCTTGACGGTGTACCCCTTTCCGAGGAATCGACCGACCGTTTTCGCCTTGGCCGGCGACTCCACGATCACCAGCTTGCCATTGCGTTTCGGGGTCCGTGCGATCTTGGGAGGCGGCACCAGGTTCGCGTGCGCCTCGGTCCTTCCCATCCGAAACAGCTTGGTGCCGCAAACCGGGCACTTCCCCACGGTCACCGGCGAACCCTTGGCATTGTACGCGGCCACGGCCTCCGTGACCTCGCGTTTGGTTTTGCACTTCATACAATAAGCTACCATCAACTCTCCGGTACTCAAAGGTACTTCTCCTGCCTGTGCCGCTGCAGATGCTCAACCACCTCTCGCACTTTCTGAGCCTGGTCCGCCTTGCAGACCAGCAGCACGTCTCCGGCATCCACCACCACGGTATCGTCCATGCCGATCGTCACAATGAGTCGCTCGCTTTCGCTTCCGTAGACGAGCGTATTGTGGGTCTCCAGCGCAAGGTGCTGCGCCGCGGTGGACACATTGCCATGCATGTCCGGCAATAGCACTTCATACAGCGTGTCCCACGATCCCACATCACTCCATCCCAAACCACCTGCAGGCAACACCACAACTTGATCGGCGTGCTCCATTACGCCGTAGTCGATTGTCTCCGCTTTGAGCGCCGTCCAGGTGGATTGGAGCACGTTTTCCTGCCGCGGCGTTCCCCAGTCCGCTGAGATTCTTGCAAGGGCCGCATGCAGTTCCGGCATGCGCCGGCGGATCTCGTCAAGTATCACATCGACCCGCCAAATGAACATTCCGCTGTTCCATGAGTGATCCCGCGATCGCAGGAAGCCTTGTGCGGTCTTTTCGTCGGGCTTCTCTGTGAATCGGAGGGCGTGATATACGGGATACTTGAGATTGCCTTCGAGGGGCGCTCCCTGCTGAATGTATCCATACGCAGTGGACGGTGAAGTCGGCGTGATCCCCAGAGTCACAAGGTACTTTTGTCTGGCCACCTCGAAGGCTTCACGCATCACGTAGTCGAACAAATCCCGATTGCGAATAAAGTGGTCGGCCGGGAGGACAGCCATTACAGATTTGGGATCACGTTTTTCAAGAACCGTGGCCGCCAAGCCGACGACCGAGGCCGTTCCGCGCGGAGCTGGCTCAATGATGTAATTCTCCGCGGGTATCTCGGGGACCTGGCGTTCAATCTCCTCGACTTGTTCGCGGATCGTCACAACGAGGATGCGAGCCGGCGGAAAGAGACCGGTCAGACGTGCAACAGTCCCCTGGAGAAGCGTTTGCTCGCCCAGAATAGGAAGAAGATGCTTTGGCCGCCCCTTCCTGGACACGGGCCATAGTCGCGTGCCACCGCCGCCGGCCATGATGACTGCGTAGTCGTGGTCCTGCATGTTCATTTCCTAGGCAAGGTAGCCCGATTGTACCTCACGCACCGCGACGTAGTGCATTCCCCCAACCTGCCGCACCATTCCCTTGAGTTCCATCATTACCAGGGCCGCGGAGACTTTCTCAACAGGCAAGCCGGTGCGGTTGCGAACCTCATCCACGTGCAGAGGCTCACTCCCGAGCGTGTTCAACAGCGTGGTCTCAATTTCATTCGCGGGCAGCACGTGTCTCGCTTCTTTGTGCTGCCCGACCCGTTTCAGATCAAGTGCTTGGAGGAGATCGTCAGGGCTCAGCAGCGGGAACGCGCCATTTTGGATCAATCGATTGGTGCCACGACTCTGAGGCGCCAGGATGCTGCCGGGAACAGCGTATACATCGCGTCCCTGTTCAGCGGCAAATTCGGCCGTGATGAGTGCGCCGCTTGTGTCACCTGCCTCTACGACAACCGTCGCCATCGACAACCCCGAAATGATGCGGTTTCGTGGTGGAAAATTCGCGCTCTCGGGCGCGGTTCCCAATGGGTAGTCGCTGAGAATCGCCCCGCGCTCCATGATCCTGTCGGCAAGTGTGCGATTCTCCGGAGGGTAGATGCGATCGACGCCGGAACCCAGAACGGCCGCCGTGCGGCCCCCGGCACTAAGTGCCGCGTGATGTGCTGTCGCGTCGACACCCCGCGCCAGTCCACTGACAACCGTCACGCCGCTTGCGGCCAAGTTCGAGACGAGCTGCTCCGTAATCTGACGTCCGTATGCGGTGATCGCCCGCGTCCCAACGACGGCAACTGCAAATTGGTCATCCGCCGACCACTCGCCGCGCACATAGAGGACCGGCGGCGGCTGCTCGATTTCCTTGAGACGCATCGGATATGCTTCATCTTCTGATGTAAGGATCTGAATTCCTTGTGCGCTGATCTTATCCCAGAGCCTCTCGAGATCCACGCCCTCGCGTACGGCGAGCAACCGCGCCGCGGTCTTGGCGCCGAGGCCTGCTGCCCGAAGCTCATCCGCAGTTCCGTTCCACGCTGACTGCACGTCCCCAAAATGCTTGATCAGTGCTGCCAGCCGAACCGCACCCACGCCTCGGACGAGGTTGAATCCAACCCAATAGCGCTTGTACTCGGTCATTCAGGGCTTCGCGGTGCGTTCCACTCCGCGTTGGAGGCGCGCCTCGTCTGCCTATCCAGGACCATCTTGCCCCAAGGTCTCGGGCAGCCGCACATGCAACACGTGCTGATCTAGATCCACTTCCAGAACCACCGAGGCGATCGCCGGGAGTAGAAGGTCCTTTTTTCCATCCCCTTGTTTCACGACGTAAACATCATTGGCGCCCGTTTGAAGGATTTCGGTCAGCCTGCCGATGGGACCGCCCTTTTCGTCCACGACATCGCTGCCGAGGAGCTGATGGTGATAGTAATGACCGCTCTGCAACTGAGGACGGCCGGCCGAGGCCACGAACACTTGCTGACCGCGGTAGGCGTCCGCAGCCTCCGAGTTCTCGACGCCGCGCAGCCGAACGAGCATGCCTCGACTCACGGCTCTGCTGCTCTCTATCAGGGCGGGTCGGTGTTTCGGACCAAGAAAAACGGGGGCATTCGCCTGGAGGCGCTCGGGGAAATCCGTGATTACTTCCATCAGAATTTCTCCGCGCAGTCCATGGGCGCGGCGCAGGAGGCCCACCACTAAATATTCAGGCTCACCAGTCGCTGGCGAGCCTGAACGGGACTTCCGCCTGTTCTTGCCGAAAGGCCTCATTCCGGCTCGACTACATCCAGAGTCGCTTGCTTTCCCTCACGCTCGGCAGCCACTCGGAGCACGGCACGAATGGCATTCGCCACCCGGCCTCCCTTGCCTATGACACGCCCCATGTCATCGCGGGCCACCGTCAACTCCAGCCGTACACGATCTCCACCCCCGAATTCGCGGACTTCGACCTGTTCAGGATGCTCGACCAGCAACTTCGCAATGTAATCGATGAGCTCCTTCATGAGAGACCACCCTGGGACGCAAGGCTGAGATGCAGGCTCGCGGTTGATTCCAAACCGCCTCGTGGAGTCACTGGCTCAATCCTTCCGCGTTTTGGCCGGGGACGCCCGCTGCGCACGCGCCTCGGCAGCTTCTTTCAAGAGAGTCTCCACCGGCTCACCGTTCTTGAAGCGTTCGAAGCGTCCCAAAAGGCCGGCGCTCTTGAAGACTTGTCCGACGGACTCGGTTGGAATAGCTCCATTCGACATCCAATGAAAAACGCGGTCCTCCTTGAGGTTCACCGTGGCCGGATCAGTACGTGGATTGTAGAATCCAAGTATTTCGAGGAACCGACCATCCCTCGACGACTCTTTGTCAGCTGCTACGATGCGATAGGATGGCTGGCCTCTGAGACCCGTGCGCCGAAAACGAATGCGGACCATAGTAAGACGCGCTCCTTAGTCGTGGTAGGAATTCAGCTCAGCCCCGAGGTGCGGCGACCACCTATCGTCACGTCCGTGCCGAAGCCGGACCTCGCTGAACAGCTACTAATTTTACCAGAAAATCGGATGGGCGATTGCAGATGGCACTGGCATGGGCGGTGAAGGTTGGATGAACGCCGCCTCCGGTCGAGGCCTAGCCGCGTTTTCTGGGTTCCATCCCAACGTCTCCAATCCGCATCCCGACGGCCGAGATACGCGCCAGCCAAAGTGTTCATTCCGGCCGCAAAATTGCGGAATTACCGGAATAGATTCTCCAGGCTGCCTCGCCCCGAGTGCTGCATGACTTTCATCAGCTTCTGGGTCTCACGGAATTGTTTGAGAACCCGGTTCACCTCCTGCACACTCGTGCCCGAGCCGGCCGCGATGCGACGGCGGCGGGAGGCATTGAGGATTTCGGGATTCCGGCGTTCCTGGCGCGTCATGGATTGGATAATCGACGTCGATGCCTTGAGTCCCTTGTCGAGCGCGCCAGGGGACGCCTGCCGGGCGGCCTGGCTGAGCTGCCCTGGCAACATATCCAGGATCTGACTCATCGATCCCAATTTCCGAACCTGCGTCATTTGCTGCAGCCAGTCTTCGAGGTTGAAAGAACCCCGCATCAGCGTATCAGCTCCGGCGCGCGCTTCCTGATCGCCGAGCAGGCCCTCTCCACGCTCGATGAGGCCGATCACGTCACCCATGCCCAGTATCCGCGATGCGAGGCGCGCGGGATCGTACTTCTCAAGCGCGTCCAGTTTCTCGCCCGTCCCGATGAACTTCACGGGCACGCCGGTGACCTCTCGAATGGAAATCGCGGCTCCCCCACGGGCGTCGCCATCCATTTTGCTCAATATCAATCCGGTCAAGGGCATGTGATCCCTGAACCCTTGAGCGATATTCACCGCCTCTTGACCGGTCATTGCATCGAGCACAAGCAAGGTTTCTACTGGCATGGTCGTGGTTGCCACGCGGCGCAGCTCGACCATTAATCCCGCGTCGAGCTGCGAACGGCCTGCTGTATCCAGGATCACGGCGCTAAACCCGCCCAGGGCGGCCTTTTCCCGTGCTGCGCGTGCCAAATCCACTGGATTGAGTTTTGGATCGGCCTCCACCGGGATATCAAGCCGGCCGCCAAGCTGCTGCAACTGCTGTACCGCCGCTGGCCGATAGGGATCGGCCGCCACCAATAGAACACGCTCGCCGGACGCTTTCAGCAGGCGCGCCAGCTTTGCAGCTGCCGTTGTTTTTCCTGAGCCTTGCAGGCCCACCAACATAAGGACTCGCGGCCGCGGGCCAGTGAGATTGAGTGGGACCGCCTCCCCGAGTGTCAAAATCAATTCGTCTTGAATGATCTTGACTACTTGCTGTCCGGGACTGACTGCCCTCGACAACTCGACACCCAGTGCCCGCTCGCGCACGCGGCCGACCAGCGCCTTGACAACACCGAAATGCACGTCCGCCTCCAGCAACGCCAGGCGGATCTCGCGCAGGCCGGCGTCAATATCGGATTCCGAGAGCTTGCCCCGCCTCCGCAAGCGATCGAAGACCTGACTGAGGCGACCAGTTAGTGTTTCAAACATGGCAAGGACGCGTGGAGAAAAGGCACGTGGGCAATTGGCCTCCAAATCTTGGGTTCAAGGCTCGCAAGTCTAGTGGCTGAAAGGCGGGCCGTCAAGTTCCTTCCGATAGCTGGCATCGGCAGG
>Ga0214473_10011329_pt1 | contig 10462 bp, 5 predicted proteins | sample RVTome_7_FD_203509 | JGI IMG/M metagenome (GOLD analysis project Ga0214473, IMG submission 203509) | Soil microbial communities from uranium-contaminated site in the Upper Colorado River Basin, Wyoming, United States - RVT98D197 | ecosystem: Environmental > Terrestrial > Soil > Contaminated >... | reverse complement strand
AGCTCGCGCCGCCCGAGGGCCTCTATGGGCCCGGCTACTTCCGGACGGAGGGGGCCTCGCCGCTCGGTTACCAGGACTATCTCGCTCACGAGCGGCTGCACCTTCGCAACTCCCGCCCCATTCTGCGAATGCTCGAGCGCGCAACGGTAGGCCGGCGCCTCGTGGACGTAGGCTGCGCGCACGGCTTCTTCCTCGCCGCGGCTCGAGAGCGGGGGTGGGCCGGGTGCGGCGTAGACATCTCCGCGGACGCCGTGCGATACGCTCGGCAGACGCTTGGTCTCGATGTGGTGCATGGCGCTCTCGAGCGCGCCGGCTTCGCCGAGGGCGCGTTCGACGCGGTGGCTATGGTCGGAACCATCGAGCACATGCCGGACCCGCTCACGACCTTGCGCAGCGCTGCGAATCTGCTCAAGCCGGGTGGGTACCTTCTCATCACAACCCTCGATATCGAAGGCGTGTTTCGCCAGTGGGAGTGGAAGCCGCCCGAGCACATCTTCTACTTCTCGTTCCGATCCCTCTCGCGGGTACTCGAGGCCGCCGGGTTCCAGGTACTGAGCCGCAAGTGTTACTGGGCGTGGTACGGCGCGGGAGATCTTGTGGCCCGGCTGCTCCGACACTGGCACCTCCCCGGCGCCGGGCTGGTGACACGGACTGTCGAGCGGGCCGGCTTGGCCGGTCTTGCTCTTCGGATCCCGACCAACGAGATGCTCGTGCTCGCCCGGAAACGGTGAGGACGGGCACGCCTGGGCCATGACACCGCGGGAGCCGCGCGCCACGGGCGAGCTCGCCGCCGCCGGCGCGATCCTGCTTGCCTTCGCCGCCTACTTCGCCTGGGACATCGTCACGTTGCGGAAGGCCCTGTACCATGCCGACATCTTTACGTACTACTACCCGTTCCGACAGTGGTTCGCGCAGCAGATCCGCGACCTTCACTTCCCCATCTGGAACCCGTACTGGGGGATTGGCCACGGCGTGGAAGTGTGGGCATCCATTCCGCTCGATCTCTACACGCCCTTGGAGCTTCTCGTCGGACCGTACTACCACTGGTACCAGGCAGCCCAGTTGGTCGCCCTCCTCGGCACGTTGCTGTACGTGCTTGTGAGGCTTGGGGCTCCGCCACTCGTGGCGGCGGCGGGCGCCATCATCTTCTTCATGGCCCCGATGGTGACCTATTGGTACTTTTCCTTCCTCATCGTTCACGTCTACATCGCCCACGCCCTCCTCTTCCTGTTGGTGTGGCAGTGGTCACGCTCCGGACGCCCGCGCTACGCCTTCCTGATCGCCGCGGTAACGGCCGCGAGCATGCTCGGCACGAAGGTTGAGTTTTGGTTCTACCAGACCGTCTTCTTCGCTTTCCTGGCCGTGCTCGTGCCGCTTCTCGAGAGCAGGCGAGCCTGGCCTGCGGCGCGGCGGGCCGGCCCCGCCCTCCTCGCCGTGGGTGCCGGGATCCTGGCCAACGCTTGGCAACTCAATATTCTCGTGCGGCTCGTCAATGAGTCGGGACGGCTCTCCGAGCAGGGGCCGGGCAATCTACTCCGCCTCCGGATGTATCGGCATCTCCTCGTAAGTGTGGTCGATTCTCCCCTCTGGCAACTCACGGCCCTGGCCGCGCTCGTCTGGCTCGCCACCGCGGGCCGGCGCCGATGGCGCTTGCCCGCTCTCGCGGGGTTCCTCGCGTTGGGCTATGCCCTCTGGCACGTGGGCGCGCTCAGCCTCGGCTATGCGGCCGTGCGCGACGTATCCAACGCGTCCTTCGAGCACTGGGTCGAGCGCCAAGAGGAAGGTTCTCTCCCGAAAGACTTCACCTTCACCCGTAACGGCTCCGGCTGCGCCGTGGAGCGCGCGCTGGCCCCCGGGGAGGCGCACGAGGGCGCGGCCGCTGCCCGCCTGATGCCCCCGGCCTCGGGAAACTGTTTCCTCCGCGCCGAACTCGCTGGAGTCCAGCGGCTCCGCGGGCGGCGGGTACGCCTCGCGATCTGGGCGCGGAGCGACAATCGCACGGCGGATGCGATCGCAGTGGATCTCCAGGATGGCCGCGGCGCGCCGACTCTGGCCTCGCTCCCGGTGGCAGGCGGATGGCAGCGGGTGCAGCTCGAGCGCCAGATCGCCTCGGACGCACCGTTCCTCCTCGTCACCGTGAACCTCACGGATCGTGCCAGCGCACCGGTGTCACTGGACGAGATCCGCGTTGAAGTGGCGCGTGCGCGGCCGACGTGGAGCCGTCGAGAGTACGGGATCTCCGACCTTCTCGCCGCCTTCGTCGGCAGTCCGATCCTGGTCGGTGCTCTCACCGGGATGCTCTTCACGCTCGTCTTGTTGTACCAGGGCGACTGGCGCGACCACCTGCGGACGGCGGCCCTGTTCGCCCCGCTCGTCTACTACTGGTGCCGGCCGGCGCCGGGCGAACACGACGAGACCTGGATCATGGGCCTGGCGCCCCCCGCCTTCGCCGCGGCGCTGGCCGCCGTCGCCTGGCTCGGCTGCCGCGTCGTTGGCCGCCACCGCCTCGCTACCGTGGCCTATGCCAGCGTGATCTTCGTGCTCGTCATGCGCGACCAGGGCCAGATCCTCCTCGCCTGGCTCGCGGGCGCCCTCTGGCTGCCAAGTCGCGACAACTACATCATCGATTTCGCGGTGGCGCTGCTTGGGGTGGTGGGTCTTGGCGCCGTAGCCGCCGCGGCCGGACGCCGCCGCGGAAGTGTCCTTGCCGGGGGTCTTGGCCTCGCGGTCGTGGCCGTCACGCTGATGTCGGCCGCCGGCAACCTCTACTACTCTCAGCCCCTCATGCGGCCAGCGCCTGTCGGCTACCCGTTCTACCGCGGAGTCCCTGCGCTCCGGCAACTCTTCGAGGAGCTCAGGACGTCATCCAGCTCGCGGGTCTATCTCGCCAACTATGATGCCCGGGGGTTCACGTATGGCTTCGGCGAGGCCCTCCTCAGCGGCGTTGGGGAGGTCACGGTGTACTCGAGCCTGACCAGCCAGCGCTACAAGGACTGGACGATTTTCCATCAGCTCGGCATCCGCCCCGAGGAGCACTGGGGTGGGTATCCCGGAGGCTATCGTCCGGCCGTGATTTCCAGGCTGCCGTACAAGGAGACGCTCGGCCACGCGAACGAGACGTACTACCATCACACCGTCATCGCGCGACCGCCACTCAGAGCAGACCTGCTCGACCTCCTCGGGGTGAGCCACGTCATCAAGCTGCACCCGGTGGTGAGCACCGAGGTCGTGGCGGCGGTCGCCCCCGGCCAGCTCGATCGCGAGATCGCGGCCCTCAGGCCCGTGCGCGGCCGTCCGCTCGAGGGCATCGCGGAGCCCGGCATCCAGGCGGCGCTAGCCGTTGTGGAGCTGCCGCGCGCGTCACCGCGAGCATGGGTCGTCCGCGATGTCACTCCAGACGCGATGGCCGAGCTCCAGCGCGAACTGAATCCGCGCCTCAGTGAGGGCGCAGTGCTGACGCGGTCGCACCGGTTCCCGATCGGCCCCGCGACTCTGACCCGCGACGCGCCGGAGCGCGTAACCGTGACCGTCGACACGAGCCGCGAGGCCGTGCTGGTACTGACAGACCTCTTCCACCCGTTCTGGACGGCAACGCTGGATGGCGCACCGACCGAGATCTTCCCGGCTCTCTACCTCTTCCGTGGCGTGCGTATCCCACCCGGCCGCCACGAGGTGGACTTCCAGTGCCGCGTTCCCGGTCAGCCGATCGCGGTGGCGCTCTCGCTCCTCGCGGTCGCCGGCGTGGCGGCCCTCGGCATTCTCCACGCCCGTGACTAGACTCCTGGCATTCATACTGATTCTCTGCTTCGCGGCCTACTTCACGCGAGACATCGTGAGGCTGCGGAAGGCACTCCTGCATCCCGACTTCTACACGACCTACTACGCATTCCGTCAGTGGTTCGTGACCCGGCTCGCGGATGGTCAGTTCCCGGTGTGGAACCCTCACTGGGGCATCGGCCAGGCGGCCGACGTGTGGGCCACGATCCCCCTCGATCTCTACACTCCGCTGGAACTCGTGTTCGGTCCCCGGTACCACCTGTTCCTGGCTCTCCAAGCGCTTCTGCTCCTGGCGGCCACCCTGTACGCGTTCACACGACTCGGCTTCTCTCCGCTGCTTTCCGCGGCCGGTGCCATCCTCTTTTTCCTGACACCACATATCACGTTCTTCTATTTCTACTTCATCGTCGCTCACTCGTATATCGCCCACGTCCTCCTATTCACCTTTGTCGTGCTCTGGTTCAAGACCAGCCAGCGGCGGTACCTCTTTCTCATCACCTGGACAACGATCTTCAGCATGCTGGGAACCAAGCTGGAATTCTGGTTTTTTCAGACCGTCTATTTCGCTTTTCTCGCACTCGCGGCGAGCGTCATCTTCCGCGGGGGGCGGCTCTACGAAATAGCGCGTTCGGCCAGCGCACCCTGCGCGTTCATGGCCCTTGGGGTGGCCGCGCATGCATGGCAGCTCAACATCCTCATCCGGCTGATGGCCGCGTCGGGACGCGCTGTCAACTCCGGGCTTGCGAATCTCGTCTCGGTGGAGCTCTACCGAAATCTCGCCCTCAGCTTGACCGAATCAGTCTTCCTCAAGCTCGCCCTCCTGGCCGTCTTGCTCATCCTGGCTCTGAGGACCCAGGCAAAGAAGGCGCGCGCCCTGGTGGTGCTCGCCGGCATCCTTTCCGTCTTCTTTGTGTACCAAGAGAGGGAGATCTTCGAAGCGGATCCGGCTCTGAGGAACGGTTCGTTCGAATCATGGACGCAAGCCCCTGGAGGTCGCACGCTCCCCGAACATTTCTCATACGAGGGCAGCGGCGACGTGACGAAGGCCGCGGCACCAGGCGACGTGAGGTCCGGAACGAGCGCAACGTCCATCGGGGTGCCCGCCACCGGAGAGGGGCGCCTGCGCTACACGATCCCCGACGTGGCGTCGTATCGCGGGCGAGAGGTGCGACTGACGCTCTGGTCCCGGAGCCAGAACACGGTGGCGGGCGCGGCGAGAGTCGTCATCGAGGATGGCTACAGCGAACCGTCGAGCGTGGCCGTGCCGGCCGGGGAGAGCTGGGCCCGTAGCGCCCTGACGCACTACGTGGACGCCGAAGCGAGGGCCCTGTCCATCACGGTGGCCGTCAGCGCCAACGCCCCCGGCGGAGTAGTGGTAGTCGACGACATCGGCCTGGAACGATCATCGGGCTTCGTCCGCTCGAAGGCGACTCGCGACGGGACTCTGCGCGGCCTCTTCGCCACGTTCCTCTCCAGCCCCGTGCTCGCGGGAGCGTTCCTCGGGCTCGCACTCTCGTGGGGTTTGTCCGGACGCGTGCCGTGGCGAGACCACGCGACTTGCTTCCTCCTCTTGTTCCCTCTCGTGTACTACTACTGCCGGCAGGCCTACGGTGACCTCGGGGAGATCCACTACGTCCAGCTTGCTCCCGCGATTCTCAAGATCGCGCTGGGCGCCGGGGTCTGGCTCGGATGCGGTCTGCTGCGACGCGAGCCGCTGGCCCGGCTCGCCTATGCCTCCGTCTGCTTCGTGCTCCTGATGCGAGACCAAGGCCAGGTCATCCTCGCCTATCTCACGGGCTGGCTCTGGATGCCCACCCGCGACAACTACATCATCGAGTTTTCCTTCATGCTCCTGACGCTCCTGGGAGTTCGGCATCTCGCGCGGAGGACGACCTCGCCCGTCGAGGTTCCCCGCGCACGCGTGCCGAGACTAAGTGAGGGCCTTGCCCTCGTGGCCGTCGCGGCGCTCCTCGTGGCGACGCATTCGAATCTGTACTACGTACACCCCTTGATGGCCAAGGCGCCGGCTGGGTACCCGTATTTCACCGGGGTCGCGAACGCAAGGGATCTGTTCCGACGCCTGAAGGAAGGTCCCACATCACGAGCCTATCTGGACAACGAGCCCTTCATGGAGTTCCACCACGGCACGGGCAGCTCTCTCCTGGAAGGCTTCTCCCAGGTGACCAGTTACGCGAGCCTCAACAACGCGCGCTATCGCGAGTGGACCACCTATCACCATCTCGGGATCCGTCCGGAGCAGCGGTGGGGAGGTTATACCAATGAATATACCCCCGGCACCATCGCCCGGCTGCCGCGGACGAATACGCTCGGATACACCAACAGCCAGATCTACACGTACACGCTGATCAATCGCCCGCCCCTCGACGCGAATCTGTTTCGGCTCCTTGGAGTGAGCCGCGTCCTCCACCTCTACCCGACTCGGGGCGCGTACGAGATCGAGGAGGACCGTGTGCCCCGTCTCGCGGAAGACGTGACCGCTCGCCTGCACCCGACGCGGCTCCGCGCGATCTCGGCGTCGGACTTCCCGAAGGACGCCGGGCCCATGTTCCTGGCCGATCTGCCCACCCCGCTTCCCCGCGCCTTTGTCGTCCCGCGGGTGCGGGTAGCGCAGTCGCTCGAATTCGAATCGGAGCTCTCACCTCGCGTGGAGGCCGGTGCCATTCGCACCGCATCGCTTCGCCTGCCATTCACGCCGGCCACGATCACCCGCTACGAGCCAGAGCATGTGAGCATCCGGGTCTCCGGCCCCGAGGACGGCATACTCGTCCTTACCGACCTCTACCACCCCTTCTGGCGCGCCTCGGTGGACGGTCAACCCGTGCCCACGAAGCCGATCCTCTTCCTGTTCCGCGGGGTCAGCGTGCCGGCTGGCACTCATCAGGTGGAGTTTACGTGCCACATACCGAACAGCTACCTCATGCTCGCCGTCTCGCTGCTGTCGGCGCTAGCTAGTGTGGTCGCGTGTTCCGCGTGGCCGAGCCGCGGTCACGCGACGCCGGCGGCTCCACAGGAGGACGTGCAACGCGCAGACCGAGACCACGGCGACCACGGATAGCGCGATCGATTCGTAGAGGCGAGGGAGACGGTATACGAACTCCACGGTGTGCGACCCAGGTGGGAGCTTGATGCCTCGGAAGACGGAGAATGCGGGAACGATCTCGGCGGCCTGACCATCGACGGTGGCGTGCCAAAACGGATAGTGGAGATCGGTCACGACAAGATACGTGTCCTCGGCACCCCGAGCGGTCACCGTGACCCTCTCCGACTCGTACCGCCGGATCGTGGCCGATCCAATTGGAAACTCGAATGAGGTGGTGCGGATGCCCGCCGGCGTGATTCGGGGGCTCACCTCGCCGCTGAACTCGCTCAGCCGCGTGTCTGAGACGGCTTGAACGATGAACGCCCGTCCGAGCGATCCCGCGAGTCGTCCGACGATCATCGTCTCCGTGACGAAGGTCTGCTGGGGATTATGGTTGGGCACGTAGTACCCCGCCCGCATCTCCCTCACGTCCTGGAGGCCAAGGGCATCCAGCTTCGCCTGGAGGGTGGCGCGGCTGTCGAGGTCGAAAAAGTCCACCGTCGGATCGTCGAGCGATTGCTTGAACATGACCACGTACGTCACGCCCATGAGCTGGAGGATGTTGCGCTCGAGAGCCGGCCGCGCGATCACCGTGTAGAAGTAGAGCAGATCGTTGCGTAACCCGAGATCCTCGCGACGCGGCAACTTGGCGAGCGTCTGCGGGGTGAAGGCGCTGTTGTAGCCGACCCAGTCCTTCGGAGCCCGACCCGTACGCTGGTAGAAGGCCCAGTCACGGTAGTTCCTTGGCACCGAGCTCGAGTAGAGCGTCACCTGGCCGAGCTTCTCCAGCAGGGCCTCCCCGTATCCAAACGTTTGCGACTTGGTCGGCTTGTTCACGATCAGGATGCGTGTGGTGTCGGACTCCCTCAGGCCTCTGAAGATCGTCCGAACTTCCGGAACGCCCGCGTAGTACGGATAGTCTGGGGGCGCCTTGTCCATCATCCAGTGGGCGAAGTACGGATCGGGGCGGAGCGACAACGCCAGCGCGACAAGCGCGATGGCCGATAGCGGCGTCATCAGCCCGCGCCACTCTCGTAGCGCGGGCAGCTCCCGCCGGAACAGCTGCCTCTGACGTAGCCTGCGTTCGATACTGTTCAGACCAATACCGCCGAGGACCGCCCACGGGAAATCGACGAGGTAGCTGTCCCGCTGGGGGACCCAGACTACACCGACGATGTAGCTCAGCAGTACTTGGCCCTGATCCCGGATGAGCAGGACAAACACCGCGGACAGAAAAGCGAGCGTGGACCAGTATTCCCGTCCGACCCTCCGGCACCCCAGCCATACGAGCGTCGACAGGAGGACTGCAAAGACCGCGGGGGCGGTGCGGATGACCGCCATTTCGCCATAGGCGTCGCCGGGCCCGGGGCGACACCAGTAGTAGACGAACACCAGGAAGCACGTGAGGCTCAGGATTTCCCGCCGCCAACTCAGGGTGCGGCTCAGCAGCGTCGACAGGGATAGACCCAACGCCGCCCCGATCGCGACCGGGCTCCTCGCGAACGACGCGAACAGTTCCCCCGATCCCGCGAAGAGATCTCGCGCCGCCGTTGTGGGGTCGGGGGTGGCGAGCGCGGGGCCGACGAAACACACAGCCCACAGGCCGAACGCCGGAAACCACATCGGGCGTGGAGGGCCGATCAGCAGCCACGTCGTCACGCCGATCAGCAGGACGGGCAGCAAGCGGGAATCGACCAGGCTCTCCACCAGGATCCGGGCGAGATCGAATGCATCGAAGGAAGGAGTGGTGCGTCCGGAGAGCGCGAGGAACCGCCAAGTCATATTGATTTGCCAGGCCTGGCTTAGGACGGCGAGGAGCAGTGGGCCACAGGCCAGGAGGCCTCGTAGGACCAACGCCGAGAGTGGCTGCGCCCGTCGGCACGACACGGCGGCGACGGCGACATAGAAGACGTAGAGCACGGCGTTCTGGAACCAGAACTCGGCCTTGGTTCCGAGCATGCTCAGCGAGATCGCCCAGAAGGCATACACGAGGGACATCGAGTCTCCCCGTCGGACGTACCGGGAGACGAGAACGAAACACAGGGCGTTCGCGATGTACGGAGGAACGAGCAGGAAGTAGAAGTACCAATGGGTGACGTTGGGTATCAGGAAGAATGTGAGAGCGGCCACCGCGGCCGGGATCGGTGCGCAGCCCATCGCCCTCACCGCGTAGTGCACGGCGAACAGGAGCGCTACGAGCTGCAGCAGATAGAAAACTTGATACGCGGGCCCCCAGAGGATCTCGAAGGGGGTGTAGAGATCGAGAGGGATGGCGAGGAACCACTCCGTCGGCTGGCCCAGGCCCCAGTAGGGATTCCACAATGGGAAGTGGCCCTGCTTCAGTTCCCCGACCAGCCACTGACGGTACGGAAAGTAATAGTTCGCTAGGTCTGGCTGAGAGAGGAACCGGCGACCCGTGAGGATGTCGTAGGAGAAGTAAACGGAGAAGGCAGCGATTAGAGTGACCGCAACGATGCTGGCACGGCGGGCGGCAGGACCACCAAGGATCAACCGCACGCAGCGTCACCAGCCCAAGGCACCGGCATTCCCGGTCGCCCTGTGTCGCGACACCACCACCTGACCGGCATTACCGCACAGCCGACTGGGCTTTCCGCGGCAGGGCGCCGCCGTGTCTCGCTCGCGCAGTCAGATCCGTTGTCCGTCACCGGCTCCCCCGGGAGGGCCGCGGTCATGATAGCGTTGCGCGACAGCGGGTTCGCGCTATTTTCCACCGAGCCCGGCCGGCTGACCAGGGCGGGCCGCGGCCGGTCCCTGGAGGGTCTGCGAGGGAGGAGGGGACGCGTAGTGCGCCGGACTGGCAAGGACCTCGCGCGGCCTGGGCGCAACGATGAGGCCCGCTTGCTGGCCTCGGCGGTCTGCCCCATTCTGGGAGTTGCCCGCACGCCGCTTGAGATCGTCGCGTCGCGTTCCGCCTGGGCGCGGAGCAAGCGCTACCGTTACCTCGAGCTCGAGCCGGACGCTCTCCTCGCCAGCCGCCCGGCATGACGGAAGCCGGTCTCTTCCTCACCGATTGGTTCGCGATACAGCTCTTCGATCTCCTGGCCCGGCGTGTCCCGCTGCCGACCGAGCCCTGGGCGCGGGTGGTCTTGAAGCTTGCCCTCGCCCTCCTCATTTCCAGCGCCGCACGGGTCCTCGTCACCTCCCACGTGCAGGGCTACCGGAAGGGACTACCGCGGAGGCGCCGGCCCCGACCGGCAGGGGCGGCGAGCGTCCCGCCAGCGGCCCCCGCGCCCTCCAACCCGGCCGGAGGGCCCACGTGAGCGACGGTGGGACGCTCCTTCTCGGCGGGCTCCTGCTCCGGCTGCTCCCGCTGATCCTCCCCCTCTGCGTGCTGTGGCCCATCTTCCTGCCGCGCTATCAGCTGATCGGCGGCGCGTCGTTCGAGATCCTGATGATCAACGGCCTCAAGGCCGCGTTCAACCAGGCGCTCCTGCGCGGTGAGTTCCCGCTGTGGAACGAGTGGGTCGCGTCCGGAAAGGTCTTCCTGATGTTCGGGGCGGCGCCGTTGAGCGCGCTCACTCCGCTGGAGCTGATCCTCGATCCACAGGTCGGCAAGCTGACCTA